>Ga0164292_10000043_pt1 | contig 78381 bp, 87 predicted proteins | sample GEODES117metaG_FD_111486 | JGI IMG/M metagenome (GOLD analysis project Ga0164292, IMG submission 111486) | Eutrophic lake water microbial communities from Lake Mendota, Wisconsin, USA - GEODES117 metaG | ecosystem: Environmental > Aquatic > Freshwater > Lake | place: USA: Lake Mendota... | reverse complement strand
TGATATCAAAAATCAAAAAGAATTAAGCGGATGGTTTGACTCTCCAAAGAACTTCAACGAGAAGTGTCCTTTGACAGATTTGTACTACACAATGCAAAATTCTAAAAACGCAATCTTAATCGAAAAATCTAAGATGTTAAAGTATTCTAAGAAATACTACTCTTATGTTTTAGTTATTGAAGATGAGCAACAACCAGAATTAGTTGGTAAGATTTTAATCTTCCAATATGGTAAAACAATCAAAGATAAAATTCAAGCTGAGAAAAACGGAGAAATCTCTGGTGTTCCTTGTACTGTCTTTGACTTGGCAGCTGGTAAAGATTTCGTACTTGTAGTAAAAGAAATCCAAACTGGTGATGAAACATATCCTGATTACAAAATGAGTATGTTTAAGCCTGAGACTTCTTCTCTTCCTATCTACTTTAAAGAGAAACAAGCATTCAAGAATGCTCCTCTTAACGAAGGTAAAATTGAAGCATCTGTTCAAGGTAAAATCAAAGATTTCTTATTAGACCGTGAGCATCACTTAGAAGAGTTTTCACCAAAATCTCTTACTGAAGAACAACAGTCAAAAATTACAGAAATCACAAATTTCTTGACTGGAAAATCATCTGGTTCGTTCAACGCAGCGAAACAAGAGTCAAAACCATCTTCTGATGATTTCGATTTTGATGATAATTTCAGTTCAACTTCGTCTTCAAACACTACATCAGTAACTGAAGAAGAAGATGATTTCTTCTCAGATTTATAATAGTAACTCTGAAAAAATTAAATCCCATAGAAATATGGGATTTTTTTTTATATACTTAAACAAAAGAACTAATTATTATATAAATAGAAGAAAAATAAAATTTATCCAGATGAATTTAGCCAATAAAACTTTCAGAAATAATAAAACCGGAGAAGTTGTCAAAGTTATTGATTCTTTTGAGAACATCGCAATTCTCGAAAATAAACAAAAACTAGATGTTAGGACTCTAACTGATACAAATCACTTCACCGAACAAATAGACCCTCTTAACTTTTTCAACAACCAAGGTGCTTATAATATTTTAGCAGATAAAATAAAAAACATTCCAACAAATATGATGCAAGATGATCCTGAAGAAATATCTTCAAGATTTGGTGGAGAACTTTCACCGGCAGTAAATGAAAGTGCTATTGTTATGACTACTGAAGAAGATGAAAAAGCTGAATTGGCTAGAAAATATGGAGCTACTGTTGATAATTCTTCACAATTGATGAATCAACAACAAGCATTTGCTAAAATACTTGGTGATGATTCTGAAGATGAACTACCAGTAGTAACACAAAGACCTCCAATAGTCGATGAGCCTGTGACGAGAGTAGAAGTAAATAGAGACCCTATCCCTCAAGAAGTTAATTATAATCAACCAGAAGTTACTCAAACAACACAAACTGAGGATCCTATTATAACTATGTTTAAGAACGTAAAAAGAATAAAAGATTTTTCAATTTCACTTGAAATTAAAAATAGAATTCCTCGACCTGACTTTATTGAAATGATGGAAGATTCTTACAACACTAGTATTATTGATTTCTTAGCATCAGAGTTTACTCAAAATATTTTATCAAATCCTCAAATGATTGAAGATATGATTAGACAAAAGATTAAAGAAGTTGTATATGGAGCTGATACTACTACAACACCTGTTAATCCACAAATAACAGATTCAGTTACACAAGTTGAAAAACATGAACCTGTTTTAACAAAAGATATTGAGACTCCAACAAAACCAAAAACTACTAGAAAACCTAGAGCTAAAAAAGAAACTTCTAAATAATGATTGACGAAAATTTTGTAAATGCGGCTGTTAGAATAAGAAGAGAATATCTTAAAGTAAATTCTAATTTAGATTTATATAAAAGAAGAGCTAGAGAAATTACCGCAAATATTGATAATCTAATTCACAAAGTAGAAGATATTCAAGAAAATTTTGCTGATGATAGAAATTCTGTTGAAGAAGCGGTCGGTGAGTTAGCAAAGGTGGTTCAAGAATTTGAAATTGAAGGTCAGAAACTACAGAAACTTGTAGACCCACTTAATAAACAAGTTGAAAAACTTGGTCTTGAAGAACAAGAATTGTGGAGAGCTATCAAAATAAAACACGGAGATATACCCGAAAATGTCATTATAGAATATGTCAAACAAAGACTTATTAGAGAAAACCTTTCTTGAGAGAAAGGTTTTCTTTTTTTATATATACATTAAATTCTAACCAGTAGTAATGTCAAAAGTAAGTAAATTTCTAAAAGTAGACAAGAATGTTTTGATAGAATATATCTACGACGATTCTAACATCTTATCAGAGTCTTATGATATATTAGTAAACAGTAAAAATCAGTTGAACTCTTATATGGCAACTGACGCATCTGCTACTGGGAATACAGTTGGTAATCAACTTTTCAAGTTAGATAATGTATCAAACAGATTTGGTAAAATAGATACATCATTTTACTCATTTTTACAAATTAAAAACTATGGTATATCATCACCAACAAAACATGATAGTGTAAGAGTTCACTTACCTATTAACTGGACATTTGGTGAATATCTTGGATTTTATATGCGAGTTTTCGCTTATGATATAGAAAATCAAAGAACATACGACTTAAGTAATTTTTATTTTGATATGACTGATATCAGTCAACAGTATCTGATGAACTTTACGTCACCACCTCTTTTATTTCAGGAGAAACTTTGGGGTAAGAACATAACAATTCAGATTCCAGCATTAGGTGCTGTTTCTAATCAAAGAGTAGATAACAGACCAAAAGAGAATAGTCTAAATTCAATATTGTCTGATGGAAACGGTTTCAATACCACTACACCTATTTTCATTGATTTTCACTTTATCAATTCAGTTCAGACTATTAATGCTGTAACTACTTACTTGTTATCACCAAAAGTTTCTACTTCTCTTCCTCAAACTCCAGAGTTCGAGAGTTTAGGTTTAATGATTGAACAAAGTCCAAATGGTGATTTCTTTGAAATCTACGGTACTTATAATGGCACAATCGCGGGATTCAAACAATTTATTGATGACTCATATTACTTAGGAAATAGATTTTATGTTCAATACAACATAACAATGTATGAACAAAATATTAGAGGAAAAACTATTACAACAGTTGTTACTGAGAATTTTAATGAGACAATTGAATTTAGACCTATTATAAAGTATTCAACTACGACTGCTATTATAGATGTTGAAATGAGATTAATAGATGCTGTTGATGATTCATACATTATAAGAAGAGCTTCTTATGGTATGTTACAGGATGAAGTATCTAAATATTCACTTAGGTTAATTAAGATTAACTTAAATAAAGCATCTAAACCTAAAATTTATAACATTAAAAATGCTATAGATCCTTCATTGGTTGGTATTGGAAATTCAATGGGTATGTTGAAATTAAAGAATTTACCACCGAGACCTCCACAAATAATATCACCAAACTCAGCCGCTACTATATTAGGAACGTCTACAAACATATTACAACTATCTCAGTCTATGCAACAGTCATCACTGTCACCAAACGATCCTAATGGTCTTATATCAAATGCAACAAGTAACATATCATCACCAACAACCACAATGACACCGATGTCTCAAGGTGGATCAAATGTTGTTGTTGAAACAGTACAGGTTCCTTTTCCAGTATTGGTTGATAGGTTTAATGTTATTGCTAAGTCTGAAAATGCGGTGTTTAATTCGCAAACATTTTTTGGAAATGGTCAAATTCAAGTTCTTTTATATCCATTTGATAATATAGTAAGATTCTCAATTGCTACTGGTTTGTCGACATCACCACAGTATTTTGATATGTCATTGTTTGATGAGATTAAAATGGTTATTAAGAACGATAAAACAGAAGTATCAGCTCCACTTTATATAGAAGCTGGTGTAGTTGACTTAAAAGGTGGTCAGTGTGTATTTAAATTACCGCAAAGTAAGTTTAAGGACATAAAAGCAATTTTTGATTCCGGAATTAATGTGTTTTATATTATTGGTTCTAGTAAATCCAATACTTCAGTTATTTATACCGGTTTATTTAAAATATTTGATAATAAAGTTAACGTTGCTGAGTTGAATAAACAAGCAGCAGACTTAAATAAGAAAACACCTCCAGCGACATTAAATCAACAGATAATTTTAGATGATACTATAAAAAGTGAGACTCAACAAATTATTAAAGAAACTGGAATAACAAAAGAAAATTCACCATTTAAGAAATCAACTGGATTAGTTGACGCACAAGAAAAACTAAAAAAATTAAAAGGTAAATGAGATTAAATAGTCAGAGTAGTCAGTTTATATTCAATTTGCCCTCAGATTTTCTACCATCAGAGATTCTGGATACTTATAAACCTATATTAGAAAAAAATTGGATTCAGTATGAAAACATTATTGATTACTTAAATTCAACAGTAAAATCAGTAAATTTTCCAGGTATAAGTTTTGATATGCCAAAACAACTATTAATTAGAGGTAAAGAAAGACAATTCAAACCAGCTAAAAACATTCAAGATATAACAACTACTCACGATTTAACACTTACTTTTAGATCAGTAGACTCTGACTTAAATTATTGGTTAATGTTTGATATAATATCTAAACACTATTTAGATACAGAAAACTCTTTTATTTATCCTTTTACAATCACATGTGTTGATATACACAGAGACGCCATTTATGTAATTAGATTCTACGAAATAATTCTAAAAGGACTTTCTGACCAAGACTTCAACTACTCACAACAAAAAGTAAATGCTCAAGATTTTACACTGACATTCCACTTTAATTTCTACGATATTGAGTTTGTATTAGATAAGAGTAAGGTATTAGAATTAGGAGAAATTCCTGGAATCATTCAGAGATTCTAATAAGTTATCTACAAATTTAAGAGCACTATCTATAACTTGATGCATGTCATAGTATTTATATTCAGCTAATCTTCCACCAAAATAAATATTTTCTATACTCTGTGAAAGATTTTTATATTCAGTGTACTTTTCATTATTTACTTTATCATTAACTGGATAATAAGGTTCTTTTGTTTTATTATATTCCACTGGATACTCATAACTAATCCAAGTTGAATCTGATACAGAGTTCTCAAAGTGTTTATGTTCAATACATCTAGTATACGGTACTTCAATATCTGTAAAATTCATCATAGCAATTCCTTGAAAATTATCAGATTTAATTCTTTTATGGTCAAATTCAGTAGTTTTATATTCTAGTTCACCAAATTGATAATCAAAATAAGCATCAATTGGACCGGTATAAATTACTCTCTTTGATTGTGAGTTCCAATATTCTTTATCTTTTAGGTAATCTACTTCTAATTTAACTTCGATGTCTTGTAACAACTTCTCAAAAATTTGAGTATATCCACCAATTGGAATACCTTGATACTTATCATTAAAGTAATTGTTGTCATAAGTAAATCTTACCGGAAGTCTTTTAATAATTTCTTTTGGAAGTTCAGTCGCTGACTTTCTCCACTGTTTTTCAGTATATCCTTTTATAAGCTTATAATAAACATCTTTACCAACTAATTTTATTGCTTGTTCTTCAAGATTTTGAGGTTCCTCAATTTCTTTAGATTGCTCTTCAATAATTTCTTTAGCTTGTTCAGGATGAGTTATATTCCACAATTTAGAGAAGGTCCACATATTAAATGGTAAGGAGAATATTTCACCTTTATAATTAGCCACTGGTCTAAGTGTGAAATTATTAAATGTTACAAATTGGTTTATCCAAGACCAAACATTTTCATTTGATGTGTGAAAAATATGAGGTCCGTAAGTATGAATGTTTATATCATCTTTATTTTCTGTGTAACAGTTACCACCAATGTGATTTCTTTTTTCTATGACTAAACATTTATATCCGCTCTTATTTAGTTCATAAGCACAGATAGCACCAAAGAAACCAGAACCAACTATTATAAAATCATACTTCATATTCATTTTTTACAGTTATAGATTAAATTTCCACCTATTGGTTTTTTTGGAGAAGTGTTATCAATTGGTTTGATATCGAAGTCTCTACTAAAAAATACTGTAGTAGTCCACGCATAATCATTAATTGGACCCATGCCATGAAAATCTACCTGAATAAAGTCAGTATTATTTTTTATAAAATCACTGGTCTCAACGTACCAGTTAGAGTTATCTAAAATTATTAATTTAGCTTTTGATAAATGTTCAATAGATTTTAGTACACAGTTGTGTCTATCGAAACCATCAACTATTACTATATCATATTTCTCATCAAGACTAGTTACATATTGTTCTCCATCACTGATAAATAATACTTCTTGATTAACATTTTTGTTTTCAGAGACGAAGTTAAACCACTCTTGATTATTTTCTATACTTTTTATAAATTTACATCGTTTAGAAAAGAATAGAGATGAGTTACCAGAACCCCATTCAAATATTGTTAATTTTGATATATCTAATTGTCTGATATACTCTATACAAGGGTAGGTAAACCAAGGCAAATGATTTGATTCCTCATCGGTAAGTTTGTGGTCGTAAACACTTTCCATTTTTATTTTTATTTTTTTCTGAATAAATAGTCATTATGAGACTCATCCCACCCTGGATGGTCAGACTTATTAAAGTTTGATATACCATGGCCATTTTCATTTTCTATTAATTCATAGTTCTTACTAATTAGTAAGTCATGAACTATGTCGAAATTATTAGTAATTTCGACAAGTATAAATTTTGGTGACCATCTGTCAAAGTCTAAACCCATAAGAACATTATATTCATATCCCTCAACGTCAAGTGAAAAAAAGTCTATCTCTTTTACTGAGTTTTCATTTAGTATAGAAGATAAAGTTCTCGATGGTACCTTTATTAAGTTTGTAGAATTTTTTCTTTCACCATTCACACTTGACATCAAATGACCATCAAAGTCACCTTCAATTTCTTTTACATCATCACTATCAACTAAACAACAGTTATAAACTATTGATCCTGGTCTGTTTTTAACACAAAGCTCATAAGCTGAAGGAGATGCTTCAATTAAAATTCCATTCCAACCAAAACTCTCTTCATACATTTTAGTATTAGATTGACTAATACCATCATTAGCACCACATTCGATAAAAAAACCATTGTGGTAATTTAAATATTTTAACATTTTAAGGTCAAGTGAGTGTAAACCGTAACTTTGCATTTTATGATATTTTTTTAGACTCGTTTAATATCAAGTTTTTCCAATAGGAAAAATTTAACATTTCTAAATTATAGAAGTTATTCTCTAATTTGTTTGTTATTTCTGAATATTTCTGAATTAAAAAATCTTCTGTAATTTCGGACCAATCATCTACCATAAGTATAGGTAATTTATCTTCGTAAAATGAGTAGTTTATATTTCTACGAGTGATAGGAATTGAACCTATGTATAAGGTTTCCCACAATCTATGTGATTCCAATCCATTACCTATAGGACATAAGACAAACTTATGTTTGCTAATCTCATTGGCAAAAAAATCATAAGGTTCTGTGTGTATAGGTGGAAAAGCTTCTATAGGAGGATTAAGTTGTTCTTCAGTAAACATCTTTTCTGAAAATGTACAAAATTCTTTACCTTCAACAGCTTTATAAGCGGATATTCTTTCTGAATAATTATTAGATATTTTAAAGTTAACAAAAAGTAATTTATCTGAATACTTATCATTTTTTTGATTTGATATATTGATTATGATTTCTCCTTTGTTTAGAAAGTGCATTGCATTTTCAACACCAATTGGTATTGAAACTATTTTTTCATGTTCATATTCCACCATACAACCAAACCATTTATGTAAGTTTTCTGGCATTAAACTCACATCACCGTGATGATGTGGTTCAAGTGTATTTACATACCTTGGATTATCAGTTATATATCCATCACTATTATGTGTTATTAAAATAAATGGTTTATTAATTTGACAATTTCTAAAGAACTGATTCACATCGTGAGTTGCACAATAGACTATATTCTCATTTTGTAAGTATATGAATTTCTCACCTTGTACAAAGTCCATAATTTAAGAATTTTTTTAGATTTTTACTATGTAAATGTAAATTAACTATAGGAATTAATTCATCACTAAAATATGGTTTTTTATTTTCCCAAAAAAAATTGAATTTAGAAACATCAAATATTGTAGTTTCATTTACAAAACCTTCAGTTTCTCTTGGATTATTTCTTGTGTCAATTCCACCTATGTATTGACCAATAGCAGCTCCATCAAATACACACTGTAGCTCTTCATAAAAATTTGAATAATTAATTTCACCAGAATAATTTATTCCGGTAGTACTAATTAATTTTTTCTGTTCTACATAAGATGGTATTATTGGTAAGTTTGTGACAATATCTCTATTTGATATAAAAAAATTATACAAATTTGCCATATCATTTACACCATTATTATTGTAAATGTGTTCAGATAGTTTTTGTGTTACTTCTTGATTTCTAAACCAGACAACTGATGGTATACATCTTTGTTCTGAGTCGATAACAACCGCCATGTCATAGGATTGTGATTGTAGAAATTCGTTGACATGTTCTAAATTAGTAAATATTAAATTATCATTTTCTATGTGAAAAAAAGATTGTAAGTTATTTTTACAAGCATATGAGTTTAACAAAAAGAATCTGGTGGATGTTCTTTGCCAGAAACCATCTCTAAAGGAGGTATCATGTCCAGAAATTATAAAAGTGTTATAATAGTTGTCTAAATAGTCTTCCGCCTTTGATAGTATTATATCATTATGTAAAACTTCATTTAATAAACACTCACTTAAAATAAGATGTATTCTAAAGTTAAATTTTTTTAGTTGAGTGATACAATCATTTATATAACTCTCAAAAACAGTACCAGTGTGAACTAATATAATATCTATCATAATAAACAATTATTTATATCTTCTATCGTATCACTAAGTAATTGTTGATAATTATATAGACAACTATTAGATCTTAGATAGTATTCGTTTTTTTTCTCATACTCATTGAATTTATTTGTATTTTCAATTACATAATCTTCATATTTTAAGCCAAATGCGTTATAAAGATCTCTTATAAAATCATTCACAAATACTTTTCTACCCGAACCAATAATCTCATGTTCTGTTGAAACCAATGATTTCTGAACTACAAACTTTGGATGTATAATATCTCTATAAAAATAGGTATCACCAATCTCTACTACTTTTTTATTTATTATTGAGTTAAATATTTTTCCAAATAAGAAATTTTCACTTCTATACGTTGAATTAAAATTGAATGGATAAAGTATTATAACATTTGAGTATTTAGACTTATTTGATATAATATACTTTGATAACCTATATTTAGACTGTAAGTAAGATGTACTATAGAAATTAAAATTTAAATCTATAGAAATTTGACCATCATATTTATTCCACAATTCACAAGATGAGTAAACTATAATATTTTTAGATATATCTTTAAGTTTATCTACTATCTGTAGTGTCAAGTAAAAGTTAATGTCATCATGTAACTTTATATCAGTAATGAATTTTCTAGATTCACCAAAACAAATATAAACTCTGTTCCAATTTTGTGAGCAGATGTAATCAAAGTCAATATCTCTTGATGAGATTTTAACAAAATTTTCCTCAGGGAAATATTGTGATAACTGAGATGTATTACCTATTAATAAATTGTTGAAATTCATTTATGTTATATATATTTCCATGTGAGTAAGGTAGGTTTAGATGGCATTTTTTACTGTCTTCTAAGAACATCTCTACACCCAGATATTTGATACAGTGGTCTCCCCATCTATAGATGTAGATTCCATTAACTTCATCAACATGATTGAAGAAGCCTTTATATCCGGATTCACTAAACCAACCAAATTTAGCAATCTCAAAGTTTGTATAGTAAACATTATACTGTCTAATTTCATCTATTGGAACTTTAATTACATCAACGGTTTTAGAATATTCTTTACTTGTTTCCCAAAGACCTTGTGACACAAGTGGATTGTCTGTTGTAATTTGATTGTAACCGTAGATAAATCCACCATTTTCCATATGCTTGAATATATCAAAATCTACAGTTTTTGTAAAATATGAGTCACAATCTAATCGTAAATAGTAATTGGTATCTTGTAGTTCAGGAATAAGATACATACCATATGAGTAAAATCTACACATATGTCTATAACCTATTCCAAATCCTCTATCAATACCAGGAACCATAATTTGATCAGGCACTCCCACCGTTTTAGATTTATAGTCATCAGTGTCAAAACTGATAAGTACAGTAGTAAAATCAACACCAGAATATTCTTTGAGTTGTTGAAATGTCTCATCACTTATTGGCTCATCATGTAAAATATAAATAGGGTAGTTATTATTAGGAAGAAAGTTAGCATTCAATAGTTCTAAACTTTTGAATAACATTCCTATCTCTTTAGGATCATTTTTTAGAAGATAAATAATTCTGTTCATTTTTTTAATTGTTTTTTATAAATTGCTTATTAAATATTCCATTCTTTTCTCATATGAGTGATTATCAAAGATATAATTTCTAGCATTTTTAGATATTTCATTTCTTTTCTCATCATTTTCTAAGTAGAATTTGATTTTGTTATCTAAATCAATATCATCAACGTACATCATTTCTTTTATACTTTCATTATAGTCCATAAATTGTAAAAAGTCTTCGTTAATATTTGATAACATAAAAGTACCCGAACCTATTATTTCCATATTCTTAGCATTCAAATCGTGAGACATAGATTTATTGAAACAGATTTTTGATTTTTGCATCTCTCTAACATAATTTGGACCATAAAGTTGAAAATGTTTCATACCATATTTTTCAATATAATATTGTCTATCTGGATTTAATCCACCAATAAAGGATATGTCGTGTACTTTTTCTGTCTCATAATCAACACCATAGTGTTTTTTAGAAATACCATAAGGTAACCAGAATTTTTTAGCAGATGTTATCATTTTATCTATATCTCTCTTATTGTTAAAAGCAACATAATCAATTTTATGATAATTAATAAAGTCAGTAAAGTCAATTAGATGAGTATCTATCGCCCAAAATAATTTAGGTGTTTTAATTTCTCTCCAATTCCACCACTGCCAATTACTATATTGTGGATAGTTTTCAGTTATGATTATTAGATCATAATTATGAGCTATATTAGGAATTTCGGTTTCTGGTATAATACCATTTTTACCAGCAATATCAACTTGGTAACCTAAACTCTGAAATGCGTAGTAAAGTTCGTAACCATCTTTCCAGTCACAATTGTCTCTTCCCGCTAAGTAAATATCTGATATAAGTATTTTCATATTTTTAATTTTATTTTATGGCATGTGTGATTTTCCGAAGTCTCTAATTATGCAAATCTCTTCTAATTTTGTGCCTTCTATTGAATTTGTATTTATGATATCACTACCCTCATACCTTGCTCCAATGTTTGGATAGATATCAGGTATCTGAGAAGGAAATGATACAGTCTCAAAATATTTAAATTCTACATTATTATCTTGTAAATTTGTTTTGAGTATAGATTCGGGATTGTAATGTGGTTCAAAATATTTCCAAGTCAACTTCATATTTCTATAAGAAGATATTGAGAACCAATCACAAAATTGAACACCAGATGTGTGTCTACAATTTAATAGATATAAATTACTGAAATCAGTATTTTTAATTATATCAATTGTATTTTCTTCTATCTTAACAAAAGCATCAGTTCTCAATCTAATTACAATATCTTGTTCATCAATTAATTTATCAGCATCTATAAAATCAAAAAGTCTATTTATACCAACAAACATTCTCTGATAGTTATGAAATGCTACATGTGAAAAGTTGTTAAATTTGTTTGATAGTTCATTTGGTGTTGGCTCATCAGTTTCAATATAATAGTCTACAATAGTTTTTACTTTTTCAATATCCTCCTGACCAGACCAAGTCGATAAGTATAAAGTGGCCTCCGGAAATTGTTCTTTAATATTTTCTATACAATATAAAGTTGTGTCTACAGTTGGTCTTAGTGGACCAGATATTAATATATGTACTTTCATTTATATTTCTAAATTTTTTATACCAGAATCTCTCTGTAAACAAATACTAAAACAAGATTCAGCTCCATCTGGCTTAGCATCGTTTATTAAATACCTAGCACCACCACCGATACCCATAATAAGTTTGTCGTAAAAAATACCACACTCTGATAACTGCTTCTCTGTTACGTCTCTCAAACTTTCTTTTCTACCAGTGGTTAAAATAATGTTATATCCACATTTATCCCACTCTAAAAGTTTTTCAAGTGTACCAGGTAATATCTCCATCTTAAAGTTAGGTTTACTTGAAATAGACGGTGGTTGATGTTTAACAAGAGTACCATCTATATCACAAAAAATTGTTTTAGGTCTATTATCCATGTAACTCAAATAATTTATTTTTTAGGTTATTTTTTATAGCTTCATCTACGCCGATAAGGTTACTTTTGATTTGTTTTACGAATTCATCATTAGAAAGAACATAATGACCACAAATTTTTATAAGTTCTAATTTGTTGTCAAACGGGTTGAATTTATCATCTACCCACTTTATCCATTTTTTCGAATCATAACATATCTGAAAAAAAGTATCAATCATCTTTTGATTATCTTTAATTAATTCCAAATAAGTATTTGTTTCAATAACTCCAAACTCAGGGGCAATGTTAATTGAATCTAAACCTAAATCAAACTTTTCTTTAATTATTTTAACATCTATATAGTCACCATTGTGTTCTTTAGATAATAGATTTTCTCTTTTACATAGATTTACCATTTCAATAAGTCTATCTTTATCATAATTACCAGTTTGGTTAGTTCCTTTTAGTGAAGTACCGGATTGAATTACTAAATATTTTATTTGACCATAAACATTTTTATCTAATTTATTTTTTAACTCATTAACTAAATTAGACAAATCAGTAATATTAAAGTTTCTTATTGATTGTTCAGTACCTACCTCAAATTCAATTTTTGGATTAATACCATAACAAAAGTTAATCATTCTGATTGTCTCTGATAAACCACTATCAAAATCACTATACTTCTTCCAAGGATCAATGTGTATCAAATCAAAATACTTACAGTCACATTCAAGAGACTTATATCCATCATCATCAAATTGACCTTGTGAAGGACCAGAGTGATCTCGAACAATTTTAATATTACTATCAAAACTTTTCACATATTCACTGAATTCTTTTGTAGTCCAGTTATTTACATATCCACCATCATATTCTATTTGCCTTCTCGAAGGAATAAAGGTTAGTGAAAGTCCGGTTTCTTTAGAAAACTCTAAAACAGAATCTACTACGTTTTTTGACATCGGACCAATAAAAAAATTCATCATATTTGTTTTAAATTATTTTAGTTGTTTGTTTAATATTTGATATAAATTATATTTTCCAAAATTGAACAAAAAATTATTGAATGGGTATTCGTGTAAAGGAGACATATTTATCCAAATTATAGAAGTTAACAATTCAACTTTATCTAAGTCATATCCATTATCAATAATAAACTTATGTAAGATATTCTTACACTCTATTAAAGTAGAATTTGTAAGTATATAAGTATCATTCGAATCAAAACTAAAGAGACTTTTATTAACAATGTCGTGATTAACTACTAAATTATGATTCATCTTAGCCAAATCATAATATATGTCACCAACATCAAGTCTACCAGCAAAATCTTGTCTCCAATCAATTAGACAAAAATCAGAATTTGTTTTAATTATGTTATCAAGTATAAAATCTCCATGAAATTGACAAGGTATGCCTTTAGACAACCATTCAGTATCGATGTTTTCTATAAGTGACCAAATATCACCTACTTCACAACCATTTATTATTAATGAATCTGTGTTATTTTTTAGATATTCTGAAATTCTTTTTTTTGTCTTAGTTATGTAGAAATCATAACACAAATCACTGAAGTTGTCACAATTTTTTAACTCCCAAAGATTATTTTTTGTCCAGTTTAGTAATTGAATAAATGTATTTCTTTTGACACATTTAGATAGTAAATCACCTTCAGCTTTTTTATACTTATAAAAATTTTCAGTGTGGTCTAAAATCTCAGGAACTAATCCATTTAATTTTAATGCTCTCGAGACTCTATTTTGACAAATCTCTTTATTGTAAAAAAACTTAATTATAAATTCATCAAAGAAAAATATTGACTCATCTTTTTTATCCAACACCTCAATATTAGAATGAAAAGATTTTTTTGTACGATTAAGTTCGGTCACATTACCTACATCAAACCAATTTTTAGATTCAATTGTAGTTGATTTAAATTTACAATCCTTCAACATACAATTAATCACATGAACATCAGAAATATCTGGAAAATTATCATTGAGTAATTTTTCTAAATAATCAAAAAATAGTTGATAGTCATTGACACCACAAACACCAATATAAGAAAAGTCATAACCTAAAGCTCCTTTTTCATTAATCTTTAGTAACTCATCTTGTTTACATAAGACTGTTCTATATTGAGATGAGTCTTCTTTATTAGACGAAATTGAATAATTAAAGTGTGGTGGTATTACCACATAATCATTTATAATCGTATCAGAGGCATGAAAAATAAAAGGACATTGCAATTTATCTTTACACTGATAAATAGAATATCCTAAGCTTGATCCATCACCTTTATACTTATCAACTTCAACAAAAGTGAAGTCATAATCATCATAAGCTAACTCTAAAAACTGTTTCACTTGGTCACCAAAATGACCTAGTGATATTACAAACTTTGTACCTTTAGGATAGCTCTCAATTATATAAGAGATAGAAGGTTTATCAGCCACTCTAACTAAAGATTTATTTGTATAATCTGTTATTTCTCCGAGTCTACTTCCTAAACCACTAGTGGTTATTAAAACTTTATACTCTTCCATAGTTATCACTAATTCTTACTATATCATCTTCACCAAAATACTCACCGTGTTGAACTTCAATAAAGATTAATTCATCTTGACCAATATTTTTTATTTGATGTTTAGTCAAAACAGGTACAATAACAGTGTCACCAACATTATACTCTTTATCAATATCATCTAGTGTTACTAATGCTTTACCTTTTACAATAACATATACTTCACTTCGTTTATAATGAAATTGATAACTAGGCGCTTGATTAGGTAATATAGTGATTTTTTTAACCTTACAATAATCAGTATCAAGTAAGTTTTCAAATTCACCCCAAGGTCTGGATTCTTTATAGTTCATATCTTTTAATTATATTTTATATTCTATCATTAATTGTCTTTGGTCTTCACTGTTCAACCAATTATTCCATTTAATATATCTTTCAATATCTATACTAGTCACTTTTACTTCAATATCAGTTTGTATCAAATCATTGAAGTTAAGTATTTCATCAACAATCAAATCAGAAGCATAAACTCTCTTCACATTTTTGGATAGTAAAGCACAAGCTATACCAAAGCTTGATACTCCAGAAGTTACTATATTCTTTGCAGATAACATAATTTCTATTGTCTCTTGTATACCTAATATACGAATATCAAACTTTTCAATTTTGTTTAACTCAGCTATGACAGGATTTTGATAGTCTTCAGTTAATACAATTACTTTATTATAGTTTTCTGAGATTTTTATATAGTAGTCGAGAGGATTTTGTAAGTAGTTTGATACCACCGAGCAATAATAATCTTTTCTTGAAAAGATATCACCACTTCTTATGTGCATCACAACAGTATCATTATCTAACTCTTTTACGTTATCAAAATTTATTTTTAGATTTGGATAGATATATTCTTTACAAATTTCTCTACGAACTTTATATAAAAGAGGAATATCACCAGTAGTATAATCAGGAATACCTGAGCCTATTTTACTTGGTATATGAAAAAAATAAAGTCCTGGATTACAAAGATTTTGACCAAAATTCACAGAAAATGAATTTATAACTTCGTTATCAGGTGACTGAAAGTTCAATGAATTCTCTTTACAAAAAAATATAGCATTAGATATTTGTTGAACATTATTTCCAAATCTTCCACACCATTGATAAATGCTATTCATAATAGTAGTCTAATATTTTTTCTATTCTATCACCAAACACAGTGTATGGTCTTGGTGCATGAAAGTCAATATAAAAGTTCTTATGTGTTGGATTGAAAATATGTACAAAATCAAAATCTTCTGGAGTAGCTTGACCATGAAGAGCATAAGGAGTTTCAACTCTTACTAAATTTGTAGGATAAGTAATTGAGGTTATTTGATCTTTGTGTCTTTTTAACCTTTCAGTAGTTAAGTTTTCCTCACAACAAATAAATCCAAATTCTTTTTTATCTTTAACTCTTTGAGGAGCTTGATCTTCGTGTTGAATTAATCCATTATAAAGTATTCCATATTTTTTAGAATTGTAGATATAAAGACAATCTTCCTCAAAAGAATCAGATAGTTCTAAGTATTCCTTAAATTTTTTACCAGGCCCACAGTGAAAATACCCAGGAATACCAGTCAACGGTCTTTCCCACCAATTACCATCTTTGTAACCATTTGCGTTAATATGTGCATAAGTACCATCTGGTATAATAGACATACAATACTCAAAATATTCTTTATTAAGAAGGTATAAGTCAATATCACCAATCAACCAGTTTGTATCTGGCTCAGTTTGAGTAAACCAAAATTTACCCCATAAGCTTTGTATAATTATTGGAACATTTTCAAGTGGTTTTACTACTTCAACTTCACCCCACTCTTCTGATAAGAATTGTTCATTTTCTGAAGTTTTCTCACCAATAAAAAACAACTTACTGTCTAAATTGAATCTTTTTTTGTAATACTTGGAAATTGAATTCCAAAAACTCAAATAGTTTATATTCGAGTCACTAATGAATAGTATCTTATCTATTTTCATTTAACCTTCTATATTTTTTATTAATATCCAATAATCTGGATTTCTATTATCATTTTCATCAAATACATCTCCTATGAATTCATAATCAACTCTTTTTTCAGGAAAGTTTCTTATTTCATTACCATAGGATATATTAAACTCAGAGTGCTCCATACACTCATTTTTCACTAAAGAATAAATTAATTGACCTAAAAAGTCTTGATCCTCTGCATGAAAAACACCTTTATGTGGATAGTTTTCCCAAAAGTTAAGAAGTTCTTTTATATTTGATAAAAACTCTCTTTTACAACCCCACATTCCAGCTAATATAGGAACTCTGTGGTAAGGATGGTCTCTCATAATATGAAATCTCTTATCTGAATTCAACCACTCATTTACAGCATCTGACTCTCTTTTAGAAATACGCGAATCACAATCTCTCGAAATTACATAATCAACAGATTCATCTGATAAAGCCAAAAATCTCCAAAATAAACCAGAGTGATTAAATCTAGGTGAAATATTACTATAATCATAGTTAGAAGAGTTCATAAGAACAATCTCAACGTTCTCACCTGAAAGAGTTTCTATAAGTTCTTTTTTACAATTTGAATCAACGTAAAATCTACAAAACCAATCTGGATAAAACTTTTTAGCAAGTTCTATATTTCTAACTGCTCCTGTCCAATAAATCGAATTATCACCCCATAGTGAAAAAACTATAACTTTTTTCATATAATATTGTCTTTTACTTCTTCATCAGTGAATCCTTCTGGTTTAAACATAAGAGTCCAACTATATTCCAAAACATAAGCCATCCAAGTTGAATCCGGCCTTGTAAACAAGTTCAATAATTGAACATATGCTTCTTTTGGATGTTTTAGAATTGTTGCTTTATCAACTGCAAATATAGCACAAACTGATACCCAGCAAACCGGTATTTTTTTACCATAAAGAAAGTTGTAGACACTTTCAGGAGCTACATTACTTTTGAATTTAAATCCCATCCAAAATTGATTTGGACTATGTTTTTGAGATATTGGTTCACCATCAATCATTTTACCGTAGTACTCAACAAAAGTCTTAAATCCAGTAAAGGATTCAAGTTCATTAAACTCTTTTATATTTGATGCGTGATCAGGATTACCCTGAGTGAAAATTATAACATCATCAAGATTATCATAATTCTCAACAATGTGAGTCAAATATGTGTGAGCTTCACGTCCGATATTTGGTAACTTAGTTGAATTTTCTAAATTATCATCTCCTTTATTATATAAATGCACATTGAAATTATGAAAATCGTCTAACCATTTTATATCTTCGTTGTATCTTGCTACTACTATTCCAGTCATTTAGTTATTAAATATTTTATATAAGAAAGACTTTATATTTTCTATCTTATTGTTAGTTGGTACTACATTGTTAACAAACCAATATTCTTTTAATTTCTGTATGTACAAGTCATTATTCTTATCAAGCTCTATGATATACTCAACCATATCATTCATGTTATTAAAATCATAGAAATTGACAAACGAATTTGTATTGAATTCTTCAGATATTTTTGGATTACCCCAGTATATTGGCATTGAGTTGACTGTCATAGGTTCCATAATTTTCTCAGTCGTGTATCCAGGAAATTGAGGTCTATAAGCATTATTCTCAAATGAGATGGAAAATTTATATTCTGATTGAAATTTTCTCTTATCAGTTACCGCATAACCAATGTTATTCATCCATTGACCACCACAATCTACTTTTTTATACTGTGATAATAATTGAACAAATTGATTTCTTTCTTGACAATTACCATTAGAAGCAACAAAATTACAAAACTTACGATTTGCTAAACTTTGTTCAATATTTTTTTCTTTTTGTAATTCATAATATCCATCATATAATAAATAGTGTGGTAGTCTATAATTTCTCACATCATCTAAATAGTCAAATGAGAAAGAGTAATCACAATATCCTAAAGGTGGTGTAACATTCTCACCAGTGTAAAAAATCTTTTTACACTTATAATTTTGATGTTGGTTACCAAAAACAGAGAAAAATAAAAAGTCAGGATTAGAAGTTATCACCACATCAAATTCATCTTTCAATAAGTTGTAGAAGTAATTATTTGTCTTATCAAATCCACCCCAGAAGTCTGTAAAGTCTATTTTAATTTTCTTTTTCATTCCGATACTAAAATTCTTTCTTCTACTGACATATCTTTTCTTTTATTCCAAGTTATCTCATCTTCTTTCCACTTATTATTATATGCTTGGTCGGCCTGGTCAGCAGTTCTTTTACCAGCGGCATAATGGTGATGCTCAAATGTTGTTTCATCATTTAATCTATCATCATATAAAAGACCTAAATCTTTTAATGTTAGATAAAGCTCACAATCTGAAAACATATGGTTATAAGATGGATGATAAATAGCTCTGTTTATCTTTAGTAAACAATCATATGTCATAATTGGAATAGTGATTGCTGGATGTAACATATTAGAAGAGTCTGGTAGTTGATAACCATCTCTTACAAAAAGAGCAGATGTTCTTTCTTTTAATTTATCAATAAGATAAGTGTCCCATCCTTGAGGTGCCATAAAATCATCAGATGCAAAAACAACAATATCATCATCTTTACATTGACCCATATTTACACCTAAGTTAGAAGATAATTGATATGATGGATAACAAACACCAATACGATTAGTATTAAGTGTAATTAAATAATTCTTTTTTAAGTAATCTCTTAATTCGTTTGCGTGTTGTTCCCAATTGACAGCCACATAAGTTTGTATGTTTTCAGGATTTTCAGCTCTTCTCATCCACTCCTGATGCATGTTAATAAATTGAGAAGGTCTAAGTGTACACCATAAAATATGTATCATCTTTTATTTTATATTTTTAATATCATGTTGCATCATGATTTTAACTAACTCTGGAAGTTTTACTTCTGGAATCCAGTTTAATTTTTCTTTAGCTTTTGTATAATCACCTAAGAGTATTTGTACTTCAGCTGGTCTATAGTATTTTGGACTTACTTCTATAATAGTTAATCCATTATCTAAAATTCCTTTTTCATTTACACCTTCACCGATCCAGTTTATGTTCCAACCACACTCTTTACAAGCCATTTCAACAAACTCTTTAATTGAGTATGTTTCATTTGTTGATAATACATAATCATCTGGTTCATCTTTTTGTAACATCATCCACATACCCCTTACATAATCTTTGGCATATCCCCAGTCTCTTTTGGAATAAAGATTGCCTAATTTTAATGTTTGGAAGTCTTCACCATTTTCAATAGATTTTTTAATCTTAGCGAGTGCTAAAGTTATTTTACGAGTAACAAATGTTTCTCCCCTACGCTCACCTTCGTGGTTAAAAAGAATACCATTACAGATAAACATATTATATGATTCTCTATAATTTTTAGTAATCCAAAGACCATATAATTTAGCAACTCCATAAGGACTTCTTGGATGCATTTTAGATTCTTCAGTATATCCAGTTTCTGGCATATTATAACCCATACCACCATAAAGTTCTGAAGTTGATGCTTGATAAACTTTAGCTTTTGGACAGTGATTTCTAACAGCATCCAATACAACAAGTGTTCCAAGTCCATCAACTTGAGCAGTATAATAAGGTATTTCAAATGAAACCTTAACATGAGATTGAGCTGCTAAATTGTAAACCTCATCAGGTTGAATTTCTGAGATTAGACTAGAAATAACTAATGGATCCGTGACATCACCATAGTGTAATTTTAATCTATCGAAGATATGGTCAATTCTAACTGTGTTAAAAGTTGATGTTCTTCTAATAATACCGTGAACTTCATATCCTTTTTCAAGTAGTAGTTCAGCTAAGTGTGAACCATCCATTCCGGTAATTCCAGTTATTAAAGCTTTTTTATTTACTGACATAATCTAAGTAAGTTTTTTGTATTCCCTCTTTAAGAGATGTTTTGTAGGTCCAACCTAAATCTTTTAGTTTTGATACGTCTAAAAGTTTTCTAGGTGTTCCATCCGGCATGTCAGTGTTAAAATAAATTTCACCTTGAAAATCAACAACATCTTTTACTAAGTAAGCTAAGTCTTTAATTGTTATATCTTCACCTGTTCCAATATTTACTATTTCAGATTCGTCATAACTGCTCATAAGATAAACACAAGCATCTGCTAAGTCATCTACATAAAGAAACTCACGCATTGGAGTACCAGTTCCCCAAATTTCAACTTTATCTTTTCCTTCTAACTTAGCTTCGTGAAACTTACGAATCATAGCAGGTAAAACGTGAGAATTATTTAAATCATAATTATCATTTTTACCATAAAGATTAGTTGGCATTACTGAGATGAAATTAGTTCCATATTGTTGATTAAATGACTGACACATCATGATTCCGGCTATTTTAGAAATAGCATAAGCATCATTAGTTGGTTCTAACTTACCACTTAGTAAGTAATCTTCTTTGATAGGTTGAGGTGCTAACTTTGGATAAATACAAGAACTCCCTAAAAAAAGTAATTTTTCTACACCTTGTTCTTTACAAGCTCTAATGACATTTGTTTGTATCATAAGATTATCATAGATGAAATCTCCTTTCATTTCACTGTTGGCTTTTATACCACCAACCTTAGCTGCTGCTAAAAAAACATATTCTGGCTTTTGTTTTGTGAAGAAATTATCAACCTCCGACTGGTCTAATAGGTTTAGTTTATTTCGTGGTGCAGTAACAATGTTAGTGTAACCTAACTCCTTTAGTCTTCTTACTATTGCAGATCCAACCATACCTCGATGACCAGCTACATAAATTTTAGAATCTTTATTCATTTAATAATTGATTTAATTTTTCATTTCTTCTTCTTATTCTAGATTGACAACCAATAATGTCATATGATAGTGGAACTTTAGAAATTCTCATAAAAAAAGGTCTTACTTCATAAAAAATAATATGATTATAATTTCTTAACTTTTTAATTTGTGAAATCATATCATCAAAATCTATAAAATTTATACTTAAAACAGAAGAGGTTAAAGCCATAATTTTATTATTTTCTAAATAGTGAATAATAAACGCTGGTAAATTAGTAAATCCATCTATAAGATGTAGATGTTCATCTATTAATCTTTGAGATATATCAGAATCACTAATTTTTAAGAAATTATCACAATGTTTCACAAATATTATATAAAAAAAAAGAGAGAAGTTACTCTCTCTTTTAATTTTTACTCTTCAGTTTTCTTCTTACGAGTAGTTTTTTTCTTCTTTTCTAAAATGACGACCATTTTATCATCCTCAGAATTGTAATCCAATATCATAAGTGAATTCTTTTCTGGATTTGATGTAATAATTTCTTCAGTAAGAACATCTTCTACATTTTTCTGAATCGCTCTTTTTAGAGGACGAGCTCCGTATTGAGGATCAAATCCTTGTGAAGCAATGTATTCAACGGCATTATCTGTAATTTCAAGATTGTATTCCATTTGTTTCACTCTATCAACAAGTCTTTCTAACTCAATTTTGATAATTTTATTGATGTCTTCTTTTTCAAGAGAGTTAAACATCACAACATCATCAACACGGTTTAAGAATTCTGGAGCAAATTTCTTTTTAAGTTCTTTTTCAATCACAGCATTTGCTTCTTCATCTTTTTTATCTTCTTTGTGTTTAGTAGCAAATCCTACACCAGTTCCAAAGTCCTTCAACTGACGAGAACCAGTATTAGAAGTCATAATGATAATGGTGTTCTTAAAGTTTACTTTTCTACCAAGTGAGTCAGTCAATTGACCATCATCAAGAACTTGTAGAAGTAAGTTAAATACTTCAGGGTGAGCTTTTTCAATCTCATCTAAAAGAACTACCGAATAAGGTTTACGTCTAACTTTTTCAGTTAACTGACCACCTTCATCGTGACCAACATATCCTGGGGGCGCTCCAATCAAACGAGATACTGCGAATTTTTCCATATACTCAGACATATCAATTCTAATTAAAGAATCTTCTGAGTCAAATAGATACTTCGCCAAAACTTTAGCCAATTGTGTTTTACCAACACCCGTAGGTCCTAAGAACATAAATGAACCAATTGGTTTATTAGGATCTTTAAGACCAACTCGACCACGTTGAATCGCTTTTACAATCTTTCCAACAGCTTCATCTTGACCAATTACTTTACCTTGAATACTCTCTGGCATCTTAGCAAGTTTGTCATTCTCGTTTTGTGAAATCTTTTGTAAAGGAATACCACACATCATTGAAACAACTTCAGCAACAGCTTCTTCATTTACAATTTGACGATGATTTTTTTGTTCTTCTTCCCAAGCTTTTCTTGCTTCTTCAAGTTCGGTATTAAGTTGACGTTCAACATCACGAAGACGAGCCGCCTCTTCATATTTTTGAGAACGAATTACATCGTTTTTCTTTTCTTTAATTTCAACAATCTTCTTCTCAATGTCTGTAATTTCTTTAGGAACGTTGATGTTAGAAATATGAACACGAGCACCTACTTCATCTAAAGCATCAATTGCTTTATCTGGTAAATGTCTATCAGTAAGATAACGATTTGTTAATTCAACACAAGCTTTGATAGCACCTTCAGTGTAAGTAACATTATGATGGTATTCATACTTGTCTTTAATGTTATTAAGAATCTGAATTGACTCATCAGAAGTAGCAGGTTCAACAGTTACTTTTTGGAATCTTCTTTCAAGAGCTCCGTCTTTCTCAATGTGTTTTCTATATTCATCCAAAGTAGTAGCTCCGATGATTTGGATTTCACCACGTGCAAGTGCCGGTTTGAACATATTAGAAGCATCTAATGATCCAGAAGCACCACCAGCCCCAATCATTGTGTGAATTTCATCAATGAAAAGAATTACATCTGGTTCTTTTTCCATTTCAGCCATAAGAGCTTTAATTCTTTCCTCAAACTGACCACGATATTTAGTACCAGCAACCATAGAAGCTAAGTCAAGCATAACGATTCTTTTATTGAAAAGTAATCTTGAAACTTTTCTCTGAACGATTCTTAAAGCTAAACCTTCCGCAATAGAAGATTTACCAACACCTGGTTCACCAATTAAAATTGGATTGTTCTTTTTTCTACGAGATAAAATTTGTGAAACTCTTTCAATTTCTTTTTCTCTACCTACGATAGGATCAAGTCTACCATCTTCGGCCATTTTAGTAAGGTCTCGGCTGTAAGTATCTAAGACCGGAGTCTTAGATTTAGACTCTGATTTTTTTGAGGAACCATATCCTCTATCATCATCATCGTCTTCAAGAGCTGCTCTTACATCAGGTACAGTCTCTAAGTATTGTTTGTTTTCTTCCATAGAACTTTATTTTAGATTTTAATTTATATTGTTTTTTTGTTATAAGTTTCGTTTAACAGTTCATCGATTTTAGAATCTCTTCTTTCAGATACATTTGCTGTTTGTAAATAATCACAAGAAACATCAACACTCAAAGTGTTTGTGTTTGGATCAAAATCAATTGCTTTAATAAAACAACCTTTTGAGTCAAAGTTTTTACATGATATATCTTTTTTATATTGACTAGCATATCCAGTTCTTATAGAAGAACTATCAAACCAGTTGGTAAAAAAACCATAACAGTCTGGATTTTTTATAGTGTTTAGACTTATATTTAGATTAGCATGTGATCCAATACTTAACTGAGTACTAATGATATTCACATCAAAGTAAGAATCGTCTATTTTCATCCAACTATCTATCATGCTAGTTTAAAGTTTTTTAGAAAGTCTCTCAAGAAAACATTCTTTTCACCACCAATAAATTTAATCCAGGATTGATAAACTTTTTGGTCACTTTTACTTTCAGAGTTTTTAATTCTTTGAGCTAACATATAAGATGTTGTATAATAGTCAGATCTTATTAATTCACCATAGTTTTCAATTACCCAATCCTCAAAGTCCGGATACTTTTTACGATTGAAAACTCTTTCATCAACAATAAATACAACTGCTGTTAATTGATCACCTAAGTCTGGTTCATTAAATTGAGCAAAGTCAATACCATTATCCATTAAAGTAAGTAAGTGATTATTTAGAGTACCAAACGGTAATCCATCTTCCAAAGAAGTTTTGTGATTTGTAGTTCCACCATTTAAGATGATAAATGTTTTCCAGTTATCAGCCCAATCATTGTATGTAACCGAAGCCAATTCAAATCCATGTCCTTTTACTTTTTGACCATATTCAACAACTGCGTGTCCAAATTGTATAGCTTGTTGAATCGGTGAGATATTATATGGCACTAAACCATACATTCTAAGTTCTAAATTTTTCATAGAATTTATATTAGATTTTGTTAGAAAGGTTTTTGTTACTAAATTGTTTTATTCCAGTCACTTCAATTATGACTCTTTTTTTGATATGTTCTGGAATTACAACTTCATAGTCTTGTTCCGGAATTTCAATTTCAGCAATAATTAGGTGACCTTCAAATTTATCAACTTCCCATTTTAATTTACCTTGTGGATAGATACATCTTTTTTTAGATATACTTCTAGATTCTACTCCATCTTTTTTACAATTCTCAACAAATAGGTTAAACTCCTCTTTTGTTAGAGGATGTTCATCTTCCATATTTACGCCTTTTGAGATTGTTGTTTTGATGGTGTGTATATAATACTTGCCTTTAATATTCGAGTTGCAGTATCGAGCTCTTTCCCAGATGCCTTCGTTATTTTTAAAATACCATTGTTCAATTTTAATTACTTCAGTTGGTTTAACATCTGGCATTGATTTAAGTAAAAATTTTCTTTCGATTTCTATATTCATCAAGTTATAATATTACACAATTATCAAAAAAAGCATAAAAAACCCATCCGAAAATGGGAGTACACGTCTGGGTTTTTATTTGTAGCCCGTAGAGGATTCGAACACTCTGTCTTCCAATCGAAAAATTGGACATCCTAAACTTCCACCTTAGTTTCAGTTTCCCTTACGGGTCCAGTAGACGAACGGGCCATATTAGTGTGGAGTTGGGTATCCACCCTGTCTCTGAGACAGACCCCTCTGTTTAGAGGATAAGTTAACCACTACGAAAACTTGTAGTCGGTAGAGGATTCGAACCTCTGTTTCTAATCTGAAAAGATTATCGTCCTAAACCGCTAGACGAACCGACCATATAAAAAAAGGACTGAGATTACATCCTATGGCGACAGAACTTTAGTTGGATTATTGTTTCCCTTCTTATCCACTACCTTTTGAGTAGTATTCTGTCAGTACCGGTTAGTTAGACTAACCACCCCTTGAGTTACTGTTTACTCTCCATTTAATCCGCTTATTCAACCTTGCGAGCTGATTCGAGGTTCGACCCTCTATAAGTTTTTCGATGAAATCACGTCAGCCTTTCGAGCTTCAGTGGCCGTGAACACTCACGACTAAGTAGGTACCTTTCATCAGTAACTAGGTAACACTTTCGATTTCTTATTTTTTAAATGTTTCCAATTAACAGTTAGAAATTTAGTGCTAGTAGATATGTCGAAGTAGTGGTCACCTCTCAGCTCTCAAAACTTTTGGTCTCAAGAATACTGGACTACTCCGTGTGATGCCTCCATCACAACTCTTCAAGATATCTTCACCACGACTTACCTTTCGGTTTATCTACTCTCTTGGTAGAGAGATTAGTGTCAGTCAACAGCACCACCTGTACGACTGATTGTCTTTCAACTTTAAGACACCTTTTGAGTTGGAACTCGCAATAGTAAAAACCGGTGAGTCTTTATTTCTTACAAAATTCCTATGGGTTATTCCTATTCCTCTTCCGAAGTCAACTGAACAATCTACAATTGCCCAGTCACAAACTCATTTGGTCTACAGTGTTACCCTCGACTACTCAGAACTTGTGGTGTCCCACTTGCTTACTCGACCTCAATTGTTCCGAAGAACTCTCAAGACGCAGATACAATTAGCTTTGTATCCACTTTATCCCCCTTTCGAGGTTTATTTATCGACCATAAGCGGCCGTTACATTCATCAATGACCGAAGTCAAAGAATCTGTAAAATCAATAAATCAAAGAACGTTTTTCTTTAGTAGCGGGAGCTGGACTCGAACCAACGACCTTCAGGTTATGAGCCTGACGAGCTACCAACTGCTCTATCCCACAATGTGTATTTTTATATTTCTTTTTTCAATTTTGTTTTACAAAGATAGATATTTTATTTTATTCTACCAAATCTTTTGTAAAAAAAATTGAGACTTGTATCTGAATCGTTGCCTATCTCAATTTCGTTTTACAAAGATAATGACTTTTTTTTAATCTACCAAATCTTTTGTAAAAAAATTTACTTTTTGTGGGGAAGGATAGGACTCGAACCTACGAAGATCTTAAGACCAATTTCAGCATCAACTGAAACCCCATTTGCCTCTCTGGAACTTCCCCTTAATATTTCAATGAACGTAAAATCGTTACCGACTTTATTTATACAAATATAAAGCGAAAGTTTTAATTGACCAAAAAAATAATAAAAAAAAATTAAAAAAGATTAGTTATTTCTAAATCTATCTTCCTCTAAATGAGATTTAGCAACTATATGTAGACCTTTACAAGCTTTTAGAAAAGCATCTACAAACTCAAATGTATCATCGACATTTTCTACAGTAATGTCTTTTTTATACCATTTATCTTCATCATCAAAATCTTCTAGTCCTCTTAATACCGCTAAGCAATAGTAGTCACCTTTATTAAAGGCTAATGATAATTGAGTATAAAATTCCATTCCGTCTTTGGGTTCTAAGCTCGTTGCGTAAAAATTATAAACTTCGGTTGAATCAATTTTCTGAATATTTCCATGAAATCTGTCTAAAACAGGGTATCTATATAATAGTTTTTTAACAAAAGTCTCTGTTGTTTCTGACTCAAAAGGTTTAGAGTAAGGTTTCATGGAAACACTTGATGGCTCAAGTTCACCTCTGAGATTAGGTATCTCTAATCTATCTCTGGTTTCTTCATCATCAAAACCGACCATTTCATTGAATCTTTTAATATACATATCTTATATATTAGATTTTTCGTCTAAATAGTTCAATAGATTATCTATAAGTGTATCAGCTTTATCAAAAAATTCTTTTTCTTTATTAAATTTTTGATTAGCCACATAATAATTGACACCTTTATTTATATAAAAAGCTTCAATTAATTCATCAGGTACAAATACACCAGAGTATTTAAGTTGCATTACAAATGGCATTACAACATTTTTAGGATTTTTACCAAATCCATCATCAAAAACATCTTGATATGATTCTGGAAGTTCTTTACCCTCATAATCATCAGCACCATCATCACCGTGTACGTAAAAAGCAGCAACTTTTCCTTCTAAGTGATTTCTCAACATATGATCATATTTACCAGACTTAGAAAACTTACCAGTAATTTCTGAGTTTTTGATATTTCCATCACCCATTAATTTCTTTGCATCATCAACAGTTAAAGTTTGATTTATACACACCAGTCTATCAAAAAGTAATTTTACTTGTGATGTAAGAGAATGCCAGTGTATTGGTGAAACAATTATAAATGCATCACAATCCTGTAATAATTGATAAACATCAGCTTCTGCTAATAAATCTTTCTTTTGTTTATCACCTTTAGAATAACAAGAACAAGCAAAGTGACAATGAAATCCACCAGATGTAGATATACAACCCTTACATGGTTGAATTATTGGTCTTTTACTTTGATTGACAGCTAAGTCTATTTCATGAAAACTAACGAAAGGTGACCATTTTGACTTTATATACTTTACTACTTTATGGGTTTTAGAATCCATATCTGAACAAGTATCTTCGTCTCTTGGTGAACCTTGAAATATTAGCACTTTCGGTTTATAGTCTCCGAGTTTTCTTACTCTCATATGACTATATATAAAATTAGATTAATCTAAAGTAGTACCTACTAATATTAGATTATTGTTATTTACTAATCTTTCTAATTCAAGTGGATTTTTAGCTTTAAGAATAAAAGCATTATTTTTAGGAATTACTAAAAAGTAATATTTCTCTTTATCTACTTCAATATCATAGACTCTAATTACTTCTTCATCATAAATAGAAACGTCGATATTACGAGTCCAAGAAAGTATATGATTTGATATTTCATTTGTAGTTATATTAACACAGTCAAATGAATAAAAATCTTCAAGTGATTTTAACCACCAACTACCGTAGTAGTCTTTATTAAAATAAACTTTGTCCATAGTTTATAAATATTTTTTAACTAATGACTCCATTGTTTTTGTTAACTCTCTATCTAATAAAACATCATAGTCGTCAATAAACAAATCAGTCACATCAACTTCAACACTCACAATATCAACATCACAACTCGGTGGTGTCCAATAGTCACCTGGATCTGAGTAAACTCTTCCACGAACAGTCAACTCAAAATTCACAGAGACTTCTATTCCATTCATATCAAATAGAATATATTGGTCGTCTCGAGTAAAATACTCATCTTCATCCTCACAAATCAGTTCTTCCCAATCTGATACTACTTCTTTTTCTTTGATAACTAAATCATTAAGATTTAAGACGTATTTAGAATTAGATGAAGTCATATATATTTTGATTTATAACAAATATAAGCACAAAACCTCTAAAAACCAAATTTTACAAAGGTTCTATTAAAATTTATAAAGAAATTACTTTATCAAATCCTTCGTCTGGTGAGATAGGATTGTAAGAAGATATCATATTTTTTATAACATGCATTGGTAAATCTTTATTTTCTTCTTTAATTCTTTTAAGATTTCTTCTTCCATACTCATCATCTGAAAGTATAGGAAAGATTACAGCCATTTTATAGTAATCATTTGAGAAGTAATTAAGAGTGGCTCTTCTTCTTTTAATAGTCATGTTAGTCATATCAACTATCACATTTCTTTTTTCAGTTGAAAAATCTAAAAATCTTTGATTAAGAATTCTATCGACTTCTTTTTGATCAACACTACCAAATGCTTCGGTGTAGTTTTTAGACCCATAAACTTCCATTACAATTTCGTCACGCGAAATAACATCAGTTGTTGGAAAATTTTCACGGATCCAGGTAGTTTTACCTGATAAAGGTGGTCCGATAAGTAAGATTACAAATGGTTCTGGTAAATTCATATTACAAATATAAAAAATAATTTTAATATATATTACATGTTATATAGATATAATTCATTTGTTGAAGATTTGTTATTAGAAAGTCTAATTAATGAATCGATGATTTACTTTTCACCCGCTTTAAGAAAACAATTAAATAAAGTTTCTGATGATATTAGTGATGATTTATTAGGTATAGAATCAACTGATATAAAACCAGATATTACTTTTATTGATTTAGATAAAGAAGGATTTCTTTCATTCTCTACAATGCGAAATGTTAAAAAGATATTAGATGAAAAGTTTCCGGATCTTAAAGATTTATACATTAATGGTATTGACTTAGACCAAAAACCCAACAAAGATTTAGCTGATGATATTTGGTATATTCATAATAAAGAATATGGTAATCTAAAAAGTTCTCTTAGAGGAATGGGTAACTTTGATGATGGTGTAGATCCATATGTTAAAGGAAGAAATCAAATTGCTATAGGTAGATTAGTTAATAAAGTATTTCCTGGTAAATATAATTCTAAACAAGTCGAGGAATTCGTAAACTCATTTAAGGCAGCTGTAGAAAAATCTGGAGAACACTTTGAGTTAGTATCTGGAGATGATATCGCATTTTGGTATAACTCTGATAATTATAAAGAAAAAAGTGGAACACTTGGTAATTCTTGCATGGCTCAAAAAAGAAACATCTTTAATATCTATGTTAAAAATCCAGATGTTTGTAGATTATTAATTCTTAGAGAAGATGATAAAATTTTAGGTAGAGCCTTGATTTGGAAATTTAAATCAATCCACAGTGGAATTGGTGAAAAATTTGAAGGTGTTGAATATTTTATGGATAGACAATATACTATTAAAGATTCAGATGTTAATAAATTTAGAAACTTTGCAAAAGAACAAGGATGGATTTACAAAACAAATAATAATCACCATAGTTTTACTAATATAACTTATAACGGAAATGAAATAAATGTTGATATGGATGTTCAAGTTGATAGATTCGGAGGTGACTATGACTATCAAAGATATCCTTATATGGACACTTTTAGAAGATATGACCCAAGAATAGGTAAACTTTATAATGATGATAATCAAGAAAGTGACCAAGAAGGTTGTTACATATTAGAAGATACTGGTGGTGGATATAGTGAAGTTGAAGGTGGTGTTTGGTCTGAATGGCATGATAGAATGATACCAGAAGATGAAGCTGTTTATTCAGACGCATATGGCGACCATTTGTTAAGAGATTATGCAGTTAGAATTGATGTCGGTTCAAGTAGAAGAAGAGGTTGGTACCATCAAGATGACGATGATATCGTTTATGATGAGCATTCAGATGAATATGTTCACGTTGATGATGCTGTTTATTCAGATATTTATGGAAATTGGATTTGGGATGAAAGAGCAGTAAAAACAATTACTGAAATCTATACAGATGGTGATGTTGAAAATTCAGAAGGAAACTGGTGTTATATGAATGATAGAGACATAATCAAACTTAGAGAAATGAGAAATATGTTATGGTATGAAAAACTATGTGATAAATATTCTGATTGGAATGATTATAAGTACATACAAAAAGACATTCTTACAAAAGACTATAACGATGAGTATATTCCTAAGATTTTAGAAAGAACAATTTATAAAGTAGGTGAGCCTAAATCATCTGACTCACCAGATATCTATGGAGTAGAATGGTTATTAGAAGAAGATGCAATTGCTTTAGATTATGAGATAAATATGGATAACTCAAGAGTGATTGATATTATACAATACAATAAAAATGTGGATGAAGTATTAGAGAATGTTCTCAATAAGTTAGAAACTAAAATCAAACAACTAGACGATATAATAAAAGGTGAGGGTCAAACTAGAATGAAATTTGAAATTCCCAGATTCATTCATGAACTCAAAACTAAGTTGTCTACAAGATTTGAAGAGCTAGACTCCGAAGAGTGGCATAATCTTTAATATTTAGAAGCTCTTAAAACCTTTACTGTAGATAGTTTAGTTGATAAACATCTATGATAACCATCTATTACTTGATAACCTCCAAATTTATTGATAACAATTCCACGAATTCCTTTATATTGACTATCTGAATAATAATCCAGTTCTTTTGATAGAACATTATCTCGGTGACGAGTATTACCGTAATAAATTTTATCTGAATCAATTTCTATCTCTTCCCATTTACAATTTTTAAGTTCTGGAAGAACACCACCATATTCGATAGTAAGTAAATATTCTATTCTTTTTTGTAGGTCTAAAATTTCAAGAGCCTTGTTGACCTCAGTGTCTATCTTTATAGAAAGTTCTGGTTCGATTGTTACTTCACCAATTTCCTGACCATAGTATCCGTTGAATACATTTATGTTCCAAGACTGAGGTAGAAAAAGTTTGTTTGCAACAAGAATTCTATTTACTGTATACCAATCTATATTATAGGTAATGTTATGAAGTAAAGAATTTAGTTTATTATTTCTTTTAGTGATAGTAGAGTTATCTCGATACTCGTCAAAAATTTCTTTATTTAAGTCCGAAAATCTGACTCCAGTGACTTGAGCGTTACTAATCACTGAGCACCTACAAATACGTTCTTCATTACATCCGTATTCATCACAGTAGTACTCAGTGTCGTAACTAAGTTTAGTAGCCCAAGAAAAGTCTTTTTCTAAAATCACTTTCTATTTTTAATTCTCATTTTGTGGCTTTTACCATCTATCTCTTTATAGATATAAAATTGATTAAATTTGAGTTTAAGATAAATTTTAGCCAAAGTAGCTGGTCTAATAAAGTACCAACTTAAAGGCAAAACTTCTTCTTTAGGAAAAGGATTACTTTCATTTACTCTATTAATCTCTTTTTTACCATCAGGTATCGTTTCATCAAAATAAAGAAATCCACTAAATTTTAGAATTTTATATTTTTCTTTAACTTGATTTGTGATAGCTGTTATTAAATGTTTTTCAATAAAACTAACCATATTAAAATAAGTGTTTTGTTGCGTTATCTAAATATCCTTGGATATTTTTCTTACCAGCAGGGTTTGCAGAATGAACGATATATTGTGGTAAACCAAATCCATTGTCTACACAGTAATCAACTAACCATTTTGCACAGTCAAGTCCAGTTTCTTCAACACCAAGTTGGTCAGAAGAAAATTCCCAATCAGAGAAGTCTACTTCATAGTGAATATCAGCCAAATCGTGGTCAAAACTAATTAAGTCAGGTACACCATGAAATGATATCCAGTTAGTAAACTCTTTGTAGTCTCTAACAACATGCCAATCTTGTTCCCAATACATTCTATTGTAATGTGTGGGTACAAGATTGATTGCATCTTTTGGTTGTCTTATATCGTCTAAAAATAATTTTTTCATATTAGTCTAAGTAAATGTCATGAAAAACTACACAATAGGCATTTAATTTAGTACCCATTGAAAACCAGAAATCAAATTCTTCTTGAGTCGATGTAGATTCAAGTCTTTTGATTATAAAATCAGCCATAGATTGACCAATATTTTTAACAATTTTTGTTTTAAATTTTTGCATAATGATAGTTTATAGTGCAAATATAAATAAAAGTTAAGTAATAAACAAACCTAATGAAAGTTATTTAGGAAATCTTTTTCAATTTTAGAAAGAGAATCAATACCGACTTCTGATATTCTATCTAAAACCATATCCATATCTAAATTACTTTCAATCCATTCATAAATATCATCTATAAAGAAACTATATTTTATTGAATTGATAGTTGAGATTTGGTCTCTTAACTCTTCTTCTAAATCTAATTTGAATTTTAAAACATCTGAAGAAATATCCTGACAGTCACAAATAATAAGATTGTTAGTTAGTATTGAAATATACTTCTTCATTTCGACTGGAGTAGTTATTACAAAACAAGTATAGTTTCCATCTTTTTCATAGTCAAAAAAAGTTTCAGCATCTAAATCCGAAATTCTTTCTTTCTCTACTTCAGATAATCTATCATAATCATCATTGAGATCAAAAGAGTTTTTATCAAATTGTATTTTGTAAACGCAGGTCTTCATCTAACTATATATAAAACAATATTAATCTATTTTATATAAAGTATATGAAAGAAAAACCGGATAGTTTTGTTGATGATCGTAGATTAAAGGCATATCCTACAGAAATTGGTTCTCAAAAATTTTCACCAGATGATATACAATTATTTAAGTTAGAAAAAACTTCTAAACTTAAACACCATTTCAGTTCTAAATTTTCTGAGTTACAATCCGAATACAAAAAGTTAATTGAAGAGATAAATATCAATGAAAGACTTTACCTAGCAAAACACAGTTTTGAACCAATACCTGGTAAATCATATCATCTTTATATAAAAGAAAATGGTGAGGAGTTTCTATCACTTATATCACCAAAAGAGTGGGGTGATAGATTTGATTATGTTGGAACTTTTGAGTTTTTATCAGATGGAAGGTGGCAAATAGTAAATTAAACCTGAACTTTATCGTAAATTTGTTGATAAATTTGACCAGCATTTTCTCTGTTCAATTTTGATAGTAGTTCATCAGATTCGGAAGTTGTAAGCCATCTTCTATAATTTTCAACATTTATACCTTCAAGTTTTCTATTTTGTTCTAAATAATATTTTACAGTTTCATATAAGCTGTATCTTAAATTATGTGAGTATATAGAATCTAGTCTTAGATTAAATTTACTTTTCAACTCATCAAAAGATATTGTTGGATTATCCTTTAAATATCCAATTTCTGTTCTATGTGTTTTGAATATAGAGTAAAGTGGCATCTGAACTCTTTGTATTTTCAGAAAGTTATTTGTTTGAAGTTTTATAGGAGTAGAAGTTCCGATTACAATTCCTTCAATCGGTGAGACTTTATCAACTACAGATACAAGAATATTATCTAGTAAATCACCTATTAATTCTTTTAATTCTGAAATTTTCCAACTATTAACATTTCCAGTATCTCTCATCAATTCAAATTCTTTCTTTAATCCACCTTCCCACATTTTTTTGAAAGATTCAAAAGATTCATTTTTATTGATGTTAATTTTTATTTCTCTCTTTGTAAGTAATTTAACCGAATTCATTTCTTTTCTTAGAATTTCAGCCATATCATCTTTTAAATTACCAGTATATTCAATATAAATCTTATCAACATTTTTATACTTAATATAGTCGTGATTTGTATTTGGATTCAAAATTTCAAATCCCCAAGTTTGATCTGGCAAAGTATTACCAGCATTTATCCAATCTATTAGTGATCTAGTTATATCACTTCCCCATCTTGAATGTGCTGCATTTCTTGGTTCATCACCCCTTAAAAGTTGGTCTTTTGTATTTACAGTTACATAATTGTTTTTTATTTCTACTGTTAGATGTTGTCCAGCAAATTTTTCAGTGATATCAACTTTTCCAGTATTGTAAAGAAGTTCATCTACAAAATCAATTATACTAGCGGGACTAGCATTTCTAAATCTTGTTGGTTGAATATTAGAGTTTTCTAAAACTAAAACAAAATCTTTGAATTTTTTTATATACATAAATTATATATTAATTTTTATTCCAAACTTCGTGTAAAAATGACTTTTGGAATTTTGCTTTCGATAAATCACAACCATTGAAATCTATTAGAAACGGAACCCAATCTACATTATTTATATCTGATTTATCTACAAAATGCCATTCAGAGTTTTCACCATCAGAAGATACAGGGTTTTGTGAAACCTCACCAGTAAAATAATGAATTAAACCACAAGCCTCTGGACTTCCAGAAGTATCAACTACTCCCCATTCTTTAATGTTATTTGGTATAAGACCAGTCTCTTCTTTTACTTCTCTCAATACTGCATCTTTTGGTAACTCATTTTTGTTTGTATCTCCAACAATTCCTCCTGTTATATTCCAATGGCCTGGTTTCCACGGAGCAGTAAGACCTCTTTTAAGTGCTAAAAGTTGTCCTTCTTTGTTAAATAAAGCAATTACTGCTGTATCACAATCAATCTTTGTTGCACTTTCTTTTATAAATTGGACAAATTTTTTAATCATCTAAATGTATCTATTCCTTTATCTTTAAGTTTGTTATTAAGTTCTTCTAAATCTTTAGACTTAAGTTCATCTTTAATCCAATAATCTAAATCATATTCAGAACCAATCATACCTTTTCTTTTACCAAAAGAGGATTTAACTTTTTCCAAGTCATTATTATTTCTTAATTTACCGAACTGATAAAATAAATCTTCTTTTTTATTCCCTAAACCATACATTGATTTAAATATTTGATCAGCAATATAACCATAGTCTAAATCAGGTAATTCTAATTTCATATATTCAGAAATAGAATCATATAAAAACTGATATTTAAGTTCAGTGTCTTCTTGACCAAAAATAGTAACTTTTTCATTGTTTTTAATTTTTCTCATTTTCTCAATTAAAACATCATAAACTTTTGTACCCTGAATAGATTCTGCTATAAAGTTTTGACCTTTTTTAGAAGAATAACCAACACTTTCAGGTTCAAACACAGTCAAATATGAAATAACAAAATCACTTAATATATCTATCGATTCTTGACTTAAGGAATCTGATAATTTTATAATATTTGGTAACATCCAATTAGAAATCTGTCGATTTCCAAAAATAAAATCATCATAAAAATACGATTTTACTTTCTTTTTTAAAAGATTGTTTTGTTGAATTTGTGCAGATAATTTGGGGTTAGTATTTGGAAAACGTTCAATAATATAATTTTTGAATACAGAACAAAATTTATCAATATTTTTATTTTCAGATTTATTTAATTGATAGCCAAAAAGCATTATAAATCTCTTCAGAGGAGTTGTCGGCCAACCACTTAGCCAATAAGTAAATTGATCCTTTCTAGTTTCTAATTCTTTATATAAGTTATCAAAAGCTTCATCTATTTTAGTTGACACAACTTCTTTAATTGATTCCGGTAAATCTTTTTCAATTGATCGTATTAAAGATTCATACTCAATTTCATCAAATTTTTGATTTGTAGAATAAAGATCATTCGACTTTTCTAATAGTTTTAAGATTAATGGTTGATATTCTTCACTAATCTTATCTGATAAATATAAAACCTGAGAAATAGGTAAATTAATTACATCTATATTTTCTAAACATTGGTTCAAAATTTGATTTATTTTATTGTCAAATAAATCTTTTTCAGAATTCAAATTTTTTCTAAATCTACTTAAAAAGTATATTAAAGAAGAATAGTAATTACTTAATTTTTTTGGATCCAAATTTAATTGAGTTATAGGTAGTTCAGAAATTCTATTAAGAATGACATCAATTAATTGCTTATTTGATTTACATAATTCATCGACTACTTTATCTAAGGACTTAGAAAAATCTGATTCCGATGGCGTCATTTCAGAAAACATCTTCACAAACTTAGATTTATCTTTAAGAAGCTCTGGTATGTCTAAACTAAATAGCCATTTAGCACTTGCAGACCTGTCAATACTAATTTGATTAAGCTCTTTATCGGTATCAATTACTTTACACTGTAAAATTTGTTTCCCTCCAACCTCAACTCTTTCATATTGATATTCTAATTTCTTCATTGACTGCCAAGTTTTACCATCATCAGATGTGTATCTTGTCGGTTTAGCTAAATCAGCATCATAAATAACAAGCACACGACCATCATTATTTCCAGTAAAAGATATACCATCTACTAAAGAAATAAATCCTGGCATCTCAGCCAAATTAAGACCAATAGGTGCTGTAAGAAATCTACCTTGTTTATCTTTATCTAATTTATATTCTTTACCATCTTTTGCAACATTTGTTGTTTTAATCAAAATTTCATTAAAGTCATCTATTAGGTCTCTATTTTTGGCATAGAAATTAGTAAATTTTCCACCCATTATCTTTTTTAACTGGTCAATAAGTGTATGTTTTGGTCCCCATACTTTTTTTGCTTGATTGTTACCTTCATTCATGTCTAAAATCAAAAACTTACCAGTATTTTGTACACTGAATTCAACAATATTATTTCCGTAACCACGCATATCGGGAACGCCATTATTATCAAAGTCTCTTATTTGGTCATCAAATTCATAGCAAGTATAAAGACCAACTCCATAAAAATCACCAGCTCCAGCTCTAAAACCTTGTGAAATAATTCTTGGATCTTGAGTGGTTATTTTATCACCTACTTTAAGTATAGGAAATCCTCTATCATCTAATTTTACATTAGGATTCATCTCACTCAATAAATTAAGATTGTTTCTTAGGGCTAACTTATATTCACTTGTGTTTGGATTTTTTTTAGTTTTAAGATCAATCATTTCCTCTGCAAATTGTTGAAAAACATTCACATCCTTATCTAACTCATCAGTAATAGTATAAACTTTTTCTACTAATCTTGTTCTATGATAAACCAAAAATTGTCCAGACTCTAAAGATTCGTTGATTCTGAACTCCTTAAACTTGTTAAAGTCTCTTAAAAATTTCATAAATCTATATATAAAAATTATCACATTATTTTTTAATAAATCAAAATAATGTTATATTTGTAATATGAACAAAAATTTCTCAGGTGGTGGTATTCTTCCAATTGTTGATGTGAAAACAAAAGACGGAGTTATTTCTTGTTTTATTACTTTTAGTTCATATAGAGGTGTTATTTCAGACGCTGGTGGTAAAGTTGATATTAACGAGTCAATCCAAAAAACTTGTGTAAGAGAATTCTTTGAAGAAAGTTGTATGCTTTTCTCTATCAATGAAAATAATTTAAAAGATAATAATTTAATTGATGTTACTTGTGGTTCCACTTTTTACAGAGTTTATTTACCTAAATTTTCAATTACAGTAAATAGTTCAGACTTTACTAAAAATTATTCAGAGATAAAAAGGCAAAAAAAATCAAAAGTTTATCTTGAAAAAAATGAGTTGGTTTTAATTCCAATTACAGAAAGAACACAGTCTTATTTGTATAATGGTAGAAAATACTATTCTATTTTAGACATTAATGGAAATGTAAGAAAAGTATCAAGAAGACTACATAAAATAATCAAACTATTCAATAATGTTTCACCAGTTGTGGAAATCATAAATTTTGATAAGGTTAATAAAAACGGTATTTTAACTTATACTATTCTTTAAGTCTACCAACTTAATGTTTGTTTTCTCAATTTCCTTTTCTACTCTTTTTATTTCATCTGTTAAATCACCTCTGTAATCAGGATTATTACTAAGACTTACAAGTGAGTTAAGACGATAATTTAGACCTGATAAATATCCCTCAAGTGCGATTATATCACATTCTAAATTTGATATTTCTTTTCTCCAACCAAACATACTTATATTAAATTTCTAAATTTTTGCGGTCTATGACGGTTACGATCCGTCTACTCCATCGTGACAGGATGGAATGATAAGCCATTTCACCAATAGACCAATTTGTCTAAGTGGTGGGACTCGAACCCACATAGAACTTTATGTTCATTCCTGACCCCAAATCAGGTCGGCTTCCAATTGCCTACACACCTAGTTTTTTGTTGTGGAGGTAGGACTCGAACCTACACTGAGTGTTATCTCCCTGATTCAAAGTCAGGTGGCCTGCCAATTAGCCGACTCCACAATATTGAGAATTCTTTGACTCTATTCTCTAAAGAGTACTTTCACCGCCAAACAGTTACTTTGTGCGGTCTATGCGAGAATCGAACTCGCGTCTCCTCATAGACAGTGAGGAAGGATAACCACTACCCTAATAGACCAATTTAGTCGAGAAGGTGGGAATCGAACCCACTAACTGACGGCTCCAGACCGCCCGTGCTTAAAACCTTAGTCACTTCTCGTTTTGTTGCCAATTACACCATAGGACAATAAAAAAACCCAGTTAATCAAAGACTAACTGGGTTTTTACAAATCGTTTAACTTAAACATTAACTTAATGTAAAGACATAGTTAGCCACTCTCTCACGATCCTGATCCTGAGGTTGCGGGTTAACTTGTGCGATATTTACGTTAATTGTTGTCATTATTTCTTATATATTAAATTATTTTTGTTCCTTTTGTTATATAGTCATATTTATACTACAAAGATATAGATAAGTTTCAATCTGACCAAATTACTTTTTAATTTTCTTAATAAAAGATTCATAAGTTTGTAAAATAAACTCACTTTCTTTATTAACACTTACCTTAGAATAACAATGATCTACAAAATTATCTAAGATAATATAAGTTTGTTCTAATTCTTCAGGATGAAAAAGTATACCATATCTTTCGATTGATGTGTTTGATATACCAGCTATAACATCACCTAACATTGCAATATTTCTAAAACCAGAAGGTACATTAACTGGATAATCATGAAAACAAAAACTTAATTTCTGAGTTGATAGATCAATTCCACTAAACAAGAAGTGTGAATCATCATAATCAGTTAGTAAGAATTGATTACAGTTTAAGTCTCCACCTGTTATTTCTTGACCATAAAACTTAGCCATTGATTGGAAACCATAACACATAGAAATTATAGGACAACTTAATATTTCTAACGCTTTTTCATTTGTTGAATATTCAGAAGTTGAATCTGGATTAGTCATACTAAAATCAGAACCGGTTGAAAAAGCACCTATAATATTATATTCAGAGTTATATTTTTCTACCTCTTCTGATGTAGAGGCTATTCTGAAAGGTAAATTTCTAACAGTTAAATATTTAATGACTTTTGGTAAATACTTATACTGAGGTGGTCTAGCATTATTAATAATCAAAAATATATCAGAATCATTTGATTCTTTTACTGAATTACCAAATTCTATCAAATCAGATTCATCTGTATAAAGATGGTCTTGATTATGTATATCGTGCTTATAACTATCAAAATGTTCATCTATAAATGATAAATCTTTAGGTTGTATTTGTATACCGTGATTAAAAGCATTGAAGAATTTCACTAAATCTTTTATAGATTCATCTTTAAATCCCCAGTGTGTAGAGTTATCATATTTAGAACCAGCACCAGTATAGTGAACAACATTAATCTTATTTGGAGCTTCAATTGTAAATTCAGTTGCTTTATGATCACCATAAGTTATATCAACAATTAATTTAAATCCACTATCATTTTTTGAGAAATGAATATCAAATTCAATACAAGATGGTTCACCATCTTCTAACTCAGTACCTGGATGTAATCTTGGATCATACCAATAATTAAATTGAACTAATCCATTATCTATGGTACAATCATTTTTATCGAAGGCATATTCTCCTTTTGGAACTGGAGTTAATGATTGGTCGAAGTTTAATTTACTCAATTTTGGATCAGATACAATATAAAGAGTATCTGGTAGTAATTTTTCAAACCAATCTTGTTGCATTATAGAGATATTATTATCATCCTCAATAGGTTCTCCCTTATGTGGTAGATTCTGAATTCTATATTCTTTGTTAGTACCAGGTCTTACCGGTACAATACCCTCAAAAGTCTTAAGATATCTCATAATACTATATATTATAGTTTTAAGATGAGAATATTTACAAACCTAAATCTTGTATTTTTTTATTTCTAAATTCAGAAATATTGTGAATAGCATAAACAGAATTATTTGTAATAGCTATGTTTTTATTTATGATTTTTTGGACAATCGAACTGTGCCAACTTCCAACTGCAAATGACATTCCTACCACCAAATTATCATCTAATTCACCAAATAGTCTATTATCAATATTACCAGGTATGTATCTAAGTGGACCACCTATGATATTTTTGTCAGTTTTTAAAAACTTGTATTCATCACCACATTTTTCTTTTAGAATTGAAACATAGTGATCGAAGATAGGACCACCATTATAGACAATCATAATAGTTTCTTTTTCTCTATCTATATTACCACCAACAACTTTTGGTATAATATAACCTAATTTTAATACTTCTATTTGCATAAAATTTGTTCAATAATCTTAGGGAAATTTTCTAGTTCAATATCGTGTATTTTGGATTCTAAAGTATCAGGAGTTTCAGAATCCGAAAGTTTGATTTTTATCTGTTTAATAATTTCACCTTCATCATAGTTTTGATTAACATAGTGAATTGTTATACCAGATTCTTTTTCACCAGACTCAATTACTGACTGATGTACTTTTCTACCATACATACCTTTACCACCAAACTTTGGAAGAAGTGATGGGTGTATATTAATTATACGATTTGTAAATATAGATATTAGTTCATTAGGTATTAACTTTAAGTAACCAGCAAGAACTATTAAATCAATATTTTTATTTTCGATTACATTGACTACTTCTGAAGTTTCAATATAATCTATTTGATTTAATAAACAAATATTTTCAACATCACTATTTGACTTATTTGAAATAATAATAGCAATTTCTATATCATTATGTTCTCTAAAATACTCAATCAATCTTTTAGCGTTAGAACCTTTACCTGATATAAAAATTGCTATTTTATATTTACTCTTCTTCACCTTTTTCTAAAATGTTCTCAATAGCGGAGTCTCTTAGTTGTGATAAAGTAAAACCATAAGCAGTACAACCGAATCTCGTATCTTTATCTAAACCTTTTGATTTATCAAAAGTTATTTCTTGACCATCAATACTTACGACTTTGGTACCATCAATTAAGCAATCTAATGCCCAAACTGGCATTAAGATTGTATTTTCATCCCAAAGTTGAAAGTCTAATTGTTTTAATTCCTCAACAGTGAATTCTGTGAAATCAACTCCATCAAACTTTTCAACCAATTTAGCGTAAAGTTCTTTTACTTGTTTTCTACAAAATTCATCAGACCAATTTTCATAAGATGATATTTCACTTACTAAATTAGAAGCCATTCGTTTATAGTTTTTCACTACATTAAAATATTTTACTTTATCCTCAAAAGTCATAATTTATTTATTTTTTTATTATACTACTTCTCTACAATAAAGATTAGCCAAAATTACTCTAGCTAACTTAAATTCTTTTACTCTGTTTAGTCTTAAGCCATAAACGGATGCTATAGCTTGTAAATGAGGAAGTGCCTCAGATATTGTCATTTTCCCAATTTCCATTTTTATCAATTTTAAAATATCGTTTACAAATCGTTTCAATTCTTTTAGGATCTCCTTTATCTACAGCATCATTTAGTTGTTGAAAAAGAACAGCCTTAAGTCTTTGTTTTCTATTATATTTATTTATAGAAGAAAAGAGTCCTAAATTAGGACTCTTTTTATTAATCGTAGAATGAGTCACACCAGTCTCCATAGTCATAGTCATAATTGTTAGAGTTACTATTAAATTTTGAGTTATCTAAATCATCATCTAGTTTCTTATAGTCTAACTCTGGTAGATATTCAATCAAATCATTACGGTCACATTCAGAAGAATGATTATCAGTGTAGTTGACTTTAAGTTTAAATCCATCCCAAGTAGTTGAAATAAAACTCAAATCAAGTGATGTTAATAACTTATCAATTAAAATCTTCTCAAATAAGATTCGGTCTTTACATAAGTCAACACTAACATATTTCTTAGTATATGGATCTAATGTCACTTGAGAAACATAGTTATATGTTTTGTCTTGGAACCAAATCTTCTCATTTTCTTTCTTCTTAGCAGCTGGTGACTTATCCCAACCATTCCAACTATTCCAACTATTACCTTTATAGTTTTTGTATCGATTAGAGTAAGCGTAATCATCTTCCCAATCCCAACCACCACCGTAACCACCGTAGCTTCGGTATTCAACTTTAGAAGGATCTCTTTCAACAGGTAATCCAATCCAGTCTACTTTAGTACAAGCCACTGCCAATTTTTCTAAGTGGTCAATATCTTGTGACTCTGAAAAAGTGTGTTCTGATTGATAACCAACTGAAATGTTAGTACACTCTGCATAAATCTTAATAAATTGAACAGAGTCAGTTAATACACCAGTTGGGTCAATTTCATATTCAAATGAGTCGTTTGCTCTATTTAATTCTCCAGCCAATGCTCGACCGAATGCATCAGAAGCACATCGTTGAGAACTTTGATAGGTAATTACTGATTTAGTATTTCTACGGTCAAACGAAATTACTTTATTGATACCTTCAATTTTAGTTTCTTTCTGAGCAGCTGCTACTTTTTTAGAACCAACACATCCGACTTCTTCACCTAAGAAAAAGTAGTAAAGTCCTGGTACTTGATTTTTAATCATATACATCATCACTGTTACACCTGCTTTATCGTCAGCTCCAAGAATAGATTTACCATCAGTTTTTATAATGTTACCATCAAATACGTGATTTACTTCAGTATTTGCAGAAGTTGCTGTATCTAAGTGTGAAGTGAACATAACATCACTTTCGCCTACTTTTACGAATAAGTTTCCAAATTCATCGACTTGTAGACCTTCAATTTCAGAGTACAAATAAGGAAATAATTTTCCTTCTGTACCGTGCGGGTATGTACGATTTGTTAGTTTTAAGAATGTTTCTTTTATATTCATCGTATTTGTTTTTGTCTTTTATACTTTTAACATTACAAATATAAGGACTATTTAGAATAAATACAAATTTGTGAATAAAAAAATTGTAAATGCCCTTTGTTTTTTAATATATAAATTCGTATGTATAATGTTGATTACAATTATTCTGATGGGATTTTTAATATTTCCGATAAGTTTGACTATACACTTCCTGAAAGTGATGTTAATAGTGCACCTTATTTAAGAAATCCGGGAGATGAGTATATTTTGAGTTTTCCAGATTTACAAAATATAAAAAAACTTACAAAATTTTATTATGAAGGTCTTAATTTTAGTCCAAATAGATATTTAACTACATTTTACAGAATTTCAAGAAATGGAAATGTCTGGACTGATTGGTTGACTTTAGGTCTTTTTGTTGACAACTTTCCGCTAGTAGATACCAAAGATCCACTTTATTTAGAGGTAAAATGGGTAAGAGGTGGATCAGAAGGCGGAGGAGAAATTAGACTAATAAGATATAGTCTTGATGGAGAATTAGAAAGAGATTTAGTTGATGATGGTAGTAATGTAACTATCGGTTCCGGTGAGATGAAGGTAATAAGACCTCCATACATTCTTAAAATATTTAACATAACTGATATTGAAATAATATCACCAACTGGTATTCCAGAAGGATGTACAATAAAATATAGATATTCACAAGACTCAACAAGAACTTGGTCTGAATGGGAAAAGTTTAATAGAGGAAATATAGTATCAAAAAGAATATCACCTATAAGATTTTTTCAGATTGAATACCTTATAGAGAATGAGTCAAATCAAGATGTAAGAATTCAAGATATAAACTTGATTGGTGATTTTCAGAATATAACAAACGACTATAAAAAAACTAACCTTTTTGGTATAAGAGAATGTTGTCAATCAAACATGCTTGGTACATATGACGCTAATGGGAATTTCGTACCAAATACTAATATGAATCAATCTGGGGGTGCCGCTTGTCCACCAGGACAATCAAATCTTCCACAAATGTCAACAGATGAAAAAGCTCAACTTTATAATCCGTATCAACAAAATACAGCTATAAATCTTTTAACTAAATTGAGTACTGACGCTCAACAAATATTTGGTCATAAAGTCAAATACTTTTGTACTGACCCTGATAAGAAAGGACAGGATCACATATTAAACGAGTACGCTCTTTATAACGTAGTATGTGAGGCTGAAATTAAAGTTTCAATTAATGGTAATAATTTTCCAGATTCTCAGATTGTTATGAATCAATTTGATCTTAACTTATTTGAGACTATGGAAGCGCACATAACTAAACAATCATTTAAGGAAGTATTTGGTATACAAAGAAGACCATCAAAAGAAGATTTTCTTTATTTCTGTGATGTTAATAGAATGTATCAAGTTGACCATGCTCAACAATTTAGGAACTTTAATAACTCAGCTGTTTATTATAAATTGATATTGAAGAAATTTACTCAGAAAGCAAATGTTATTGCTGATAATATTGAAATTAGAAATAAAATTGATGAGCTTACTAAAAACACTACTATTGAAGAACTATTTGGTAATGAAATAAATGATCAGAAAAATGCTATCGCAAACAAACCACAATTTCAACCACTTACACGAGATCCTATTAGATTAGAGTATAAAGTACAAATTGATAAAGAATTGGTTGAAAACTCATCAACAATTATTGCTAAATCTCACTATGATATGGCATCAGTTGAGTATAGAAGTCCAGGAGTTATTTATAAAAACTTATGGTCTTTAATTAATGAAACTAATAATATTGGATTCCAATTATGGTTTAACATCAATAATTACATACAGGATGAACTTTATAACTTTATTAATTTCTATGATGAAAATATACAAAAAGGATTTAAAATTGATTTAAGAAATGATGAAGTAATTGTAACAATGAACTCAGATACTTACAGTTTCCATTTATATAATCAACCTACAAATACTACAACTGCTCTTAATGAAGAGGTGTGGCATGGTTATATCTGTAATATAGACCAAAGAAACGGTAAAATGAACCAATACATCTACAAGCGAAATGTTGATGATGAAGAAGACGCATCTGATTTACCTAATACAATATTGAAAATGCTATATAAAAATGAACAATCAATAACACCTATAAACTTTGAGGCTAGAGGATTCACAGCACAAATTTTAGGTTCTGATATGAAAATCACTAATGTTAGATTATTCGCTGAGTTAATTCCAGAAAAAGAACATACTAAACAACTAAATCAATATATTGTTAGAGATGATTCTAAATATTTAGTTCTAGCAGATAACGCAACAACAAGACTTTATTTACCTAAATATCCTCTTTACGAGTAAAAATATTCAACGAATCTTATCAAATTATAAAATAAATACAGTATATAATAATGTGCTCTTATAATCACTGATAAAATTTAGATAATCATAATATATATATTGTTATGCCTGGTATAACTAAACTCGACCGGCCCATGGTAGATGGGGGTTTCTAATTAGGATTCTTCAAGTGAGTATAATAATTAATGTGTTTTAATTTTATACTAATGAAGAATTTATTATTATCAATTTTTGTTTTTTTTGCAAGTTTCGTCACTTTATCACAATCTTGCACACATCAAATTTATTTAACAGACACTTATGGTGATGGTTGGAACGGTGGTTATGTTTCTGTTAGTGTAAATGGATTGACTGTGTTAAATAATATAACTTTATCATCAGGTTATGGACCAACAATATTTAATTTTACGGCAAGTAGTGGGCAAACAATTAGAGTTTGGAGAACATTGTCAGGATCTTGGCCTTCAGAAATGAGAGTTCAAATCAGAAATAACACAGGGACAATTCTATTAAATACCATACAACCAACCACAGGATCAGCAAGTTTTGGTGGAAACACTTGTATTGCTTCGTGTTCTGGTGGAGGTGGTGGTGGAGGATGTGTTAATATATATTCTTATGGGTCGTTAACCGCACCATCTATACCGGGTGCTCAAACAATTAGCACTTGCACCTTTCAATCAGAGTATAATACCATTTTTAGTGTTGTTTCGGGAAGACCATATAGATCGACATATAATTTAGGTGGTTATATAACGGTTAGACACACATCATACAATGGAACTGTGGTTGCTGCAGGTTTTTCACCTTTAACATGGACTGCTCCTGTGTCGGGAACTTATTATATTCACTACAATACTAATTCATCATGTGGAACTGCGTCATCTTGTGGGACAACAACGATTGAATGTCTTTCTTGTTCTGCACCTGCAGCACCCGTAAATGATTTAGTCTGTAACGCAACACCAATAGTATGTGGACAATCAATCGCCGGAACTACCGTAAACTCAACAACTACAGGGACAGGTGAAATGGGGGGTTTTTGTGGTGTTAGTCAAACAACTGGTGGTGTTTGGTATATGGTTGCAGGAAATGGTCAAAACATGAGTGCTAACTTATGTGCAACCGCATGGGATAGTAAAATATCGGTATTTAGTGGTCCTAATTGTTCATCACTAACTTGTGTTGGTGGAAATGATGATTGGGGCCCAATATGTTCTTCATCATCTGCGTCTTATACTTGGAATTCATCGGTAGGGGTAAATTATTACATATTAGTTCATGGGTATAGCACTACAAGTCCATTTTCAATTGCATTAACTTGTGCTACACCACCACCCCCTTCACCAACATCAATCACGCAGTCAAGTAATCCAATCTGTTCGGGAGGATCAACCACTTTAACTGCGAATGGAGCCGTTGGAACGGTTTATTGGTATATTAATGGATGTGGTGTAACTCAGATTGGTGTAGGAAATTCCATCACGGTGTCTCCTACCACAACCACTACTTATAATGCTAGAAATTTCAACGGAGGTCTTTTTAGTAATGGATGTGTCTCGACTGCGGTTATCGTTAACCCAACACCAACGGTTTCGGTGAGTTCAGTAACAAACACAATTTGTTCGGGATCTAACACACAATTGATTTCATCAGTGGGGAATAATGGAGGGTCACCAGTGACTTACTCATGGTCTCCATCTACAGGACTAACAAATTCAAACGCACCAAGTCCTTTTGCTTCACCAACAACCAATCAAACATACACACTAACAGTATCATCAAACGGTTGTTCAAATGCAACATCAACAACAATAACCGTAAACCCTTCAGTTGGATTTGTTTCTACAGTGTCGGGGAACAATACAATTATTGCAGGAACACAAGAAACATATTCAATAACACCTGTTCCAAACGCAAATTATCAATGGGCATATACAGAGTCAGTTACAGCACCTTTATGGAATAACATACCAAACTCTAACACACCATCAATATCTTTTTATTGGCCTCAAACAACAACCGATGGGTCTGTTAGAGCTACAGTTTCAAATTCATCAAACTGTGGAACTCAAGTTAGATTTTTTAATATAATTACAAACGGAGCATTACCTGTGGAATTATTATCATTTGACGGAACTTGTAATAATAATATCATATCTTTAGAGTGGAAAACGGCAACCGAACATAACTCAGACTATTTTGAAGTTGTAAAATCAAGAGATGGTGAAAATTGGTCGTCATTAACAACTTTGGAATCTGCTGGCAACTCAACTCAAGAATTAACATATAACACAAAAGACGGTAACGCAATTGACGGAAATAATTATTACAAACTAATTCAATATGACATTGACGGACAATTCAAAGAGTATGGGCCAATAAATGTATTGTGTAGTAGCTCACCAAAAGGATATTTTTCAGTGTTTCCGAATCCTAACTCCGGTAAGTTTCAAGTGGTATTAAATGATAAAAATTTGCTCGGTGAAAGTGAGGTTATAATCAATGACACTAAGGGTTCACAAATTTTTAACAAAATAATTGATGTAAAACCTGGAATAAACACCTTTTTAATCGAAGAATTAAAAAATTCGACTGGATTATACTATATATACATCAGAAACAGTAGTCTAACAACATCTGTAATAAAAATTGAGATTAGGTAAATGAAATTAAAGTTTTTACTATTGGCCTTATTATCTTGTTTAATCAATATTTCATTTTCACAGACTCAAACTGTTAATTTCAACTATACCGGTTCAGTACAAAATTGGATTGTTCCACCATGTGTCACGTCTATTAATGTTGTAGTAGCTGGAGCCAAAGGTGGTGGTAACACCGGAGGAAATGGATCCAGAATAACAGCAACTCTAAATGTAACACCAGGACAAACATTAAATATCTACGTTGGTGGTATGGGAACATGTGGTAACAACTCTGGTGGTTGGAATGGTGGAGGTACCGGATTTGCATCAAATCCAGCAAACGCAAATTATAATTCTTGTGGAGGTGGTGGATCCACTGATATCAGAATCGGTGGAACTGCTTTAGGTAATAGAGTAATTGTTGCTGGAGGTGGTGGTGGAAAAAGTGGAGGATCAAATTCAGTATCTGGTGGTTCTGCTAATTGTGTGAATGGATCACCAGGAACTAACACATATGGTGGAGGTGGTGGAGGTGGTACTCAAGCATCAGGTGGATCAGGAGGTACGCCTTGGGCTGGAACACCTCCGGGTGGACAAGCTGGTGCATTAGGTCAAGGTGGTAACGGTGGATTCTGGTCAACTGCCTCAGGTGGAGGTGGTGGAGGTGGATACTACGGTGGAGGTGGTGGTGGAAATGACGGTTGTTGTACTGGATCAAATGGCGGAGGAGGTGGAGGAGCTGGTTCTTCACTTATGCCATTAGGTGGCACTTGTCTACCGGCAAACAATGCAGGAAATGGTTATGCTACAATAACTTACACACCAACACCATTAGTAATAAACCCTACCTTTACTAATGTAACTTGTTTTGGTCTTTGTAACGGAACGGCGAATGCTAATTATCCAGGTGCAACATATTTATGGTCAAATGGAGCAACAACTCAATCAATAAATGGACTTTGTCCAGGTAATTATACTGTAACAGTAAACTTAAATGGTTGCACTGCCACTGGTAGTGTAACAATAACACAACCACCTCAAATAGTTTTAGGCCCAATAAGCCACAACTAATAAAAATTAAATGAAAAAATGAAAAAATTAATTTTATTATTCTTTGTTCTCTTAACATCAGTGGCTTTTGGTCAACTAACAACAACAAACCCAGACACAGTTTGTTATCAAACACAATCTTTATCACAGTATCAAGTTACTTCAATTGGTGCTGGTACTTATACTTGGACCGTACCAGCATGTGCTACTATTACATCGGGTCAGGGTACAAACTCAATCAATGTTAACTGGTCAAACTGTCCTCCAGGACTTATTAATAACGCGGTAAGTGTTGTTTATACTTCACAACAAGGTTGTCCATCAAATCCTGTGAACTTAAATGTTTTGATTTATCAAGTTGTTCCAACTATTACATCTGTTGGTCCATTTTGTGTAACTGATCCATGTGTACCATTAGTAGGATTACCAGTGGGTGGTGTTTGGTCAGGAACAGGTGTAGTTAATGGACAATTTTGTCCACAAGTCGCTGGAGCAGGAGCAGCAACAATTACATATACTTACTCAAATGGTGGTTGTACTTTTACTGCTACGTCAAATACTGGTGTAGCACCACAACCAACATTGACACCAATACAACATAACTAAAATGAGACACTTATTTTTGATATTATTTTTATTCAGTTACTTTATGTCATACTCACAACAAGAGTTTGAGATTTGTGAGTATGAAAAAGTATTTACTTATTCTACATCATTAGATGTAAGTGGTACAATATCTTGGTTCTTAAATGGTAGTTTAATAGATGAAGGAAGTAGCACAGATATTATATTTAGCGATCCAGGTCAATATGAACTTGTTGCTATTGGATATAATGATATTGGGTGTGAAAGTGTACCTCAAGTCTTACAAATAGTAGTAACCGAATGTGATCCACTCATATATTGGGTACCAAACAGTTTTACTCCAGATGGGAATGAATTTAATCAAACATGGGGTCCAATATTAACAAGTGGTATCTCAATAGAAAATTTTGAGTTATTAATTTATAATAGATGGGGTGATGTGATTTGGGAATCTCACAACGCGAACGATAAATGGGATGGTACTCACAATGGTAGTTTGGTTCAAGATGGAGTTTATGTCTGGACTATGTTAATAGACATGAAAGAAACCGGTGAACTTAAAATGATCACCGGTCATGTTACATTAATAAAGTAGTTAGTTTAGTACTGGTAAAGAAGTTGAAATTCTTTTGATAACTTCATCTTTACCTAAAATAAACATAGTTGTTGGTAAGTCTGGTCCAGAAATTCCACCAACTAAAGCCATTCTTAATCCAGGCATTACTTTTCCAATTTTCACATCAACATCATTACACACAGACAATATAGAATCTTTGATAGAGTCAGAACTAGTGTAATCAACATCAGATAAAATAAATTTAGAAAATACTTTTACAAAATTATCATCTAACTTTTTAACATCTGTTATGATAGGATTATTGTAAAATAAATCAACAATTACATTTAAGTCAGACTTGAAGTTTGATCTTTCTTTAGCCAAATTAATAATCATATCTAACTTATCATAAGAGTATCTATCGTCTTTTATATTGATAAAAGGTTTAAGACAAGAGTTTGAGGTCATTCTTAAATGATAAGCGTTAATCCACTTTGCTTTATCCATATCAAAACGAGCACCTGATTTATTAACTCTATCTAAAGAGAATGAATTAATCATACCACTCATTGACATAATTTCAACATCGTCTCCTGGGTTCCAACCGATAAGAGCAAGTGCGTTCATAAATGCCTTAGGATCATATCCTAAATCCTTCCAACCAGGAACATAAGTACCTGAATCATCGGTATATCCGATTGGAGCAATTGGAATACCATACTTCATTGCTGTTCTTTTTGATAACTTTCCCTTACCATCCGGATTCATAATTAATGGTAAGTGAGCAAATGTTGGAACATCCCATCCAAGAGCATTATACATTAGAATATGAAAAGGTGTAGAATTTACCCACTCGTTACCTCTAAGAACATGAGTAACTCCCATATCGTGGTCGTCGCAAACATTACAAAGATGATAAGAACCAATACCATTAGACTTAATAAGAACTTTATCATCAAGTGTATTTGTGTTTATAGTAATAGTTCCTAAAATAGCATCATCAAATGTGATATCAACATCAGGAGTTACTGCAAAACGAATAACATAGGGAACACCACTTTGTAACATCACATCAGTTGATGGATTAGTCAAAGAGTTATTCATAGACATACGAGTCGTAGCATCATATTTTAATCCTTTAGACTTTAATACATCTAAATCATCTTTAGTATCAAAAGCATAGTATGCTAAACCCTTATCTAATAATACTTTAACATATTTAGAGTAATCTCTTTCTGATTGTGTAAAAGAACCAATAGTTGGATCAGGATTCCAGTAAGAAGCATCTGGAACTATTCCAAGCCAATCACACATATCTTTGAAATATGTTAAAAACGATGGTGTATAACGGTCACGATCTGTATCTTCTAAACGAACAATGAATTTACCACCGTGTCTTTTAGCAAGAAAGTAGTTATAAAGTAAAGTTCTAACATTTCCTATATGAGCGAAAGAACCAGTAGGAGAAGGAGCAATTCTTGTAACAATATTTTTCATAGGACAAAAATAGGAAAATAAATTGAAAGTAAAAAGGAAAATAATTTAGAAATATTCTAAATTGTACCTCTACTGGGATTCGAACCCAGACACTTCGCTTTTGAGACGAATACGACTACCAATTACGTCATAGAGGCTTATTGTACCGCGTATGAGGTTCGAACTCACTTAACATCGGATATGAGCCAATGTCCTTTTCCACTAAGCCGCGGCATTTAGAGCAGATATCCGGAGTCGAACCGGAGTCTCCACCGTACCCAAGGTGGTGTAATTACCGACTATACGATAACTGCCTTTAGTACCCCAGACGGGATTCGAACCCGCACACTCCGATTTTAAGCCGGATACGACTACCAATTACGTCACCGGGGCATTTATTTTAGTACCTCCACCGAGATTCGAACTCGGACACTACGCTTCTAAGGCGTATACGACTACCAATTACGTCATGGAGGCAGATTAACAGAGGAAAGTCCTGAAAGAGGTTTTTACTGGTGGAATCGAACCACCGAAGTATTGATTAGAAGTCAATTGTTTATCCATTAAACGAAGTAACTCTTTCAATCACCATCTGTTATTGTTGTTCCGGTGGGTAACGATCCCACTCTCTCTACCATGTCAAGGTAGCGTTTTTCCATTAAACTACGGAACAATTTAGAGCTGATGGAGGGAGTCGAACCCACATATTTGCGTTACAAAGGCAATGTAATAACCATTATACGACATCAGCATATTTGAGCACCTGGAGGGATTCGAACCCCCGTGACTGAGTTTGCAATCCAGTGCCTCTCGTATTTCTACTCCACTCGACCACAGGTGCTTGTTGTTGTCAGTGCGGGTTACGATCCCACCACCTCTTGTGTATCAGACAAGTGCTCTACCAAATGAGCTAACTGACAATTTTAGTACCCCGAAGTGGTATCGAACCACTGCCTTCTCCATGTAAAAGAGATACGCTACCTTTACGCCATCGGGGCGATTTGCGGGTCCAGTCGGATTCGAACCGACATCTCTCTGCTTAACAGGCAGAAGTTTTGCTCATTTAGTACTACAGACCCGTAGTTTATTTTTGTAGCCCCTAAGGGATTCGAACCCATATCCTCGCTTTAGAAGAGCGATGTCCTGTCCAGTTGAACGAAGGAGCCATTTGCTCACTGAGGGAATTACGATATCCCGACCTACCGCTTAACAGGCGGTTGCTCTGCCTCTGAGCTACCAGTGAATGTTGTCGGTAGGGTGGGATTTGAACCCACGTCGTGATTACGTCACCTAGTGTATCAGACTAGTCCCTGAAGACCGCTCGGGTACCTACCGTAATTTTTTAGACATAAAAAAACCCTCAGATTTTTATCTGAGGGTTCTTTTTATATTTAGTTATAAATACGTCACATTTTACGAGACAAATTTTCTAAATAGGAAGGAACCCTCAGACGGTCTAATATTACATAACGTAATATTCACCACATTGAGTGTCAGGTTCATCATATTTGTATTATTTGTTCTCATTGTTGTTATATATTAAAAGTTATTACTCTCTTTCGAGGTTTTTGTCATTATTTTATACAAAATTAGATAAAAGTTTTAATTCTACCAAATTTAATTAAAATATTTTTAATTTTTTATGCCGCTGCTGGTGCAGGTGCTCCTCCAGTTGCTGGTTTTTCTCCTGGTTTAACAGGTTCAGGTTTCTCTCCAGGTTTTGTTACCACAGGTTTCTCTCCAGGTTTTACAGCTTCTCCTTCCTTCGCTTCGCCTTCTTTGTGTTCTCCGTGACCAGCATGCATTAAATGTTTGATTTCTTCAATAACATGCCAAAGTGTCATTCCAGCACAAAATCCAGCCATAATATATTTTAGTGTTTTATAAGATGGAAATAATTCTAATGATTCATTTACCGCGTGTGCTAACCATTTTTTAACCATAGCCATTGTATCAGCACCAGTTGATGCTCCAGCATCACCAAATAACATAAGTGAATCATATATCATACCAACTATACCACCACAAAGACCACCAAGTAAAGCAAATTCAAAAGCACCGGGACCACCTAAAGCTCCTGTAATCATTGAAACACCTTTAAGTGCTAAATTAGCACCAGTTTTAACTAAAACTTCAACTACTTTTAGAATAGGACTTAAACAAGTAGAAAGAATTTTTAAGAATAATTTACCCCACCAGAATAATTTCTTTCCTGTTTTAGCATCTGGATCCATTTTCTCTTGACCTAAGAATCCTAAAATCCAATCAATACATTTTTGACCAGTTGTCTTTTTTTCTTCACCACCTTCTGGAGCTTCTTCAGCTTCTTTTATTAATGAAAGATTATAAAAACTTTCTAAAATATCATCTGAAGTAGAATAGATAATTGTTGATACTGATTCATTCTTTGCTTCTTCTTCAGCTTCTGTTAAGTTTTTCTCAGTTGATGAAACAGCTTCACCTTCTGCTGTTTTTAGTTTAGCCTCAATTTGACCTGCTGCTACATCAGCTGATGGTTTTGCTTCAGCTGCAGTTTTTCCAGGTGCCCAAAATTGAAAAGTTTTCTTTAAGTCTTCGATTTCATTTTTAGACTTTTGAGGATCTAGTTCCTCAATTTGTTTTTTTACTTTACCGTCTCCTGAAATTTTTTGTTTGAACTTAGCAGCTTGTGATAAAACACCATTTAATCCAGAAATAAATAATTTCTTAGCAAAAGCAACCATTGAGCTGACAAATTCTTTAAGACCATTTTTAACAGCTTTAATTTTATCACCGACAAAGTTTAACATTTTCTCTCCTTTGTCTTTAGCCCAATCTACAGCTTTATCTAACCATTCCCACTCTTCAGTTACCAAAGAAACATTTTGACCAATCAAGTTATTTTCGATATAAGATTTTTCCTCATTAGTGAATATTTTAGATCTTAAACACAATGACCAAAAGTCAGAGGAAAACTCATTAAGTACTTGCTTTTCAACAATTAAAGCATTTTTTTCAATTTCTCTTTTTGATTCATTTATAAATTTTGAGTAGCCTTTAATATATCTCATTGTTTATTCTATTTTTTTGTATATATTATTTTCCGGTATTAGATTTTTTCTTCTGATACCACACCTCTAAATCTCTTTCCATAAACTTTCTAAGTCTTTTAGATATATTAATTGAGTTTTCTTCACAGAATTGTCTGTATTCTTCCAGAAGTTTTTCAGGAATTCTTAAAGAAAACATTTTATCTTTTGCTGGCATAATCTATACTTATTTTTACATATATATAAATGTATATACTTCCGATAATAAACAAATTAAACATATTATCAAATTTCCGATATAATTAAAAACTATTTCTTAGATGGCAGAAGTTAAAACACAGAGAACAAAGAAGAAACAATTAGGTCAATTTATGACACCAATTGACAAATGTCGGTCAATTGTTAAAAGATACACTTTCACTAAATCAAATAAAGTATTAGAACCTTCTTTTGGATGTGGTAATTTTATTATCAGTATAATAGATGAATTTTTAGAAATTTATGAAGGTACAGTAGAAGAAAAACTTACCAAGATTCTTAATAATAATCTTTATGGTGTAGAATATGATTCTGAACTTTACAACGAGTGTCTTGAAAACATAAAAGAAAAGTATGGATTCTTACCAGAAACTCATAACTTATTACTTTCAGATTACTTTCTTTACAATCCTACAGTAGATGGTTTTGATTATATCATAGGAAATCCACCATTTGGAGGAACAATCGATCCAAAGTATCAAGATGAAATGGATAAAAAGTATGGTATAAGAAACGGTCACAAAATTAAAAAAGAGACTTACTCATTCTTTATGATTAAATCAATTGAATGTCTTAAACCAGATGGTAAGTTAGTTTTTATATCATCTGATACATTTCTTACAATCAAAACAATGACTGGTTTAAGATTATTTCTTTATGAACAAGGTTATAATCAAATAGAAAGATTATTAAACTTCTCAGAAGAAACTGATTATCCAATGATAGTTTTAACACATCATAAATCAAATCATCAAAACCACATATTATTAGATAGCGTTGAAATACCTTATGATAATATGATTCTAACAAGTAATTTTTCTTGGTATATTCAACAAGAATATGTAAAGTATTTTGTTGGAGAAAAACTACAAAGTTACTTAATTGGAACAAGTGGAATGACTGTTGGTAAAAACGAACTTTTTTTAAGGGATATCAGAGAAGACAATACAATTATTGAAGAGTATGACTTTACATTCTTTGATGATCCAATTACATTAGAAAGAGAAATATCAAAAGCTAGAAATAATAAGTTATCATTAGGTAAAATAAAAGAGTATCAGGATTTAGAAAAATCTGTATCAACTCGTAGAAATATTTCAATAACTAAGAAAGAAACTCCGTCTGTAATAACTATTCCAAATAGTGATTATTGTTATTATAATAAAGCGACTAATGAGACTCTTTATAGTAAACCAAATACTGTGATATTCTGGAAAGATGATGGCGATGCTTGTATAACTTTTAAGAAAAATGGTAACTGGTACTTACACGGTGTTGGTGGTAAACCTTATTTTAAAAGAGAAGGTCTTACTTGGCAACTTATTTCATCGTCCATAAAAGCAAGATACTTACCATCTGGTTATATTTTAGACTCAGGAGCTCCGATAGCTGTATTAAAAGAAGGTGTTAATAAATCAGAACTACTTTTTATTATTGGGTGGTTACTTACATCTAAATGTAATGAGATATTAAAAAGTGTTATTAATCACACTAAAAATATACAAAGTAAAGATATCGAAAGATTACCTTATCCGTTCTGGGTAAGTGAAGAAAACAAACAGAAAGCAATTCAGTTAGTAAAGGAAAGTATTAACTATAAGAAAAATAATGGAATTACACCAGAAGACTTTAACTTAAATATTGAAGAACTTTATAAAGTATAAAAAAACCACCGACAAGCGGTGGCTTCTTCACTCTAACAGTTTTCGTAGTTGAGTTTTAAATCTTTCAGAATTATTAGACTGTGACATATATTGATTTATTCTAAGAAGAATATGCTTCTCACATCCAAAATCATATAAATCTTTGATTTTAGTCTTTTTCTCTTCAATATTTAAACTTGGTACATAAGTATTTATTATATTATAAAAGTCATTTTCTTTCAACATAATTTGACCAGTACCCGAATTCCAAGTAAGATAGTCAATATAATCTAACATATCAAAGACATGTAAAGTATATTCACCATTTTTTAGATTAACTTTGATAATGTAATAAGAATCAATAGTAGAGTCATAATAAAACTCTTTCATAATTCTTCTCATAGCACACATATTTGGTTGACCATATTTAGGTCGACCATTCGGTTGGATTTTTGGAGAACCAAACTTAACATTTATTAAATTATCATTTAAGTAGATATCAGCAAGTGAACGGTCTTTGGATGATTTTTTAGCTCCTAATTTATCAATAAGAATTTCACGAATCATATCCTCCATTGGAGAAGCGTGTGAATGACCACTTTCTTTACCAGTATAAGAAATAGCCTCATTGATTTTTGTTACAAATCTTGGATCTGATTCGATAATTTGTTTTATTTGTTGAACTTGTTCGTTACTAAGCATAAAATGTGTTTATATTTATAAATATACGAGAAAATTGAAAATAAGTTTCCTCAATAACAAATATAAAGAAAAAAATCAATTATTCAAATTAATGTTGATAATTATCATAACCGTCTAAAAATCTCAAATCATGAGTGGTTACTTTTATACCAGTGTTAAATCTGTTTAAGAAGTCTACAAATTGTTTAAGACTTTCATTATCAAGTGCAAAAACAGTATTTGATGGGTCAAATTTAGAGTGAAATGTGGTGTCCTGTATTAATCTAACACCATTTGTTTTATCAATTGAAAATTCACAAGCAACTTCATTACCATATGTAATGTCAATATCTAGTCTCAAGTCACCAGTTTGCGTGTCTCTAACTGTATGAATATCGAATTCTAAAGTATCTGGTATACCCCAGTCTTCATTATAATAAGTTATCTGGACCATATCAGAATTTAACATAATATTACCTTTCTTATAAACGTGTTTATGCACACCATCATCCTCTCCTTTTAATATTGAAAAAGTTTCAGGTAAAGATTTTTTCCATTCAGGATCGTACATGCTAATATTTTCATTAAATCTTCTAAGATATTTCATAATGTTATATATTAAAAAAGTCTAGTTAAATAAATAACTAGACTTTTTTGTGGAGGATACGAGGATTGAACTCGTCACCTCTTGTCTGCCAGACAAGCGCTCTAGCCAAATGAGCTAATCCCCCTGGAGCCGGCACCGTGATTCAACGGTGGATCATCCGGCATTTTGGAGCGAGAGACGGGATTCGAACCCGCGACCCCGACCTTGGCAAGGTCGTGCTCTACCAACTGAGCTACTCTCGCTTATTTTATTTTTTAATTCTCTTTTTAATCTTTTTAATTAGTCTTTCTAAATAAACATCTAATTTAATTTCTTCTGAATTTCTTAGATTTACTTTACTTGATTTAAATTCGCCTTTAATTACTACTTTCATTCCTCATATTTATTTTTTTTGTGGACCAGATGGGAATCGAACCCACCACACCTACCTTGCAAGGGTAAGTCGCCGAAGCCTTGGAACATGCTAGCCCATTTGTGCGGGTAACCGGAATCGAACCGACATCACCGACTTGGAAGGCCGGTGTAATTAAACCATTATACGATACCCGCTTGTATCATTTGTCGGCAAGGTGGGATTCGAACCCACGTTTTCAACTTCCCGCTACGTGTATAGAATGTATAAGATTCCAACGGTACTTGCCGAAATAAAAAAACCCAATCATTTCTGACTGGGTTAAGTATGTTAGTTTCAATATCTGAAATTTACATAACAACCAGCCAACTACGGTCACTCCCCGCGCCGTTCGCTATAAATGCTGATATGTTAAGTAAATTCTTCATTGTATTATTTATATTATTGTATATATAAAAAGTTTTCTTTTCCCTATGTAATTTATTATTATAAACTTTCAATCATGGAACATCATGATACTGTATTATATTATTTGTTGGAAGAGAGGGATTCGAACCCCCGTACTCTTGCGAGAACAGATTTACAGTCTGTCGGTTTTAACCACTCACCCACCTTCCAATGTGAACTACCTATAGGACTCGAACCCATAACCCTTCGGCCTTAGTGACCGACGTGCAAACCAATTTACACCATAAGCAGTTATTCAAGTAGACATATCAGAAATTACTGGTACCAAATCTCACTGTGATATATGATACATCTTCTTGTTAGTATCGGTTAATTACTCCGATATTTGTAGTCCCACGGGGAATCGAACCCCGCTTTTTAGGATGAAAACCTAATGTCCTAACCGATAGACGATGGGACCGTCTTTTGTTTTACAAAGATAATTAAACTTTTTTAATCCACAATATCTTTTTTGTTTTTATTTTTTAAATTTTTACCAGAATATGTTTCTGTTTGTGAATGGCAATTAGGACGGCCGTCACCATAACCCATCCCAAATTAATTTAAAAACAAAAAACCCAATCTGAAGTCAGACTGGGTTTAAGTTATATAATATTTTTCAATTACGACATAACTAATACTCGTCTGACGGAGCTTTTGCTCTCGACCTCATAATAATATGTTGCAACTGTTGTCATCATTTCTTTAATTGTTTTACAAATATAAGTAGACTTTTTTAATCTACCAAATTTATTTTTATTTTTTTAGTAGCGGGGACACGACTCGAACGTGTGACCTCTAGGTTATGAGCCTAGCGAGCTACCGACTGCTCCACCCCGCGATGTTCTAATTATATGTATATATAACAAAAAGTTTTCTCTGTTTTTGGATTTTAATACTTTTTTTTAATTTAATATATAGATTTATGAGAAAAATATCATTATATGATAACTTTATAAATGAAAAAGTTGACTCTTATGGATTTAATTTAATATCAGATGATCCATTTATGTATAAGTATGAATTTTTAGATTCAGAAAATAATAACTACTTAGTTGAATTTAAAAACATACCAGTTAATAAAGTTGGTGAATTAAGTACTGTTTATGAGTTACTTTATTTTGTAGAAGACGAAGGTTCTTATTCAGTTAGTAAGATTGTAAATGTAAATCCTTATAAAGTATTAGAAACTGTATTTGGTGATATCTTAAATGACTTTACGAAAAGATGTTATTGGGCTAAAAACATTTTCTTTGTTGGTTTAGCAAAAGACTTAGAAAAAGACTATGTAACATCTAGAACTAAAATATATAAGAGGTATTTAGATATGAACTCACCGGTTGGATTTAGTATTAGCCAAGCTGGAAATGCAATACAAATGAAAAGATTGTGAAAAAATAATATGTAATCATGGAAAGACCACAAGCAAGAATAGTTGATCAACAACACATTGAATCAGAAAGAGAAGTTACCGGTTGGGAAGCTGAAGAACTGTTAAGAAAATATGGATATGATGCTACTCAATTTTCCACTAGACAAGAAGAAATACAACATAATCAGAATCCTCAAAATAACTTAACATTTGAGCAAATGGTTGCTCAGGAAGAAGAAAAAAGAAGAAGAGAAGAAGAAAGACGTAGACAACTTCAGAATGGTCCAAAACCAACAACATTTGGTGGTGAGATGGGTTATGACGCTGAAGTAAAATATGGAAGTGATGAAGATACTGGATTTAACTTTAGAATTGAAATCACAACTGATATGAAATTACCTAAGTATTAAAGAATTGTATTTAATTTCAGTTCTCTTAAAATTGGTAATAGTATTTCTTTACCCTCATGAGATAAACCTCCGATTGATTTCTGTAAAACTTCAGTGAAGTAAGATAACTCAACTTTATCTTCTAATTTATACTTTTCAAGAAGTCGTTGTTGAATCGTGATAATTGTATTTGATAACTCGTATAAATTTTTTTCAATAGAAGTCTGTAATATCCTAGTCAGAAATTCTATTGTCTGACCACAAGTCATATCTTTTTTCTAAAATATTTCACCATAATATCACCACTCCTATAATTAGTTGCTAATGGAACATTATGAACATCACAAAGTCTCATTAACATAGATATATCAACATCATGTGGGTGTTTGTCTAAAGGATCTCTAAAGAAAATAACAGCATCTAGTTCTCCATTAGCAACCATCGAACCTATTTCAGCGTCACCACCAAGTGGTCCTGAAAGTACGGTTTTAACTTTATCCACTCCGGCTCGTTGAATCATACCACCGGTTGTTCCAGTCGCTACAATCTCTACCTCTTTATGATTGAAGAATTCTAATCTTTTCATAACAAAGGCAACCATATCTGCTTTTTTACCATCGTGTGCGATTAAGGCTAATTTCATAATTTAAGTGAGTGTTTTTAAATTATATCTCAAATTTTTGCAAAGTTAAAAATAAAAGACACTTTGTAAAATAATATATACTCTAACAATAATTTCAGATAGATGAGCACTATAAATTTTGGATCTACCGTTTCGATGACAACCGCAGCAACTCCTTCACAGGGTTGGATAATAGGTTATGATTTAGATGGCTTTCTTAAACAAAAAGATACTTCCGGTACAATAATACAAATCGGTGTTGGTGGAACTGCAGGAATCTCAGCGACTCCATCACTTTTAGATGTTCTTAAAGTGGGTTCATCCACTGGAACCTACTCTATTGAGATGGGTTCTAATACCTCACTTATTACATCTGGAAGCAATAATCAAATTAATTTTGGAACATCTGCCTTAGAGATAAGTACTAATGATGGTACTTACTTTGGTTTAAATAGTATCAAGCAAAGTCTTGGTGAAATTTCAATAAGTATGACTGATTTAACAAGTAATACTGCTTCAACTATTGACTTAAATTCAATTAGTATTAACAATCGAGTAGGAGACTTAACCATTTATAGTGTACAAAATATCACACCGAATTCATATTATGTGACACTAAATGATACATCTTTACTTTCTGGTCAAATTGATATAATAAAATCAGAATCAACATATGACATTGGTTCTCTTAATAAATCAAGTTTACATTTAAATAGCTATAATTCAACAACATATGGTGGAATAGCAAACTCAGTTATTATTGGAGGAAGTGATATGATAGCAGATGAGAATAATACAGTTTATGTTCCTCAGTTAGTTATTAAAGATGGTGATAGAATTAAATCAGGTGCTGGATATGGCTTATTAGAGTTTAATAGTGCAAATGATGTTATTTTAGCAACAGACAAACCATTTTTATCAAACTCAATTATTGGTATATTTTCATCAACTAGTTCATCTACTCACCTAACTGGGAAAAATGGTATTTTAGTAAGAGATACTACTACTTATTCAACTACACCAGCTGTTCAGTCACCGATAACATCAATTTCATCTGAGTCAGCATTCATTGAATCAGGAATCTATAATAGTGTTATTATTGGAGGTGTGAATTTATCAGCTACTGAATCAAATACAGTTTATTTAGGTAACAGTGTTAATATAAATAATGCTTATAAACTACCAAATGTTGATGGTTCATTATCAGAAGTATTGTTAACAGATGGTGCTGGTCAAGCTTACTGGGGAACGGCCCCAGCCTCTACAACACCAACATTGGAACAAGTACTAACTCAGGGCAATGATTCGTTGGGTCAAAATATAGTAATGGGTACTGGTACATCTTTAGTTAGTGGTAATGGTGGTGGTAGAATATACTTAGATGAAGGATTTACAAGTGGTAATGTCGTAATATCAACAAATAATGGTTCTATTTCAGACACATATATTGATATGAATACAAGTGATTTGATTATTTACTCACCAAGTGTATTTAATTTGAATTTCGGTAACTCAACAGTTATATCCGGAAACTTAGAAGGACTAAGATACGCATTTGATTACTCAGCTACTTTTGTTACTTATTCATTAATAGATAAGAATTATGTAGATAGTAATTTCTTATCACAAGTAGATAATACGTCAATTGAATTAAATGGAAGTAATCAAGTTTCACTTAAATCCATAATTGATGGTAATAGACAGTTTAATGACTCTGTTACTATCTTAGGTGACTTAGCTATTTTAGGAACTACATCAACAATTTATACAGAAAATCTTGTTGTCGAGGATAATTTTATAACTCTTAATGGAACATATAGCGGACCAGCAATTGATGCTGGAATTGAAGTTAATTTAGGAGATGGAACTTATTCTAAAATATTCTGGAGTTCTTCATCTCAATACTGGAATGCAGGACTTTCTGGTTCTGAACAAACTATTGTTAGTGATGCGATGAATGGTCTGTCACAGACTGATAATAAAATTGGATTAGGTGGTGTGCTTTCACTAAATACAATTATCTATGGACAGGGATATGATTTAGAGATATCAGATGCATACAGAATTACAATGACCGCATCTAACAACATAGATAATAGAGTTATATCATCTGATTATTATAGTCAAGTTTATTTACAACAAGCTGATTACCAAAACATAGTAGCAACAATTGATAATGCAACTTATTCTAGAACAAGAATAAATATTGGTACAATAAATATTGAAAGTGTGGGTAATAACGGAGTATCGTCTATTACAGTTCATAACGAAACACAATCAATTGGTGATGGCTCATCGGATAATAATATATTAGTCACAGATGTATCAAATAAAGGAATAGTATATGTTGGAGATTATTCTCCAAACTTTACTACTTACTCATTAGTCACTAAAGGATATGTTGACGACAAACAACAATATGTAAATAATGGTCTTACTTTTAGTTCAGGATACATTGGTTTAGGAGGAACTCTAAGTGGACCAGTGATTATTGACGGTTATGATAATAATGTATTTTTTAACGATTTTAGGAGATTTTCAGTCACAGCTTCATTTTTTATAGCTAATCAAGTTTATTCTCTATCGACAAATACTAGTGCGCAGTGGAATGATGGTGATAATTACTATACTAGAGTTGATGATCCTAGTGGAACTTACTCAATTGTAAATATTACACCAGGAGTATTAAATATATATAATTTTGATGGTGTTGGATACTCTTCTATAAATTTTAACTCACAAGACCAAGTATCACTTGATGGATCAACAAACAATAGAATTATAGTAGCTGATGATGTTAGTCAGAAGGGTATAGTATATAGAGATGACTATACTGCAAACTTTACAACATATTCACTTGTAACTAAAGGATATGTTGATTCACAAAAAGTTCAGGGTGAAAATGGTCTAACACAAAGTATTTCGGGAAATATTGAATTAGGTGGAACACTTACATCACAAGTTTTTATTGAAGGAGATCTAAAGAACTTTTATATCAATAACTTAGGAAGATTTTCAGTGACAGCTTCTGTATTTATTGATAACAAAGTCTACAATAACTTGAATGAGTCAAGAATATACAACTTTGGCACAGCTATAGACTTAAAGGTAACATATGACTCATCTACATATTCGAGGGTCTTTGTAGATAAGCAAAGTACATCAATTTTTGCATTTGATGGATCATTATCTACTGGTATATTAATTACAAATATCGATCAGAATATAAATGATGGAAGTTCAGACAATAGATTATTAGTCACAGATGCTAATCAAAAGGGTCTGGTATATACAGATGATTATACCGCTAATTTTTCTACTTACTCACTTGTTACTAAAGGTTATGTCGATTCAGTGGTATCAAGTGGATGGACAGGAACATTTAGTGCAGATGGTCAAATAGTTACTGTTACTGGTGGTATAATAACTGGTGTTGTGTAATCATTTTTGCGGAGAGCAGAATACTCGAAACCCATACGATTGAACGCACCCAACGCTTTCCAGGCGTGGCTGATGACCTCATCAGTTTACTCTCCAAATAGCGGAGAACAGAGGAATTGAACCCCATACTATAAAGTACGACTCGCTTAGCAGGCGGTCCTAATCACCAGATTAGTTTATTCTCCTTTTGCGGAAAAGGTGAGACTCGAACTCACACACCACTAGGGCCTACGGTTTTCAAGACCGCCGAGCTTAGACCAACTGCTCTTACTTTTCCAATTTGTAGTTCCAGAAGGACTCGAACCCTCAATCTCCGGAGCCGTAATCCGGTGTTTTATCCAATTAAACTATGGAACTATATAAAACAAAAAACCCTCAAACTTTAGGTTCGAGGGTTAACACAATATCTTATTATGACTATTATGGATACGATCGAACCTCCCTCATCTTTGACGAGCGACTAGAACTTTTCGATGTTGACATAATAGTTTTCATAATCTTATTTTTTATATATTAATTTTTTCTTTTTCTTTTTGTGGGGATGGTGGGATTCGAACCCACGACCTTATAATTTCAAATATACGAAGTAACTCTTTCAATCAACACTCTCACGAGGTAAAATTTCAAAAGAGATAGTTTTCTCTACCACTGAGCTACATCCCCATTTATATTTGTGACTCCGGTGGGACTCGAACCCACATATCCCTGATTAAGAGTCAGGTCCGGAAACCAATTACGGATACGAAGTCATTTAGTGCACCCAGAAGGACTCGAACCTTCAACGGACTTACGTCTACCCCTCGCATTAAAAGTGCGATGCTCTACCAATTGAGCCATAGGTGCTTATTACCTTGTGACCCCGGCGAGAATCGAACTCGCGACCCCCTGGTTAAAAGCCAGGTGCTCTACCTACTAAGCTACGAAGTCATAATTTTTCCGATGTGATGACTTATAACTTAGTAAGCCATCACTTAACGTTTTCGTTTAGTTTCCATTTTCTTTTTCATTTTTTTCTATTTTATAATTATTAAACTCTAAAATCTTCTTACATCATTCAATTAACTCATTCGGAGTTAAATTGGATTACATACTTGTAATTGCGCGTCACCAAGGACTCGAACCCTGACCCTTCGGGTTGGAACCGAAGATGCTAAGCCATTACACCAATGACGCTTTTTAGTGGAGACTGACGGAATCGAACCGACTTAACTAAGTCTCCTTTTGGGTGAACGACGGGTTACGATCCCGCTACCTCTGGCTTCACAAACCAGTGCTCTACCGATTGAGCTACATTCACCATATAAACCCCACTTCACCAGGTTAATGGACTGGCTGCCATATGGGAGTGGGGGTTTCCTGTTATTTCAGGACTCCGTGGAACGGGTGGGTATCGAACCCACTCCTCTGGATTTTCAGTCCAGCGCAATCACCTGATCTGCCACCGTTCCAATTTATTATAAAACAAAAAAGTCCGAACTTTTTGAGTTCGGACCTTAAATATTGTATTTAATTTTACTACTTATAGTGTAGTCAAATCACGCAATACTTTTTCAGTACCGAACTGGGTGCTAAACCACTTGCTCGATTTACTAAAATGTTTATTTGTGCGATTTGTTGTCATTATTTCTTATATATTAAAAAGTTATTCTTCCTTTTGTTTTATTTTATACAAAATTAGATAAAAGTTTTCAAGTTACCTAATTTTATTTGAGATTTCGTATCTAAATCGTTCCTATCTCATCTATGAATACAAATATAAGTATTTATTTTCTATCCACCAAAGACATCAACAACTTTATTACCTTTGACTCTAAAGTTTAATCTATTTTCTTTTACATCATGTGTAAGCATAAGTGGTATACCTTCTTTTTCTACTATTCGTATTATGAATCCACCTTGTTCAGCATATTTACTAGCTTCTTCTAAAGTTTTCCCAACATACTCGTTTTTAGAGTAGATACCATTGTTTCTTAACTGACTCATATCTATTTTAATTTTTCTATATATAGTAAAAAATATAGTTTCTTATGCCATCGCGTTCTAAAACACAACAAAGACTTATGGGAGCCGCTTATGCTTTCGCTACTGGTGAAAATAAAGACGTTCCAAAAGCAGCAAAAGATGTTGCGAAATCATTTATCAAAAATGAAACAGAAGGTTCTAAAAGTAAAACTGCAAAAGAAAAGGCTAAAAAAAGAGCCATCAATAAATTAAGAGATTTTGCTAAAACAAAACACGATAAACTTCCAGAAAAAATTGAAGAGAAAGTTTTAACTTTTAATCAGTTTATCAAAGAAGGTTATACATTTGAGGACTTCACATTAGATGATATGGAAATGGTAAAAGAACTTTATGAAGAAGGGCTAACTGATGTAAGTCAACTATCAATTGAATTAGATTTAAGTGAAGAAACAGTAAAACAGATTTTATACACTCTAAGAAAAAGAGGAGATATTAAATAAAAAAAACCAGTCAAAAGACTGGTTTAATTTGTTTCAGGTTTAATTCCTCGGTCTCCAAAAATTCTCATCTGTTGACCATCTACCCAGATAACTGCTTCGTCTCTGGAAACCATCTGGAAAGAATCACACTCAATCCAAGTTTCTGTATAAGCGATGCCATCACCACTACAAACTCTTAAATTAAATCTTCTACCATTACAAGAAGTTAGAGAAACCAAAACAACTAAAACAAATATTAATTTTTTCATAATTCAAATATAGAGAAATTAATTTATTTTCACAAATTATTTTACTAATTCTTTTACAATTTCAGAAACCATTTTCTTATCAACCGGAAGAGTTGAGAATTCTTTCATAATTGCTCCCATCTGAGTAACTCCAGAATTTACCAACTCAGTTACTTTTTCAGTTATTTCTTCTTTAGACATTTGTTTTGGAAGATAAGATTCGATAATACTCAATTCTTCTTTTGCTGAAACTAAATCATTTGAAAAATACATTCCTGTTTGTGCTTTTTCTAAAGATGAAATAGTTTCTCGTAAAGACTTAGCAGACTTTTGAAGAATTTTAAGAACATCTTCATCAGACATATTTTCAACACCAGTATTTTTCTCAATGGTTTGAATCTCACCTTTCACAACAGAAAGTAAGTTTTTTGCAACAGTATTCTTTGCTTTGAATGCCGTCATGTAATCTGCATTAATTTGTTCTTTTATCATTTTATTTTTATTTACCTTTCTTAAAAAAGAAGATTTTGGAACGTCTGTCAAGTATGGTCGGAACCCTAGAACCTTTAGTATCTTGACTTTTAGTGACCTCATCACTTAGGATTACCTTTTAATGGGCTCATCACCCTTCTTTGAGTAGTGTTACCATTCTACTCGATTAAATCTTCTTTCGTTGGGTTTCTTAGTTTAATTAGTTTAAGATGTTTATCACCAACAATTTCAACACCCGCATTCTTTAGTTATTATATCTTTATATTTATAATACGAGGTAGTTCACTGTTTTTTAATAAGAATGCAAATTTATTTACCAGCTACTTACTACCATAATTACATCAAACTCACAAAAAAATATTCAGCACTTGAAGTATAAATACTTGTTTCATAGCTGTTAAAATAGAAACTATTGTTTGATGTCTCTTTAATTGTATACAAAGATAGAAAATAAGTTTTAAACACCAAAAAATTAATATATAAAAAGATGAAACAATTTAAATATCTTAAGCTATTTGAAGCATTTGAATCTTCTGCAATTAGATCTGTATTGAGTTATATTGGTGATAAGGTCTCAAAAAATGAGAAGGAAAAGTTTTTAAATCACTTAAGAAATATCTTAATGGAATCTTATGACTTTCCAATCGATAAAATATCTGATGGACAAGTTAGATATATGTCTGCGAAAAAAGCTTTTGAGATTCAAGTCCCTGAAAATTATGATATCTCAAACCCACGAGGTGTTTATGCTCTTAAATTTTGGTTTTCTATTGATAAAGGTTATTTAGGATTTACTGGTGTTGGAAAATCAGAAGATATTTCAGATACATCAGGTGAGTTTACAGATACAGAAATGAACTATATTAAAGATAATTTAGGTTTAAAAACTGGTAAATTAATACCAGTCACTAATTATTCAGTTCTAAAAACAGGTGACGAGATAGTTTGTTATTTCAGTGACTATGAACATCTGAGTTATCTAGCTTTAGGTACAATTTTTATTGAAGGAGAAAAACTTTTTGGAATACAAGATGTAGCTGATGGTGGAACACCAGATGGTGACTGGAGGCAATATGGTAGAAGATCTTGGAATTTGGGTCAAATTGATCACCCCGCTGATGACCACTCAAAATTACATATCTATAGAAGAGGATCAGAAGATTTGGAAATTGTTGGATCGGATAACAAAGAACTTGCTATAGATAGAGATGGGAATTTGACTACAAGAAGAGATGCTTATTCTATTAAAAGAGCAAATTTAGAGGATGTTGATTTTGCAATAGTTCTTTACATAGACGAGTTGATAGGTGATGAAAGTGTATCTGGTATTAAAAAATTAAGATCTGAAGAGAAAAAAGGAGCAACCGCTCTTATGTCTGATAGTGAAATAAAAAAACTAAACTATCAAAGATATTTGTCAAAGATAGTTGAATTATATGGCCTTACGATAAAAACAACCGAAAGTGAATTAAGAAATCTTCAGAACATGATAAAATCTGTTTCTTGTGGAGACATGATATTATTTGCTCTTATATCTGATAATCCTTCAATACCAACTACTATTGACAGAATATCTAGAAATATTAAAAATTTAATTAATTCTTCGGATGAAGAAAAACCACATTACTTAGAAGAACTTAGTAGAAGATTTAAAGATCAAAAGGAAGAATCTGTGAAATTTAATGATAGATATAAAGGTTCAACAGAAAGAGTTAAAGGTTCTGGTGATGAGAAAACAAATGAACTGATTGGTAAAATGGTACTTTTAAGTCAGAAAATTCAGAAGTATTTAACAGATTCTAAAATTGAAACATTAGATGATCTACTATTTATTAGATATAAATTGGAAAGTATTAGAAATTTTGTAAACGAACAGAGTGGTTATTTTTCAGGAGGTGTAGAAATAATCATCAAAAATTTCTATTATAATGATGGTGATGTTAATAGAGGAGCAGAATACGCATCTAAAGAACAAAATTTAGATAAAGATATGAAAACCGTAAATCTTATGGAAAGATACATCGATACTATCTTACGTTAATAACCTTTTTGCATTTCTCTTTTCTGGTCTCTTTCTTTTATTGTTTGACGTTTATCCCATAATTTTTTTCCTTTAACTACACCAATTTTTACTTTTACTTTATTATTTTTTGCAAAAATTGTAAGAGGTACACAAGTTGTACCTTTATCATCTAAAAGTCTACTAATACGAGCAATTTCTTTTTTAGTTAATAAAAGTTTCTTGTCACGATTTTCATCATGAGGTTCAGCCATATGAGTTTGTTTATATCTAGCCACTCTTAAACTCTTAATCCATACTTCACCATTTTTAAGATAAATAAAAGAATCTATGAGTGTTACATTCGACTGTCGAATTGATTTAACCTCAGAACCAAGCAAAACAATTCCAGCTTCATATTCTTCTAATACGAAATACTCAAAGTAGGCTTTTTTATTTGTTACAATACTCATACTACAAATATAATCAAATTTCTACACTTTGTTTAGTATTATAAAGAATATAATCACCATCACTACCATTTCTATTCTTAATTACTTTAGCTAAATTTTCTTTTAATACTATTACCAAATCAGTTATATAAATTGCTTGATTTCCCCCAATAAAACTTCCGATGTCATCATTTTCTAAAGTTTTATTGACCGGTGAAGTTATAATAATTTTATATTGAGGTTGTCCTTCTGTCCATATACGTTCTCTTAATCTTTCGAGAACATTTCTAATAAAACCAACTCTATTAAAAACTTTAGAAGGATCATATGCTGTTGGAAGGATATTATTTAAATCTAAAAGAATATAATCAAACTTTTTACCACTATCTAAAATATTATTTAATTTCTCATTTCTTAAAAATGATTTAAAAGAAAAAGACGAATCAATTTCTTTAATCTCAACATAGTTAAAATTAGAAATCAATTCGTCTTTAATTCTTTCATCCTTAAATGTATAACCGATTAAGGTCATATCAGATTGTTTAACTAAGTTAAACAACTCATTAGATGTTTTCATTAAGAAAGGTGTTGTTCGATAAGTTCAGATAATTCTTCTAGTTTAGTAACTCCAACTTTTCTTTCAACTTCAATTCCATTTTTGAAGATAAGAATAGTAGGAATGTTTCTAACAGATAATTCACCTACGATATCTCTATTACCATCAGCTTCTAATTTACCAACAGATAATTGACCGTGAAATTTATTAGAAATCTCGTCAACAATTGGAGACACCATTTTACAAGGTCCACACCAAGGAGCCCAAACATCAATAAGTACTAACTCACCACTTTTGAACGTTTCCCAGTTCTCACTATTTAATTCTGTAATATATGCTACCATAAGAATAGTTTTTTCTTTTTTATATTAATTTAAGTTGTTAAAGTTTAGTGTTAAAAAAGCCAAGATATATCATTTGTTGGTTCATCTGACTCAGATTTTATTCCAAATATCTTATAGACTTTACCTCTAGTATCATTAATAATTTCTTTTCTGACTGATAACTCTAAAAGTAAAGATGTATTTTCATCCAATTCAATATCTTTATCAACTTTCTGTTTTTCTAAAATTGAAATAGCTACAATTGGATCATCCTTAAACTTCTCAAAAAACTTTTTAATCAATGAAATTTGCTCTGATAATTTAAGACCTTTTAAGTTCTCAATGGAGTTTGGAGCATTTTTTGCAAATCTAGCAAGTAACTCAATGTCTTCTTGTATTACTTCTTGATCAATATAATCTACGTCATTAAAGAAAAAACTTAGTTTAGACCATAGTTCTTCTAAAGTAGTATTACCATAGATGTTTCTCATATAAAATAAGAAAGTTATTGAGTTATAAATTTGTTGAATGTTATTGTGTGTAAAAACACCTCGGTTTATAGCTCTCTCAAATGAATTATCATTTTCAATAACTGGATGTAATCTATATAAAGTAACAATCTCTTTATGATGTTCTTTTACATAATCTTCTGATTCTAAATCTCTATCAACTGTAAAATATTTAGAAACTTGAGATTCCAAAAGTTGATACATTTCATAGTATCTTTCTTTGAATCTCATTTTGATTACATCATTAAATCTATAATCAAGAGCGTGTTGAATTAACTTATACTCAAATTCATCAAGTTTAGCACCTAACTCATTCATTTTTTTAGCAATTCTAAGAGCTGTGTGTGATGGTGTCATTAAATTACAAACCTTTAATTCACCTGTCTGTAAAAAATCCTCAAATTCTTTAGTCCAGAAAATCTTATCCTGTTCGATTGAATATCCAATCTTTGTTGAATTGATATCAAAAGATCTTAGTATTATTTCTGGATTAGAACTGTTTGATTTGTACCTTATATTATTGAAGATATCATCCTTAGTAGATTCGGTAATTGTATAGAAATCTTTGGTTACATTACGAAAACACATACCAGTATAGTCTTCATAATATTTGTCTTCAATTTCTTTATAGTTGAACAAAGAAGAGTCTTTTCTATTATCAATGTATTCTGTGACTCCATCGAATTGAAATACATCAATATCATTAACCACTGCTTTATTACCAGATACCAATTCCCAAACTATGTTAGCAATGGATCCACCAGCGAGTAAACCAGATTTTGGTAAACCCCAATTTTGTTTGATAATTTCAACGGCTCTTCTTCCTAATTGTTCAACATTCATATTATTTTAGTATTTCATCAATTACACCTAATTCTAAAGCTTCTTCAGCGGTCATATACCAGTCTTTTTTATTGTCAAAAATCTCTTTAAGTTTCTTTTTAGAAATACTTGTTTTTTCTTTTACAATATCTTCTAATTGAGCTTGTAGCCTTTTTGTTTCTTCAATTTTTTCTTCCATTTCCTTAAGTGTACCAAAGGCTCCAGAAGAAACTTGATGATAAAGTGGAGTTGATAATCGGTGGGCGAATCTTTTATGTCCACAAATTAACATCATAAATCCACAACTCATAGCACATCCTGTAACAATCGTGTGTACTGGAGTTTGACTTCTTTCAATAACTGAAAGTAATCCAAAACATTGATATACATATCCACCATAAGAATCAATATAAATCTTAATAGGAGCTGGTTCGTAATTGAGATTATAGATAGAGTAAACTTTTTTCAAGTGATCATCATCTTTATTAATCTCAATTACTCTTTGTGTTAATTCACCAATTGAAGCCTGATCTACTTGTTTAGTAAAAAATAAATCACGCTTCATAGGTAGAGGTAGTTGTTCTGCCATTTTTATAAAAGTTAAAAGTTAATTACATATACATTTCGTCAATATCGTCAAATTCTTTCTTACTCTGAGAGATTAAGATTAGACGACCATTTCTGATTTGTGATTTGATTGTTGATAGATTTTTACCCAATTGGTCAGCGATATCTTTATAAGCCATTTTTTTGACCTCACGCATTTCAATAACCGTTTTATAGGGTTCTTTAAGTTCGTCGATGTGTTTTTTAAGAACATCAGCCTTTTTGTCAAACACATCATAAAGATGTGTTTCATTTTCTTCCTCCATCTGGATGAAGTCTTTCATAGTTGTACCTTCATCATCATACTCAACATCTAAAGATATACTTCTTTTTGAGTTTTTTAAGTCTTGTAAAGTTAGATTTTTCGCTATTGTGAATAGCCAAGTTGAAAATTGTGATTTTTCTTTTTCATACTTATGAATTTTCTCAAGAGCAATCATAAAAGAGTCTGTTGATATATCCTCAGCTTTCTGAGTATCATTACAAATTCTTGATGTGAAATAGATTAATTTTGGGTAATACTTTGTGTAAAGTGTTGAGAAGTCTTTACCTGTTCTTTCTTTGAATAGTTGTTCCTGTTCGGAGAATAATTTCGCCTTTGATTCCATATTTGCCGTTTATTTTTTTTTATTGACTTGCCGTCAATTGCTTTTTATTGCCGTTATATTAAATATTATATGATTATATATTAAAAAGTTTGATTTTCCTTTGATTATTTGAAAAATTCAACGAAATTAACTAACTAACTCCTCTTCAATATATTCCCATACAACATTATTATAACTTTCATAAAGGTCACCATCTTCGTCTTCAGAAAGGTCAATATAACCTTCATCAAGCATATAGTCTAGTGTGTCTTCAACAATTTCATCCAATTCAAGCCCCAGTCCGTCCAGTGTTTCAAAATAGAAATGCCTGATTTGTTGTTTTTGTTTTTCTGTAAGATTCATATTTATCTGTTTTTATTTGTTACTAATTATTGATTCTATTTTATTATTTCTTAAGTCAGCAAACGTGCCAAAGTTTTTTGTGTCAATTTGACATACTTTACCTTTGTTTTCATCATCTGAACATATCCAAACACTGACACGTTCAACTTCACCATTTGGTGAGTATGATGCTGTTCTTAATTCATATTCTTTACCGACAGTTAATCTACTATCATTTTCTTCAGGCTCTCCACCTAAATAGTATAATAATCTTTCTTCTTTACTTTTTGATTGTATTTCAGAAATATATTTTATGTGAGGAAATTTTAGTTTGTCAAATTCCATATTAGTTTAATAATTTTTCTAATTGTTCAACTGTAATCACTTCAACTCCTAAGTCAATAGCCTTCTTCTCTTTAGATGAACCACTACCAACTGCTTTCATAACTAAGTATGTAGTGTTTTTACTAACACCACTACCAATTTTACCACCACGAGATTCAATAACAGATTCTAAATCTGGTCTACGAACACCAGTGAAAACAAATTGTTTACCATCTAAATCACTACCAGTTTTAACAACTTCTACTTTTTCAGAGATAGTTACCGGTAAGTCTTTAACAAAGTCAAAGTAAATATCATATGAGTCAATGTATGATTTAGCAGATACTTCAGCAAATCCTTCAATTGACATTACTTGGTCAATAGTTGGTTTAGTTGTGAAGTCTTCAAGTAAAGCTAATTTCTTACTACCTAATCCTTTGAAGATACCAGTTGCGTGTTGTAGTTTAGATAACTGAACACCAGTAACAGACTTCTGAATAGAGTTGTAGACAATTTGAGCTTTTCGTTTTCCGAATCTATCAATTTTTTCTAAATCATAAATTTTAAGATTAAGTATGTCTTTGATGGTTTTATAACCAGCGTCCCATAGTTGAGTGATAACTCCTTCTGACACATTGTCTGCTTCTAAAATCTCAAAGAAAGAAATATTCTTTTTTAATTTTTGGTCGTCTGTTTCGGTTAAAGTAACCAATTCAACCCCATTTTCATTCCAATCAATATTAGGCACATCAGGCATTTGAAACTCAACAGTCTCAACAACATCAGCGATGATTGGAATAACCATTCCACTTCTTTTTACAATAACTTTTGCACCAACTCCAATACCCATATCTTTCACAAAACGAGCGTTGTTACCGGTTACATTAGATACAGTAACTCCATCTAATTTAATAGGTCTAACGTGTAAAGTAGGTTTAAGATATCCTTGTTTAGAGATATTCCAAGAGATACCAATAATTTCAGTTTCAGCAGATTGCTCAAAAGAAGGATGTTTGAAAGCTCTTGCGTAACAAGGGTTGTTAGAAGAAGTTTCTCTTCCTAATGTATATTGTAAAGATAAATTATTGATTTCGATAATAAGACCATCAATTTCATAGTCGATGGAATATTCTTTAAATAAAGAGATAAGTAATTCTTCTGTTAGTTCAGATATTTTACAAACGTGATATTGAACTTTAACTTTTTGGTATTGATTTAAGTAATCAATAACTTCTTGTTTCGTGTATCTCATTTTCATTAAATCAGGTGTGAAAATAGCACCGTATTTAATGTAATCACAGTCTTTAAGAGATTGTGTTGCTTCTTTAGAGTTTAATAGACCAGCAACAAGGTTACGAGGATTGGCAAAGTCATTAGAATACTTTTCAGTAAATGTCTTTTTAGACATCATAACTTCACCATATGTGAATTGACAATCGATAGGTGAGAAAGGATCGACATTCTTTACATCATATAAATGATTATCAATTAATTTATAATGTTCGTTTGATTTTTGACCAAATTGACCATCACCTCTTGTGAAAGCATCATTACTGAACTCATTTACACATAAAGATAAACCGTCAAACTTTGGAGTGATAACAACCACTTCATTTTTAGAAATACTTTTAAGACGACACCAATCATTGATATCATTCATTGACTTGATTTTATTCATCGAAGCCATTTCAATCGGTAGTTTAGTTTTACGAGATTCATCAACAACTACGTGACCGACTTTAGTAAGTAATTCATCATCTGGTGATAATAAAGATAACTCCTCAACTAATTTATCGTATTCAGAGTCAGAAATAATAGAATTTCCAGTTCTATAAGCTTCATTCGCTTTTGTGATTTTGTCTTTTAATTCATTAATCATACTACAAAGATAGTTAATTTTTTTTAATATTCAATATTATATTCCTAAATCGATTAATTTTTTATTTCTCCAGTACTCTGTAAATCTTGGTGGATTTTTTTCCAAATTAAACATAATATCTATAACATCATCAGGAATTACAATATTAAGTCTTTTTTCAATCTCCATTATCATTTCAATACAATCAAGATCATTATAACCATTTTCAGAAAGCGTTCTATTGTAGTCTAAATTTATAGAATACTTTTCAATTGAAATTTGATTTACCAACTCCTCAGTGATTATACTCAATTGTGGATACTCACTAAAAATACTTTCTATATCCATTATATTAGATTTTCTAAATTTTTATTTCTGTTGTAGGTTTTTTCATCATGAACCTCAATTACATATCCTTCGATCTTAAATTCAGAAGCCCAAGCATCATAACCATTTTTATAATGTGGAAATTCTTTCAATACTTTTTCAATAGCTTCTGCTTTTGATTCAGCGACTACTTGATGTTCTGGTCGAGAAGTATGCCAACCACCATCATTAAATGTAACTATATAGATTTTCATAGTTACAAATATAAAAATAAAAAAACAAAGACCAAAGAAATGAGTAGAATTTAATATATAAACAAAAAATCATTTTAAATAAAATGGCAATTCAATCGTCTTTTCCCAGAGTAGCAGATCAAGTA
>Ga0164292_10000040_pt1 | contig 80202 bp, 65 predicted proteins | sample GEODES117metaG_FD_111486 | JGI IMG/M metagenome (GOLD analysis project Ga0164292, IMG submission 111486) | Eutrophic lake water microbial communities from Lake Mendota, Wisconsin, USA - GEODES117 metaG | ecosystem: Environmental > Aquatic > Freshwater > Lake | place: USA: Lake Mendota... | reverse complement strand
GAGAAGTATCTGCGCGTACATCACAGTGCGTCGCACCGCGCGCTGTTCTTTCAGACGACGCCGAGTTCGCCGGCGTTCGAGCTGGTCTGACGTGGGTTTGGGCGACGGGCACTCTTGAACTGCCGTCTGCCGTCTGCCGTTCGAGACCCACCCCCGCACGCCCCCGCACCCGTACCCTCGCCACCATCCAAGGGTACATTCCAACATGCGTCGCCCCCCGCAGCACGTGGTGGCTCACCACCACCGCGGTACCGGTTTGCGTTTCGCGGCACTTCGGTCGGCCCGCCCCGGTGCCTGGGCCGCCTTTCTGGCGGTGCTTGGGCCGGGTTTGCTCGCCGGACTCTCCGACGATGACCCCGCCGGGATCACCACGTATTCGATCCTCGGCACCGAACACGGCTACCGGCTGCTGTGGATCATTCCGGCGTCCACGATCCTGCTGGTGCAGTTCCACCTGATGGCCGTGCAACTGGGGGCGGTCACCGGTAAGGGGTTCGTGGCGCTCGTGCGGAGTCGCTGGGGACGTGGCTGGGGCTACGCCGCGGTACTGGGACTGCTCTTCGCCAACTTCGGGACGATCTGCGCCGAGTATGCCGGGATTGCGGCTGCCGGATCACTCGTGGGGATTCCCTCCTGGGTGAGCGCGCCGCTCGCCGGTGCGCTCATTGCGCTCATGGTGGTGATGGGCTCGTTCAAACGCGTCGAGCGTGTGCTGCTGATCGTGTCATCGACACTCGCGCTGTACATCATCGACGGTGTGCTTGCCGGGCCCGACTGGTCGGCGGTGGCGACAGGGGCCATCGTACCGCGCATGCCACTGAATACATCGGGATGGGTGGCGCTGTCGGCGGCGCTCGGCACGACGCTCGCGCCGTGGGGACTCGCGTTCATTCAGTCGTATGCGGTGGACAAAAAGATCACCGTGGGCACGTTGAAGTGGGCGCGTGTCGATGTCGTGATCGGCTCGCTGCTTACGGGTGTCGTGGGGTTGGCGATTGCCGTGGCGTGCGCGGCTACGCTGCACAGCACGAACGCACACGTGGAGACCGCCGCCGACGCCGCCATGGCGCTGCGCCCGCTGGCCGGCGCCTTTGCAACGGTGTTGTTCGGTGCCGCCCTGCTTGGCGCGTCGCTGCTGGCCGCCGCCATCGTGCCAATTGCGACGGCATACTCCATTGCCGAAGGGGTGAACGAGCCGGCATCGCTGGGGCTCGATGGGCATCACTTCCAGTGGTTCTACGCCGCGTTCGTCGGCCTCACGGTCGCCGCCGTGAGCGTGGTGGCGCTCCCTGGTCTACCGCTCATTCCGCTCATCTACGCGAGCCAGGTGGTGAACGCCGTGGTGCTTCCCCTGCACCTCGTGGCGCTCGTGATGCTCGCGGCCGATGCCAAGGTGGTGGGGGAGGCCCGTCCGCCGCGGTGGTCCCGCATGGGCGGATGGGTGAGTGTGGGGCTGGTCGTCGCCTGTATCGTGTCGCTCGTGGTGGCTACGCGGTAACAGCGAGATCGAGCACGAGTCGCAGCAGGCGCGTGAGCCCGCGCGCGCCCGTCGTGTCGTCGTACCACTCCTCGCTGGTGTGCGCACCGCCACCGCAGCCGCCCGCGCCAATGGCGATGGCCGGAATGCCTCGTGACAGCGGGATGTTCGCATCGGTGCTCGCCGAGGCCGAGCGCGGGGTGACCCCAACGGCTTCCGTGGCGCGCCGTGCGGCATCCACGAGAGGATGCGCGTCGTCGAGCGAGCCAGCGGGGCGATCGCCGTGTATCGTGACTGAGGCGCGCAGGGTCGGTGGCGTGAGCTGCTGCACGAGCCGCATGAGCTCGCGCCTGACCGCGTCGATACGCGCCGCCGATGTCCCGCGCAGGTCCACGTCGACCCACGCCCGTTGGGGAATGCCGGTGAGTGATTCGCCGCCCTGCATGCGCGTGACGTGGACGACGGCATCGCGACGACGGGCATCACCAAGGCGCGAGACGCGGGCAATGAACTCGCCGAGCACATGAATCGGGTTGGCCGCGTCGGCATGCACCCAACTGTGGCCGCCGTCGCCGTGCACTGTGACACGCAGCCGATGTGAGCCGACGGCGTGATGCACGATACTCTCGTCACCGGGCCCGTCGATGGCCACGGCGGCGTAGGGAACGACGCCACGTTGCTCCGCCGCATCGAACCACGCCCGCGCCCCGCGCAGATTCCCTTCGCCTTCTTCTGACACGGTCGCCACCAGATGCACGGGGCGCCGTAGCTGCGTACGCACGTCGGGCAGGCCGAGCACGCGCGCCAAAAGGAGCATGGCTGCGAGTCCCCGGCTGTTGTCGCCGATGCCCGGCGCACGCAGCCGCGTCGCATGCCGGTGTACGGCCACGACCCCGTCCTGCGGGGGCCCGGCATCGTACACGGTGTCGAGATGCGCGAGGCAGACGAGCGGTGCGTCCTTGCCTTCACCGAAGGACGCACACACGTTCCCCACGGCATCGAGATGGCACGCCCGCGCACCGGCCTGCTGCAGCCCCTGTTGCATGGCGCGTGCCCGGGGACCTTCGTTCCCGGTGGGCGCAGCGACGGCGGCGAGCGACACCTGTTGCTCGAGTGCCCACGTCTGCTGCGTGGACGTCACCGCCGCGTACGTGTTCACCCACGTCGTGGTCCACTTGTTATTCGTCGACGGAGACGATCGGAGGCCGACGCGTGGCCGGAGAACCATCAGCATCCCCTCACGACGAACAGCGCGCATGGCGGCCGCGCGGCAATGTGCTCGCTCTCGCCGCGGTGAGTTTTCTCACCGACGCCTCGAGTGAAATCATCGCGCCGCTCCTGCCGCTGTTTCTCGTGGGCACGCTGGGCGCGTCCGTGCAAATGGTGGGCGTGATCGAAGGCGCCGCCGAAGCCGTGGCCGCGCTGCTCAAGGTTGCGAGTGGATGGTGGTCCGATCGAGTGTCGCGGCGCAAGCCGCTCATCGTGTTGGGCTACGGTCTGGCCAGTCTTGTGCGCCCCATGGTGGCGATCGCCCAAACCGGCGCGCACGTGCTCGCCATTCGACTCACCGATCGGGTGGGGAAGGGTCTCCGCGGTGCGCCACGCGATGCGTTGCTGGCGGCGTCTGTCCCGGTGGAGCAGCGCGGACGGGCCTTCGGATTTCACCGCGCGGCCGACCACGCCGGGGCCGTGGTGGGACCGCTCATCGCGTTGGCATGCCTGCAGTGGCTCGCCATGCCGATGCGTCACGTGTTCTGGGTGGCCGCGGTGCCGGGCGCGCTGGCGGTGCTGGTGGCGCTCGTGGCGGTGAAGGAAGAGCGTCCGGCGGACTTGGCGGCTCCCATTCGCGGGCGTGAGGCGCGCGTGGCGCTCCCCACGCGCTTCTGGGCCGGTATCGCGCCGGTGATGCTCTTCACGCTCGGGAATTCCACCGATGCCTTTCTGCTGCTGCGCGCGTCGCAGCTCGGGGTCCCCACGGCGCTCATCCCGCTGGTATGGGTGGCATTGCACGTGGTAAAGAGTGCGTCGAGCACGCCCGGTGGCGCCTTGTCCGACCGGATTGGCCGCCGGCCCCTCATCGTGGCAGGCTGGTTGCTTTACGCGGCGGTGTACGCCGGTTTCGCGCTCGCCGAGGCCCAGTGGCACGCGTGGGCGCTGTTCGCCGCATACGGTGCCGTCTTCGGGCTCACCGAGGGTTCCGAGAAGGCGTTGGTCGCCGATCTCGTGGCTCCGGCGCAGCGCGGCACGGCATTCGGCTGGTATCACGGCCTCGTCGGCGCCGCCGCGCTCCCTGCGAGTGTACTCTTCGGCTACGTGTGGGACCGTTACTCGGCCGGGACGGCGTTCGCCATGGGGGCCGGGCTTGCGGTGGGCGCGGCGATATGGATGGCGCTGAGCGCCAATCAGCAGCAGCGCGAGCCGGTGGCCTTGTAGCGCGCCGTGAGTCGCTCGCGCTCGAAGGTGCGCGGGTCGAGCGGCGTGCATTCCGGATAATGTTCACGCATGTGCGCGAGATACGTGTCGTAATCGGGCACGCCGATCATGCGCCGAATCACGGCGGCCGCGCGCTTGAGCCGGCTGATCACACCATCCGACGCACGAGCGCGCGACGCCGTGTCGGCGGTACCCGAAGCGGGAACATGAGCGGAGCGCGCCATGGCGTGAGAAAAGTGAGAGGGAGGTGACGGTCGCGTGACGACCGGACGACTAAACATAAGGCGCGGGCCCATACACATGGGCCCGCGCCGTGGGGCCGACGAAATCGCTTTTACGCGCCCGTCAACTGCGTCCGCACGTACGGGGCTTCGCTGGTGGCCGCGGCCTTGCTGCCGCCCGTCACCGCGATCCACTCCTTGATCGACGCGCCCAGAATCACCACCACCGACACCAGGAAGAAGGCGGCGACGCCCGCATCGAGGTTGTCGTTGAAGATCATGCGCTGCGCGGCTTCGATGCTCTTGATGTTCGCCGGCAGCGTGCCGCTGGCGATCTGCTGCTTGATGAGCGCAGCGTGCGAGAGGAAGCCAAGCTTCGGATCACTGGAGAAGATCTTGGTCAGGCCTGCCGTCATCGTCACGATCACCAGCCACGTCATCGGGATGAGCGTCACGAAGGCGTAGCGCGCCTTGCCCATCTTGATGATCACCGTGGTGCCCACGCACAGCGCCACCGTGGCCAGCAACTGGTTGGAGATGCCGAACAGCGGCCACAGGGAGTTGATGCCACCGAGTGGGTCGGTGACGCCCTGGTACAGGAAGTAGCCCCACATGCACACGAACAGCGCGCTGGCGAAAATGCCGGCCGGGTAGCTCGAGACCTTACCCAGCGGCTTCCACACGTTGCCCAGCATGTCCTGCAGCATGAAACGACCCACGCGCGTACCGGCGTCGAGCGTGGTGAGAATGAACAGCGCCTCGAACATGATGGCGAAGTGGTACCAGAGCGCCATCGTGCTCTCGCCGCCCAGCGCCTGCGAGAACAGATGGGCCATGCCCACCGCGAGACTCGGCGCGCCACCCGTACGGGACAGCAGCGAGTTCTCGCCCACAGCCTTGGCGAGTGCGTCCAGTTCCATGGCCGTGATGGGCTTGAAGAGCGCCCAGTTGTTGATCACGTCGGCCGCGTTGGCCGCCGTGGCCCCGATCACGCCAGCTGGCGAGTTGATCGCGAAGTACACGCCGGGCGTGAGCACGCAGGCGGCGATGAGCGCCATCGTGGCCACCAGCGACTCCGTGAGCATCGAGCCGTAGCCGATGAGCCGGGCGTCGGACTCCCGCTTGAGGATCTTCGGCGTGGTGCCGCTGGAGATGAGCGCATGGAAGCCCGAGATGGCACCGCACGCGATCGTGACGAACACGAACGGGAACAGCTTGCCGGCGAACACGGGGCCCGTGCCATCGATGAACTTGGTCACGCCGGGCATCTGGAGCGGCGGCAGCACCCACAGGATGCCGAGCGCCAGCGCGATGACCACGCCGACCTTCACGAACGCCGAGAGATAGTCACGCGGCGCCAGGAGCAGCCACACCGGCAGGACCGAGGCGGCGAACCCGTACACCATAATGGCCAGCGAGAGCGTGGTGCCGTCGAGCGTGAACACCGGGGCCCACGTGGGCGACTCCGATACCCACTTGCCGGCCCACAGCGCCACGCCGAGCAGGACGAGGCCGATCGCCGTGGTTTCGAGGACAGCGCCCGGGCGTACGTAGCGCATGTACAGGCCCATCAGGAGGGCGATGGGAATGGTGAGCCCGATCGTGACCGCACCCCAGGGGCTGTCGCGCAGCGCATTCACCACGATCAGCGCCAGCACGGAGATGAGGATGACCATGATGCCGAGCACGGCGATGAGCGCCGTGGTGCCCGCCACCGTCCCGATCTCCTCCTTGGCCATCTGGCCAAGCGACTTGCCGTCGCGCCGCACGGAAGCGGCGAGAATGACGAAGTCCTGTACGGCGCCGCCCAGCACCACGCCCACCAGAATCCAGAGGATGCCTGGGAGGAAGCCGAACTGGGCCGCCAGCGTGGGGCCTACCAGCGGGCCGGGGCCGGCGATGGCGGCAAAGTGGTGGCCGAAGACCACCCACTTGTTCGTGGGGACGAAATCCCGGCCGTCGTCGAGTCGTTCGGCCGGCGTGGCCCGGGTCTCGTCGAGGGCAAAGATGTCGTGCGAGATGATTCGGCTGTAGAACCGATAGCCGATGAGGTAGGTGCAGACCGCCGCCGTCAGGATCCAGGCAGCACTGATCTGTTCACCGCGATTGATGGCCACGTAGGCCAGGGCGCCCGCGCCAAGTGCGGCAACGGCCAGCCAGGGGAGGACTTTGAGCAGTCGAGACACGCGGGAGGGGGATAGGTGGGAGCCGACGAGCCCATATGAAGCGCTGGGCGGCGGCTTGTCAATGAACGCGCACCCCGCGGGGGGCGTTGTCGGCCCCCCCCCAGAGCCACTTGGCCCGCCATTCCTACTCCGTGCGGCGGCCGGAGGCGGCTATTGTTCGCCATGCGCACTCCAGTAACCCTGATTCCCCGCGACGGCATCGGCCCGTCATGCGCCGACGCCGACGCGTCTGCGCATAGGGTGATGGCGACGCGTGGCTGAGTCTCGCATGGTCCAGGAAGGCGTGCGGGTCCTGCATGTGTCGGACATGCACTGCGGGCACCCGTTCGTGCAGGCCCACGTGGACGCTGCTCTGGCGCTCGCCCGGGCACAGCGCTGGAACGCCATCGTGATGAGCGGCGATTTCTCGCAGCGCGCGCGTGTGCACGAGTTCGAACACGCGCGCGAAATGGTCGCGCGATTCCGTGAGGTCGCGCCGGTCATCACGGTACCGGGCAATCACGATACGGCCTGGTGGCATGCGCCGTTCGGCTTCGGCGATTTTCCCCGACTGCACGAGCGTTATCGGCAGTACATCTGCGGTGACACGGAACCCACGGTGCAGGTGAACGGCGTGACCATGGTGGGGCTCAACTCCTCGTGGGGCACCAACCCCGAGTCCCTCACGTGGTATCCGCGCGACTGGCGCGTGAAGGGGGGGCTCACCGACGCGCAACTGCGCGATGCCCATACCCGCCTGGCCGCGGCGCCGGCGCATGATCTGCGGCTGCTGGTCGTGCACCACAACGTGGTGCGCGGCCGTCTGTCGCGCCGCTGGGGGCTCAAGCAGCCGCACCGGGTGCTCGACGCTCTGACCGCCATGCCGGTGGACGTGGTGTGCACCGGGCACGACCACGAGGAGCAGGTGGAGCTCGTGGGGGGGCGCGTGCTGGTGAGCGCCGCCAACACGTTGTCGAGCCGCATGCGCGGCAAGCGACCAAGTGCCCTCAACGTGATTGAGGCGACCGCCGACCGTGTGACGGTTCAGGCGTGGACGTACGATCGCGGCGCCTTCGTGCCGGGACCCATCAGCCGGTCTGCGGCCCGCGAGCCGTCCGTCGGTCGTCCGTAACGACGGCTCGGCTCACGAATGGCCCCGCGGCGCAGTTGCCGCGGGGGAGAGGGGCCTCCAAGTTTCGGCGTGCCTTTCTTCGACGACCTGCAACTCGGATTCTTCAGCGACGCCTCGGCCACCGGGCCCGCGCCGCTGGCCGGGGCATCGTCGGTAACGGGGACGCTCACGACGGAAGGGGCCGCCGCGGCGCCGACCAGTCAGCACGAGGCCGACGATCAGCGGCAGGTGCGAGGGCGATCGGCGCTGCGGGCGCGTACGGCCGTGCTTTTCTCGCGGCTGCAGGACATGGGACTGCGCGGCGTCGACCAGCTCGTCCTTATGCGGACGCGCACCGTGATGGTCTCGTTTATTGGACGTACCCTGCGCGTGCACGAGGGGTACGCCGAGGCGCCCGAGTCGGTGCTGCGGGCGATCGTGGCGTTCGCCGTTGCCCGCAACAAACCGGAACGCCTCGCCGCGCGCGAGGTCATTCTGGCCCACGACGTGGACCGAGCCCCCGTGGCCCGGCGGCAGGAACCGGCGCGACCCGGGGATGCCGCCCTCATCACGCAACTCACCGAAGCGCACCGCCAGCTCAACGCCCAGTGGTTCGAGGGGGCGCTCACGAGTATTCCCCTGCGGCTGTCGGGGAAGATGGCGACGCGACTCGGCCACTACGACCCGGGGTCGCGCCATCTCGCGTCCGAGATCGTGATGTCCCGCTCGCACATCGCCCGGCACGGGTGGCGCGAAGCGATGCACACGCTGCTGCACGAGATGGTGCACCAGTGGCAGCACGAAACGGGGCGTCCGGTGGACCACGGCCCCGAGTTCCGGAACAAGGCACGGGAGGTGGGCATCACCCCCGCCGCCCGTCGCGATGTGACCCCGCTCGAGCGGCAGCGGCAGCGATTGGCGGGCGCGTAGCCAGCGGGTGCCGGGGCGTTCGGGTGACCCTTGCCTCGGGCAACTGGTCCTCCGACTAGATTTCGGTGTTCCCTTGCCCATCCCATAGCCGCACTGCCATGGCCCTCGATACGATTTCGGCCAGCGAGATTCCCGCGCTGCCGTCCGTAGAGCTCACCGCCCACCCGGGTGATCTCTTCAACATCGACGCCGCGCTCACCGAAGAAGAGCGCGCCATTCGCGACACCATTCGCGCGTTCGTCAACGAAAAGATCCTGCCGATCATCGGCGACTGCTATGTGCAGGGGCGCTTTCCTGACGAGCTGATTCCCGAGCTTGCCGAACTCGGCGTTCTTGGGGCCAATCTGCCCGAAGAGTACGGCTGCGCCGGACTGTCGAGCGTGGCCTACGGGCTCATCATGCAGGAGCTCGAGCGCGGGGACAGCGGCATTCGCTCGTTTGCCTCGGTGCAGGGCGCCCTCGTGATGTACCCCATCTTCGCGTTCGGCAGTGAAGAGCAGAAGCGCCACTATCTGCCAAAGCTCGCCAAGGCCGAGATGATCGGCTGTTTTGGCCTCACCGAGGCCGATTACGGCTCGAATCCGTCGGGCATGATCACGCGCGCGCGGCAGCAGGCCGACGGCAGCTGGATTCTGAACGGCGGCAAGATGTGGATCACCAATGGATCCAAGGCACACATCGCGATCATCTGGGCCAAGACGGGGGACAGCACCGACGACAGCAGTATCCGCGGCTTCGTCGTCGACACCTCGTTGCCTGGCTTCTACGCGAAGGATCAGCACGGCAAGTTGTCGCTCCGGGCCAGTCACACCTCGGAATTGGTGCTCACTGATGTGCACGTGCCGGCCGATGCGATTCTTCCCAATTCCAAGGGACTCAAGAGCCCGCTCATGTGCCTCACGCAGGCGCGCTACGGGATCTCGTGGGGTGTCCTCGGTGCCGCCCTGGCGTGCTTCGAGGAGGCGGTGAGCTACAGCAAGAGCCGCGTGATGTTCGACAAGCCCATCGGTGGCTTCCAGATCCAGCAGGTGCGTCTCGCTGACATGCTCACGGAAATCGTGAAGGGGCAGCTCGTGTCGCTGCACCTCGGCCGGCTCAAGGACGCGGGTAACTTCACGCCCACGCAGGTGTCGCTGGCCAAGCGCAACAATGTCGACATCGCCACCGACATCGCCCGGGAAACCCGTCGCCTCCTCGGGGGCAACGGCATTCTCGCCGAGTACGGCGCGATGCGTCACATGGCCAATCTCGAAAGCGTATACACGTACGAAGGGACGCACGACGTGCACTCCCTCATCCTCGGGCAGGCGATCACGGGGCTGAACGCGTTCAAGTAACGCGGAATCGGCACCGTTTGAGGGAACCGAGGCAGAATGGGGAGGGCGGCGAGCATGGGCTCGCCGCCCTCCCCTTTTTGCACCGGTGCCACTCGTGGAGAGTGACGCCCCGCTTGTGTCGGATGTTACGGCGGATAGGTTCCCGCGCACTTGTTCTTTCCCGCCCAAAATCCAGGAGACGACGCAGATGTTGCACTCCGCCGTCCGCTTTGCCGCGGTACGGGCCCGCACCCTCGGTGTGGCGCTCGGACTCGTGGCAGCGAGTCTGGCCTCAAGCGCCGAGTTGCCGGCGCAGGGTACCGGCTCCCTCGCCGGTACCGTGGTCAGTGAGAAGAATGGATCGCCGATCGGCGACGCCCAGATCATGGTGGAGGGCCGCAATGCCGGCACCACCACCGACGCCGCCGGTCGTTTCCGTTTGGCCGGTCTGACCGGCAGCGGACAGGTGCAGCTCACAGTGCGGCGTATCGGTTTTCAGCCGCGCACCGTGGGCGTCACCATCGGTGATGCCAATGTGCGTATCGCGCTCGCCGAGCGCGCCATGGAGCTCACGAGTGTCGTCGTGACGGGCACGGCTGGTGTCGCCGAAAAGCGCGCCATTGGTAACGCCGTCAGCACGGTGAACGCCGCCGAAGTGGTTGCCACGCAGCCGGTGAACTCGTTCCAGGAACTGCTCAACGGCCGCGCGAGCGGCGTGAGCATCGTGGCCAGCTCCGGTCAAGTCGGCACCGGGTCGCGCATCCGCGTGCGCGGTGCGTCCTCGCTGTCGCTGTCGAACGACCCGCTCATCTACGTGGACGGCGTGCGTGTGGACAACACGCAGGCATCCGGTCCCGCCAATCAGGCGTTCGGCTCGGCGTCCATCTCCCGCTGGAATGACTTCAATCCCGATGACATCGAGAGCATCGAAGTCATCAAGGGCCCGGCCGCGGCCACGCTGTACGGTACGGAAGCGTCCAACGGCGTGATTCAGATCATCACGAAGAAGGGCGCCGCTGGCCGCCCGGTGTGGAACGTGACCGCACGCGGCGGATCGAGCTGGGTCCCCAACTGGGAAACCCGATTCGCTGACAACTATGGCACGGTGCCCCGCGCCGGCAGCGCTACGGCGCTCGACACGGTCAGCATCTCCACGCGGCAGCTCAACGACTCGCTCAACGCCCGCTTCGGCAACGACGTGTTCACCACGGGCGAGTTGCAGGACATTCAGATGTCGGTGGCCGGCGGCACGAATTCGGTGCGCTACTACGTGGGCGGAGGCTACGAGGAGAATCAGGGCGCCGAACGCGTGAACCGTCTGCGCCGCACCAATCTGCGCGTCAACCTGCAGGCGAATCCCAGCCCCAAGGTGGATGTGCAGACGAGCCTCGGCTACACCACCGGCCGTACCTACCTGCCGTTCGAGTCGGGTGGTGGTGGCGCCACGTGGGCCACGTTCTTCTCGTCGCCGAGCTTCCTGTACGGCGGCGTGGGCGTGAGCTCGCGCAACCCCGGCAATCCGCAGATGGGCTTCCGCTCCGGTCCGCCGAACGCCTACTACGAGGCGTACGATGTGTTCCAGGATGCCGACCGCTTCACCGGCAGCTTCCAGTTCACCAATCGTCCCACGTCGTGGCTCAATCACCGCCTCATCGTGGGTCTCGACCGGCTCGCCGAGAACAACGAAGATCGCACCCCGCGCAACGACATCATCGCTGCGACGTATTCGGCCTTCGCCGGCTCCGGGTTGCCCACGGCGGGCGCCATCACCAACAGCACGCGCGACGTGACGCTCACGTCGTACGACTACGTGGCCAACGCCGACTTCCAGCTGTCGCCTCGCATCAAGAGCGTGACGTCGGCCGGCGGGCAGATCTATCTGCGCCAGACGCGTTTCCGTTCCATCAGCGGGTCAACCTTCCCCGCCGTGGGGCTCACGTCCATCTCGTCGGCCGCCATTCGCAATGTCGGCGCGGATGAACTCACGCAGAACAACACGGTCGGTGCGTTCGTGCAGCAGCAGTTCGTGTGGAACGACCGACTGTTTCTCACCGCAGCGATTCGTACCGACGACAACTCGGCGTTCGGTACCAACTTCGATGCCGTGACGTATCCCAAGCTGAGTGCCTCATGGGTGCTGAGCGAAGAACCGTCGCTACCCATTCCGGCGTTCGTGAATCAGCTGCGTCTGCGCAGTGCCTACGGCGCCTCCGGTCTTCAGCCCGGCGCGTTCGACGCCATTCGCACCTACACCGCCGCGGGCGGGTTCCTCACGCCGTCGTCGGCCGGTAATCCCGACCTCGGCCCCGAGCGCAGCACCGAACTCGAACTCGGGTTCGACGCCGGGTTGTGGAACGATCGCGTCGGCATGGAGGTCACGTACTTCCAGGGCACGACCCGGGACGCCATCCTGTCCCGTCAGGCGCCGCCCTCGAACGGCTTCCCGGGGCTGCAGCTGTTCAACGCCGGGCAGGTGGACCGCAGTGGCCTCGAGTGGGTCGTGCGCGGCACGCCGCTGCGTCGGGAAAATCTGGCGCTCGATCTGACGCTCAGCGGCTCGGTGAACAGCTACAACATCGCCTCGCTCGGCGGCGCGACCGACTTCGTCTCGCTCTCCAGCAACATCGCGCATCGCGTGGGCTATGCGCCCGGCGCGTGGTGGGATCGTCGTATCGTCAGCGCCGATTACGATCCGGTGACCAAGCGGGCCACGAACGTGCTCTGTGACAACGGGACGGGCGGCACGGTGGCGTGTGCGACGGCACCGCGCGTGTTCCTCGGCAACAGCGTGCCCATGCAGGAAGGGTCGTTCAGCGCCGGCCTCACGATGTTCAAGAACCTGCGCGTCAATGCCTTCGTGGACTGGCGCGGCGGCTACAAGAAGCTCGATGGTAACTACCGCGTGCGCTGCGGCGCCTTCGCGCTGTGCCGCGAGCTGTACTACCCCGACGAAGTGACGGACAAGGCGCAGCTCGCCGCCGTACAGGGCGGGACGGCCTATACGCATCACCTTATTCACGACGCGAGCTTTGCGCGCTTCCGTGAGCTGTCGGCCACGTACACGCTGCCGGCCAACTTCGCGCGTCGCGTTGGGGCGAGCCGCGCCTCCATCACGGTGGCGGGTCGCAACCTCGGGCTGTGGACCAACTTCCCGGGCATCGAGCCCGAAGCGTCGTTCAACGGCGGCGCCCGTGGTGGCTCCTTCGGGCAGTGGGAACAGAACGTGCTGCCGCAGCTCCGTCAGTTCGTGACCACCGTCAACTTCAACTTCTGACCATCATGCGAAACACGATGAAGGTCCTGACGGCGGTCGCTGCCCTCGGCCTCGTGGCCGCGTGCGGTAACTTCGACCGCCTGCTCACCGTGCAGACGCCAAGTCGTCTTGCCGAAACGTCGTTTCTGGTTCCGGGTAACGCTGCCCTCATCTCGGCGAGTGCGGTGGCCGACTATGAGTGCGCGCTCGGCGGCTACATCGTCGCCAGCGGTCTCGGTGCCGGCGAGCTGGTGGACGCCACGCAGACGGCGGCGCGCTGGAACTACGATCGCCGCAACGTGGAAGCGGTGGATGCCCTCTACTCCACGAGCGGCTGTGAAGGGATCGGTGTGTACACGCCCATCAACACGGCGCGCTACACGAACGATCAGGCCGTGCAGAAGCTGCTGGAGTGGACGGATGCGCAGGTGCCCAACCGTCAGCGGCTCATCGCCATCAACTCGGCGATGGCGGGCTTCAGCCTCGTGCTGCTGGGCGAAGGGTTCTGCGAAGGCGTGATCGGCCTTGGTGGATCGCTTACGCCGGCGCAGCTGTTCGACTCGGCGGAGGTGCGCTTCACGCGCGCGATCACCGCTGCCACGGCGGCCGGCGACGCGAGCGCGCTCAACCTGGCCTACGTGGGGCGCGCGCGTGCCCGTATCAACAAGGGGCTGAAGGCGGGCGCGGCCGAAGATGCGGCGCGCGTTCCGGTGGGCTTCGTGTACAACGCCACCGCCGATGCCACGATCGGGCGCCGCAACAATCGCATCTTCCAGCAGGTGAACCAGTCGAATGCCACGACGGTGGCGCCGGCGTACCGCACGCTCAACGATCCGCGCGTGTCGGTCACGGATCTCAACCGTACGGCGCCCGACCAGGTGAACCGACTCTGGAATCAGAACAAGTACGCCAGCCTTACCGCCACGTATCCGATCGCGTCGGGCATCGAGGCGCAGCTGATCCTCGCCGAGGCGCGGGGTGGGGCGGAAGGCGTGTCGATCCTGAACACGCTCCGCGGCCGGGCCGGTGTGGCGCTTCCTGCTCTCACCGGGGCGGAGACGGCCAACTTCGATGGGGCCGTGGCTGAAGAGCGTCGCCGTGAGCTGTTCCTGCAGGGGAACCGCTGGTTCGATGTGAAGCGATTCAACCTGCCCCAGGTGCCGGCCGCCAACACGCTGTACGCCAAGGGCGGCGTGTACGGGACACAGCGTTGCTGGCCGCTGCCGGACGTGGAGAAGCTGGCCAATCCGAACATTCCGCGCTGACCGGGACTGAACGGCTCGTCACTGCCGGGCCCGCCGCAAGGCGGGCCCGGTTGTCTTTTCAGAAAACGCGACGGTTGCGTCGCATTTCTTCGGGCGCGGCGCATTGCCCGCGCCGGTGCCGGTCCCTAGCTTCCTCCGTGCAGTCTCCCAATCCTATCTGACATTCGAACGGAGCGACCGCGGTGAAGATCGCCGTGTGCATCAAGCGCGTCCCCGTGATGGAAACCAAGTTTGCGATCGCGGCCGACGGCACGCGCGTGGACGAGGCGGGGCTCAAGTACGACGTGAACGACTTCGACCTCTGGGCTATCGAGGCGGGGCTTCAGCTCAAGGAAAAGAACGGCAACGCCGGTGAAGTGGTGGCCATCTGCCTCGGCCCCGACGCGGCGCAGGAGCAGATCCGCAAGGCGCTCGCGATGGGCGCCGATCGTGGTGTGCTGCTGCAAGCGGCCACGGTGCCGGCCGACGGGCTTTCCGTGGCGCGGGCCCTCGCCGCCGAGCTCAAGGAGGGCGGCTACGACCTCGTGCTCTTCGGTCGCATCGCCATCGATTCTATGAATCAGATGACGGGACCCATGGTGGCGGAACTGCTCGACCTGCCGTGCGTGACCAACGTGTGCAAGCTGGAGATCAGCGGCGGCACCGGGCGCGCCGAGCGCCAGCTCGAAGGGGCGAGCGAAGTGGTGGAGTTTCCGCTCCCTGCGCTGCTCACCATCGACGACGGTCTCAACAAGGAACGTCTCCCAAGCCTCAAGGGCATCATGGCGGCCAAGAAGAAGCCGCTCGACGTGAAGCCGGCGCAGCTGGGCGACATCAAGGTCTCGGTCACGAAGATGGCGCTGCCTCCCGAGCGGGCGGCTGGTCGCATTCTCGGCGACAGCGCGGCCGCGGTGCCCGAACTCGTGCGTCTCCTCCAGACTGAAGCGAAGGTGCTCTGAGCCATGGCCAACGTTCTCGTTTTTGCCGAAGTCCGCGCGGGCGATGTCCGTAAGGTCGCGCTCGAGGCGGTGACCGCCGGTCGCCAGCTCGCCGAACTGTCGGGTGGCGGTAGTGTGCACGCGGTGCTGGCGGGTGACGCCGGCATCGGTGGCAAGGCTGGTGCACTGGCCGAGTACGGCGCCGACAGCGTGCTCGTGCTCGAGCATGCGGGCTTTGCCCAGTACAACCCCGAAGCGCTCGCGGCCACGCTCGCGCAGCGCCTGTCGGGTGGTACGTACGGGTTCGCTGTATTCAGCGCCACAGCGCAGGGTCGCGACCTGTCGCCCCGCGTGGCCGCCAAGTTGGGGAGCGGCCTCGCGCCGGATCTCACGAGCTTCACCGTGGAAGGCGGCAACGTGGTGGGGCAGCACTTCAACATGAACGGCAAGACCATCGCGACGCTCACGCTCACCGGTTCGCCGGCGGTGCTGTCGGTGCGTCCGTCGGCCTTCCAGCCGGCGGCTAACGCCCGCCCGCTGGCCACCGAAGCCATCAGCAGCGCCACCGATCCGTCGGCGTCGCGCGTGAAGGTGGTGGAGCTCAAGCAGGGCAACACGGGCAAGATCGACCTCAACGACGCACCGATCATCGTGGCCGGCGGCCGTGGCCTCAAGGCCGCGGAGAACTTCAAGCTGTGCGATGATCTCGCCGACGCGTTCGGCAATGCGGCGGTGGGTGCCACGCGCGCCGTGACCGACGAAGGGTGGCGTCCCCACTCGGATCAGATCGGACAGACCGGGCGCAATGTGAGCCCCAACCTGTACATCGCCGTGGGGATCTCGGGGGCCATCCAGCACCTTGCGGGCATGCGCACCTCCAAGACGATCGTCGCGATCAACAAGGATAAGGACGCGCCGATCTTCAAGGTGGCCGACTACGGCATCGTGGGTGACGTGTTCGACGTCATGCCGGCGTTCACCGACGAGGTCAAGAAGGTGCGCGCGCAGGGCTGAACCGGGACATCCTCCGGGTTTGAGCCCATGGGATGTGATCCCGCGGGATCAACAACGCCACGACTTCCGTTTGGAAGGCGTGGCGTTGTTCGTTCCGGTCTCCCTGAGCCTTCATGATTTCCTCGCTTTTTTCGGTGCTGTTGCAGGTCGCCGTGAGTGTCGCCGACTCCACCGGCGTCGTGAGCGGGCAGGTGGTGGATGCCCGTACGCGGCAACCGGTGGCGGCAGCCACGGTCGTTGTGCGCGGGACGCGCGTCGGGACCGCCGCCGGTGATGATGGACGGTTCGCGCTGCCTGGCGTGCCGGCGGGTGCGGCACGATTGGTCGTGGGGCGACTCGGCTATCGGTCCGATACCGTGTCGGTCCTCGTACGCCGCGGCGATACCACCCGGATCACGGTCGCGCTGCAACCGTCCACGGCGCAGTTGCAGACCGTGAAGGTGGCCGCCGCGGCGACCGAGCGGGAGCAGTTCCGGCTCTCCGGCAGTCCGAGTGTGGTGAGCGTGCGCGGCGAGACGCTCAAGCGCGTGCCGGTCATCGGCGAACCCGATGTGCTGCGGGTGGTGCAACTGCTTCCCGGCGTCGTGGCCACGAACGACTTCACGGCCGGCTACAACGTGCGCGGTGGCGAAAGCGATCAGAACCTCGTGCTGCTCGACGGGTTCCCCATCTACAATCCGTTCCACCTTGGCGGGCTGTTCGGCACCTTCATCGACGAAACGGTCGGAGAGTTCGAGCTGCTCCCCGGCGGGTTTCCGGCGCGCTACGGCTCGCGCCTTTCGAGCGTGCTGAGTGTGGTGCCCAAGGCGGAGCCGCGCAGTGGCGTGCACGGGGCCGCATCGGTGTCGGTCCTCGCGAGTACCCTCTCACTCGGGGGTACGGTGCGGGGCAGTACCAGCTGGAATGTGGCGGCACGCCGCACCTACGCCGATCGGTTCGTGTCGCTGCTGAGCGACCGGCAGCTCCCCTACTACTTCACCGACATGCAGGCCCACGTGCGGCACACGTTGCCCAATAGCGGCGTCGTGTCGCTTACAGCGTATCGCGGGCGTGATGTGCTCGATGCGTCGCTTGCCGCCTTCGGGGATTCGTCGCAGGCTGGTGGTGGTGAACTGCTGTTCGACTGGGGCAATGCGCTGGTGGGTATGGCGTATACGCAGCCCCTCGGTGCGCGATGGGGCGGCGATTCCACACGGGCCATGCAGCGTCTGTCGTGGACCGGGTTCTCGACCAATCTCGACCTCGGCTCAGGGTCGCTGCGCTTCGAGAACCGACTTGGCGATTCGCGGGCGTGGGGCGAGCTCACGCGTTGGCGGGGGAATCACGAAACATTGGTGGGCTACGAGTGGTCGGGACTGCGCACGCGCTACGATGTGAACGCTGCCGCCAGCGCTGATCCCATTCTCGCCGTCGGCCAGCGTCCCTCGGCGGCCTCCGTGTATGTGGATCACACGGTGCGCCACCAACGCTTCGTGGCGCGGGTGGGCGTGCGCGGCGAAACCGTGACCGGCACCGGATGGAGCGGAGCCTCGCCACGCGCCTCGCTCAAGTGGTTCGCCGCGCCGGATTTTGCGCTCACCGTGGCCGGCGGTCGCACGACGCAATGGACGCCCGCACTCCGTAACGAGCAGGCGCCCGTGCGTATCTTCGACTTCTGGCTCACCGCCGACCGTAACACGCCGGTGTCGAGCGCGTGGCAGGGGAGCGTGGGCGGAGAGAAATGGTGGGGCGGCAGCCGCTTCGTGCGTCTCGAAGCGTGGAGCAAGCAGTACCAGCAGCTCCCCTCGTCGAATCTCTTCAACGATCCGAACGTGGTGGGTGACGAATTCATCGTGACCAGCGGCGAGTCCTACGGGGCGGACCTGCTGGTGCGACAGCTGGAGAGTCAGCGCGTGTCGGGATGGATCGCGTACTCGTATGCGGTGAACTGGCGGAACGGCGTCGACGGGAGATTCGCCCCGGTGCAGGACCGCCGTCACAACCTCAACGTCGTGACCTCCTATCGTCCCGGTGCCGTGTGGAGCTACGGCGTGCGGCTCGGCGTGGGCACGGGTACGCCCTTCACCGACGTGGTCGGGCAGCTCGTGCGGCGCCGCTATGATCCCCTCACCAACAGTTTCGGTACCGGCAATCGCGAGGTGTCGCGCGAACCGATTGGCGGGGTACGCAACGCCGCGCGTTTTCCGCTGTTCCAGCGCCTCGACCTGAGCGTCACGCGGACCAAGCCAGGTAAGCGTACCTGGGCGCCCTATGCATCCATCGTGAATGCCTACAATGCCCGCAACGTGTTCACCTACTTCTTCGATTACTCCGACAATCCGCCCACGCGCACGGCCATCTCCCAGTTTCCATTCATTCCCACGGTCGGCGTGACGGTGTCATGGTGAGCGCTTTGCGTTTCTCCCGAGCGGGACGACTGCTGTGCGTCGTTGGTGCCCTCGTTGGCTGCGAGGCGGCGCCGGTGGAGGTGACGTCACCGCAGTCGGCCATTGTCGTGCATGCGGTGCTCAATCCCGATGTGGCCGAGCAGGTCGTGCTGGTAGAGTCGTCGCTCACGGGGCGGATCGACATCAACGACCGGCTCAGGTTCAACCCGCTGGATCCCATTCGCACCGCCGGCGGGTCCCCGATCAACGGCGCCGACGTCCGGCTGCTCGCGGACGGCGACAGCGTCGGTGTCCGTGCAGTGGAAACGCTGGTCGGGACCCGCGCCACCGGTCGCTACGTGGTGGCGCGCGCGCAGCTCGCCGTGCAACCGGGGCGCCGCTATCGCCTGCGGGTGCGCACGGCCGACAACCGCGAGGTCACTGGCGAGACGCTGGTGCCCGGCGCCCCGCCCGGATGGACGCCCGGGAGCGGCGCGGTGGCGCAGCCGACCGTGCTGAACCGCAGTCGTGACACCCTCGCCCTCCGCTGGCCGGCGGTCACCGGCGCGCGGCGCTATGCGCTGCGTGTGGAGGGGCCCTTTGGCCCGTGGGCGCTGTTCTCGGACTCCACGCAGTTCACACTCGGCGGCGGGCTGCGGAACTTCTTCGCAGACGGGCTGCCGTCACTCTGGTTTCCGGGCTTCGTGCAGACGGCGAATGTGGCAGCGGTCGACGGCAACTTCTACGACTACAATCGTTCGGGAAACGACCCCTTTGGTGGCACGGGGCTCATCAGCAGTATACGCGGTGGCGTCGGGCTTTTCGGGAGCCTTGTAAACCTGCTGCGGCGTGAGGTCACGGTCACGGAGAACACGCGCTTTCCCCTCGACGCGCGCTGGCGCGGTCTGGCCGCCAATGGTCAGGCCGCCGAGGTGGATCTCTGGGTGGACGTCCAAGGGCCGACGGTGAGCAGTGTCAGTGGTCGCGAAGTCACGGCGCTGCGGCGATTTGTGCTGGGGACCCTGCGGGGCGAAACGCTCCGGCTGGTCACGCTGGCCGCCGGTTCGAGCGCCGATACGGTGGCGGTGTTTACCGCGAGGCTGGCGGGGGACTCACTGGCGGGCACCTACGACGGCCGCTTCGCCACTACGGGGCCGCGCGTGTTTCGCCGCGTGGTACCGTAACCCAACCAGCGCTCGCCCCTCCCCGAAACCGGTGCCCCGGTGCGAACTTGACCGGGATGAACACGGTCGCCTGAAACGGGACCCGAGCAATCGGTCCTGTCCACGGCTCCCGTCCCACCGTGTGTACCCTCCCCGTCATCGACAGCTCGGCTTCGCGCCATGACTCTGCAGAACTACGTTTTCGCGGTGATCCTCGCCGGCGGCCTGTGGATGTTTTCACAGCAGGCGCAGCGGCTCGTCCGCTGGCTCAAGCTCGCCAAGGACGAAGTCCGCACCGATCACCCCGATATCCGTACGAAGAACTTCCTCCTCATCGGTCTCGCGCAGACGAAAATCCTGCGCGATCCGCTGGGGGGGATGATGCACGCGCTGGTGTTCTGGGGCTTCTGCGTGCTGGGGCTCGGCACCATCGAAATCATGATCCAGGGGCTGTACACGCCCTTCACCTGGAACGTGATCCTGCCGCAGCTGCTGTACGTGCCGTACGTGTTCTCGCAGGAAGTCTTCGCGGTGTTCGTGCTCATCCCCGTGTTCTACCTGCTGTACCGCCGCCTGGTGATCAAGCCCAAGCGGTTCACGGTGGACGCGGTGCACAGCGGCGAAGCCGTGCTCATTCTCAGTGTGATCGCCGTGTTGATGGCCACGCTGTTGCTGCTCTTCGTGGGTGAGGCGAAGCAGCCGGGGGCCGACACCAGCGGGCGTGTGATCACGGCGATGCTGCTGCCGCTGTTCGGTGGCATGAGCGCGGAGACCGCGCATGTGATGGCGCGCGCGATGTGGTGGATTCACGCGGTGTTGATTCTGTGGTTCCTGGATCACTTGCCGAAATCGAAGCACCTGCACGTGCTCACGTCGCTCATCAATGTGTGGTTCTCCAACACCGATGGGCCGGGGCGGGTCGGCGCCATGCGCCCCATGGACCTCGAGGCGGAAGACGCCGAGCAGTTCGGGGCGAGCGATGTGGAGCACCTGACGTGGAAGAACCTGCTCGACGGCTACAGCTGCACGGAGTGCGGACGCTGCACCGCGGCGTGCCCGGCCAACATCACCGGCAAGATGCTCTCGCCGCGCATGATCGTGGTGAAGACGCGCGCGCGGCTCACCGAAAAGGCGTCGATGCTGGACCTCGTCGCTGCCGGCGGTGGTACGGCCACGGCGGAACAGCAGGCCGTGCTCGACAAGAAGCTGCTCGACGATTGGATCACCGAAGACGAGTTGTGGGCGTGCACGAGCTGCCGTGCGTGCGTGCAGGAGTGCCCGGTGAGCATCGACCAGCTCGACATCATCAACGAGCTGCGCCGCGACCTCATGCTCATGGAGTCGCGCTTCCCCGAGGAGATTCAGCCGGCGCTCACCAGTCTCGAGCGCAACGGTAGTCCGTGGGCGTTCAGTGCCGCCGACCGTGAGAAGTGGGCCGAGGGGATGAACATCCCCACGATGGCCGAAATGGCGGCGAGCGGCGAAAAGCCGGACATCCTGTTCTGGGTGGGCTGCGCCGGGTCGTTCGATGATCGCAGCAAGAAGATCACGGTGGCGTTCGCGCGTATTCTGCAGGCCGCCAACGTGAAGTTCGCGATTCTCGGTCAGGAAGAGACCTGCCACGGTGACCCGGCCCGCCGCATGGGCAACGAGTATCTGTACCAGATGATGGCCAAGGGCGTGATCGAAACGCTCAACGGGTACGAGATCAAGACGGTGGTGACGTTCTGCCCGCACTGCTTCCACCAGATGGGCAAGGAATTCCCCGATCTGGGTGGGCACTACGAAGTCATTCACCACACGGAGTACATCGAGCGTCTGCTCAACGACGGGCGTGTACCGCTCGACACCGAGCACGGCCAGCGGCTCAAGGTGGCGTATCACGATTCGTGCTACCTCGGTCGCTACAACGAGGTGTACGACGCACCGCGTAACACGCTCAAGAAGGCGCTCCCGATCGTGGAGCTGGTGGAGCCCGCGCGCACGAAGAGCCGTGGCCTCTGCTGCGGCGCCGGTGGCGGCCGCATGTGGATGGAAGAGAACGTGGGCAAGCGCGTGAACGTGGAGCGTAGCGAAGAGCTGCTCGCCACCGGCGCCGATCAGATCGCGGTCGCGTGCCCGTTCTGCATGACGATGATCACCGACGGCGTGACCGGCGCGGGGAGCGAGGTGCCGGTGCTCGACATTTCCGAGGTGGTGGCGGCCAAGCTCGCAGTTCCGGCTGCATCGGTGTGAGTCGAGAGTTGCTGTAACTGCTTTCGCGGAGACGCGGAGTGAACAGAGGCCGCAGAGAAAGCATCAATTCTCTGCGGCCTCATCGTTTTCTCCGCGTCTCCGCGAAAGCAGTGCCCCCGAACAAAGCGATGACATCGCGCTTCAGGGCAGCGGCACCTCGGCCCGCAGGCGGATATCGCGGCTCGACCCGCCCACCATCACCCGCCAGACCCCTGGCTCCTCGATTATGCGCATGGACGCATCGAGGAACCGCACCTGCGAACGCTTCACGTCGAACGTCACGCGCTGCGTCGCACCGGCCGCGAGCGAAAGGCGCGTGAACCCTGCCAGCTCCTGAATAGGCCGCGCCACGCTCGCCAGCACATCGCGCAGATAGAGCTGCACCACCTCGTCGCCTCCGCGCGCCCCGGTGTTCTGTACGCTGAGTGAAACACGCAACGCGATACTGTCCGTGGCTGGACGTACCTCGACGTTCAGATCACGATAGGTGAAGTTGCTGTACGACAGCCCGTGCCCGAAGGGGAAGAGCGGGTGCCCAGTGAGATCGAGGTAATCGTCACCGCGCCCGGTGGGTTTGTGCGCGTAGTGCAGCGGGACCTGCCCCTCGTGCATGGGGAAGGTGAGCGGGAGACGCCCGGCGGGATTCACACGGCCGAAGAGCACATCCGCCACCGCGTGGCCGCCTTCCTGCCCCGGATACCACACGTCGAGTACGGCGCCCACCTGTTCGATCCACGGCATGGTAATCGCACTACCGCCCACGAGTACCACGACCACCGGCGTGCCGGTGGCCGCTACGGCACGAATGAGTGCCTCCTGCTTGCCAGGAAGGCCGAGCATCGCGCGATCACGGAACTCGCCCTCCTCGATACCGGCCACGATCACAGCGACATCGCTCGTACGCGCCAGCGCTGCCGCGCTGGCGATCTGCGCGCGATGCCGATCCACGATGCCAGCATCCCACAGGAGCTTGAGCCGCGCATTTCCGGTGGCCTCGAAATACTCGAGGCGAACGCGATGCGATGTGCCGCCGGCCAATCGGACGGCCGTGCGCTGCGTGCCGTAGCTCGCCTTACGCCAATGATCGATGCGCAGCGTGTCGTTGACCCAGAGGCGAACCCCCTCGTTCCCCTCCACGGCGAGTGTACGCACTCCGCCTGCGGGAACGGTGAGGGTGCCCTCCCACCGGCCGCTGTACCAGTCGAAGGGGATCCCCCGGCCGGGGCCGTTCAGCGTCCACTGAAAGTCCACCTGCGCATCGCGTCGCACGATGGTCGGCGCGCCCTCGAACCCGATGTTCGGCCAGTACTGTCCGTGAAGGCCGGCCACCCGACGGCCGGCACTGTCGTGAGAGAACGCCGCCGACGGAATCACGGCCAGATCGCGCCAGACCCGTGGCACGCCGGCATGTATACGCACCGACGCGCCGGTCGGTGCACCCGCCCGCAGCGCCTCGGCGATCGTGACAACCCGCGCCCCGGGCGGGGCATAGCCACCCGCACGCCCCTCGACGGCATCGGTACCGATCACGGTAATGCGCCTCGCCGTCGAGGCGAGGGGCAGGGTGCCGTGCTCGTTGCGAAGCAGCACGATGGACTTGGCCGCCGCCTCGCGCGCGATGGCGCGATGCGCGGTGGATCGGGCGACCGCTGCGGCGCTGTCCTCGTGGGCATAGGGCTGTTCGAACAGCCCGAGTGCGAATTTCACCCGCAGCACGCGCGCGACCGCGCTGTCGATGGCCGCGGGGAAGATGCCGCCCGTGCGAAAGGCGTTGAGCCATGCGCGATGCTGGTCGTAGCTGCTCTGGAAGATCACATCGAGCCCCGACTCCAGCGCGTGTTTCGCTGCGGTGGCGGTGCTCGCCTCGGTGTGATGCAGCACGATGGCGCCGCCGGTGGCTGCGGCATCGGAAATCACGAAGCCGTCGAACCGCCATGCGCGCCGGAGCACGTCGGTGAGAAGCGTGCGGTTCTGTGAGGCGGGGGAGCCGTCCACCGAGTTGTACGCACTCATCACGCTGCGTGCGCCCGCATCCTGCACGGCCGACTGGAAGGGCGGGAAGTACCGTTCACGCAGCAGGCGTTCGCTGAACTCGATGGGATAGCTGTCGCGCCCCCCCTCGCCGACATTGGCCACGAAATGCTTGGGAGTGGCCACCACCCCGCGGCGTTCGAACTCGCGGATGTACGCGCGCCCCATCGCCGAGGTGAGATGGGTGTCCTCGCCGTAGGTCTCCTCCACCCGTCCCCAGCGCACGTCGTTGGCCACGTTGATGACAGGACTGAGGCTGTGGCGGATACCACGCGCACGGGCTTCGGTCGCGATCGCCCCAGCCACGCGGCTCATCAGGGTGGTATCCCATGTGGCGGCGAGGCCGATGGCCTGCGGAAACGTGGTGGCGCCCTCTCGCCCCACCCCGTGCAGGGTTTCCTCGAAGGGCATCATCGGAATCCCGAGCCGCGTGGAATCCACGAAGTAGCGCTGCAGGGCATTGATGCGCACGGCATGCGCGCGCGCCACGCGCGATGCCGGGAGTGTGTCACTGCGCGGTGAGTCGGCGCGCATGCCGGCCGGTGCGTTCACCTGCAGGCCGAACGAGCCATGACGATAGTCGTGCGCCACGTCATCACGGTCGCCCGGGATCATGAACAGCTGCCAGAACTTCTCCTCAATCGACATGCGCGCGAGCAGGTCCTGTGCGCGCGCGGCCGGGGAAAGCCGAGCATCTCGGTATGGTGCACCATCGAGTGCGCGGTCGCGGCTTTGGGCAGACACGACCGCGGGTACGCCAAGTGCCGCCGAAAAACACAAACGGAGCAGGCCGGAAATTCGCATCCCCAAGCCTACTCCGTGATGCACACTCTCGCAGGCTCGGCGCTGTCCTGCGTGTGGCGCCTGTTAGGCAGCCGAGCGCACGAGACGCAGCAGCTGAATACGTTGCTTGATCGGTCCGGCCTCATACGGCACATCGACGCGGCTGGCGACCCGCAGGCCGATGGTGTCGAGATGCTCGAGGAAGGCGGGCAGGGCGAGTCGCCCCGGATCGGCCACGATGGCTTCACCGTGCGGCGCGAGCGCGCGCGCGATGCAGTCGCCTACGAGTGTGGCGTATTCCTTCTCGTACAGCACGTCGGCCGCCATGACCACGTCGAACGTACCGAGGCTGTCTGGCCACGCACGCCAGTTCACCATGCGCGTCGCCGGCTCACGGCCGATGTTGCGCGAGGCATTCAGACGCGCGATGTGAATGGCATCCTCGTAGTAGTCGGTGGCCGTCACGGTAAACCCCGCGGCCATGGCCGCCACCGTATCGAGACCCAAGCCGCAGCCCATCTCGAGCAGCGTGCGGCCATGGCCATCCATCTCCAGCAGCGCGCCAGCCAACACACGCGCCGACGGCCAGAGATCGGCCCAATAGGGCAGCCGCTCGTCCATCACGTAGTCGGCCTCGCTGATCAGATGATCGGCATTCGCCGGCTTGAAGAGCGTGAACTCGCGGGCGTGTGGCGCCGAGCCCACCGTCACCGTTTCCGTGGCCGTTTCGAACTTGCGGGCGAACGCCGCTTCGAGATCGGCACCGTGCAAACCCGACAACTCGATCAGGTTGGAATGCGCACCGGTTTCCGTCACGACACACGCTCCGTCGCGGCGAACAGTACGGGCGCATCGGGGAGGAGCACGGCAGACAAAACCGATCCCGCTTCCACCTGCGCGACATGTTCCGGTACTTCGAGCAGGGCGTCGGCGAGGGCCATGGTTCGCAGCAGATTGGATCCCTGTGCGCCGGCGAGTCGCGCTTCGAGCATGCCATCCGGACCGACGTGCAACGTGATGCGCAGGAAGTAGGTAAGAGGCGCCGGCGTGTCGGCCGCATCCATCATGCGAACCGGAATCCGCGCGTGGTGCACGGCGGCGTGGCCACCCAGTGCCCGCAGCAATGGCCAGGCGAACAATGCGCCGGTCACCATGGTCGACACGGGATTGCCGGGCAGACCAACCCACGGTACCGAGCGCACGGTACCGGTACCAACGGGACCACCAGGGCGAATGCGTGCCCGCCAGAAGCTTTGCGATCCGCCCAACGCAGCGAGCGCGTCTCGGGTGTAATCGTGCGCGCCAACCGACACGCCGCCGGTGGTGACGAGCAGATCGCAGCCGGCGTCGAGCGCCCCACCGATCGCCTGCGTCAGGGCGTCGAGTGAATCGTGCACCAGCGGGGCCATGGTGACCTCGGCCCCAGCCCCCCGCAAGAGGGCCGGCAGCGCATAGCTGCTGGAGGACACGATGCGATGGCCACTCTCCACTTCATCGAACCGGTCGAGCAGGACCAGTTCGTCGCCGCTCGAAACGATGGTGACGCGCGGTGCCGCGAATACGGGCACGTCGCGCATGCCGATGCTCGCCAGTGCGCCGAGGTGCGACGCACGGAGTGACGTGCCCGCGGTAAACAGGACACTGTTGGCCGCGATATCCTCACCACGCGGCCGTACGTTGCCACGCCCGAGAACGTCGCGGTCGTGGCGAATCTGCACGACCGATTCACCACCGTCGGTGTCCTCGATGCGCACAACTGCATCGGCACCGGGAGGCATGGGCGCACCGGTCATGATGCGCACGGCCGTTCCCTGCTGTACCCACGGCAACGAGGTGGGGTCGGCGCCGGCCACACTGGTGCCGACCACGGGCAACGCGCGCGGCACGACGGTCGTGGCCCCAAGCACGTCGGCCTTCTGCACGGCATACCCATCCATGCCGGCGTTGTCCCACGGAGGCAGCGCGATACGGCTAGTCACGTCCTGCGACAGGGCGCGTCCGAATGCCTGTTCGATCGGCACGACCTCGCTGCGGGGGCGCCGTTCCCCCGCTCCCCGGAGCACGGCGGCGAGGGCATCGGCAAACGACAGGCCCGTTGCGGCGCCCATCCCCGTGTTGCCGGTCACTTCCCGCCGCCGCTGGTGAGGGTACTGCCGGCCAGGAAGCCGGCGATGAGATCCTGCACGCGCTCCACTTCGCGGTTGGGCGTCGTGAAGTTGTTCGCAAGCATTGAGAAGAGCAGTACGCGCCCGTTGACGGTCGTCACGTAGCCGCTCAACGAACGCGTTTTGTCCAGCGTCCCGGTTTTCGCACGCACGTTGCCTTCGGCGGGCGTGCCGCGCATGCGCGAGCGAATCGTGCCGTCGACACCGGCAATGGGCAGCGCGTCGCGGAACAGCGCGGCGTGCGGCGAGCGGCGCATCACATCGAGCACCTTCACCACCGCGCGGGGCGTGAGGTAGTCGTGCCGCGAGAGGCCGCTGCCATCACGATACGCCACGTCGGCCGCGGTGATGCCCCACGAGGCGAGCGTGCGCGTGCCGATCGCCTGCGCACTGTCGGCCGACCCGCTGCCCGTGGCATGCAGCGCCACCGTGCGGAAGAACAGTTCAGCCATCTGGTTCTGCGACGGCTTTTCCATGCGCTTGAGCACTTCGGCGAACGGGGGCGACACGATCACCGCGAGCGTATCGAGCGCGCGGCCGCTCGTGTCACGGCGGGCGAGTGGCTTTCCCCGCACGACGATGCGTTCGGCCGCGAGCGACTCCCCGAAGGCAGCGACGAACGCATCCGCGGGGTGGCGGTAGGCCACGGTGAGTCGCGCACTGTCGCCGAGGGCGAGCGTACCTGTGAGCACGAGGGTGTGTCCCACGCTGTCGTACGCGGCCTGCAGGCGGGCCGGTCGTGGCGCGCCGGCTGCCGCGACGCTGTCGCGGGTCGTCGCCTCGATACGCAGCGCCGGGTAGCGCAGCGTGGGCGTCGTGCTGGCCGACACGGCGGCGCCGATGGTGCGACCGGCCCGCACCGTCACATACAGCTCGCCCTCGTTGAACATCAGCTCGTCGATGGCGGCGCTATAGGCGGCGTCGAAATCGTCGTAGGCCCACCCGTAGCCGGTGGTGAGCCCCGGCAGCGCGTCGCCAGCGGGCAAAACGTGCCCGGTAATGCGGCGAATGCCGCGGGTGCGCAATGCGGTAACCGCTTCGTCGAATGCCGCCTGAGCCCGACCGCCGCGCAGCGCGTCACTGATGCTCGGATCGCCGCTTCCCTGCAGGTACACGTTGCCGTACCACGTGCTGCCGCGTTGCATGCCATGCAACAAGACGGGCGTGCGCCACCGGTAGTCGGGGCCGAGCACGGTGGTGGCAATGGCGCCGGTCAGCAGCTTCTGGTTCGACGCCGGCATGAACAGGCGATCGGCGTCGTGGCTGACCAGCGTGTCACCCGTCTCCGGGTCGACCACGAGAATGCCGAGCCGCGCATTGCGCCACATCGGCGCGGCGACGATCGAGTCGACCGTGTGCTGCAACTGCTGCTTCACCGTGGGTGCGGGTACCTCCGCCACGGGCATCATGGCCGGCGCGACCGGCTCCGGCCGGCGTGGCTCGATCGACGCCTGCGTGCTCGAGCGCGCGCACGCGCTGGCCACCACCACTGCCGTGGACGACCAGATGGTCATGGCGGTCCATCGCATCGCGCGGCTCACGCGTCCACCTCGTAGCTGCTGCTGAGTGTCGCATCTTCGGCGAGATGCACCTTGATCACACGCGCCGTCGTGTGCGCGAGCGCCGCCTGCACCCGTTCGCAGATGAAACGCGCCAGGTTTTCGCCGGTGGGAATCATCTTGCCGTCGGCGAATTCCGGCACATCGAGATTGATGTTGCGGTGATCGAACCGGTCACGCACTTCCCGTTGCAGCACCCGATCGAGAAACCCAAGGTCCACGAGAAACCCGGTCTCCTCGTCCACCGGCCCTGCCACCGTCACGTCACACACGTAGGTGTGCCCATGGTAATTCGGATGGGCACACGCGCCGAAGATGTCGGCGTTCTCCTGATCACTCCAATCGGGACGACGATACCGATGCGCGGCGGCGAAGGAGACGCGACGGGTGAGCGACGTGCGCGGCATCGGTCAGCGGAAGATCGGGAAGATCACACCAGCCGAGAGGCCCCAGTTCCCGCGCCATCCCTCACGCTTGCGCGTGTCGGTGAGAATGGACGTGGTGTCGGATGCCTTCACGAAGTAGCGGTCGGGATACTGATACTTCCAGAAATTGTTTGTGGCATCGATGCGCAGCTGCGGACCACGTCGCGGCAGATAGCGCATGCTGACGCCGTAGTTGAACGAGAACTTGGTCCCGAACTTGTACGCCCCCGTGTCGGCCTTCGCGAAATCACTCACGATGCCGGCGCCCACGTTGATCGACGGCATGAGGTGATGCCACGTCTTGCGCCCCGTGAGCGACATGTCGAGGCCACCGTCGAGGATGTGCGTGGCGACGCCGGGCGTGCCGATCACGCGCGTCGCCAACGGATTCCCCGGCGCCAGCAGCCGGCGTTCGCTGGGGGACACCACATAGCGGGCGAAGAGTGAGGCCGGTCCCCCAACGCCGATGTCGTACCGCAAAGCTGCCAGCCAGCTGGCGGTGGGCGCCACATCGGCGAGGTCGCGCTGTACGGCCAGCCAGCCACCCATCACGGTGAGCGTCTGCCCGATCTTCACATCCTCGTAGGGGCTGCGGTCGGGCATGTGCCCCACCTGTGCCTGCGCTGCCGACGAAGTGAACAGCGAGGCGACGGCAGCCAGCGCGGCCGCCGTGGTCGATCGAATGACACGCATGGGTTGCATCAGGCCTGAGAATCGGAAGACCGATCGCGCAGGTCGCGACCGGTGATATCGGGAGGCAGCGTGAGTCCGAGCAGGGCGAGCGCCGTGGGCCCCACGTCGCATAACGCGCCGCTACTGCGTAGCGGTGCCACCTCGTCGGGGTCGAGGAGCACCAGCGGGACCGGGTTGGTGGTGTGCGCCGTGTGTGGCTGATGCGTCACCGGATCGACCATCACGTCGGCGTTGCCGTGGTCGGCGGTAATGATGAGCCGTGCCCCGCCCTTGGCGGCTGCTTCAAGGACGCGGCCAAGGCAGGCATCCACCGTTTCCACTGCCTTGATGGCCGCCGGCAACGACCCCGTGTGCCCCACCATGTCGGTGTTCGCGAAGTTGCACAGCATGAAATCGTGCGTGCGGTTGGCGAGCGCCTCGCACAGCACGTCGCACACGGCCGGCGCGCTCATCTCCGGCTGCAGATCGTACGTGGCCACTTTGGGGCTGGGTACCACGCGGCGATCCTCGCCGCGCAGCGGCTGCTCGTGCCCGCCGTTGAAAAAGAAGGTCACGTGCGGGTACTTCTCGGTTTCCGCCGTGCGCAGCTGCGTAAGCCCGGCGTTCGCGATCACTTCGCCCACGAGATGCTTCATCGACTGCGGCGCGAAGGCGACGGGGAAGGGGAACGTGTCCTCGTACTGCGTCATCGTGACGATGTGCACGAGCGGACGCGGTCCCGTGTCGAACCCGCTGAAGTCGGGGAGGGCCAGTGCCCGCAGCGACTGACGCATGCGGTCGCTGCGGAAGTTGAAGCAGACAAGGGCATCTCCGTCGCGCATGGGGGCCAGCGCCTGGCCGTCTGCTCCCGGCATCACCCACGGCTTCACGAATTCATCGTTCACCCCGGCATCGTACGAGCGCTGCAAGGCCGCGAGAGCGTCCGTTTCCACGGGAGCGTGGCCGCGCACGGCCGCGTCGTACCAGAGCCCCGTGCGCTCCCACCGGTTGTCGCGGTCCATGCCGTAGTAGCGGCCGCTCACACTCGCGAGCTGCGCCTTCCCCTCGATCCGCGCTAACGTCTCGCGCAGGAACGCCATGCCACTTTGCGGCGGCGTGTCGCGACCATCGAGCATGGCGTGCAGCACCACGCGGGGGACCTGCCGCTGTGCGGCCATGTCCACGAGCGCATACAGGTGTGACGCGAACGCGTGCACCCCGCCGTCGCCGAGCAGGCCGAGCAGGTGCAGCGTGCCATTGTTGAATCGGGCATGCTCGCACGCGGCCACGAGCGCCGGGTTCTCGCGGAAGCTGCCACCCTCGATCGCCGCCCCGATACGGACCAGGTCCTGCATGACGACGCGCCCGGCCCCAAGATTGAGGTGCCCGACCTCGCTGTTGCCCATCTGCCCCTCGGGGAGGCCCACCGCCTTGCCGCTGGCCGTGAGCAACGTGCGGGAGGGGTGGGACCAGATCCGGTCCCAGTTGGGCGTGTCGGCGAGGCAGATCGCGTTGGCCTCACAGTCTTCGCGATAGCCCCATCCATCGAGGATGATGAGGGCAACCGCGCGGTCTACACGTGCAGACATCGGTCTCCGGGGTATGCTACCGGGAGTGGTGCCCCGACGGGGTCCTGCTCCGGTTACTGGGGATCGCAGCCTTTGCAATCTAAACCCTGCTGACTCATGCGTGTTCGGCGTCAGACGCTGCTGCTGTCTCTGCTGTTGGTGGCGTTTCTGCTGTTCGACGGTGTCCTGCTCGTTCGTCGCGGGCGGTACCGCGAGGAAACGGCGCGCCTGCGTGCGGGAATGACCCAGCTCGAGCAGCAGCGCACCGATGCCATTCTGGCGGCCAACGCCGACCAGGCCACGCTCATGCTCGAGATCATGCGTCGCCAGGCGCAGGGCGATGAGGCGATTCACCTCGCGGTGAACACCGACTCGGCGTACGTGGCGCTCGATCGCGGCGGGGCCCGGCTCCGCACCATGCCGGCGCGCGTCGGTCCCGAGCGACGGGTGGGGATCGCCCCCGATACGGTGCACGTCGCGGTACCGCGAGGCCTCCGGGTCATCGAACGGCTCCTTGGTGATGCCGACCTCTGGCCGCTGCCGGCGTGGATTTGGGCCGACCGGGGGCTGGCCCCATCGGCCGAGCGCAGCGGAGGTGGCTGGACGGGACCCGCGGCGATCGTGCTGTCGGGTGGTACCCTGCTATACGCCTTGCCAGCTTCGGGACCACTCGCCGACAGCACTTATGTGATGCCCGGCGCCATCCGGCTCGCGGTGGACGACCTGCGCGCTATTCGCGAAAACCTGTCGACCGGTACCCGGGTGTATTTCTTCTAATGCGTGCATCCTCCTTTCCCGCGACACCGGCACGTTCGCTCCGTCCCATCGGTCGAGGTTGGCGCGGCGCCCCCCGCTGGTTGCTGGCGCTCTCGACCGTCGCGGCCATGCACAGCGCGTGGCTGGCCTACGGGACGCTCACGGTCCGTTTCGAACGTGACGTGGCCCGCCTGGTGTTCAACGACAATTCGGAGGCACTCGAACAGGCCGCCCTGCAGGCCGGCCTTGGTATCGACAGTCTGCGGGCGGTGCTCGCGGCGGTACCTCCACCGCCGGCCGACAGCACGTACCTCGTGGTGTCCATCACCGACCGCCGGATGTGGTACAAGCGCGGGGACAGCGTGCTCTTCACCGCCCCCATCGCCACCGGCTCCGGGAAACATCTCGTGATGCAGGGGGGCGCCAGAGTCCTGCGTTTCGAGACCCCGCGCGGTCGCCTTGTCGTGCAGCGGCTGGACTCGGCGCCGGCCTGGATTCCCCCCGACTGGCACTATCAGGAGCAGGCGAATACGCGAGGACTCGGCCTCACCCAGCTGGTCCGCGGTCGGCCCATTCCGCTCCGCGATGGGGGGCGTATCACGGTACAGGGCAACGAGGTCGTCCATGTCGGCCCCGACGGCTCCGCGCGGTCGCTCGAGGCCGACGACGGTCGTGAAATCGTCGCTGACGGAAAGATCGTCGTTCCCCCATATGGAACGCGCCAGCGGCGATACGAGGGCGCGCTCGGGAGCTTCCGGCTCTATCTCGGCGATGGCTACGGGATGCATGGCACCAACGATCCGTCGTCCATCGGCCGTGCCGTCAGCCACGGATGTATCCGATTACGGAACGAAGACATCGCCGAGCTGTACCACCGGGTAGCCGTCGGGACTCCGGTGTACATCTACTGATCTGACAAGCAGTTACGGGTGAGCGTTGCCGGGGCGGTGTGCCGCCGCCGGTGAATGCCCGGGTCCGGTTTCGTTATATTTCCTGAACGGGCGCTCGGTCGTCTGTTCCTCGAGCGCCATACCCGACTTCATGACCCTGAACCGCTTCGACGCCTCGGCGTCTTCCGATACGTCCACGCCGCTGCGTGTGCACCGACGGCCGGTGCACCGTCGTGCGACCGTTGCCGCCGGCCTGTTGGCCTGCGCGGTACTGGTCGCGTTCGTGCGTCCCGGAGGCAGGGCAAGCGCCAGCCCGGCCCGAATGGCTTTGGCGGGCGCGGCGGCCAGACCGTCCGCGCCGGCGTCGTTTCCGGGCCTCGATTCGCTGCGCGGTGTGAGCCGGAAGCTCCGTGCCCGCTTTCTCGCGCCACGGCACGCCGCGGCGATTCCAGTGTTGCGGCAGTACTTCGGCGACTCCGCCGTGAGCCGCCCCGGTGTGTACGCGGCCGACGATTCCAGTGGCGCGTTCCACTTCATCACCATGCGGCCGTTCGCCGACAAGGTGAAGGGGCGTATCGGTGGCTATCGCATCGGGTTCTTCCCGGCTGAGGTGCGCGCTGCCCGTTCGGTGGCGTATCGCAACCCGGAAGGCTTCCTCGAAGTCACGGCGGGCAACGCGGACACACCCATATCCGAGCACTTCCGGCTACGCGACTTCCTCACGAAGGATCAGGGCAGCATCTGGCCCAAGTATCTCGTGCTCCGCGAACCGCTGGTGGACAAGCTCGAGCTCGTGCTCGACGAGTTGCGCGGCATGGGCATTCCGGCCAGCCGTCTGCGCGTGATGTCCGGTTTCCGCACGCCGCAGTACAACGCGCTCGGGGTGGGTGCCGGTGGGCGGGCGAACGATAGTCGGCATCAGTACGGGGATGCCGCCGATGTGTACGTGGTGAACGGGTCGCAGGATTGGATGAGCGACCTCAATGGCGATGGCCGGGTGGATACGCGTGATGCCGGCGTCCTGGCCAGCGCCGCCGAGCGTGTGGAACAGCGCTACCCGCAACTGATCGGCGGCATCGGGATTTACAAGGCGACGGATGCGCATGGCCCGTTCGTGCACATCGACGTGCGCGGCAATCGCGCCCGGTGGGGAGCATTGTGATTCAACGTCGTACCGCCATTGTGTTGAGTGGCCTCGTGGCCATAACGGCCGCGTTCATCTATCAGCCGCCCGGCGAGTTGTTCGCGGATTCGTCGGCCGAAAGTTTCCGGCGCGCCGTGCCGCGCATCGCCGCTGCCAAGGGCATGCAGGGCACCAGTGGCGAGGTGCGCATGCACTTCGTGAAGGCGGGGGATCGGGTGGCATTCCCGCTCGATATCCGGGGGAGCGCGGGGGCGTTGGGGTTCCGCTACCAGTGGGTGGAAGTGGGAAGTAACGAGAGCGGTGACGTGATGCGCCCGCTCGACGGGGACACTTTGCTGGCCCCGCTCACGCCGGGGTTCTACGCGCTCAACGTGATGCGCAACGGTGTGATGCAGCGGCTCGAAGAGCCCAAGCTGGCCGTCATCGTCCCCTTCGAACTCAAGTTCGGCAGCACCCTCAACGGGTATCAGATCGGCCGCTATCCGGCCGAGTGGTCGCGTGATGAGAGCGCCGAGAAGCCGATGGGGTTCGCGGAGGTGCGTGAAGAACATCTCGATCTTCCGCTCACGAAGCACCTCAAGGTGCGCGACTTCGTCACCCACGACCGGCAGACCATCTGGCCGAAGTACATCGCCGTGGATCCGCGGGTCCTCGACAAGATCGAGCTGGTGCTGCGCGAACTGGCGCGGCGCCGCGGGGAAGAGCAGGCCGACTTCAAGCTCGAAGTGCACAGCGGCTTCCGCACACCGCTGCACAACTCCGGGGTGGAAGGGTCGGCGCGTGACTCGCGCCATCTGTACGGAGACGCCGCCGATGTGGCCATCGACGCGGACGGCGACGGGCAGCTCACGCTGTTCGACGCCTACCGGGTGGAGCAGGCCGTGGATTGGGTGGAGCGTCTGCACCCGGAACTCGCGGGCGGCCTCGGCGTATACAGCAGCCGCCGGTACGCCACACCGTATTGTCATATCGACGCGCGCGGCGAACGGAAACGTTGGCGCGGGTGATCACGTAGGGCGGGCTTCACGGCCTGCCATGAGGAGCCCATGAATCCGTACGTCCGCGACCGCATCAACCGGAAGCTCGACACCCTGTCCGACGAGCGCCTGTACCAGGTGCTGGACTATGTGGAGTTTCTCGAGTCGAAGTACGCCGAGAAGCCGGCGCCGGTGACCAATGTGTTCCAGAAGTTCACCGACGGAGTGGAGGACACCCTGCGCGCTGGTGGACTCGCGGCGGGTACGGTGGTGGAGGCGGTGGGGTTCCTCAACAAGGCGATGGGCGTGCTGAACAACGTCGCGCAGACCACGAAGACGGTCGCGACCGATGTGGTGAGCACGGCGAAGACGGTGGCCGACCAGATCGGCGCACCCCCGCCAGGGACGCCGCCGGCTACGCCACCGTCAGCGCCACCGTCAGCGTCGCAGGCAACGCCGCCGACCACTGACCCTGACGCTCCCACTCAGCCGCCCGCGGCATGACGAGCAAGGGGGCAGAGTCGTCGAAACAGTCGTTGCACGAAGACGACGTTGACGACACGGACGCCGCTTCTGCACCGCGGCGCCCGACGGGGCGCGGCCCGCGAACCGGCATGAAGCGCTCGGTCATGCGGGTGATCCGGCAGATCCCCTCGTACCTCCGGTTGCTGGCGGGGCTCATTCGCGATCGCCGGGTCTCCCGATTCGACCGCTTGCTCGTGATCGGCACGCTCGCGTACATCGTCTCCCCGCTCGATTTCATCCCGGATGTGATTCCGTTCCTGGGGGAAGTCGACGATGTCTACCTGTTGATGCTGGCCTTGCAGCGCATGGTGGACCGCGCGGGCTTCGCCGTGTTGCGCGACCACTGGCGCGGTGATCCGGCGGCACTGGAGGAACTCGACCTGGCCCGCGTGGTGTCGGCGGCCGCTTTCTTCCTGCCCCTCCGCCTGCGCCGCCGCCTGCGACGGATGGCGGGGCGGTAGGGCCGCCCCTCTGGAATCCCTCCTCGGCCCGTTATACCTTTCGAGATGGCACCCTCATCTCGCTCCGCTCGTATCCGCGACGACATCGCGCTCACGTTCGACGATGTCCTGCTTGCCCCCCGGCACTCGACCACGCACCCGCGTGAAGTCAGCCTGGCCTCCCGCTTTACTCGCGGTATCAGGCTGAACGTGCCGCTCGTGTCCGCCGCCATGGACACGGTCACCGAAAGCGAGATGGCCATCGCGATGGCCCGCTACGGCGCCATCGGCGTGCTGCACAAGAACATGTCGGTCGATCGGCAGGCGGCCGAGGTGGATCGGGTGAAGCGCAGTGAGAGCGGCATGATCCTCAATCCGATCACGCTCTCGCCCACGGCGTCGCTCCGCGAAGCGGTGGCGCTGATGATGCGCTTCAAGATTTCCGGTGTGCCCATTGTGGATGCCACCGGCAAGCTGGTGGGTATCCTCACCAATCGTGACCTGCAGTTCGAGCGCAATCTCGATCGGCCGCTCGCCGAAGTCATGACCAGCGAGGATCTCATCACCGCGCCCATGGGCACGGGTCTCGACGATGCTGAGAAGATTCTCGCGAAGCACCGCATCGAGAAGTTGCCGGTGACCGATGAGCAGGGGAATCTGAAGGGGCTCATCACCGTCAAGGATATCCACAAGCGCCGGCAGTACCCGGATGCCAACAAGGATCAGTATGGGCGGCTGCGGGTCGCGGCGGCGATCGGGGCGGGCGGCGATTATCTCGATCGGGCGCGTGCCCTTATCCAGGCCGGCGTCGACGTGCTCATCATTGACACCGCGCATGGCCACAGTGAGGGCGTGCTGCAGGCCACGGCCCGCGTGCGCGAGGCGTTTCCCGATGTGCAGCTCATCGCCGGCAACGTCGCCACCAAGGGAGGCGCGGCGGCGCTCGTTGAGCGCGGGGTGGATGCGATCAAGGTGGGCGTGGGTCCCGGCTCCATCTGCACCACCCGTGTCGTCACCGGCGTGGGCGTGCCGCAGATCGCCGCCATCATGGACGCCGTGGAGGGAGCGGGAGACGTCCCCGTCATTGCCGACGGCGGCATCAAGTACTCGGGCGACATCGTGAAGGCGCTGGCCGCCGGCGCGTCGAGTGTCATGATGGGCAGCATGCTGGCCGGCACCGAGGAAAGCCCCGGCGAGTCGTTCCTGCTCGAGGGACGCCGATTCAAGATGATCCGCGGCATGGGCTCGCTCTCGGCCATGCAGGACGGGTCGGCCGACCGGTACTTCCAGGACGGGGAAATGTCCCCCAAGAAGCTCGTGCCCGAGGGGATCGAGGGGCGCGTCCCGTACAAGGGCCCCGTGGGCGACGTGCTCTTCCAGATGATCGGCGGGCTGCGCAGCGGCATGGGCTACGTCGGCTGCGGCACCATCGACGCCCTGCGCACCGAGGCGGAGTTCGTGCGCATTACCACGGCCGGGTTGCGCGAGTCGCACCCGCACGACGTGACGATCACCCGGGAAGCGCCGAACTACTCGGTGTGAGGTCGTACCCGTAACCCGGAACTCGTACTCGGCACCCGGAACTGATCGGTTTCGGGTGCCGGGTTCGGGCTCCGGCTCTCGGGTCTTTGGCCTCCCGGGCCACCAAAGTCGCGCGCCCTACTGTTCGAATGGCGTGCACACGGCCACATTAGGCGCCGTACTGTTCCGTGCCGCGGTAATCGAGGTGTGGAGCAGCTGCAGCCGACCTACCTGCGGGCCACTCCAGCCTCCCCGGCCCGCTCCACCCAGACCACACCGCTGATGGGAATCTGGTCCAAGAAATCGATCACGGCGCTGCGCGCCGAGGCCGACAGCTCCGAGGGCGGCCTCAAGCGAACGCTTGGTGCGCTCAACCTCACCATGCTCGGTATCGGTGCCATTATCGGCGCCGGCATCTTCGTGCTTACGGGCACGGCGGCCGCCAACTTCGCCGGTCCCGGCGTTTCGCTCTCCTTCGTGCTCGCGGGCCTCGCCTGCCTGTTCGCGGGACTCTGCTACGCCGAATTCGCGTCGATGATTCCGATCGCCGGTTCCGCCTACACCTACAGCTACGCCACCATGGGTGAGGGGATCGCGTGGTTTATCGGCTGGAACCTCATCCTCGAGTATCTCTTCGCGGCCTCTACGGTTGCGGTCGGCTGGTCGGGGTACTTCAGCGCCATGCTGAACTCAGCGGGCATCCACATCCCGGCCGCCTTCGCGTCGGCGCCGCTGACGGTCATTAACGGCCACGAAGTGGTGCGCGCGTTCACCTGCGTGAACCCGGAGACGGGCGCGACCCTGATCGATGCCGCGACCAACGCAGCCTATGCCGCCCGCGAGGCGTGCACGGCGGCCGGCGGTAACGTGGTGAATGGCCTGATCAACCTGCCCGCGGTGCTGCTCATCCTCGCGCTCACGGCACTGCTGGTGCGCGGGGTGCAGGAGTCGGCGACGCTCAACAACATCATCGTCGCCATCAAGATGACGATCGTGCTGCTGGTGATCGGCTTCGGCTTCTTCTACATCAACAAGGACAACTGGACGCCGTTCATTCCGGAGATGGTCACGAATCCGGACGGTAGCACGAAGTACGGCATGGCCGGCGTGCTCCGCGCGGCCCCCGTCGTCTTCTTCGCCTACATCGGCTTCGACGCCGTCTCCACGGCCGCGCAGGAAGCGAAGAACCCGCAGCGTGACCTGCCCATCGGCATGATCGCGTCACTGCTCATCTGCACGGTGCTGTACATCGCGATGTCGCTGGTCATGACGGGTCTCGCCCCGTACACGTCCCTTGGCGTGGCGCACCCGGTGTCGGCCGCGCTCGAGGCGGTCCCGCAGCTCAAGTGGCTCGAGAACCTCGTGAACATCGGTGCCGTCGCGGGTCTGTCGTCGGTGGTGCTCGTGATGCTCATGGGCCAGCCGCGCATCTTCTACACCATGTCGCGCGACGGCCTCCTGCCGCCGATCTTCGCGAAGGTCCACCCGAAGTACCAGACGCCGTCGGCGTCGTCGTGGATCGTCGGCATCATCGCCCTGATCATCGCGGGCTTCTTCCCGCTCGGCCTCCTCGGCGAACTGGTCTCGGGCGGCACGCTCGCGGCCTTCGCCACGGTGTGCATCGGCGTGTGGGTGCTGCGGAACCGCTCGCCGGAACTCGAGCGCCCCTTCAAGACGCCGCTCGTGCCGCTCGTACCGGCACTCGGCGCCGGCGCGACGCTCTACATGATGTATCAGCTCCCGGGGCTCACCTGGGCGCTGCTCGGCCTGTGGACGGCGATCGGCATGACGATGTACTTCGTGTACGGCATGAAGAACTCGAAGATCGGCAAGCAGGAATCCGGTCGGAAATGACCGGCGCTGTGGCCGATGGGCTGCTGAGCGCATCGGAAGCGCGGCAGGCGGCGATCCACGAGTGGTTCGCCGCCCTGCGCCCCGGAAGCACAGTGGCCCTGTCCACGCACATCAACGCGGATGGTGACGGATGCGGCAGTGAAACCGCGCTCGCGAGATTGCTCGCGCAGCGCGGCATTCACTGCCGCATCGTCAATCCCACCCCGTGGCCTACGATGTTCGAGTTCCTCCTCGGTGACGACGTGGAGGAGGCGAGTGCGCGCGGGGCCGACGCGTTGGCCGACATCGATGCGCTGATCGTGCTGGACATCAACGATGTGCGCCGGCTGGGGCATCTCGCCGACGCGGTGCGTCAGCTCGCGGTGCCTGTTTCGGTCATCGATCATCACGTGGCCGGTGACGAGCCCGTGGGGACGCTGGCGATCGCTGATACCGCCGCCTGCGCGACCGGAGAACTGGTGTACGACATCGCCATGACGCTCGGGTTGGCCATCACGCCGGCCATTGCGCAGTCGCTGTATGCGGCGATTCTCACCGATACCGGCAGCTTCCGGTTCAGCAACACGTCGCCGCGGGCGCATGGGATCGCCGCGGCGCTCTTGGCCGCGGGCGTGAATCCGGAGGAGATGTACCGCCGCATCTACGCGCAGGTGAGCATGGGGCGGCTGCAGTTGCTGCGCGAGGCGCTCGGCTCCCTCGTCAGCGAGCCCGAGGTGGGGTTGTCGTACATCTCGGTTGAGGCGGGCGTGACCGGTCGCTATGAGGTCACGAGCGAGGAGCTGGATGGCATCGTCGAGCACCCGCGCAGCATCGTGGGCACCCGCATGGCGCTCTTCTTTCGCGATCTCGGCCATGGCAAGGTGAAGGTGAGCCTGCGTAGCACCGGTGACGTGGACGTGCAGCAGTTTGCGCGTCGCTACGGCGGCGGCGGGCATCGGAAAGCCTCCGGTGCCATGCTGGCCGGTGGGCTCGACGACGTGCGCGCGCAGGTCGTGGCCGACGCTCGCGCCTACCTGCGCGGCGAACTCCCCGACGCCTGATCCGCCGACGCGCGGAACAGGCGGCGCGCACCGAGAACCGGACGCGGGGCATTCCACGGGCCTCCCGGTTCCTCTAGCTTTGGGAAGCGTATTCCCGAACCCGTTACTTCCCTATGCAGCCACTCATGGAACGGATCACCGGCGCCCTCGCCGCGGTCCGGAACCCGCGCACCGGCGCCGATGTCATGGCCGCCGAACAAGTGCGTGATATCGCCACGTCACGCGAAGGCAAAGTCCGTCTCACGCTGCTCCTCGCCCCCGAGGATGACGCCACGCTGGTACGTGACGTGCGGCAGGCCATCGAAGCGCTCGACGGCGTAACCGATGTGCGCGTGGACGTCCGTGATCCCGCGCAGAGTGAACCCACACCGGCGCGTCGTGCGCCCGAGCCCATGAACCAGTCGAAGGCCCCCGGCGCCGGTCGCGCGTTGCCCGTGATGGACAGCGCACCGCAGAAGGCGCCGCCGAAGGTCCCCGAACCCGTGCAGTACCCCAACCTCGGTCGCATCATCGCGATTTCGTCGGGAAAGGGCGGTGTTGGCAAGAGCACCGTGGCGGTGAATCTCGCCATCGCGCTGGCAAAGGCCGGCAAGAAGGTGGGCATCATGGATGCCGACATCTACGGCCCCAATCTCCCGCTCATGCTCGGCGTGGACGCGGCGCCGGCGGTGCGCGACGAGAAGATCATCCCGCTCGAGGCGCACGGCGTGAAGGTCATCTCGCTCGGCTTCCTGATCGAGAAGGAACAGCCGGCGATCTGGCGCGGCCCCATCGTGATGAAGATCATCACGCAGTTCCTGCGCGACGTGAACTGGGGACAGCTCGACTACTTCCTCGTGGACATGCCGCCGGGTACCGGTGACGCGCAGCTGTCGCTCGTGCAGGCCACGCAGGTGCACGGCGCCGTCATCGTGACGACGCCGCAGCAGGTAGCGGTGGGTGATGCGCTGCGCGGTGTGAAGATGTTCGAGCGCACCGCGGTGCCCGTGCTCGGCATCGTCGAGAACATGTCGTACTTCGAGAATCCCGAGACGGGGAAGCCCATCGCGCTTTTCGGCAGCGGTGGCGGCGAGCGTCTGGCGAAGGAGTGCGATCTGCCGCTGCTCGGGCAGGTACCCATTGATCCGCGCATTCAGGAAGGCGGCGATACCGGTCGCCCCATCGTGGCGGTGGAGCCCGACTCCAAGGCGGCCAAGGCGATCAGCGCCGTTGCCGAACGTGTGATGCAGCGCGTTGCCGAACGCTACGGCTGATACCGACGCTACCTCAGCCCCACGCGGCGAACTCGTCGGCGAGCCCTTATCGCTGACGATTCGCCGCGTGGCGCTTCCGGCCGTCATCGCGAATTTGCTGATGACGGCGTTCCACAACGTCGACACGTTCTGGATCGGTCGCTCGCTCGGGGCTGAATCGTTGGCGGCGGTGACTGGCGCCGTATTCTGGGTGTGGCTGGCGATCTCGGTGGGCGAGATGGTGAGCATCGGCCTCGATGCCCTCGCCGCGCGCCGCCACGGCGAGCGGCGGCCACAGGATGCGGCGCGCAGTGTGGCCGATGGCTTTCTGTTGGCCCTGCTGCTGGGCGGCGTGATCGCGGTGGCCGCTCCGTTTGTCCTGGCGCAGCTCTTCGATCTGCTCGGCACGTCGGGGAATGTGAGCCGCATCGGCCGTGACTACCTCGGCACGTACTTCCTGGGGATGCCGCTCATCTTCGGTTTCTTTGCCGTCGATGCGGCGTTCCGCGCGCGGGGCGATACACGCACGCCGCTCTGGATTCTTGCGGTGACCACCGTGTGTGGCCTCGTTCTCGATCCGCTCCTCATTCGGGGCCTCGGTCCATTCCCGGCACTTGGCGTGCGTGGGGCGGCGCTGGCTACGCTGGTGCCGCGCGGCCTCGCGTGTGTGGCGGGCGTGATGATTCTGCGCCGGCGCGGTATGCTGCTGTGGGGCTCACCACGATGGCCCGTGCTTGCGACGATCGTGCGCGTGGGCGCGCCGGCCGCTGCCACGGGCGTGGTCTTCAGTTTCATCTACGTGCTGCTCACGCGCATCACCACGCAGTTCGGCACGCCTGCACTCGCGGCCCTCGGGCTCGGCTTCCGTATGGAGAGCGTGGTGTACGTCGCGAGTGTCGGGATGGGCGCCGCGCTCGCCGCCATCGTGGGGCAGAGCCTTGGGGCCGGTGACGCGCCGCGCGCCGCGCGCGCCGGATGGATCAGCACGGGCATCGTGAGCGCCGTGGGCCTCGCAATGGCGGTGGTGAGTCTGTTTTTCGCCGATCAGTTCGCGGGGCTCTTTTCCGACGATCCGGCGGTGATTGCGGAAGCGGCGAAGTATCTCCGGATCTCGGCGTTCTCGCAGCTGTTTCTTGGCGCCGAAGTGGTGCTCGAAAGCGCCATGGCTGGTGCGGGGTGGACCTTCGTGCCCATGGTCCTCAGCACCTCGATTACGGCGTTGCGCCTACCGGTGGGCGCGTGGGCGGCCACGCACTGGGGCACGACCGGACTCTGGTGGACCATTTCGATCACCGCGGCCGCGCGCGGTGTGCTGATGGCGCTCTTGTGGGCGTCGGGGCGGTGGCGGAAATCGGTGGTGTGAGTGTTGAGATGTGTGCCACGAGCACGAGCACGAGTTTCGAGCTGACAGCTGACAGCTGATGACCGAAAGCTCCCTTGCCCGCACGGGATTCCCGTCGCGGCAGGGGAGCTTTCAGCTGTCAGCTCTCAGCTCTCCGTTTTCGACAAGGGTTTCGGCGTTAGCTTATCGACATGCCCACTCCCGCCATCACGCTCCTCACCGATTTCGGCACGGCTGATGGATACGTGGCCGAGCTGAAGGGCGTGCTCGTGTCGCATGCGCCCGGTGTGCCGATCGTCGATCTGTCGCATGACATTCCGCCACAGGACGTCGCGTTCGGCCGCCTCACGGTGGCGCGCTACTGGAAGCGATTCCCCGTGGGCACCGTGCATCTGGTCGTCGTGGACCCGGGCGTGGGCACATCACGGGCCGCCATCGCCATCAGCAGCGAAGGGCGCTTCCTGGTGGGGCCGGACAATGGCGTGCTCTCGCCCGCGCTGTTTGCGCTCGATGCGCGCGTGGTGCAGTTGCCGGTGGACGCAGCGGCATCGGCCACGTTTCATGGCCGCGATGTGTTCGCGCCGATCGCGGCGCGCCTCGCCACCGGCGCGCCGCTCGACGCGGTGGGCGAGCCGTTCGGTGACGCGGTGCGGCTGCGCACGCCACCGCCGGTGCGCGACGCGCACGGACTGCTGCACGGCGAGGTGCTCACGATCGACCGCTTTGGCAACGTGATCACCAACCTGCTCACGCGCGATGCGCGCGGCATGGTGAAGATCGCCGGCCGCGCCGCGCGCATGGTGCGTACCTACGGCGAGGCGGCGCGCGGCGAACTGGTGGCGCTGATCGGGTCGAGCGGCTTCGTGGAGGTGGCGGTGCGTGAGGGGAACGCGGCGGGTTTGCTCGGCGTGGAGAGAGGGGCGGCCGTGGTCCTCGGGTAGGTCTCCGTTACTGCGTGGGTGACTGCGCTCAACAGCAGACGGCAGACGGCAGGAACTACAGCACGCAGTCAGGGAGGAATTCGGTAGAACCACACGGCAGCGTGCGCTGCGCGCCGCCGCCGATATCCCCACCGCAAAGGAAATCGGGCGCGCCGCAAAGCGGCCGCGCCCGTTTTGTTGTACCGCATTCCTCCCGTACTGCGTGCTGTGGTTCCTGCCGTCTGCCGTCTGCTGTTTGACGACCACGCCGGCCTTCACAACCCAGTCGGCCCCGCTTGCCCGTCCGTCCGTGGCCGCGGCGCCGCCACCACGCCCTGCACCGGCGTCGGCGTCTGCCAGCTCACTGGCACCTGCACCTCATTGACGCCCGTAGTGCGCGACGCGCCCCACTTGGCGGTGTAGCCGCTGAACCGGTCGCCGCCGAAGCGGCCGAACTGCACGCTGAGGCGCGACACGCCGATGCGGCTCTTCACCACGGCGCCAAGCCCCACCGTCGCCACCGCCCAGCTGAAGGCCAGCGCCACGAGCCGCGCCACGGCGCCGAACACCGGGACCTGCGACGCGAGCGCCGCGCCGAACCACACGAGGCTGAGCGCCACGAGCCCCACCGTGAGTCCGCGCAACGCGGCGCTGCGCTCCGTCGCCCCCGTGCCGCGTCCGGCTACCGCACGGCCGATCACCATGGCCACCGCAAGGACGCCCAGGGTGACGGCCCCGGACAGCGCCAACGCCCACGCAAGGGCGGCCACGGGGATGGCCAGAATGCCGATGAGCGTCACCGCGCAGGCGATGAGCAGTACCACCAGCGCCGGCACCGCCAGCAGCTGCGTGAGCAGCCCCGCCCAGAAGCTGCCGCCCACGTCGCGCGCGGCACTCTTGGCCACGGCCAGCAGCGCCTCCTCGGCGGTCATCAGCACCACCAGCCCGATGATCATGCCGATCCCGAACGTGCCGGCGACGGCGAAGAGGGTGGCGGTCAACATGCGGCCGATCCCCTCAACGGGTGCGCGAGGAAGTGGCGAGGGCACGGATGCCCACCACGCCCATACCGGCCACGGCCACGAAGGCGCCCATGGCCAAGGCCATCACCTCGGGGGAACTGCCGCGGAGCGCCTCGAGACCGGGCTGCCCGAGCACGGTCGTCACGACGTCGCTCCCAGCAGCCGTGAGCTGCTCGCGGAATCGCTCGAGCCCCAGCTGGGCCAACAGAAGGCCCATGTCGGCCCGCGCCACCGCCCAGGTGGCCCCAGCCGTGCCCAGCCCTGCTACCACGGCCGCCGCCAGACCGGCCGCGATTCGGGCCGGACGGGTCGCCGGAACGACCTGGGACACCGTGCGCGTCACCGCGGCATGCCACGGTTCGAAGACCTGCACTTCGCTCATCACCCGATCGGCAAACGAGGCCGACGGCGCGAAGTCGGGAAGCGTATCGAGCATCACCATCAGCGCCCGGGCGCTCTCCAGTTCGGCCTGGCACGTCGAACACGACGAGGCGTGTGCCCGCAACTGGGCCACGCCGAAGCCCTCTTCTCGGTCGAGAAGGAGCTCGATTTCGTCTGGTCGTAGGTGTCGGTCGATCACGGTGGTACCTCCATGCCCCAACTACGTGGTGCCAGATGGCTGGGTTTCAACAAAATTCTGCGGCGTGCCGAGCGAAAAGCGCGCCGCGGCTGAAGCCGTGTTCATGTCTCGTTACACTACGGGCGCCGGTCATTCCCGCAGCGGCTCGAGCGCCTTGCGAAGCTCGTGGCGGGCGCGGTGGATGTACGTCTTGACGGTGCCCAGCGGCAGGTCGAGGGTAGCGGCAATCTCCTCGTACGACCGCCCTTCCACATGACGCAGCATGATGCAGGCGCGATACTCCGGCCGCAGCGTCGCGATCGCCCGTTCGATGGCCGACCCCAGCTCCTTCGCCTCGAGTTCATCGAGGGCGCTCTCCTGATCGGAGCCGATTTCGATGGTGGACGCCTCCACCTCCGCGGCTGTCGTGGCGTTCGGATTCCCGTCGAGGCTGACCGTGTCGAGCCGCCGCCGCCGCAGGTGATCGATGGCCACATTGTTCGCGATCTTGAACAGCCAGCTCGAAAACTTGAACTCGGGGCTGTACTTGTCGATGTGGTTGAGGACCTTCACGAAGGCGTCCTGCGCCAGATCCTCCGCGGTCTCGCGGTCGCGCACCATGCGGTAGACAAGCGAAAAGACGGGCCGCTCGTAGCGGCGCACGAGCTCGCGGAACGCGAGTTCGCGCCCCTGCTGGGCGAGTCGGACCACATCGGCGTCGGGAAGTGTTCCCAGCTCGTCGGCTATCGGCATGCGCAGGGGCCAAAGCTAGCCCTCCGCATGCATCGGAACCAGCCGGGAGGCCTCCGTTCCGGACCGAGGGATGGCGAAACACGCCTGCGGGAAGCGCGCCGTCGCCGCTTGCTCGGCTTGCCTCGCCCCTCGATGTTTCGGGATGCCACGCACCATGGACGCCCCTGACGTCACGCCCCGGCCGGCGACGGACGAATTGCACGTCGCCGCCAGCGCCGCCCAGGGGGAAGGGAAGCGCGAGTACGTGCAGCGCATGTTCTCCGATATCGCGCCGCGCTACGACCTGCTGAACCACGTGCTGTCGATGAACATCGACAAGCGCTGGCGCCAGAAGGCGCTCAAGGCCCTCGCGTGGACGAGTCAGCCCACGGGCACGTATCTCGACCTCTGCGCCGGAACCCTCGATGTCGGCGCCCTCCTGGTGAAACAGCCCGGTTTCGCCGGCTTCGTGGCCGGTGCCGATTTCGCGGTGCCCATGCTGCAGCACGGCACCGGCAAGGCCCCGCGCGCGGTGCTCGCACCGGTCGGGGCTGATGCGCTCCTGCTGCCCTTTGGCAACGCGTGCCTCGACGGGGCCATCGTCGCCTTCGGCATTCGCAACGTGGCCGATTTGGATGCGGGGCTCCGCGAGGTGCGCCGCGTGCTCAAGCCTGGTGCACGCTTCGTCATTCTTGAATTCTCCACGCCGCGCTTCGCGCTCGTGCGTCAGGCGTATCTGGCCTACTTCCATCACGTGCTGCCGTTCATCGGTCGCCTCGTGAGCGGACACAAGTCGGCGTACACCTATCTGCCCATGTCGGTGGCCAACTTCCCCACGGAAGAGACGCTGGCCGATCGTATGCGCGCCGCCGGCTTCTCCACGGTCACGTGGGAGCGCCTTACCCTCGGCATCGCCGCAATTCACACCGGCACGGCCTGACCGCGCCGCCTCAATAGCATGGCTCTCGATACTCTCTCCGAATTCATCGACGCGATCGACCGCCTCGGCGAACTGCACCGCATCACCCAGCCGGTGAAGGTGCACCTCGAACTCACCGAGATTGCCGACCGCGTGTCCAAGATGCCCGGTGGCGGCAAGGCGCTGCTCTTCGAGCACGTCATTCTGCGCGACGGCACCCGATCGCAGTTCCCCGTGGCGATCAATCTCTTCGGCAGCATGAAGCGCATGTCGCTCGCCCTCGGTGTCGAGAACCTCGACGATATCGGCGCGCGCATCACGCAGCTCATGGACCTCAAGGTGCCCGACGGGTTCCTCGGCAAACTGTCGCTGCTTCCGCGCCTGCTCGAGGTCAGCAAGTTCCCGCCGCGCGTGAAGGGCGGCTCGCCCTCGTGCCAGGAAGTAGTGTGGCAGGGCGACGAGATCGATCTCGACAAGATCCCGGTGCTGCACTGCTGGCCGGAAGACGGTGGGCCGTACATCACCATGACGGCCGTGATTTCCAAGGATCCGGTGCGTGGTATTCGCAATGTGGGCATGTACCGCGTGCAGCAGCTCGGCAAGAAGCACGTGGCCATGCACTGGCAGCGCCACAAGACCGGCGCGGAACACATGCGGCAGATGGCGGAGCGCGGCGAGAAGATGCCTGTGTGCATCGTGGTGGGCAGCGACCCGGCGAGCATGTTCAGCGCGAGTGCGCCGCTGCCGCCCAACATCGACGAGTTCCTCTTTGCCGGCTTCCTGCGACGGGACCCGGTGAAGCTCACCAAGGCGGTGACCAACGATCTCGAGGTGCCCGCCGACGCGGAGTTCGTGATCGAGGGATACATCGATCCCGCCGAGGAGCTCATCGTGGAAGGCCCGTTCGGTGATCACACGGGCTTCTACAGCGAGGCGGATCTGTATCCGCGCGTGCACGTCACGGCGGTGACGATGCGCAAGAATCCGGTGTACTCCACGACGATCGTGGGGCGCCCGCCGATGGAAGATTTCTATCTCGGCCACGCCACCGAACGCATCTTCCTGCCATTGCTCAAGCTCACGACGCCGGAAGTCGTGGATTATCACATGCCCGCCGAGGGCGGGTTCCACAACCTAGTGTTCGTGAGCATCGACAAGAAGTATCCCGGTCACGCCGACAAGGTGATGCACGCCTTGTGGGGGCAGGGGCTTATGTCGCTCGCTAAGGTACTCGTGGTGGTGGACAAGGAAATCAACGTGCGCAACCCGGTGGAAGCGTGGTGGGTGGCGCTCAATAACATGGATCCGCAGCGCGACGTGCGCTTCACCATGGGGCCCGTGGACGTGCTCGATCACGCCAGTCGGTCGTTCACCTACGGCAGCAAGATGGGCATCGACGCTACGCGGAAGTGGCCGGAAGAAGGCTTCACGCGTGCGTGGCCCAAGGTGATCGAGATGGACGAGGTGACGAAGAAGGCCGTGGACGCCAAGTGGAAGAGCCTCGGCCTGTGATTCGCGCATGACCAGCCACGGGATTGTGCCGCCCAAGGGCGCGCGCGACGGCCAGCTCATGCAGGGGCAGTCGCTCGCTGTGCGTCTCGCGAATTTCGTGAAGCTGCCGCACACGGTGTTCGCCATGCCCTTCTCGCTGGTGGGTGTGCTGTTCGCCAGTGTGATTGCGCCAGTCACGCCCGCCACCGTGGGTTGGGTGCTGCTGGCCTTCACCAGCGCGCGCTTCGCCGCGATGGCGTTCAACCGACTGGTGGACCGCGATGTGGACGCCATCAACCCACGCACGGCCATGCGCGAACTGCCGGCCGGCACGCTCACGGTCGGGCAGGCCAGGTTCAGCATCGCCGTGAGCAGCGTGCTGTTTGTGATCGCGAGTGGCATGCTCAACCCGCTCTGTCTCGCGCTGTCACCCGTGGCGTTGCTCTGGGTGCTGGGCTACAGCTACACCAAGCGATTCACGCGCTGGAGCCACTTGTGGCTGGGGCTCGGGCTCGCCATTGCGCCGGTCGGCGGCTATCTGGCGGTGACGGGTGCGTGGAGCCAGCCGTGGTGGCTGTTGTGTGTGCTGGCGTTCGCCGTGGTGTGCTGGAGCGGCGGTTTCGACATGATCTACGCGTTGCAGGACGCGGAGTTCGACGCCAAGCATGGCCTGCACAGTGTACCGAGCAAGTTCGGGGTGGTGCGCGCGATCGCGATTGCGAGAGCGTTGCACATGCTCGCGGTCGTCGCCTTTGCGGTGGTGGTCGCCTCGCACCCGCTCGGTTCGGCCACGCCACTCGTGAACGGCATTCTGTGGGCTGCGGTGGCAGGCATCGCGCTTATGCTGATCTGGGAGCACCGCCTCGTGAAGGCTGATGACCTCAGCCGTGTGGACGCGGCCTTCTTCACCATGAACGGGCTCATCTCCATGGGTTTTCTCGTCTTCGTCTTCACGGCGCGCCTGCTGCTGCCGGAGGCGCCATGACGGGAGGCGTCGTGAACGGTCGTCGCCACCCCGTGATCGTCGCCATCACCGGCGCGTCGGGCGCGCCCTATGCCGTGCGCCTGCTGCAGGCGCTGGTTGAGTTGCAGGTCCCCACGTGGCTCATCGTGTCGAGTCACGGGTGGCGGTTGCTGCGAACCGAGAGCGATATCGCCGATCTGGCCGCGTTGCGCGCGCACGCGGGGGCGGAGGCGTTCGATGCCTGCGTGACGGTGTTCGACGACAACGATCGTGGCGCCGCGCCCGCGAGCGGCTCGGCGCGCACCAGCGGTATGGTGGTCTGTCCCTGCAGCATGGGTACGGTAAGTGCCATTGCCCACGGCACGTCGCGCTCACTGGTAGAACGCGCCGCCGACGTGGTGCTCAAGGAACGGCGCAAGCTCATCCTGGTGCCACGCGAAACGCCGCTGTCGCTCATCCATCTTGAGAATCTCACAGCGGTGACGCGTGCGGGGGCCACGGTGATCCCGGCCGCGCCCGGGTTCTATCATCAGCCCACGAGCATTGCCGAGCTGGTGGACTTCATGGTGGCGCGGGTCCTCGACCATCTCGATCTCGAACACACGGTCGGGAAGCGCTGGGGCGTTGCCGAATAAGCGATGACGCTCGATCCGGTTCTTCTCGAGCAGCAGGTCGAGCGTCAACGCCAGGGTGCTCGCCGTAACTCTGCGGCGATTTTCTTCGGGGCCTGGCTCTGGTTTGCGACCGTGTCGTTCGTGTTCGCCTCGGCGGCGCGAGTCCCCTTTCCGCAGCGCTTCGGTGTGGCGGCGCTCGGGGGACTGATCGGCAGCGCCTTCACGCTGTTCATGGTCCGGGTGGTGCACCGGTGGACCCAGCGCGGTATGTTGGCGGTACTCGAGCCCGGTGGGCGCGGACGGGATGTGGCGGTGTACTCGCACGCCGAAGCGCTGGCCGTGAGGGGCAATCTCGAGGCCGCCTCGAAGGCGTTCGACCAAGCCCGCGCCGAGCACGGCGAAAAAGCGTCGCTCTTGCGCGCCGAGGCCGACGTACAGCTGCGCCCCGATGGCGATATCGAACGCGCGCGCGCGTTACTGATGCGACTGCGCAAAGCGGCCGATGCGACCCGTGCCGATGAGCTGTACGCCACCCACCGGCTCGTTGATCTGTATCTTGGTCCCTTGGGAGACGAATCCCGGGCCATGTCCGAGCTTCGTCGTCTCGTGGAACGCTTCCCCGGTACGCGCGACGCCGAGGGGGCGCAGGCGGAGCTCAATCGACGTCGCGCCCTCAAGAACACCACCGATTCCCAGTCTCGAAGTTACCCATGAATAACCGCGCCACGATCATCGGTCTCATCTCCGACACCCACGGCCTCGTTCGCCCCGAAGTGTTCGAGGCACTGCAGGGCGTGTCGCAGATTCTGCACGCCGGCGACGTGGGCCCGGCGGATGTGCTCACGGAGCTGGCCACGATTGCCCCCATCCGCGCGGTGTACGGCAACACGGATGCGCCGGGGCGCCCGGACCTCGTCGAGCGTATCGAGGACGTGATCGATGGCGTGCGCATCGTGGTGACGCACGGGCACGAACTGGGGAGCCCCACACCGCCCAAGCTGGTGGGCGCGTATCCCAATGCCGACGTGATCGTGTACGGTCACACGCATCAGCAGCTCATCACCAAGGCCGCGCGCCGCGTGGTGGTGAACCCCGGCGCCGCCGGCCCGCGCCGTTTCAAGTTGCAGCCGTGTGTCGCGAAGCTCTACATCTGGCAGGGGCAGGCGGATGTGGAGCTGATCCCATTGGGGATACTGGGAGACGCGGAGTAGAACGTTCGTAGAACCGAGCACTGATAACTGCAACTACACACTATGAACTCCCCCGACGATCACGCGATAGTCGGGGGAGTTCGTAGTGCGTCGTGACAGTTTTCGGTAGCTAGTTCAACTGCCGTCCGCACATGCGCCGCCAGCTTCTCCAGTGCGCCAACGACTGTGTCCGCCACCAGCGCGTCGGCGCCGTTGCGCCCGCGGAACCACGATTCCACGAGGAGCAGCTCGTCGAGCTGATCAACCATGGCGCCGGTGGGCGCCTGCACGGCCTTCGACTCGAGCGCCTGCAGGGCGTTCACCGAATCGGGATCGCTGCAGCGCGCTTCGGCCATCACGCGGCCGTGGCGCACGAGATACAAACGGTCGTCGGCGTCGCGCCCGGGTACGGCATACACGAAGCTCGGTCGCGTGAGCGCTTCGCGTACACGGGCAAGCTGCGTATCGAGTTCCTGCAACGCCGTGAGCCGGTCGCGCAGCCAGCCGGCTCGCTCATACGAGAGCGCCGCGCTGGCCACCGCCATCTCGCGCACCAGGTGCTGGTGCGGCGTGTCGTCACGCCCCTCGAGTACGGCCTTGGCGCGTGAGAGTTGGGTCCGGTACTCGTATTCGCTCGGCGCCCCCACGCACGGTCCGAGGCAGCGCTTCGTTTCGTAGCGATGACACCCCGGCGTGCGCTGCATGGCCGGGTGCGATTCCTCGAACAGCTCGGCCACATCACGCATGTGCATGCGGACGCGATCGCTGCAGTCGCGCAGCCCCAGCGCGTCGTTGAGCACCCGCAGCGCATCCTGCAATGGCCGGCGCGATGCGAACGGGCCCACCATCTGCGCCACGTCGCGTGAGCGCGCCGCCGCACTGGCCCGCTGAATGCGCAGCCGTGGTGCCGGCCCCTTGGCGAGAGTGATCACCCACCATTTGTCGAGGGGGCGCGCCGACCGCACGTTGTAGCGCGGTAGATGGGCGCGAATGAGACGCACCTCGCGCAGCAGCGCGGCGAACTCGCTGGGGAGCGGTTCCCACTCGATGCGCGCGGTTTCGCGCAGCAACCGCGCGTGGCGGTGCTCCGGCCAGGGCAGCCGGAAATAACTCAGCAGTCGCGTGCGCACCTGGGTGCTCTTGCCCACATAGAGCACCTCACCATGCGCCCCGCGCATGAGGTACACCCCGGGCACGTTGCGCGCCGTCTCGCGCACCTGCGCCCTGAGCCGCGCGACGTCGGCCTCGGGGTTGGAGACAGCGAGGTCGAGCTGGGTAGCAAGGCTGGGGCGTTTGCCACGTCGCACTGGCGGCAGCGACGCCGCCAAGCCCCCGAACAGATCAGTACTGACACCCCGGGCAGAAGACCGTGCTGCGCCCGTCCACGGCATGGGTGCCGACCAGTCGGCGCCCGCACCTGGTACAGGGCGAACCGGCGCGTCCGTACGCGGCGAGCTGCTCGACGAAGGAGCCGCGCTCACCGCGGGCATCCCGATAATCGCGGAAGCTGGTACCGCGGGCCGCGATGCTGGCCGCGAGCACCGCCTGCAGTTCGACGCGCAGAGTCGACAGTTCGTCGGCCCTGAGTGTACATGCCTCGCGTGATGGATCGATTCCGGCGCGCCACAGGGCCTCGTTCGCGTAGATGTTGCCAACGCCTGCGAGCCGCTTCTGGTCCATCAGCGCAATCTTGATGGCCTGTCGCGACTCCCGAACACAACCCGAAAATGCGTCGTCGTCCGTCGCGGGGTCAAGGGGTTCGAGGCCAAGCGCTCCGGAATACTCGGCGAAGCGCGTGCGATCCATCAGCGCGACGGTGCCCAGCCGCCGTACGTCGCGGTAGTGCAGGACGCGCCCGTCCTCCAGAGCGAGCGTCACGCACACATAGGCGCGCTCAGCGGCGTCCAGCGAACCGTCGTCCACGACGACGCCCCCGGTAAATCGCGGCTGCACCACGATACGCCACACCGGGTCGAGCGCCGCGAGTTCAGGGCGCGCGTCCACATCCAGCACGATGAGCTTGGCGCGCCGCCACACCCGGCGGATGGGCTGGCCTACGAGTGCTTTCGCGAATCCGGCGGTATCCGCCTCCCGCAGCACATCGATCCGCGGCACCGTCACGCCCGAAATGACCGCGCCCACGACCATGTCGTGCAGGTCGCGGGCAATCGTTTCGGTTTCGGGGAGTTCAGGCATGCGGCTGGGCGGTTTGTTCGATCCGGGCGTGGGGGAACCGCGTTGACACAGAGCTCACCTCGCTCGGTGATCTCCGTGTGGACGCGTTTCCCTATGCCTCACCGCCTCGGGATTGGTGAGGATAGCTCGAGGCGGCTGGGAAACGCGAAAGCACAGAGCTCACGGAGGTTGGTGAGGGCATGGAGGACTGCATTGACCAGAACATGAAAACACGAAGTGCTCCGTGCCCTCGCCCTCCTCGGTGATCTCCGTGTGGACGCGTTTCCCTCAGCCTCACCGCCTCGGGATTGGTGAGGATAGCTCGAGGCGGCCGGGAACCGCGAACGCACAGAGCTCACGGAGGTTGGTGAGGGCATGGAGGACTGCATTGATCAAAAAATGAACATGCGAGGTTCTCGGTGCCCTCACCGCCCTCGGTGATCTCTGTGTGGACGCGTTTCCCTCAGCCTCACCGCCTCGGGATTGGTGAGGATAGCTCGAGGCAGCCGGGAAACGCGAAAGCACAGAGCTCACGGAGCGTGGTGAGGGCATGGAGAACTGATTGATCAAGAAAGTGAAAACACGAAGTGCTCCGTGCCCTCGCCCTCCTCGGTGATCTCCGTGTGGACGCGTTTCCCTCAGCCTCACCGCCTCGGGATTGGTGAGGATAGCTCGAGGCGGCCGGGAAACGCGAAAGCACAGAGCTCACGGAGCGTGGTGAGGGCATGGAGGACTGATTGATCAAGAAAGTGAAAGCACGAAGTGCTCCGTGCCCTCACCTCTTTCGGCGATCTCCGTGTGGACGCGTTTCCTCGCTGCTCAATACCTGCTCGCCTCAGCCGACTCGCGCCGCCTCGCGCCACCCGATGTCGCGGCGATACACCGCCCCCTCGAACTCGATACGCGAGGCCGCGTCGCGCGATGCTTGCTGCGCTGCCGCGAACGTGTCGGCCAGTGCCGTCACGGCGAACACCCGCCCGCCGCTCGTGTGGAGTTCGCTGCCACTGCGCTTGGTGCCGGCGTGGAATACCCGCACAGCGTCACCGAAGCCTGGCACGTGAATGGGGAACCCGGTCTTGGGTGAATCGGGATAGCCGCCGCTCGCCACCACGGTGGTCACACTCGCCCCGCTGCGCCACGTGAACGGCGCCATGTTGCCGATACGACCGCCACGGGCCACGGCGAGCATGGGGTCGAGCAGGCTGCTCGTAAGCATCGGCAGAATGGCCTGCGTTTCGGGATCGCCAAAGCGGCAGTTGAATTCCACCACCTTGGGGCCGTCAGGCGTGAGCATCAGTCCCGCGTACAGCAGGCCGCTGAACGGCGTGCCGCGCTTGCGCAGCGCGTGCAACGTGGGGAGGAAGACGCGCTCCGTAACATCGTCGACCAGTGCCGGCGTCGATAACGACACCGGCGTGTAGGCGCCCATGCCACCCGTGTTGGGCCCCTCATCGCCGTCAAGCAGTCGCTTGTGATCCTGCGCGCCGATCATGGGCAATACATCTGTCCCGTCGGCGATCGCAAAGAGCGACAGCTCCTCGCCGGTCATGAACGATTCCACCAGACACTCGGCACCGGCTTCGCCGAACACGCGATCGTCGAGAATACGATCGATGGCGTCGAACGCTTCGTCTTCGCTCATGCACACGATCACGCCCTTCCCGGCGGCGAGACCGCTGGCCTTGATCACCACCGGGGCGCCGAAGCGTGTGCGAACCGCCTCCTTGGCTTCGCGCGCCACACGATGCGTTTCGGCGTGTGCCGTGGGGATGCCCGCGGCCATCATGAGCGCCTTGGTGTCGGCCTTGCTGGTTTCCACCGTCGCCGCGCCCATGGTGGGGCCGAACGCGGGAATGCCGCGCTGCTGCAGGTAGTCCACCACGCCGGCCGCCAACGGCGCTTCAGGGCCCACCACCACCAACTCCACCTGCTCGGCTTCTGCCAGCGCCGCGACCTCGTGCGGGTCGTTCGCGTTGATGCTCACCAGACGCGCCAGTTCCGCGATACCCGGGTTTCCGGGCGCCGCGATCAGTTCGACCGGTGTGTTCTCACGTGAGAGGGCATCTGCCAGGGCATGTTCACGGCCGCCCGAGCCGAGGAGGAGGATCTTCATGCCCGCAATCTACTGCGGGCAGGAGGCGCAGAGGGATGGAGGCGCGGGGGGGGGGGCTGTCCCCGCACACTGAAAACCGAAAGCTGAAAGCTGAAAACTCCCCCAGAGATCACGGGATCTCCAAGGGAGCTTTCAGCTTTCGGTCCTCAGCTTTGAGCCTCATTGCCAACCGGCGGCTCGCTCGGCGGCGGCGGTGGCGGCGGAGCACTCGGCCCCGGCGCCGCATCACCCATGCTCGCCGCGGCTTTGAATGCATCGCGGAACGCGTCCGCGGCGCGGTTGATCACCCCACCCACGGCGTCGGCGGCTTCCTTGGCCTTCTCCCGGTAGTAGTCGCTCGCGTCCCGCATGTCGTCGCGGAACGGCCGCTCGGCTTCGCTGCCGCGGCGGATGTAATCGCCGCCGACGATGGCGCCATACGCCCCCGACTGCTGCCAGCGATGCAATTCGCCAGCCCGCACCGTGTGGAACGGGTGTTCGCGCAGCGCGGTATTGAGCGCCTTGAGCACGCTATCCCACGCCGTCCCGCCCATCTCGTACTCTGCGGCCTGGGCGAGATACGCATCGAGATCGAGCGTGTCCCCGTCCGGCTTGCCACCGGCGAGCTTGAGAAAGGTCATGAGACTCGCGCGCGGGTCCTGCGAGCCCAGCATGCCGGCGCGGTCGGCACTGAGCTCCGACGTGCGGTACCACTCGAGCAGGGCGAGCTGGAATGGCAGCAGGGCGATGCTCGCCAGCAAGGGCAGTGCGCTCATGCCGAAGAAGAGCACGATGAGTGCGATGGTGCGATACGTCGTGCGTCCCGTCATGATGTGCCCCAACTGCTGCGCCAGCACGAACCGCTGCTCGTCGCGGTCGAGCAGTTCGAGCGTGCCCGAACTGATCACGATGAACGGCTGGTCGAAGCCCACCGCGCCGGCATTGGCGATCGGCGTCTGTGCCACATACAGCTGCGGGGCCGGCAGGCCGGCATTCGGCCAGTCGAGTGATTGCATGACCTCCTGATAGAGGCCGTGCAGGGCAGGGCGCTGCGTCGGCCCCACCAATACGGCATCACCGAGAAACAGATTGCGGACCCCGCGCTCGCCGAACGCGCCGGCAATCTTGCGCACGACCTCGTCGAAGCCCGGGAGCGCGCGCAACGCGCGCAATGCGGCCCGATCGGCCGGATGCTCCCAGGTGACGGAGCTGATCTGGAGGAGTTGGGTTGCCATGGGGAATCGTACGGTGGAAACCCGAGAAAGGTTGCAGGAACGACCGAAAGCTGACAGCTGAAAACCGAAAGCTCCCCCTGAGGCATCACGAGATGCCCGGGGGAGCTTTCAGCTTTCGGTCCTCAGTTTTGAGTCTACTCCCTCAAATCCCCACCAGCGCCTGCTCCAGATCCTCGATCAGATCCTCGGCGTCTTCGATGCCGCAGCTGAGGCGCACCATCCCGTCGGTGAGGCCCATCGCATCCTTCACGTCGGCCGGGACGGAACCGTGGGTCATGGTGTAGGGGTGATTGGTGAGGCTTTCCACGCCGCCCAGCGACTCGGCCAGCGAGAACACCCGCACCTTCTCGAGGAAGGAGCGCGCGTTGTCCTTCGACCCTAGGTCGAGCGTCATCATGCCGCCGAAGGCCGACATCTGCCGCTTGGCCAGTTCATGGTGCGGATGCGTGGGCAACCCGGGATAGATCACGCGCTCGGGACCGAGACGGTTCACCAGGAAGTCGGCGATCGCCCGCCCATTCAGGTCGTGCTGCTTCATGCGGAGCGGTAGCGTCTTCGTGCCACGCAGCGCCAGCCACGCGTCGAACGGTCCCGGAACGGCGCCGGCCGCGTTGAGAATGAATTGCAGGCGGTCCGCCAGATCATCCTCAAGAACGACCGCAAGCCCGCCGATCATATCAGAGTGGCCGTTGATGTACTTCGTGGTCGAATGCCAGACGATGTCCGCGCCCAGTTCGAGCGGGCGCTGGTAGATCGGCGTCGCGAAGGTGTTGTCGACGATCAGCAGGGCCTGGTGTCGCTTCGCGATGTCGCTCATGGCGCGCAGGTCGGTCAGGCGCATGAGCGGATTCGTGGGGGTTTCCACGAGGAGGGCACGCGTGGCGGGCGTCATCGCGTCGTCCACCCGCTGCGGTTCGCTCGTATCCACGTATGTGAAGGACAGCCCCATATGCCGCAGAATTCGATCGAACAACCGGAAGGTACCGCCGTACACGTTTTCGGCGCATACGATATGGTCGCCGGCCCGGAACAGCTTCATGATCGAGTCGAGGCACCCCATGCCGCTGCTGAACGCGAAGCCGTGCGTGCCGCCCTCGAGGACGGCCACATTGCGTTCGAGGGCCTGTCGGGTGGGATTCTTCCCACGGGCGTATTCGTACCCTTTGTTGACGCCGATGCTCTCCTGCACATAGGTGCTGGTGAGGTAGAGCGGGGTCATGATGGCACCGGACACCGGGTCCGGGCGCTGGCCAGCGTGGATGGCGCGGGTGGCGAAACCGCCCGCCAGATCTTCGTCGAAAATGCGCGTCATGGGCTCCGGGTCGTCCGTGGGGAGATGAAGCGGGAAGCTAGTGCGGCGGCGCAGCCCCGGCGAGCTCCCAACGGCATCTTCGGGCCCCTTCGCCGCACGCCGTCCGTGGCCACACCGCCGGCCGTCCAGTGGCCCGTGTTTCCGCGCGACCCGTTCCCCGCGGCATGAACGCAGCAGGGCGAGCCGATCACACATCGGCACGGCTGCAGGAGGCGTTGGCTGGGGATCCCCGCCGCTGCCTCATCGTGGACGACGATCCCTCGCTGCGCGCGGTGTTGCGTCGGCTCATGCGAGCCGAAGGGTTCGAGTGTCTCGAAGCCGCCACCGGCCGCGAGGCGCTCGACGTGCTGGCCGGTCAGCCGGTCCCGCTGGTGCTGAGTGACTTTCACATGCCCGAGCTCGACGGCGCGGCGCTGCTCGATACGGTGCAGGTGCGTTGGCCCGGTACGGCGGTGGTCATCATCACGGCCATCTCCGATGTGAACCTTGCCGTGCGCTGCCTCGACGCCGGTGCACTGGACTATCTCACGAAGCCCTTCTCCACCGAAGAGTTGCGCGCGCGTGTGCTGCAGGCGCTCGAGAAGCGGCGGCTGCTGCTCGACAACGCCGCCTACCGCACACGGCTCGAAGAGCGCGTGGCGCAGCAGGCGCGGCAGTACGAAGAGTTGTTTCTCGCCTCGCTACGGTCGCTCGCCGAGGCGCTCGAAGTGAAGGACGCGTACACGTGGGGCCATTCGACGCGCGTGTCGCAGTACGCCGTGGCGATTGCGCGGGAGCTGCAAATGGAGCCGCCCCAGCTCGAACAACTCGAGCTGGGCAGTCGTCTGCATGATATCGGCAAGATCGGGGTCCGTGAGTCGGTGCTGAACAAGGAGGGCCCGCTCACGGCCGAGGAGTACGCCCACGTCATGGAGCACCCGGTCATCGGCTGGCGTCTGCTCGCACCGCTGCTGCGCGACATGCCGGTGGCGCTGGCCGTCGTGCGTTCGCATCACGAACGCGTTGATGGGCACGGTACCCCCGATCGTCTCGCGGGGGAGGACATTCCGCTGGCGGCGCGCGTCACGGCGGTGGCCGACTCCTTCGACGCCATGACGAGTGGGCGCCCCTATCGCGCGGGCATGCCCGTCGAGGAGGCATTGGCCGAACTCCGGCGTTGCGCCGGGGCGCAATTCGATCCGCAGTGCGTCGAGGCGTTCGAGCGAGCCCTCGCCGCGCGCGCGGTCGTACCGCCTGATGCGCGCGTGCCGCATCGCCCCTCGCTGCAGATTGTCGCCTGACGGCGGCGAGCCGCGGGTCGGGGGCTACACCGACCCGCCGGGCTCCACGCCCCCGCCGACGAGCAACGGCGCCACCACGCACTGCACGAAGTCTTCGAGCGACGCCGGCACTGCCGTCCACACGGCGCGATGCAGCGGCGTGAGGCCGCGTTCGTGCATCACCCGTCGGCCGGCCCCAAGAATGTCGGCGTGCGTCAGCGCATCGCCACGGCGCGCCAGGCGCAGGCACTCTTCCGGCGAGCCGTCGCCATTGCTGTCACCAATGAGGTCGAGCGCGAAGTGCGTCCCCAGATCGACCTCACTGTCGCGTCCGTTGGCGCAGACGCGCGCCTGCCGTGGCGCATCGTCGAGCAGCACATACGGGACATCTGACGGTACCAGCGACAGCAGGGCCCGATTGGTGAATACCGCGCCGATGCCTTGTGTCTCCAAGAGGGCGTCCAGCGGTGTCGACGCCGCCTCGTGCGGATCGAGCACCACCATGGCGCGTCCATCGCTCGCCGCGAGGGCCACGAGCCAGGCCGCACCCGGTGGTAGCAAGACCGCCGATCGCCGACCGGCGAGGGCGCGCACGAGTGGCGCCGATCGCTGCAGCAGCGTGACGCCGGCCGCCACGAGCGCGGTCACGTCATGCCCGGCGACGCGACCACCGGCCGCAGCGAGCGCATAGGGGAGGAGTGCCAGCGGATCCATGCGTCACGATAACGCCCTGCGCCAGTGGGTGGCGCGGGGTGCCGCATTGGGCCCGGACTGTAACGCCCGAGGCCGGCGTTCGTCCTTGTCGGGGCTTCCCGGGCTACTCGCCCGGGGGGCAGGGCCGGGTTGGTTCCGCGGGTGTGACGCACCTAAGTTCCTGTATTGTGCACGAATCGGGAAATTTCCCGATGAATCATTTCTGAGGTCGGCTATGGCGTTCGACGGGTTGATGGTGAGTGTGTCCGGTGTGCGTGGACGGGTCGGCGAAGCGCTGACGCCGGAGGTGGTAGCCACCTTCGCTGCCGCATTTGGCGCGTGGGCCGCGCGGGGCGGCAATCGTCGCGTGGTGGTGGGACGCGACAGCCGCGTGTCCGGCCCCATGTTCACGCGCATCGTGCACGGCGCGCTCGAGTCGGTCGGTTGCACCGTGATCGACATCGGCATGGCGCCCACACCGACCATCCAACTTGCCGTCGAGCATCATCACGCGGCGGGCGGGCTCGGAATCACGGCGAGCCACAATCCCATCGAGTGGAACGCGCTCAAGTTTATCGGTCCCTCGGGGCTGTTTCTTTCGGCCGCCGAAGGCGCGGAGATGCGCGCGCTGCTCGAGACCGGTATTCCACGCGCCACGTGGGACCAGCTCGGCACCATCGAACAGGATGACGAAGCCATCGCGCGCCACATCGCGCAGGTGCTGGCGTTGCCGTGGCTCGATGTGGAGGGCATTCGCGCCAAGCGCTTCCGCGTGGCACTCGACTGCTGCCACGGGGCCGGCAGTGTGATCATGCCGCAGCTGCTCACCGAGCTTGGCTGCGAGGTGTACGCGATCAACATGGAAGCCGATGGTCGGTTCCATCGGCCGCCGGAACCCGTCGCGGACAACCTCGGCGAGCTCGAAGCGCTCGTGAAGGCCACGCACGCTCACATCGGCTTCGCCACCGACCCCGATGTCGATCGCTTGGCCCTCGTGCTCGACGACGGCAAGGCGCCTGGCGAGGATTACACGCTCGCCTTCGCGGCGCGCACCGTGCTTCGGCATCGCCGCGGTCCGGTGGTCACCAACCTGTCGACCAGCAAGGTGGTCTCGGATGTGGCTGCCGAAATGGGCGTGCCGTTCCATTTCGCCAAGGTGGGCGAGGTGAATGTGGCGCTCGCCATGCGCGATGCGGGTGCGACGATCGGCGGTGAGGGCAATGGCGGTGTCATCCTCCCGGAAATGCACCTCGGCCGCGACGCACCCGTGGGTGCCGCGCTGATGCTGCAGCTGATGCTCGAGGAGGATCGTCCGTTGTCGGAGCTCGTGGCGGCGAAGCCTCGCTACGTGATTGTGAAGGACAAGCTCGATCGCCCCGATGCGGCGCTCGACGCCGTATACGAAGCGCTGCGCGGCGCCTTCGCCGATGCGAACGCCGATACCCAGGACGGACTGCGCCTTGATTGGGCGGACCGGTGGGTGCACCTGCGCCCGTCGGGGACGGAGCCCATCGTGCGCGTCATCGCCGAGGCGCCGACGTTGGACGCGGCACGTGAACTCATTGCGCAGGCGCGAGCTCCCCTCGCGGCGCTCGTCTGAGCCAGCCGGCTCGTTCCCAGACCTGAACTCTTATGTGTGGAATCGTAGGATACGTTGGTGACCGGGTCGCCACGCCGATGCTCATCGAGGGGCTCAAGCGCCTCGAGTATCGCGGCTACGACTCGGCCGGCGTGGCCATTATGAACGGTAAGGGCGTGGAGACCCGTCGGGCGGCCGGCAAGATTGCCCGTCTCGAATCGGTGATCGCTGCCAATCCGCCGCAGGGCACGCTGGGCATCGCCCATACGCGCTGGGCCACGCACGGGCCGCCGAACGAAACGAACGCCCACCCGCATCTGAGCCAGAACGGCAAGATTGCCGTGGTGCACAACGGCATCATCGAGAACGCCACCACGTTGAAGGCGGGGCTCGAGGCGCGCGGATACGTGTTCAAGTCGGACACCGACACCGAAGTCCTCGCCCACCTCATCGAAACGGCCTACGCCGGCAACCTCGAGGCGGCGGTGATCGAGGCCCTCAGTCAGGTGGATGGTACGTACGGCCTTGCCGTCATCAGCAGCGACGAGAAGGACAAGGTGGTGGCCGCCCGCAAGGGGAGCCCACTCCTCATCGGTATCGGTGAGGGCGAGAACTTCATCGCGTCCGACGCGTCGGCCATTCTCTCGCACACCCGCCATGTGGTGTACCTCGACGACGGCGACATTGCCGTAGTGACGAAGGACGGCTACAAGGTCCTCGACCTCGAGTCCACGGTGCACGAGAAGCCCGTGACCCGCATCGACTGGGACTTGGCGCAGATCGAGCGTGGGGGCTATCCGCACTTCATGCTCAAGGAAATCTTCGAGCAGCCCACGACGGTGGAGAACACCATGCGCGGGCGTCTCATCCTCGAGGAAGGCTTCTCCAAGCTGGGCGGCCTCAATATCTCGAAGGACGATCTGCTCGCGATCGACAACATCATCATCACGGCCTGCGGCACCAGCTGGCACTCGGCGCTCATCGGCGAGATGATGATCGAGGAGCTGTGCCGGATTCCCGTGGAAGTGGAGTACGCGTCGGAGTTCCGCTACCGCAATCCCATCGTCACGCCGCGCACGCTGTGCATCGTGATCTCCCAGTCGGGCGAAACGGCGGATACGCTGGCAGCCATGCGTGAAGCCAAGCGCCGCGGCGCCCGCACGCTCGGCCTCGTGAACGTGGTGGGGAGCACCATCGCCCGCGAAGACGACGGCGGGATCTATCTGCACGCCGGCCCGGAAATCGGCGTGGCGAGCACGAAGGCGTTCACGAGTCAGGTGGTCGCGCTCGCGCTGTTCACGCTCAAGCTCGCCCGTCTGCGTGACCTCAGTGTGGCGCGCGGTCGCGAAATCGCGCAGGCGCTCGCTGATCTGCCGGCCCAAATCCAGAGCATTCTCGACCGTGCCGAGGAAATCGAAGCGCTGGCCGAGGAGTTCAAGCGGGCGTCGAATTTCCTGTATCTCGGGCGTGGCTACAACTTCCCGGCCGCGCTCGAGGGCGCGCTCAAGCTCAAGGAAATCTCGTACATCCACGCCGAGGGGTATCCCGCGGCCGAGATGAAGCACGGCCCCATCGCGCTCATCGACGAGATGATGCCGGTGGTGTGCATCGCGCCGCACGACTCGGTGTTCGACAAGATCACGTCGAACATCCAGGAGGTGAAGGCGCGCAAGGGCAAGGTTATCGCCATCACGACGCGCGACGAACCGAGCCTCGCCGGGAAGCTCGACTACGAGTTCCGTATCCCCGAAACGGTGGATCTGCTCACGCCGATTCTGGCGAGTGTGCCACTGCAGCTGCTGGCCTACTACATCGCCGTGAAGCGGGGGTGCAACGTGGACCAGCCTCGTAACCTGGCGAAGTCGGTGACGGTGGAGTAACCGGACGGGAACCCGCCGGGAACGCTGGCGCGAAACGCGTACACACGGAGCTCACCGAGAGTGGTGAGGACACCGAGAACTGCAAATGATGGATAGGAAAGGGGGAGGGCCGAGAATGGCTCTTCCCCTTTTGTTTTGATCGGACTCGGTGTCCTCACCCTCCTCGGTGAGCTCCGTGTGGTCGCGTCTCCGCCTCCTCCTGATGGCCGGCCTTCGTCGCTATCTTTCGAGGATGTCCGAAAGCACGCCCGAACTCGCCACGCCAGAATCGGCCCCGGTCGACCACTCCCGCCTCGAGCAGGAGATCGCCCGTCGCCGCACGTTTGCGATCATTTCGCACCCCGACGCCGGCAAGACCACGCTCACCGAAAAGCTGCTGCTGTACGGTGGCGCCATCCATCTCGCCGGCTCGGTGAAGGCCCGTCGGGCCTCACGGCACGCGACGTCCGACTGGATGAAGCTCGAGCAGGAGCGCGGTATCTCGGTGACCAGCTCGGTGCTGCAGTTCGAATTCCTCGGCTATCAGCTCAACCTGCTCGACACGCCAGGGCACGAGGACTTCTCCGAAGACACCTACCGCACGCTCGTCGCCGCCGACAGCGCCATCATGCTGCTCGACAACCGTCGCGGCGTGGAAGAGCGCACCCGGCAGCAGTTCGACGTCTGCAAGCTCAAGCGGACGCCGATCTTCACGCTCGTGAACAAGTGCGACCGGCACGGGGAGGATCCACTCAAGCTCATCCAGGACGTCGAAGCTGATCTGGGCATCGACTGCTACGCGGCCACTTGGCCGGTGTTCGAGAACGACGTGTTCGTGGGCGTGTACGATCGCCTGAAGCGCGAGGTGCACCTGTTCGAACGCAGCGGTGACCGCGGTGCCACGCGCGCCGATGACACCATCGTGAGCATCGACGATCCCAAGCTCATCGACGCGATGGGTGAGAGTGCCTTCGATCGCCTCATGGGCGATATCGAATTGCTCGATGCGGCCGGTCATGAATACGAGCATCAGCGCGTGATCGATGGCGCGCTCACGCCGGTGTTCTTCGGCTCCGCCCTCACCAACTTCGGTATCGAACCGTTCCTGCGGGAGTTCCTCGAACTCGCCCCGTCGCCCGGGCCGCGTGAGTCGAGCGTGGGGCCGGTGGAGCCGTCGCGCGACGATTTCACGGGCTTCGTGTTCAAGATCCAGGCGAACATGGACCCCAAGCATCGCGATCGCGTGGCGTTCCTGCGCGTGGTGAGCGGGCACTTCGAGGCCAACATGCAGGTGCTGCATCAGCGCACCGGCAAACCCATTCGTCTGGCGGCGCCGCAGCAGTTCATGGCACGTGATCGCGTGGCCATCGAAGAGGCGTGGCCGGGCGACGTGATTGGGGTGATGGACCGCGGCAATCTGCGTATCGGCGATACGTTGGGCGGCGATGGCAAGATGGAGTTCCAGGGTATTCCGCGCTTTGCGCCGGAACACTTCGCGCGCGCCATGCCGGCCGACCCGATGAAGCGCAAGCAGTTCGATCAGGGGCTGCGTCAGCTCACTGAAGAAGGGGCCGCGCAGGTGTTCTACGCCGAAACGAGCGCGGGCTCACAGCCGATCGTGGGCGCCGTCGGGCAGCTGCAGTTCGACGTGATGGCGTTCCGTCTCGAGTACGAATACTCGGCGCCATGCAAGTTCGAGAAGATGAGCTACCGCTGGCCGCGCTGGCTCACGGGGCCGAAGGCCGATGTGGAGCGCGTGGCGACGGGACTGGGTCGCATGAAGGTGTACGATCACAAGGGTGCGATCGTGGTGCTCTTTCAGGACCAGTGGGCGCTGCGACGGGCACTGCAGCATGAGACGACGGTGCAGTTCCATGAGACGGCGCCGTGATGGATGGCGTCGCTTTGGCCTGAAGGCTGTTCAACAGCAGACGGCAGACGGCAGGAACCACAGCGCGCAGTTTCGGAGGAATGCGGTACAACAACACGGGGGCGGCCGCTACGCGGCGCCCCCGATTTCCTTTGCGGTAGGGATATCGGGAGCCGCGCGCAGCGCCGGCTCCCGAGTTGTTCTACCGCATTCCTCCCGTACTGCCGTCTGTGGTTCCTGCCGTCTGCCGTCTGCTGTTCCCGCTGTCAGCAGTTCGCGCCTTTAGCAGTTCTCGCTGTTAGCAGTTCGCGCCGTTAACAGCGCGAACCGCTCACTTGCCCACCGTATCGATCTGCCGCCCCACATGTCCGATGACGAAGCCGCCGTCTTCGGTGCTGGCGAAGTAGATGCGGAGACACGTGGCGGGATTGCTGCCCTTGCGCAGCTGGTCCGCGCACTCGACCTCGCGATCCCCATCGCGAAACCCGTACGGCGCCTTGCGGGTCGGATCGCTAGGGCCGGGCGAGTAATCCACGCCGAGATCGGCGAAGACGTCACCAAGCGGGCGCCCGAGGGCGCGATCCTGACGGCGACGGCCGACTTCGCCGAGCGCCTTGAGATACGACCACGCGGTATCGGGGTCCGGGAACTCCGATTCCTTCGATGCCGTGAAGGCCGAGGGCAGGATGCGCAGCGCATCGCTGTACAGCGCCTGGGCGCGTTCCACCGCCTCGAGCACCGATTGCGGCGCATCGCTGGCCGGCTTCGCAATGGGCTGACGCTCCTTGTGTGCTGCGAGCGTGGTGCGCAGCGTGCGGGCCGACGCCTTTTCCTGCTCGAGCTGCTGGCGCGTGTCGGAGAGGCGCTCGCGCGTACGGGCGAGCTCACCCTCCGCGGCGCGCACCGCCTCCTCGAGCTGGCGCACGATCGCGATGAGCTGCGTCTTGTCCATCTCCACGCCGGACTCGGCGGCGGCGAGCGCCTCCGTGGCGTCGGGACGGGCACTGTACGCCCCCGACCGCAGGTCGCGCAGCGTGTCGGCGATCGCCGGATCAGAGAACGGCCGCTGGACCGACACTTCAGCCAGGCGCTGCACCAGACGGCGGCGCTCACCCGGCAGGGCGAGTGCCCGCGCGAGCACGAGCGGGTGCTGGAACGGATCGGACTCCAGCGTGAACCCGGGGAGGTACGCGCGGGCCGAACCGAGGAACACCGAGCGCGCATGCCCACCCACGGCGTCGGAGAGCGCGAACGTGTCGGAGTGACGGAGCTGGAAGCACAGACCGAGCCCGAACATCTCCGACGCGAACTGCTCGGGGGGCAGCACGTAGCCGCCGTCGGGCAGTTCGGTCAACAGCAGGACCGGCATCGTCCGGGCCGGGTCGCAGAGTACGAAGCGCACGAAGGCATCCAGCGTGCCCGCCTCGAGCTGGGTGGGAGTGCGCTGCAGCGGTCCGTCGTTCGAGACCAGCGTAAACGCGGCATCGAGTTCGCTGAGCAGGCGCGGCGGACGCACTGGCGGTGGTGCGCCGTTGGCGGCGCCACCTTCGGTGCCCACGCGGATGTTCACCTGACGATGCTGCCCACCACCCGCCGTCGAGGTCACCACGTAGGTCACGTGCGTGGACCACTGCAGCGACCGGTCGAGCGGATCGGGGGCGTGCACGACGATGTCGGCGAGCGCCGAGCCCTCGTGGCGAAAGGGGGCCCAACGGAGAATACGGCCGCCGTCGAGCGTATGGTTCGAGGGGGTATCCCAGCTGAGCTGCTGGCCCTGATCCAACCCTAGCCAAGCCACGCAGGCCGCGAGGAACGCCGAATCGGCGTCCGTCGCCGCACTACGCGGCGTCAAATCGAAGTGGAGCGCAAGACGTGGGTGCACGGTTCTGTTGATTTGCATTGTCCTCGAATCATCACCACGCGACATCAGCAACGCTGCTTCCGCGCAATCGACTCGAAGCCAATCTTTGATTCTATGCGAATACTACTCCAACGCGTCCGGCGTGCTGAAGTCCGCATTCGAGAGGAGACGGACACGGGGCCGCGCGAGCGAATCGCGGGAAAGATCGACGGCGGCTATCTGCTGCTCGTCGGGTTCACCCATACTGACACCGATCACGAGATCGAATGGATGGCCGACAAGGTGCTCGGTCTTCGCCTGTTCCCAGACGCAAACCAGAAACTTAACTGCGATATCGGTGAACAGGGGGGCGAACTCTTGGTGGTTTCCCAGTTCACCCTGTACGCCGATGCCCGTAAAGGACGTCGGCCGAGCTTCGTGGACGCGGCCAGACCGGAGATCGCCCGCCCGCTGTATGACAAATTTTTGACGTTTCTGAAACAGCGCGGCGTGCCGCTGGCCACGGGGGAGTTCGGCGCCATGATGGACGTCGAACTCGTGAATGATGGTCCCGTCACCATCTGGCTCGAGCGCGAAGCTGGCGTCTCCTCCTGAACCGATCGGTGAAGTCGCCAACCTCAGCTATATGTACAAACCGTCAAATCCGTTGAGCAGTCCGCACTTTTACGAAGTGCACGCGCGGCATGCGGACCACGTCAGCTGCCGAGCGCCTGCTCCAGGTCGGAGATGATGTCCGCTACATGTTCAAGGCCGACGCTCACGCGGATGAGGCCATCGGAAATGGCGACCGCCTGACGTTCGGCCGGGGTGAGCTTGCTGTGCGTGGTCGAGGCCGGGTGCGTGACGATGGTGCGCGTGTCGCCCAGGTTCGCTGAATGGGACACCATGCGCACGCGATCGAGGAACCGCCGCCCCGCCTCGAGCCCACCCTTGAGCACCAGCACGACGATCCCACCCCCTTGGCTCATCTGTCGGGTCGCCAACGCGTGCTGCGGGTGCGACGGCAGGAACGGATAGCGGACGGATTCGAGCGCCGGATGTCCCTCGAAATGCTTCGCCAGCGACAGGGCGTTTGCGCAGTGCCGATCCATGCGCACGGCCAGCGTTTCGAGTGACTTCGACAGCAGCCACGCGTTGAAGGCGCTCATCGCCGGTCCGGTGTGACGCGCGAAGAACCGACAGTCAGCGATGTAGTCGCGATCGCCGATGATGGCACCACCGAGTGCGCGTCCCTGGCCGTCGATGTACTTGGTGGCCGAATGAATCGAGATCGCGGCGCCCAGCGCGAGCGGGCGCTGCAGGTACGGGGTCGCGAAACAGTTATCCACGACCAGCGGAATCCCGCGGGCCTTCGCAAAGGCGCCGAGCCACTCGAGGTCGATGAGTTCGAGCCCCGGATTCGAGGGCGTCTCGATGAAGATCAGCTTCGTGTTGGGCTTCACCAGCCGTTCCCAGCTCGACGGGTCACTCACGTCAGCATAGTCGCTCGTCACGCCCCACTTGGGGAGAATGCGCGTGAAGATCTGGTGCGTGCTCCCGAACAGCGCCCGCGAGGCGAGCACGTGATCGCCCGAGGACACGCGGGCGGCGATGGCGGTGAACACCGCTGACATCCCCGAGGCCGTCGCGATGCCGTCTTCCCCACCCTCGAGCAGGCAGAGCTTGTTGATGAATTCGTCGGTGTTCGGGTTCGAGTAGCGGCTGTAGATGTTGCCTGCCACCTCCTCGGTGAACAGCGCGCGCGCATGCTCCGCATCGTCGAAGCGGAAGCTCGACGTGAGATAGAGCGGCACCGAGTGCTCGTGTTCCGGCGACATCGGCGCCTGCGCCCGAATGGCCAGCGTCTCGAAATGGGCGGTGGCGTCGCTGCGGGGGGCGGGCTGCGGAGTGGAGGCGGCGCGTTCAGACATGGCAAAATGGAAGAAGGTCCTCGTAAACTTATCGTATGCCCCCTTCGAATCAGACGCCCGTGCGCGTCATTCTCGCCTCGCAGTCCCCGCGTCGTCGCGAATTGCTCGCGCAGATCGGTATCGTGCACGAGGTCCGGCCGGCCGATATCGACGAAACCGTATGGCCCGGTGAAGAGCCGGTGCCGCATTCGGAGCGCCTGGCCCGGGAGAAGGCGCGCGCCCTCGCGCTGCAGCACCCCGATGCCGTGGTGATCGGGTCCGATACGATCGTCGTGATCGACGGTGCCATCCTTGGCAAGCCGGCCAATGCCGCCGATGCCGTGGACATGCTGCTGCGTCTGTCCGGACGTGAACACACGGTCTACACGTCGGTCGCCGTGGCGCACGAGGGTCGGACGCTCTCTGGCGTCGAGGCGGTGCAGGTGACCTTCCGCCCGCTCGATCGCGCGCTCGCCGAAGCCTACGTGGCCACCGGTGAACCGATGGACAAGGCCGGCGCGTATGGCATCCAGGGTTTCGGCGCGACCCTGGTGGAGAAGATCAGCGGCGACTACTTCGCCGTGATGGGCTTACCCCTGGGCCGGCTCGTCGGCCTGCTCCGCGAGCTCGGCTACGAGTACGCGTTCGGCGCGGTGCGGGGCTAGCGGTTTACCCAGACAGCAGCCCCCGCGATCTCAGCTGCGCGAGGCGCTCCTGTTCGTATCGCGCCCGCCACACCGCGAGCTTCGCCGTGACATCCTCCACGCTGATGCGCTCCACGCGTCCCTCGCGGTATGTCATGTCCAGCGGATAGTCCTCGCCGGGATCACCGTAGGCATCGATCATCAGGTCGTGCGCGAAATCATACGGCCCCACCCGCTTGGGGTTGGTATACCCCAGCAGCGAGATCACGGGCGTGCGCAGCGCCACAGCGAGATGCAGCGGCCCCGTGTCGGGGGACAACGCCACCGCCGCTCCGTCGAGGATGGCCGAGAGCTTGCGCAGCCCGCTGCCGAGCGCGGAATGCGCAAAGGGCGCCTCGCGCATGATGATCGCCTCGGCCGCCACCTCACGCGGGGATCGACCGCCCACAAGCACCGGCTGAACGCCGTACTCGTTCCACAGCACGTGGCACACCTGCGCCCAGCGTTCCGGCATCCAATCCTTCGCCGCCTTGCTCGTGGCCACCACGATGGGCGCAATCGGTCGTGAGAACTGAGCGAGGAACTCGCGCTGCCACGCACGCTCGTCGTCGTTCCACGGACCCAGCGTCCATTGCGGGGCGGCGTGCACCACGCCGAGCGCATCGAGAAATTCGAAGTACTGGTCCTGTACGTGCTGCCCCACGTGCGGAGCGATGCGGTGCGTGCTGAAAAGCCAATTGGCATCGCGCGCACGCTCACGGTCGAAGCCGAGCTTTACCGGTGACCGCGTGAATCCGGTGATGAGCCCCGCCTTGAAGTATACCTGCAAGCCGAGCACCACATCGAACGGTCTCGTGGCGAGTTCGGCCCGTACGTCGAGAAACCCGCGCCACCCTTTCGAGCGATCGAAGAGAATGATGTCATCGACCAGTGGATGACCGCGCACGAGTGTGGCGGGGCCGGGCTGCAGCACCCAGGTGATGTGGCTCTTGGGCGCATGCGCCTTGAGCGCGTGAATGATGGGCATCACGTGCACGGCGTCGCCCACGGCACTCATCATGACGATGCCGATGCGCTGCAGTGTCACCGGTGGTAGCGGCGGCGTGGTGGCGGGCTTCACCGCCGTGCTCACGGGCGCATCCCGGCAGAACGGTGAGTGGGCGTCGCGTCCGGCGTCCGCGCCAACGCAGCAGCAGCAAACGCGGTGATCGACGTGTCGCTGAGGTCGCAGCCGAACTGTCGCTTCCACTTGTGGAGCGACCGCGACAACCGGGCAACGTTGCGCTCCATGGCCTGGGCGGGCGATGCCGCGTGCAATTGAACGACATCCACGTCGATGACCATTGCCCGTGCCGGTGCGCCCTCGGGCGTGTGCAACAGAATGTTCTTCACGTTGAGATCCGGGTGAACCACTCGATGCGCGGCGAGATTCGTCAACAGGTCCAGCGTCGCGCCAAGTGCTGCATCGCACTCGATGGCGGGGGCGAGCCCGGCGAGCACCATCCCGAGATCTGCGGTGTCCGGAACGTAGCGGGTCATCACGTCCACGCGGGCGAGGCCGAACACCGCGTCGTACAGCACATACCCAAGCACCTCGGTGGTCGGAATGGCCATCGCCTGCAACTCGCGCGAACGCGCCAGCTCGAGCGGCGCGCGCGTGGGACGTCGAAACAGATCCTGTGTGAGTGGGGCCAGCAGGCCACCGTGCCATGCGTGGCGCACCACCACCGTGGGGCCGCCATTGGGCAGCGCCGCCACGTACACGGGCGCTCGGCCACGCAGGGCGCGCGGCTGCGGCTCCGAGGAGGCCCAGTCGTACAGCGATCCATGCGTCTGGACGAGATCGGCCACGCGCGGCAGCAGCACCGCTGGCGCGTACACGGTCGCGGCTTCGACGCGCGCACTTTCGATGGTGGGGAGCAACGTGCGCGTCATGTCTCGCGTCATGTCTCGCGCTCCACCTGCCACACGGGGCACGGGTCGGTATTGCGGCGCACCACGTGGAGGTCGTCGCGCGAGGTGTAGCGCAGCGGAACGCGACGCATCGCGCGCGCGGTCTCCACGATCGGCTCGCTCACCAGCACCTCGCCCACCTTGGCGAGCGCACACAGCCGACTGGCCACATTCACGGTGTCGCCGATGAGTGTGAACTCGAGGCGCCGCGGCGAGCCGATGTTGCCCACGAACGCGTCGCCCTGATGAATGCCGATGCCCGCGTGCAGCTCCGGTCGTCCCTCCATCCTCCAGCGGGCGTTCAGCAACGCGAGCGCGTCCTCCATCGCGAACGCCGCGTGCAGGGCGCGGTCGGCATCGTCGTCACGCGCCTCAGGAGCACCCCAGTAGGCCATGAGGGCATCGCCGATGAACTTGTCGAGGGCGCCGCCGTGCCGGAACACGCACTCCACCATGGCGCTGAAATACTCGTTCAGCTGACTGGCCATCTGCATCGGCGGGAGCGACTCGGCGATGTTCGTGAAGCCACGGATATCGCTGAACAGCACCACCACAGGCATGCGGGTGCCGCCCGGTTCCACGAGACGCGTAGTAGACGCAATGCGCTCCGCGAGCTGCGGCGTGAAATACCGTTCGAAGTTCTCGCGCACGCGGGCAGCCTGCAGCCGTTGTTCGGCCGCCGTTTCGCGTTCCACGGCCGCCGCGGCAATACCGGCAAAGGCGACCAGCAGGGCGAGATCGTCGTCGTCGAACGCTGCGCCGTCGCCAAGATGGTCCACGTACAGCACACCGATGGTGGCCCGCTGTTCACCGAGCAGCGGGGCCGCCATGGCCGACTTCACCGACTGCTGCAGAACGGATTCGCCAGCCGTCCGCGTGTCGCTCGCTGCATCGTTGGTGAGGAGCGCTACCTGGCGTTCGGCGACCCCGTTGGCGATCGCGCGCGGCACCGGCCGCGGAATACGACCGTGGCGGTCACGGGAGACACGGCTGTCCAGCGTTCCGTCAGCGGCGGTGAGCAGAATGGCCACTCGGTCGGCAGCGAACGTAGCGAACAGGTCGGTGGTGATGGCCTCGAGCAGGTCCTCGAGATCTCCGTACGCGCCGAGTCGCTGGGCAAGGCGTACCAACTGCGTGAGACGCTGCGTGGCGCGGCCGTTGCCATCGGTGTCTCGCGCGACATCGGCCAGCGCTTGATCGGGCGAGGGAACGACGCGCTCGCGCAGCAGCGTCGCGCCCGGGTCGCTGCTGCGCGGCGACGGCGCGGGCCGGATGGGGGTGGGCTCCGCCGTGAACGCCGTGAACGCCACGGTGCCGAACGCAATGCGATCGCCGGACCGCAGCTCCCCGCGCGTCACACGGTTGTCGTTGATCCAGGTGCCGTTCCGGGAACCGAGGTCGGTTACGTGCACCACCCCGTCGCCGTCGCCCACACGCAGTTCGGCGTGGCGCCGCGATACGGCGGGATCGAGAATCGGCAGGTCGCTGAGCGGATCGCGTCCCACCACCAGCGCGTCGCGGTCGGCGAGGGAAAAGCGGCGATCACCCGCCACCGACTCCAGAACGAACGGCATGCTCAGCGAATGGCCGCCGCGCGCGCGCGGCCGATGGCGGTGAGCATCGCCCGCGCCTTGTTCTCAGTCTCTTCCCACTCTTTTTCCGGCACACTGTCGTGCACGATCCCCGCGCCCGCCTGCACACTGGCCACGCCATCGGCGATCACGCAGGTGCGAATGGTGATGGCAAGGTCCATACGCGTGTCCCCGGCGCCGATCACGCCGAGTGCACCCGCGTAGGCCCCGCGGCGCTCCGGTTCGAGCTCGTCGATGATCTCCATGGCGCGCACCTTGGGAGCGCCTGTCATGGTGCCGGCGGGGAACACGGCACGGAATGCGTCGAGCGCACTCGCTCCGTCAGGCAGCTGCCCCTCCACCTGGCTCACGATGTGGAAGACATGCGAGTACTTCTCGATCACCATGAGATCGGTCACCTCCACGCTGCCATATTCGGCGAGTCGCCCGACATCGTTGCGGCCAAGGTCCACCAGCATCACGTGTTCGGCGCGCTCCTTTTCGTCGTTGATGAGCTCATCGGCCAGCGCCTGATCTTCAGCCTCGGTACGCCCGCGGGGGCGCGTGCCGGCGATGGGACGCACCGTCAGCTTGCCATCGGCCACACGCAGCATCATTTCGGGCGAGCTGCCTACCAGCTCGAGTCCGTCGAGCTGGAGGTGAAACATGTACGGGCTCGGGTTGAGCGCGCGGAGTGTGCGATAAAGCGTGGTTGTGTCGAAATCGAGCGGCGTTTCCATGCGACGCGCCAGCAGCGCCTGAAAGACATCGCCGGCGAGGATGTACTCCTTGATGCGCGCCACGTCATGCAGAAACGCGTCACGTTCGTAGGTGGAGCGGGCCACCGCGGGCGCGGCATCGTGATGCAACTGCAACGGCGGCAGCACCTCGGGGCCCTGCAAGCGCGCGATGGTGTCGTCGAGGCTGGCATCGGCGCGAGCGAACAGGGCGCCAAGCACGTCATCGTTTGCGCCCGCGGGTACCGGTACCGAGGCGATCACGCGCGCCTGACCGCGCCAGTTGTCGATGACCACCAGCGTGTCGGTGAACACGAAGCACGCGTCGGGATAATCGAGCACGCGCGGCGGTGCGTCCGGCAGGTGCTCGATATGCCGGACGGTGTCGTAGCTGAAGAAGCCGAACGCGCCGCCCCAGAGCGCGTCGAGCTCGGGGGCGTCCACCGGATTCATACCCCGCACGAGGTCGCGCAGGTCGGCGATGGGATCCGCCGGAGTGCGCGCGCCGTACCAGCCGCGCTCTGCGGTCCAGTCTTCGACCACACCATCCTTGAGCCGCCACGCCCCACGCGGTTCGGTGCCGAGGTACGTGTAGCGCGACCACGCCTGCCCGCGCGTCACGGCCGACTCGAGCAGAAACGCGAACGGCCCGCGACGCAGCTTGGCGTAGGCGGATACCGGCGTGCAGAGGTCGAGCAGGCAGTCGCGCCACACCGGCACGAGGCCACCGGCCGCACGGCACGATTTGGCGCGCGCGCGGAATTCAGCGGAGGTGGTCATCGCCCGAAAGTTCGTCACCCCGCTCGCTGCGGGGAAGCCAAGCGTCTAGCATTCGCCCATGGTTTTCGACGAACGTGATTCGAGTCGCACGCGCATCGACGTGCGCGTGGTGGACGTGGTGGTGCTGGCCCCCGCGCCCGAAGGGAGCGCCGACCGGTGGCAGGTACTCGCCATGCGGCGGGCGCCGGGGACGCGGTGCACCGGCGCGTGGGAGATCGTACACGGCCGGATCGAGGCCGGCGAAGGACCCAAGGACGCCGCGCGCCGCGAAGTGTTCGAGGAGACGGGGCTCACTCCTTCCCGGCTGTACAGCATCACCGTGAACCCGTTTTATCTGCACGCCTACGACAGCGTGCAGCTGGCGGTGGTATTCGCGGCGGTGGTCGACGGCGATGCGCCTGTCGTTCTGGGGGTGGAGCACGATGCGTGGGAGTGGCTCACGCCGGCCGGGGCCATGGATCGGCTAGCGTGGCCGCGGGAGCATCAGGCGCTGCAGTATGTGCTGCACCTGCTGCGAACCGGGGACGCGGGCCCGGTGGAAGACGTGCTGCTGGTGCCCTGAAGGCCCCAGATGATTTGAGGGCGGACTGCCGGCCGCTATCGCTTGGCGGCCGCGCGCGATCGTACCAGAGCGCGTTCCCGCTCCACCCGCTGCAGCACCGTGTTCCAGTCCGTCACGCTCGGCACGCTTTCGAGCTGCGCGGTCACGGGCTGATTGAGATCGATCTGGCCATCGAACACCAGCAGCGCCGATTGCACCTCGCGCTGCTTGAGGCGGTACTCACCGAACCCCGGCGTGAGCGGCACAATGTCGAGCGGCCGGAAATCGCGCCCGGTGTTGGCGATGATGAACTCCTGCGGCGAGAAACGCGTCTCGCCCTGCTCGAGCGCGAAGAAGCTCACGTACCACACGGAGTACGACGGGAGACGGTTGCGCTCCTTCACCGCAAGCAGCTGTGCGCCCTTGCTGGCCTGCAACTCACGCAACGCGCGATAAGAGTCGGGCGATAGCAGACGAATGAACCGTTCGTCCAAGGGAATGGCGCGAATCTGCAGCCCGTTAGCCGGCGATGACTTGAGGGCGATATCGTCCTGGCGAAGCGTGCCATACCCGGCCGGTACCCAGTTCGCGTCGAGGGTGTCACCGCTCACGCCGGCTTGACCGGCCGGGGGCACCACCTGCGCCGGTACGGGGGTCGCCATGCCGCACCCGGCGAGCGCAACCATCGCGAGCACGAGCACAGGCCCTCGCCACGAACGTCTCTGCATGGGTCGCCTACTCCTCTGCAGTATCCGCCGTTTCCGCGGCGTCGTCGGTCACCGGCAGTTTCCAGTCGGGCATCGCGAGCAGCGACATGAGGGCCGAGGCGAGTTCGTCCCGCCCTTCACCGGTTTGCGCGCTGAACGGTACGATCTGATCGGGGTCGAGCCCGAGCTGCGTGGACAGTTCGCGCACACGCGTGGCCACCTGACCACGCCCGAGCTTGTCGACCTTGGTCACCGCGAAGATGGTCGGTACCCCAAGCTCGGCCAGAAAGTCGAGCATGGTCATGTCGTCGTCGGTGGGATCGTGGCGCACATCGAGCAGCTGTACGACCCCCCATATCTTGGGGCTGTCCTTGAGATAGCCCTCGATGAGCGGACGCCATTCGGCCTTACGCGCCTTGCTGATGCGCGCATAGCCGTATCCGGGCAGGTCGGCCAGCACGAACTGGCGGTTCACGTCGAAGAAATGAATTTCGCGCGTGCGCCCCGGCGTGTTGCTCACGCGCGCAAACGCCTTGCGCTTCATGAGGCGGTTGAGCAACGACGATTTGCCCACGTTCGACCGCCCCACGAAGGCGATCTCCGGGTGCGTCGGGTCGGGGCGCCAGCCCTCGCGCGAGGACATCGGGCCCAGGTACTCGAGGTAGCGAATGACGAGCGGATCGGCGGACGTGGGCGTAGGCTGCTCGCTCATGCGATCACCTCGGCCTGCGTCGAGATCACCACGCGTTCCTCGTGCAGCGACGGGACGGGGCCACGAAGGGCCAGCGTCAACACCTCGTCCATCGTCTTCACCTGATGCCACGTGACGCTCTCCCGTACTTCCTCAGGGAGTTCGCTCAAGTCCTTCGCGTTGCCGGCCGGCACGATGACATGCTTGATGTGATGGCGATGTGCCGCTACCCCCTTTTCGCGCACGCCACCGATGGGCAACACGCGTCCACGGAGCGTGATCTCACCGGTCATGGCGACGTCGCCGCGCACCGGAATGCCGGTGAGCGCACTCGTGAGGGCCGTGGCCAGCGCGATGCCGGCCGACGGACCGTCCTTGGGAGTGGCCCCCGCCGGCAGATGCACATGGATGTCGCGCGTGCGATGGAAGTCGGGAGAAAGCCCGAGCGCCGACGCTCTCGCGCGCACGAAGCTCAGCGCGGCTGCCGCCGACTCCTTGATCACGTCACCCAACGTGCCGGTGAGTTGCAGGCGCCCACGGCCGGGAAGCACGCTCACCTCGATTTCCAGCAGTTCGCCACCGGTACTCGTGTAGGCGAGGCCGTTCGCCACGCCCACCTGATCCTGCAACTGCAAGTCGTCGTCGGTGTGGGGCGCCGTGCCCAGCATGTCGTGGAGCTGGGCCGCCGTCACGGTCACTCCGGCACGTCCACTCCAGTCGCGGCGGGCCAGCTTGCGCGATACGCGGGCGATCCGGCGTTCGAGATCTCGCACGCCGGCTTCGCGGGTGTAATTGCGGATGATCGCCGGCAGCACGTCGTCGGCCAGCGTCACTCGCTCCACCGGGACCCCGTTGGCCGCAAGCTGTCGCGGCACGAGAAAGCGCCGCGCAATGGCAAGCTTCTCCTGCTCGAGATACCCGGGCAGGCGAATGATCTCCATTCGGTCGCGCAGCGCCTCGGGAATGCTTGCGAGCGAATTGGCCGTGGTCACGAACAGCACCTGTGAGAGGTCGTAGTCCACCTCCAGGTAGTGGTCGTTGAAGGCGTGATTCTGCTCGGGGTCGAGCACTTCGAGCAGCGCCGCCGCCGGGTCGCCGCGCCAATCGGCACCCAGCTTGTCCACTTCGTCGAGCAGGATGACCGGGTTCACGCTTTCGGCGCGGCGCATGGCCTGCAGGATGCGTCCCGGCATGCTGCCGATGTACGTACGGCGATGTCCGCGGATTTCGGCTTCGTCACGCACACCACCAAGCGCCATGCGCACGAACTTGCGATTCAGCGCGTGGGCGATGCTGCGGCCGAGTGACGTTTTGCCGACACCTGGCGGGCCCACGAGGCACAGAATGGGCCCCTGCAGCTTGCCCACGCGCGCCAGCACGGCGATGTGATCGAGAATGCGCTCCTTCACCTCGGTGAGACCGAAGTGATCGCCCTCGAGCGCGGTGCGCGCGGTGTCGAGATCGGTCGTATCGTCGGTGCGGTCGGTCCACGGCAACGCGAGGACCCAGTCGATCCACCCGCGGGCGACGGCGGCGTCCGGGCTGGTGGGAGAGCTACGCTTGAGTCGACGCAATTCGCGCTGCGCGCGGGCGGCCACGGCTTCGGGCAGTCCGCGCGCGGCGATCTGCCGCCCCAACTCCTCGTACTCGTCGCCGTCCTCCTGGCCGAGCTCCTTGTGAATCGCGCGCAGCTGCTCCTGGAGAAAGAACTCGCGTTGGTTCTGGAAGAGCGAGCCGCGGACCTGTTCGTCGATCTTGCGTTCGAGCTTGAGCAGTTCGAGCTCGGCGCCGAGCAGCTGTACCAGCTGGGCCACGAGGTCGCTGACCGAAGGCGCCCCCAGCAACGCCTGCCGCTGATCGATCGGAATCTGCAGATGCGCGGCGATGCCGAAGGCGATGCGTTCCTCGTCGTCGAGCCCCTGGAGGAGACCGATCACCTCGGGAGGCAGGCGCTTTTGCAGGCCGCTGTATTCCTCGAAAAGCGCGAGCGCATTGCGCACGCGGGCGTGCAGCGCGTCCCCTCCGCTGCGCGGACGCTTGAGTGGCATGGACTCCACGCGCGCCTCGAGCATGGTGCCGGCCTTGAGCCCCTTCGTACGGGCGAGCGCCTTGACCGTGCCGAAGCGGGTCACCTTCACCCGTTCGAGCCCGTCGACGAGGATGCGGGTGGTCCCATTGGCTACGCGCGAGGCCTGCTGTACGCGCGCGCGCACGCCGATGCGATAGAGATCGCTCCCGGTGGGGATATTCACGTCGGCATTGCGCTGCGTCACGAGCAGCAGTTCGCGGTTGCCGTCGAGCGCCGCGGTGACCGCCGCCAACGAAGCGTCGCGGCCGATGAGGAGCGGCATGGCGACGTGGGGGAACAACACCACGTCCCGAAGCGGAAGGACCGGCAGCTTGCGGCCGCCGGTCCTCGAAGTGCGATGCGTGCTCAGGCTTCCTTCTTCTGCCGCTTGGGCGCGATTTCGAGGAGAGGCGGGGCGCCGTTGGCCACGGCGCTCTCGGTGACCCGCACCTCCGTGACATCGTCGCGCGTGGGCAGTTCGAACATGGTATCGAGGAGTGTTTCTTCGAGAATGGCGCGCAGGCCGCGCGCGCCCGTGCCGCGCTTGAGGGCCTTGGCGGCCACCGCGCGCAACGCGCTTTCTTCGAAGGTGATCTTCACGTCTTCAAGGTCGAAGAGGCGCTGGTACTGCTTGGTGAGCGCGTTCTTGGGCTCCTTGAGGATGCTCACGAGCGCATCCTCGTCGAGCGCCTCGAGCGGCACACACACGGGGAGACGGCCCACGAGTTCGGGGATGATGCCGAAGCGCAGCAGGTCGTCGGGCTCCACTTCAGCGAAGGGCGTCTTGGGGGTGGTCTGCTTGATGGAGACCACCTTGTTGTCCGGCTTCTTGGAATCGAAGCCCAGCTGCCGGCGACCCGTGCGCGCCTCGATGATCTTCTCGAGACCGTCGAAGGCGCCGCCGCAGATGAACAGGATGTCCTTGGTGTTGATCTGGATGTATTCCTGCTGCGGGTGCTTGCGGCCACCCTGCGGCGGTACGCTGGCCACGGTGCCTTCGAGAATCTTGAGCAGCGCCTGCTGCACGCCCTCGCCCGACACGTCGCGCGTGATGCTCGGATTCTCCGACTTGCGCGCGATCTTGTCGATTTCGTCGATGTACACGATGCCGCGCTCGCACTCGGCGACGTTGAAGTCACCAGCCTGCAGCAGGCGGACCAGAATGTTCTCGACGTCTTCGCCCACATAGCCCGCTTCGGTGAGCGTGGTGGCGTCGGCGATGGTGAACGGCACGTCGAGGATACGGGCCAGCGTCTGCGCGAGTAGCGTCTTGCCCGTGCCGGTGGGGCCGATGAGCAGGATGTTGGACTTGTCGAGTTCGACGTCGTCCTCCCGTGCGGTGCTGGCGGCGTTGATGCGCTTGTAGTGGTTGTACACCGCCACCGAGAGCGCCTTCTTGGCCTGCTCCTGACCGATCACGTACTGATCGAGGATATTCTTGATTTCACGCGGGGTGGGCACCTGCGTGATGGATTCCGCGACTTC
>Ga0164292_10000039_pt1 | contig 80671 bp, 76 predicted proteins | sample GEODES117metaG_FD_111486 | JGI IMG/M metagenome (GOLD analysis project Ga0164292, IMG submission 111486) | Eutrophic lake water microbial communities from Lake Mendota, Wisconsin, USA - GEODES117 metaG | ecosystem: Environmental > Aquatic > Freshwater > Lake | place: USA: Lake Mendota... | reverse complement strand
TTTTGGAATAATCCAGTAATATAAATATCAGACTCATTCATAATAGTTAATTCATAAGCTCTTGAATAGGTAGTAGAGTCTAGTTCTTTTGCCCATACAAAATTTAGGGTTGAATCCATTTTAGCAATAAATCCTACATCCTGTGACGATGACAAGGTGTGAATTCCTAGATTTAATGTGCCTTGGAATCCTCCACAGATATAAATGTTCTCGTACTTATCAACTTTAATATCACCTAAGAATTGATCGGGAGATATTGGTATATTAACAGTGTTTAAAAGAAGCCCAGAACTATTATACTTATCAATTTCTATGAATCCAGTAAGATTGTTATCACTTGCTACATAAACATTAGAATTTACATCGGTCGTAACCGATCTAGCATATATCGGTCCTTGTGGTGAAGTTGTAGAGATGGATCTTGCCCACTGTAAAACCCCTCCTTTATTATACTTACTAATATAAACACCAGAATCTGCACTAGTTAAATAAACGTCCTGTGTACCTATGTTATTAACCTCTCCCATGAATATTGTTCCTTGAAAGTCTCCTATTGCAATCACATCGCCTTCTTTATCAACGGTGACTTTAACACCTTGATCTGGTTGGCTATTCCCCAATGTGATTATCCATTCAAAATTCTCAAAAAGATTTCTAGACTTCTTCTGTGCTATTCTTTCTATTTGTGAATTTCTCCAGTAACTTTCTTTGGTTGCTTTTCCCTCTATAATATCTCGTAGCGGAGCGTATAAGAAGACATCGTTAAGGTTTAAAGATGGAAACTGGTCTTTCAGTTTATGTATGTTATAACGCTGCCAAATAGGCTTATACCAAGAGTATTTATCTACGTTAGGCATGACAGGTCTAGTGTAATCAGAGTTTAGTGTGAGATTGTCTCCTCCGTTACCTATAATAAAGTTAAATCCTAATTGAGAGAATCCAATGCCTCCATTATAAATGTATTGAACCGCAGGTAAAGGTGTAGAAGTATCATGATAAACGAAATCCCATCCTTGTGTGCCCGGAAATTTTGAAGTGGCATGTATATGTGGTATCACATAATCAATCTTAGCAAGTTCTCCAAGATCTGTAACAAGTAGTAAATTTTTAGGGTAAGTGGTTTCACCATTTTTAATAGTTTTCCAAGGAGCAGAAAGAAGAGTTTTTCCATGAAATATATTGCAAGGATTTATTAATGTTGTTCCGTCATTTCTATATAGTACTTTAGTGAAAAAGTATCCGTCAAAGAAATATAATTCTGTGTCTCCAGGAGAAGTTGAAGGATCTATAGTAAACCATATATTAGCATTTCCAGTTTCCACTATATTACCGAATGTACCTAAAGATAGTTCAGGATTAGTAGCATTATTCCATACTGCCCATCTTATATTATCCCAATAAACTAATCCATCTGCTGTGCCTAACCATTTATGATTCAATGAATCAAGCTCTATAGAATAAATTGAATTGGAAGGAATACCAGAATTTGTTGTGTCGTAATTTTTAAAATCTACACCATTAAATTTAGAAAGACCTGTATCAGTAGCAATCCAAAGATACCATTTATTTATTCCGTAATATTCCAATCTAATATCTCTTATATTATCAGAAGGAATATTAGAATTTAATACCGTATAAAGATGCCACGATTTAGCATATGAATCGTAGAATAAAAGTCCATCATAGGAAGGTGAAGCATTACAAACAAATGCAGCAAATATATCTCCCGACTGCGGATTTATTTCAATTGCATGTATACTCGAAGCTATTACTGGAGAAACTGGATTACCACCATTATCAACAAAATCACTAACAGAATATGCAATGCTATTTGTGGGATCCTTATCATCTATTTTAACAAGCGGATTAAGGCTATTTTCTAAACCAATCCATTTAACATCGTTTCTGTCTATTTTTATACAATTAGTAGATAGGCCAATCCCTGGTAAAACACTGTTAGCAGAATTATATGTAACATAATTAGCACCATCAAATTTTACTACGTCTTCTCCTGTTATCCATATATCCCCATCACCATCCCAAGCAATTCCTGTAGGTAAAAATGCTACAGGTGAGTATTCAGGGATTTTATAAAATGTAGATCTAATATTTTGAGGTCCAGGATTAGTACTTAAATCTGGAGATATAGGATCGCCATTAGGGTAAAACCTATTTGGTAATTCAGAAAATCCTCTAACTATATAATCAAATCTTTTTATATTATCATCGATTGAATCATTAAGTTGATCTGCAGCTTCGGAAAGATCCAAATAACTATTAATAGGTGAATCTGTTTCTCCAAATACAATACCCGTAGAATCATCAGTAACTTTCACTCTGTCACCATACTGTAAAGAGTATAAATCAAATCCACCTAACCAATCATTATGGTAATCATACATATCCCAAGTGTGAGCATATGCTTTTTGGAATTCAAAATCTTCAAATGTATCCCATGATAATCTCTTAGTACCCCAATATTTCATTATGGAATTTGGAATTGTATTAAAATCATATGAAAGATATTCTTCTCTCTGGTTTAATCCTCCAGAGAAAGAAGTCACTGTTGGTGTTGCTATTATTGACCCCGTTGTTTGTAAAATTAAAGATTTGCCATTAAATATATCACCCGAATCATTAGGAGCCTGTATAGTGAAAGTCTTATAACCAGAAATATTAGAATCTATTAAATTTATCACCTTACATTTTGGAGTTACCAATGAAAGGTTTATTGATGAATATATTAAACTACAAGTGGAGTTTAAATCCCCCATGAAATTACAATCTGCAATAACTATTGAATCAGCTATCACTTTTATACTACCAGCGCCATAAGAATAACCACCAGTAATGGAGGTAGTTATTATTTGTGGGATTTCGTATGTGTTTGTCCCTGTTACTATTATAGGAAATTGTCCATAAGGAGCTCCAACAGAATCGTAAATCCATACAGTATCTCCTGTTGTATATCCATGAGGAGTTGTAGTAGTAACTACAGCTAAACTGTATCCCGAATTATAAGGACTAACTATATTTGTTATATTGATTTTAATTATCGAAATATCAAAAGTTGATGTGGCTTTTACTTCCGGTAATTTAGTTAATATTTCACATGTTTGTCCCTCACTAAAATTATTAGAATACTCCGGATATTTTTGTATAAAATCTGAAATATCTAATATCTTATTAGTATTCTCTACAGGGAATATCCATTGTGAAGGATAACTTTCCCATTTCAAAGGAACATTATTCCAATCATAAACTTCCGATTCTCTAAATCTTGTAAGTGTATTAAGTTCTATTTGTCTCTTATTGACTTTTATTACACTTCTTTTTATTCCTAAAGAAATTGAATTTAAAGTGTCCCAAACCCTACATTTAACATTGTAATTACCATCATAAGGTAAGAAATGCACTAGTGTTTCTAATTCTGGTAATTTTCCTCTAATTTGAAAGTAATAAGGTCTACTATCTTCTTTGTATATTGTCCATTCTATTTCATAGAAATCTAAATAAGGTAATCTATCCCAAGAATAGAATCCCCCAGATTGTACAAAATTCTCATAGTATTCAAAAGTGTATGCACTAAATCCTATATTTGTAGGAGTGACATTCCAATTAGCATAAGTTCCTGTGCCTCTAGTATAAACTACCTGTACAAATAGATTACCAGTAACTGTATTATAATCTCCAGCACTAACATATCCTAAGTATAAATTTCCAGGAGAATCTATAGATTCAATTCTCACAAATAATGTCTCAGGTAATGTGGTATCAAACCAATCTTTACCTGTACCTATATTTATATTTATACCATTAGGGAGTGAAGGATCTAGTATTAAAGAAGTTGTACTGTTAACAATCTGTAATTGACCCCCCGGATTACTAGATGTAGTTGAATTATAGTCTGCAACTTCTAAAGGTGTTGTAGTAACTGTTGAATCTAAAGATCTCCAGCTTACTCCTGTTTCATCCCAAGAAAGATTGAATGTATTATTTTTTATTATCACAGGACATCCTGCAGGAAGCACATAATCAGACCCATCAGAGAATAACTTATATCCCGGAGGATTGTAATCGCCATCGCCTAAAAATTTAGGCATTTCTCCATTATCTATATCTTGATAGTAACTATCAACTGCAGTCTTTAATAAAGGAATAGCCGATATAGGATATTCTTGAAAATAAGAATAAGGATCCACGGTATTACCATAATAACTTATTCCTAGCTCTGTTCCATTTACAGCAGGGTATAATATACCAGATTGATTGGGTTTAGTATAAAATACTCTTAAATCCTCAATATAACCTTCTTTAGGAAATACACTAAAGTCTACTTGTATACCTGCCTTTACTTCAGAAACATCTAGTACGTCTGTCCAACCTCTTGTTTTATAGATATTGAAATATACACCCTCACCAGTTATATCAACAATTCTAGCATTAAGTGGCAAATAATCTCTCTTTAATCTTTCTTTTAATCCGAATAATTTAATTAAAACCTCCTCTGGACTAAAAACAAAAGAATCCTCAACAATAGGGTATCCATATTGATCCTCGTCTTGCCCTTCTACTACACGATTAATATCATAAAAAAGTCCAAATAGAGAAGTCTTCTTGTAAGATTTAGTTGGGAATATTTCTTCAAATTGTTTTTTTAATCCGAAAGTACCATCTTTTCTTTTTCCGTAAACCTCTACCTGTTTAAATTTACCTTGATTTTCGTCTTTTAATAAACTACTTATAAGTTCCAAAGAGCTTTCTCCTTGCATATTAGGTTTAGCAAGTTGGTTTAATATATTATTATTCTGTTGTAAAGGAGTTAATGTATCAGCTGTATCAGTCTTTATATTAAGCCAATATTCTTTAACCCTTAAATCATAATAGCCAAAGAATTTAATCGCATTAAAAAGCGATTTATAAGATCCTAAGTAAGGAAATATACTCTCTCCTTCTAATAATAGCTCCTTCCTTTTCTTATTGATTATTTCATAGTCAGGTAACGGTTCTTTAATATCACCATCTCTAACTATGAATGCGTCGGATTTGGTAAATTCTCTACCAAAGTTTCCGAGCATAACAGCCAATCTACTATCTTCTCCTTCAACCTCACCATGAAAACTAACTCTTAAAATAGTAGCAGGATTATTAGGATCTGTATAATCCTCAAATATTAATGTGCGATCGTATATTCCTTCACTATCAGAATTAAGCGCAATATTAATTTGCATTGAAGATGAAGTGATATCTGATGTTACAACTATACCTTCAGGAGATGATATAGTGTCTCCTGGTACTAATTCCGGATAAAACTCTACACTATTAGCTTTAACTAATACAGGAGCATCTAAAACAGAATCTACACCAAGTTCATAAGTGTAAATTGTGGAAGATACATCTGTTGTTCCGGCATAGTCAGATTCCCATCTTGTTCTCCATACAGGAGATCCTGGACTTGTTAATTCTGCATGAGGATATCCGTATTTTATATCAGAAGAAAGATCTAAAAATTTTTCTATTATAAATATGTTATCTACTTCAAAAAGTTTTTCTGAAACAATAGGAAAAAGAACTGCACCTTCCCAATAATTTCCATTCCATTGAAAATTATATTGATCCCCTTTTTTATTAAAAAATAAAAGATTTTGAGTTGTCATCCTATCTTACGTACTTATTATTTTTAGGAACTGTATAATTAATATAGTTCTTTATGTATTTAGTGGTTTCAAATAATTTATAAACAACTTTCTCTATACTTGCTAATATATCTACTCTATTATTATCACCATTTATTATTTGGTTAGAAAGTGTCTTTTCAAAGATCTTTCCTTCGTAATCAAATCCTTTATTTGATCTATCATCATTTTGTGATTCTATAAATTCGTACCAACTCTGTTTGTCCATATTAGTTTCCTGTATTTAGTGAGCTTTTTAATATATTATTTACTTTAGTATTATAAGTTACTGGTACAATAGATCTAATATCTATATTCACTGAAGATAGAGTGTCCATACCAGCTCCGTAGTCATAATAAATACCATTCCTATCTTCCCATCCGCCAGATATAACAACAATTTCGTCTTTACCCATAACAATATCGCCAAATTCATCGAATCCAATATCTGGAGAATTTGGACTTTGTGATTTGGCTAATTCATTAGCCTCTCCTACAAAGTAAAGAGAAACCGAATCCACTCCTGAAATAGACTCAATTGCTGCAATTAAATCAGATCTAGGTATTTTATCTCTTCTTCTTATATTAAGAAAATAATCACTTAATATACTAGTTATTTGGTTTTTTATTGTGGAAGGATCATTACCTTCGAATATAGTTAAAGCAATATTTACTACATATTTAATAAGTACGGGATCTAATATTTTTACCACAGTAGTAACTATTTTTTGTCCACTCTCATCTAACAACTGATAAATCCTATCTCTTTGAGCATTAGTTAATTTGAATCTAGAAAGAGAAATATCAAAATATGTTTCATTAGTTTTTAGTGTTAATTGAATATCGGGTACAAGAATTAAATAGATAATATTATCGTCATCTAAGTATTGATCATCAAAAGTAGTAAATGCTTCTATGATTGAAAACTGTCCAAATTTTTCGAAGAATGTTATATAATTTGTAGGGTTTGCTAAAACAAAACTTCTAGATGTTTTAGGTGCAAGAAGTCTTGTTAAATCTATAGGCTCTTGACTAGCTCCCAATTGTGGAGCTATTGTACAGGCAACTTGTAGAACTTCACTCAGTGTTACATTTCTACCAAATATATCAGTTCCGTCTGAATCAAATTTAAAAAGAGCTTGAGATGAATCATCTACTAATAAATTACCACCCGCTCCAGCACACTCTAAATAATCAACTTCTATTATAGAACCAGCTGGTGGGGGAAACCCAAAATCTACTGTACCGAAGAAAATATCTATACCTGATATTAAAGAACTTTTTACGATATAGCCTCTTGCATTTCTTGGTATATCATATAAAGAATCATATTTCTTCCATGTGTTACCGTTTACTCTAACAGCAACTTCAAAATTTTCTATTCCTGATGTACCTCTAGCCGATATATTAAAGCTTTCTAATTTTCTTCCTGTTCCTGTATATTGATTAGTATTTAATGTTCCTTCTATTATTGAAGCAGATAAAGTTGCTGTGTTATCAAGATTTATCCTAACATATTCTTGTCCTAATTTAAGAAGATAGGTTCTACCATTGTTTACACATTTTACCTGTGCATTATTGGGTATAAGAATAGCTCCACCCCCAATATTTTCTAGACCTTTACCGTTCCATTTTACTATAATCTCACCCTTTGCTGCTATTGATCTTGTTGGGTTGTGTCCAGCTAATGTTGCTAATCCGTATATAGATGATTCTCGTGTTGCTGTATTTATATTAAGCTCTGTTATTGAATCTTCAATAAAGAATAAAATAAATTGGGATAGATTATCTAATACAAATATTATTTGTCCCCAAACAGAAGCAACAGTAAATAGTTGCTCAGACATGCCATATCTTGCCTGTATTAAATCAAAAGTCTGTGATAATAGATCTGATATTTTTGCTTTGTTCTTATCTAATAAATCCATATTATATTATTTTAATTCCCAATATAGGGTTACCTTTTATAGCAAAATCAATAACACATGAATCTCTAGTTTCTCCTTTAAAGAATCCCACAGTAAAATTCACATTAAATTTACTTGATGCTAAAGGAACGTATGTTATTAAATGTAGTCTTATTGCTCTTTCTAAAGTGACTTGATCCACATTAAAATTGAATAATAAGCCTTCTAGATCTATACCAAAATAAGGATCTCCAAGAACTTCACCTGGTGTAGTTAACATACACTGCTTAATCATACCGATTAGTATTTCTACTTCATCGTCAGTATGTAATAATCCTTCTTTGTATCTAGGATCATCCGGTGTTCTAGGATAAATTTCTGAGAATCTTGCCATCTTAGTTCTATATATTCAAAGAAATATATCTGCAATATTTTTATGACAATTTCTTATATAATTATAGATAGGTAAATTAAAATAAATCCGCTATTAGTTTTAAATAATTAGCCAGTAGAATCTATGAATTTCATTTCTTTTGCTGTTATACCAGAAGGAGTTTCGTGTGATTTAGATCTAGCCCTATGAGTATGTACAAAGAATCCATTTTTATCAATACCCATGCTGAATCCATCTGGGTATTTTTTTTCCTTAATCTTCTTAATTAAATCCGGATGTAAATTTAATTCTGTTATTACACCCTTATTTGCTCTGGAATATTCTTTTTGTAAATCTATTGCAATTTTTTTATTATTGTCAGATACACCCCTAAGAAACTTAACTCTATCCTCAAAGGATCTAGAATCATTAATCGATTTAGATTCTAATAAGAAGCTATTATATTCTATTAAATTTTTCATATACTATTTTATTGTTCTTTTCCCATTCTTGTCATATATCCAAAACTCAAAAGAAATTCCAAGATCAAGACATGCTTGTTTTTTTCTAATATTTATCGAATATGCTGATTTATAAGTGTATTCAGACTTAACCTCTATTATTTTGTTCTCTGTAATTAAATAAATATCTGGATAATATTTTCTTTTCTTCCTTTCAGAATCTAAATACCATATTTTACTAGTATATTCCTCTATTTTCTTATTTGAAACTATAATATCATCCTCAGTGTAATCATTATCTAATAAATCATTCAAAGCAAAACCTTCATATCCCTGTATTTTTTCGATTCTTCCTGAAGGAAAAACAAAAATCTTTTTCTTATATGAGGTGTTTAAAGATTTTTCAAATGACGGAGTGTAGTGCATAACTTGTTCAACACCATAATTAGCAATCATAGTTTGTTTGAATTTCTGCTTAAAATCACCACTTTGGACATACCAATCTACTCCATGATTTTTTCTATTAGTCTCCTTAGATTTATTTCTGGTATCATCTGAACACATACTGGAATTTCCGCCGTATTTTAAATTATTGGTTATCCTAGATTTTTCCTTTACTTCTGAATTATCCAATGCGTGCTCAAATCCATATTTTTCTCTATTTGTTTTTCTCTTCTTATCTTGTGTTTCCTTTAATTTAGTAGGGTGAACACCATATTTTTTTAAAAATGTAGCTTTTACTTTTTCTTTAAACTCTTCAGTTTCTGTATAAAAATCCACTCCGTATTTTTCCCTGTTATTTTTCTTAATCTTATTTAAAGCACCTGGTACCTCCATAGGATTTATAGTTCCGTGATTTTCCATCATTTTAGAACGCGTTTTTTCTAAATTGTATTTTTTATTACAGAAATCAGACATACACGTACCATAATAATTCACTGAATTCGTAGGTTTTATACCATACCTATCTATAGAGAATTTGGGTTTTTTTGTAAACATTTTAGGGGATTCACAACAAGGACAAACTTCTATTCCATAAAATCCAAACCACACATGATAAAATCTCTGCTGAATAGAAATTTTTTCAGGATTATAAATTCGGTTCAGAAAAGAAGTTAGTGATTTTAATTGTTCGACATCATCGGGATTCTTTGGAATATCTCTCATTATAGTTCCAAATGCCTTACCGCTTTTAGATCTCCACTCTTCAATTTTTTGTAATATACACATTGGATATTTTTAGTATTATATATCCAAATATAATGTATATTTTTCAATTCCACTGCAAAAAATAACTAGGTGTGTTTTCGTCTTTGATCATCTGAATAATCTCAGCTTTTTCTGTTGTTCCTGCTGTTTGAATATTACTGTAGTTAACTCTAACACCACCTGGGAGGTTATATTCGAATGTACCTAATAACCTACCAATGTTAATTTTAGCTTCAGCAAGACAGAATCTTACGAATAATTCATCATCATAAAGACTCTCTTCTGGTATAGCTATACAAGCTTTAACACCCACATCAGTACCAGAAAATAATGTGGAAGAACTTCCAGAATCAGTTACACTAGTCCTATTAGGATCTCTACCAAGTATTGTTAATTTCTTGGTGTTCTTATTGTAATTATAAGCATAACTCTCTAGTAAATAGGCTTTAGCTAAATCAAAGAATGAATAGAGAACAGTACGATAAACCAAGTTATCTCCTGCAAATGGCGATAACATAAGCTCAGACCCTAATAATTTAGAATCTCCAAAATCTTTATCCGGTGTACCGGTAAGACCCGAGCCATTAACTTCTCTAACATCATATACAGATACCACACAAGATGGCAATTGTATTTGTCTGGTAGCTCTAAAAGAGGGATTAGAAAATAGATCTTTACCTAGTACAAATATTCTATCTTCTACTGCATACTGGTAATTATCATAAAAATAAGCCCTAGCTCTTTTTATAATTCTTTTTATTTCTTGGTCATTTAAGTTATAGGGCAATGCACAAGAATGAGATATATCATCTCTAATTTCCTGAATTAAGTCTGCTTCAGTCATTTTAATTGGTTATTTAATTAGAAGCTAGTCCCAGGAATTCCTGAGGGCTTACTATTATTGTTACTAAATCTAACAGGTTTAGATAATGCTTCCCCGTCATTTCTATCAGGAAATCCTTTCTTTTTAGAACTTCCCTTCATTTTTTTATCGTCTTCAGCATCTTTAACTATTTCAGTCTCTGGTGAAATTGTAGCAAGTTTTCCAATATACCCGGATCTAATTATTCCACCAAATACTTCACAGTTTATTTCCTTCTCTTTGTTATCAATATAAGTTTCGTGTACTACATTACTAAACATAATATCCGAATACATGATCTTAGATCGCTTAACTTCATTATTAGTAACTAGATCACAATCTTCAACAGCACAGTCGTTAAGATCACACGAAAACAACCTACAATTCAATATATTTCCTGAAATTTCACTATTAAGAATATCATAATCTTTAAGTAAATAAGCTCTTGTAGTTTTTACGTCCTTCAATTGAAATTTACCTAATGAACTATCATAATTAATAACACCTTCTTTAATACCATTATCTACAATAATATCATAAAGAATTTCTCTAATAGTCAGGAAAAATGTTCTAACTATTTGTGGATCCGATCTAAGATCTACCATTATATTTAAATGTGGGTAATTCTTTTGAAAAGATTCAGGATCTATAAATGTCGAAGAACTCTTATAGATCTCTGCTAAGAACATTTTAAGAACTTTTAAATCATTATCTGTGAAGCTATTATTAAACTTAAGAGTCTGTATAGTATATGTTATTATATAATCTAATATTTCTTTTATACTTGAGTACTTCCTCTGGTAATCTTTACCTCCTAAATATCTCACTTCAAAATATCCATCCGATAATTTAGTAAAATTTATACCCATATTTTTTTCTACTGGTATTTCGAAAAGATTCTTATCTATAAATGAAATATTTGAAGGATCTACAAATTTATTAGCAGGTAATATTCTTTTTATAGATTTAGCATACAAAGATCCAGCTCTTTCTGGGAATCTTTTATAGATAATATTCTCATCGAATCCTAAAATAAATTTAAGAGGGTTTATTTGAGATACCGGAGGAACCTCAGGGAATATAGATGTATCGATGCTTATTCCAAATTGGAATGCACATTTCTTATCTGTATATCCATACATATCAATCCACTTAAGAGTCTTTATAAGAATCACTATCGCTTCAAAATAAGGTAAAGGCCCAGTTATTAATTCGGTCATCTTAGATCCTCCTGAGTAATCTGGTTCTAATTTAAAAATATCCTTAGTGGGTTTAAAACCTGAATGATACTTACTAAATAGAAGAATTTTTTTACCTAAAGTTTTCCCTAGCGAATCTGCTATCTCGTTTCTATTTAAGTTACTAAAAAACTCAAATTCAAAACCACATTGGGCAGAGTATAAAAAATCTCTTGTGCTAATATCCATATACTATATATTCGTAAAAGAAAAGATAAACCCTTTTAGCTTTTTATATCTTTATTTCTTATTTGTATTATCAATTAAAAACGATAATAAATTACCTCTAGATAATCACAAAAAAAAGAGTTTTACTTATAAGTAAAACTCTAATTCAAAAATATTATTAAATATTAATATTAAACCTCGGTCAATTGTATTTTAAGAGTAGCTGTATCTACACTCGATATTGAACAATTAACAGATTGGCCAACTTCGTAGTCTTTAATATCTTTTACCAATTTTTCTTTTTCGATAAGTCCGGATAGACCATTCTCGATTTTAACGAACACACCAAATGTCTTTAATTTAGTAATCTCTGCTTTGTAAGTTTTTAATTCAGTATTTTCGCCTAAAACTTGAGATGAGGTATCTTTTAAATTTTGAATATTCTTTAACTTATCATTAGGTTCTAAAATAGAAAGACCTATTCTTTGGGGATTTTTAATATCTACAACATAAAATTCAACTAAATCCCCTGTTTGTAAAGCTTCTAATTTTGTTCTGTTGTTTTCGTCAATTGAAATAATACCTGTATAGATTTCTTCCCATTCAACAAAAATATTATTTCCAGAAGCTCCTGTAACTTTACCTTCATATTTTTTAGAGAATGAAAGATTTTTCACTTCAGAATTAATAATCTTTTTAAGATATTTTTTAAACGATACAACAAAAATATCTCTCTTTTGATCGTATATCTCTATCATAACAGTGAGATCTTTTCCAACATAATCAGCAAAGTTCATGATTCTATTAGCAGCAGCTAAACTACCAGGTAAGAAGCATTCAATACCTGAAAGATCAACTATAAATCCTCCATTACAAACATTTTTAACCTTCACTTTAAATGCGCAGTCTTCTTCTCTAATAGATCTATGCAATTCTATTTTTAAAGCTTTCTCATATCCTGCTGAAACAGATCCGTTGAATGATCCCGAGGCATCTTTGTGAATAACAACATCAAGAACCTGTCCTGGTATAATTTCTATAGCAGGATACCCAAGCTTTCTCATATGCTTTTCTTCCTTCTTTGTATCGATTATAATTGTTTGTCCGAATGCAGTTTCGCCTAATGCTACTCCTTTTTCGCTATCATATCCAGTAACTACAATTCTTTCAGAAGTATTTTCTTGTAAATCTTTACCTGACATCTTTGTGTCTGTCTCAGGGAAAGTTTCAGAATAAAGATTTTTCAATCTTTCTCTTTCATTTGCTTCATATTCAAAGCAGCTAAAATTTTTATTTTTCATTTTATTTAGAGTTTGTATTTATTTTAGTATTAAGAGTAGATAAAATTTCCAAGTTTTTAATATTTTTTTATGTTTAATGCTTTTTTAAGCTCTGATGGAAATTCTGGTATAGGGTATACTGGATCCGCTGATCCTAAAAAGAACTTAAATAGCCCAGATACATCAGCAGCGCTTCTTAAAAATTCATCCAAGTAAATAACATAATAAACATTTTTAAGACTCATTCTTCTCCATACTGGATGATCGTCAGACATAACTATTGGATTTAGTAAATTCACTACACTTCTTCCAATAAGTACTGTTAAAGGCCAAGGAATTTTATTTAATATACTAGCAGATAACTCTATTGCAGGAAGCGTTATTATATCACCCAAAGGAGTTTTAGGTAAAGATTTATAATACTTCCAAAAATTATTAAAAACTATTCTAGCAGCAGGGGGTGCACCTAAACCTATTAATGCTTGTTCTACCATGTCAGTAGGTCTTGCCAAAGGAAATGGCGGTGCTTTAATAACATTTAAAAATTTAGGTATATCAGGGGAATCTGGATTAAATAAATCTCTAACCATATTCCTAGTTATCTTCTGAATATCAGAAGGATCCATATTTATAAATTTAGGAGATAGAGGATCATTTATTTCGGGTATCATTTTTTCCAATAGACCATTATCCATTAATTTAATTATTGATTCTTTCATAAATGATTTAATCACCTTACCTGGTATGGTTACCTGAATCATTCCCCCTAATCCAGGAGTCTGTGAAATCTGATCTTGTTTAAGGGGGAATACTGTGGGAAGTTCAAATGCAGCAACAGCATTACCAAATCCGCCATTTAAAGATTCCAAACAACATAAAGGTCCTTCCGGGTGTGGGAATTTAGAAATTAGCGGTTCTTCTTTATCTAAGGGTCTTTCCACATCAAAAGGTCCTCTTTTACTTAATCCTAGCTTTTTAGCTACTAGTTTTTTAAGATCCTTAACCCTTATAACTAATAAAGGAGTTTCCCCATTGTACCTTACATATTTTGCAAAGTCCTCAGGTTTATATTGAGTCTTTGACATTCCTTCCATTAGTCTAAGGTAAATAGCTTCTATTATTGGGTTTTTTACATTTATGAACTTTAATGCCTTAGGTGCAGAATTTGTTATTTTTATAGGAGGGAATAAAAAATTTCCCTGATAACCACAGTCATCTATTATAGAGAAAGCACCCTTTCTCATTTTTTTAATTACTGAAAATTTATTACCTCTTAATATTATATTAGTAATAATTAAGGAGACACCTTTTATTTCTTTAACTAGCTCAGAAAACTCATCCTCGTTCATTAATCTAGGGTCTTTTTCTATTCTAAGAAATATCTTATTAACATTGGAAACTTCTTGATTTTCTAAGAAATATTTTGGGGGACAAATTATCTTCATTAACTTTAAGATCTCCCTCATTTCATCTTTAAAATTTATATAATCTGAGCAATGAGTAGGTATAAAACTTGCTCGCATCTCTTTTAATATTCTTAAAGACTTAATAATACCTGGAATGTCTATCTTTAATTTATCCTTGTCCTTAGGAAAATAAATAGATTTAGGATTAGGTATACCTTTATCAATATATTCATTAATTACTTTTTTAAGTACATTCTTTCTTTCCTTAATTAATCCTTTTAATTTTTCATTGTCTTCTTCAAAATTAGGAGCAGGAAGATCTATAAGAGCATATTTTTTATCATAATCTCTCTTTTTTTCTCTAATTGCTTCTTTTAAACCCCTCTCCATTCCTTGTAAATCTCTTAAAGCCTGTATATTACCGGGAGGAGGCACACTATCAAAAATCTTAGTTAAATTTCCTTGTATATCTCCTAAAACCCTAGTAGCTGAATCCAAATTATCTAATCCAAATCCAGGCAAAGGAATTAACTTGTCAGGTATACCAAAGCTAAGAGCTTGTTTAATTTTTTCTAACGAATCTTTTATTTGTGGATCAGATTTTCTTGGTATAAATCTAGGTCCTCTTATTCCGGTAAGAAATAAAGAGTTACCAAAAATAAATTCCTTTATATAAACTAGAGGTGTAGGCATAAATCCACCTATTAGGGGAATGAATATAACAATTATACCTAAATTAAATGGCAAAGGAATAAGTATAGGCGGTATGGTTGTCCATATCATAGGTAACGGAATTCTTATATAAGGAAGTCCGTCTATTGGATTAGCAAAAGGTATAGGAATAAATGCAGGAGGTAAATATCCTACAGGCCAATATTTCAATCCCAATCTAACACTAGGACCAGCTGCCAAGAAATACTTAGGATCTTCAATAGGAGGTAATCCGTTAGGATAAGGAAGCAAGCCGACTTTTGTTAAATCTTTACAGAATTGCTTCCACCAGCATTTTTGATACATCGTAGGGCAATCTGAACTTGGTCCTGCAGAAGTTAAATAATTTTCAGAATTAAAATCCGTACCAGCAGGTCCACAACATTTAGGTGGGCAGTTTTCTGGATCATCTCCATTTCCTTGTCCATCTCCTCCTGAGCATTTAACATCAGAGAAAGATTTACTCAAATTCTCCGGACTTAAAGATCCTTCTATCTCAGCTCTTTTTTGTGCTACATATAATATAATGTCCTGAATTTGCTCGTATTTTTGTTTAACATCGAAATAGTTTTCGAATATCCTAACTCCTATAGCATCACTAGTCGGCAATGTCTTACCCAAGCCTTCACCTGCTTTTCTGGCTTCATTTTTTAATTCTACCATTGCAGGATCAATATATCTTGTTTTATTCTCCTTGTATTTACTGTCCCATTTATCTTTAAATTTTCCCCAAAAATCAGTAAAAGTTTTATTTGGATCACCGTCTTTAGTAAAACTGGAAGGTCTAGTTTTTGCAGGATCTCTAGAATCGTTATCTCCTCTTTCTCCAGCTGTAAAAAATAACCAAGGAGAAGCAGATTTTTCTATAAGTTGCCCGTATAAAATACCTCTATCATCAACTATTTTTTTAATTATTGCTGATTTGCTATCATCTTTTTTTATGATAGTCTCAATGAAATCATAAAAATTAGCAATATCAGGTTCTACTGTTTTAATGTTATTTATTTTTATGAATTTATAGCTTTTTAAATAAGAAGGAGATGTATTAGCTAATAATCCCCCATTACCTGCATATTCGTTACCAATTTTTATTTTCTTTATATCAGGCTCAGAAACTTTGCTCATAGGCTTAGTCACTTTATTTTTAAAAGATATAGGTGCTGGTTTTTCTACTATCTCATACGGAAGCGGTCGTCCATAATCTGTCATAAAAGAAAGCTCAAATTGTAATTCTCCTAAGCTGTTATTAAATTCTACTTTTTTAAATCTCACAGAGAATTCTTTTAATTTTTCTAAAAATTCATATCCATAAGAATCATAAGTATTAACAGATATTCCATTAACCAAAGCACTTTTAAAAACCCTTTCAGCTGTATCGTCTGTTGTTGAACTGCCAGACGTGAATCCACTCTCAAGATCATTATATGTTACATTTACACCTAGTCTATTTTTTAAAGTGGCAAGGTCAGCATCTCTTAAAGAAACCTTCTGATCCCTATCATTTATTAAATTAGATATAAATCCTTTCTCTATTAATATAACTCTTATTGACTCTACATTTTTTTGAAAATCACTAACACCTTCAGAAACTGGCCATGATTGTGTTGTTGAATCATAACGTATAGGTGATTTATTAGCTTCTATTTGATAGTTAAATAGATTAGTTAATTCTATCGTATTTAATTCGGTGTCAAGTCCACTTAAAAGAAAAATATCCTCAGTAAATATTTCGTTCTCTTGAATGAAATTTTTCTTGTCCGTATCATTTTTTTGTTTCTGATCAGTGATCTCTTTATCAATTTCTTTTATGCTATCATTATATGTTAATATACTAATTGCAAGATCAAGATTACTAGGATCACCTCCTGAATTTACAGGAATTCTATTTCTCCAGTTTTCTGATAATGCCTTTTGATACTCATATATTATTTCGTAGTGATAAAATATTTCTTCTAAACTTCTTTCAATAAGATTCCATCTAGCTAATAGTTTGCTATCGTCTTCAATCTTTTTGGATTTTTTTAATGCTGAATCTATACAAGCATCTATTGCATCCACATCAACTTGATTACCTACTGGATCTAATTCATCTCCATTAGCATCTGAAAAATCGTATTCAGGAGGATCACAAAAATCTTCAGTTAAGTTGTTAAATGTATCCACTGTTACTATAGGATCTCCTGTAATAGGATCTTCAGGAACACCCGGTAAACAATCATCATCTAATATAGGGTCATCACCATCAGGAAAGAAATTTGAATCATAATCATCTAATCTTTCAGATCTTTCTGATCTAATATTTTCACCAAGACCTTCAAAATCACAAGGCTTTGAATTCTTATATTGTTTATCTAGTACGCTATTAATCTTATCTAAAGCTTCCTTTTTAGTTTGTTTTTCACTTCCTATTTTAACATGTACTACTTTTTTACCAGACATTATAAATTCCAAAGGAATTTTAAATCCAAGCACATTCATTTCTCTTTTCTTTCTAGCTCCTGAATTAGAAGGTTTACCTAGCAATAAAGGGTCCATATTATCAAAAATTTTCTCATTAGCAATTTCTAAAAAATCAGGATTTTTTGCCTCAAGAAATTTAATAATACCTGAAGAAGGTATTTTATATTGGTATTTAAAAGATTTAGTATTAGTTACAGTTACTCCAAGATCTTTCTCTGTTATTGCAGAATTATTTTTAAATTCGGCAGAAGATATTAATTCTTTATATAATTTTGGTTTTTCTTTTTTTAAAGATTCGAGTAATATAACACTGTACAAATCATCACCTTCATAATTACAAGCCAATTTCTCTATCATTTTCATAGAAATAGGAGGCTTCTGTGGTTCTAAGCTTGCTAATATATTCTCTACCTCTTTCTGATTTTTTTCAAGTTCTTTATTAAATCCCTCTTCTGATTGTAAATCATCATAAGGTAAATTTGATACTTTCCCGTCAGTTATTATATTGATTATTTCATCAGAGCTAACTGTTGTAAAATCCTTACTAAGGAGCTTATCTATTCTTTTTTCTATACTTGCCATATTATCCTCCCGTAGCTCCTGTAAGGTTTATTCCATTTGGTCCAGTTATTCCATTAGGTCCGGTCAATCCAGTAATTCCTAATATTCCAGTAGGTCCAGTATTAGGTAATGATACAGGAGTATTATTCTGTGCTGGCGTAGTAGGAAGATCTGGTGTATTTTCTCTAGTAACCCTTACTGTTTGGCTTGTTGCTAATTGTTCAAAGCTAGATGCTAGTGTTGAATTAACACCAGGAGTAGCTGGCATTTTACTGTCAACTGATATAGCTAATTTTTTTAAGAAGTCCCAAAGAGGTTCTGCACATACAGCAGAAAAAACAGGAGAGTGCCCAAGATTAGTTGTTTTACCATCCATCCAAACCTCTTCGGAAGAATGTTTAATTCTAGTAACCGCAGTATTCTCTATCTCTTGATCTGCATATTTAGTTATTTTACCACCTTTTAATTCTATTGAAGAAGTATCATCTGCGTGAGTTATTAGTATAGAATTGTCATTCCTTATTATAATTTTAGAATCTTTTAAATCTATTACAAGACCTTTCTCTACAGTATAGTACATTTTTAATCTTTCTATACCATCGTATATAAGAGAATGAGCACCATCATAACTAACTCTTATCTCATCTATTAAATCTGGTGATAATTCCTGTACTGCTTTATATTCTGGGCTATAATAGTTACCATTATTAAATTGCACATGAACTACTGAACCTAACTTAGGAACAGATATTCTACCAGATCCTCCGCCTAATCCGTAGCTCATCTCAAATCTTTGATGTGACCAAGGTAGATCCGCATCTTCTATTTGATCAAATAGTCCAAAAACACGTATCTTTGCTCTTCCTCTAAATTCTGGATCTTTATTATCAACCACAACACCTAAATAATGGGTTATCTCCGTATTTGGTCTTTCTAATTTTTCTCTATTAACTAAGCTCATATAAAATTATAGTTAATTTTGATTAGGAGTTTTCGGAATTATTAGATTTAGTATAAGTCCTTCCTAAATTAATTTGAGGCTGCGCGGGAATATCTTTATATTCATCCGTCCTAATAGATTCATAATTTCTTCCTTTGCCTCCTAAATCAGGTCCTGGTACATTTTTATAAACATCACCCATACTATCATTAAATTCTTTAATTGAATCTTTATATTCCCTGTCATTTACTTTAGGGTATTTATTATCCGCATCTGGGTATACTTTAGTAAAATTAGGAGCAACTCCTATTTCGGGCTCCGGGTATTCGTTACCTCCTGCTTGTGAATATTGTCTATCAGGTGCTCCTAGATCCGATCCAGGTACGCTAGGATACACATCACCGACTGGTTCATCATAAACCCTACCTATCACACCCAAATCGCTGCCAGGGACATTAGAATACTCGTCCCCTCCTGCTTGTGAATATTGCCTATCGGGTACTCCTAAATCTGCACCAGGAACAGTGGGATATGTATCTCCAGAAGGAATTGGGTAAACCCTTTCAGGAACACCCGAATCTGTGCCTGGTACATTATTATACTCATCCGAATCATTTGTTGTGTATTGCCTATCAGGTACTCCTAAATCTGTACCAGGAACAGTGGGGTATGTATCTCCAGAAGGAACCGGGTAAACTCTTCCGGGTACACCCGAATCTGCCCCAGGTACATTATTATACTCATCCGAATCATTTGAAGGATATTGCCTATCCGGTCCACCTAAATCTGTACCAGGAACATTCGGATAAACATCACCAGATAATGTACCAGGAGGATTAGTACTACCACCTAAAACATTTCCTAAATTTTCGTTATTTTGTGATGAAGTTCCGGTATAAGCATCTTCGTTGATAGTGGGATATTGTCTTTGCCCTGGTCCTCCTAGACCTTGTCCTTGAGGTGAATTATCTTTTCTGGGATCAGGTATTCCATTATTCTTAAGATCATTAAATGTGTTAGCTACAGAAAAAGCACTCCTTCCTGCTGACGCTATATTTAATCCACCTAATCCGTAAATGTTACCTAGTAAAGCATTTTCTAATTTAGAAACACCTATATTCTTAAGATCTGCAACAGTATTAGTTATAAAATTGGAAGCCATCTCTTTAAAAAACCCAGCAGGATCATTTTCGTCCATAACAAGATCTGATATCCCTTGAGTTCCTACATAATCATAATCTCTATAACTACTACCTAAAGATCCCCAGGTGTCATTAATAACCATTTGTTTTACATTATCGTTTTTCCCGATAATATCGGCTAATTGATTGAATTGTATTTTATAATCCTTAACCCTGCCGACATGTATTTTAAATTTACTAGTCACTGCTGAACCTCCTTTATTATCTATAGAGGAATATGATGGATAGCTATCATCAAAATCAAATTCACATTGATCAAATTGATAAATAAAAGCATATGGCCCTAACTCGTCGGTTCCTAAGGCATTATTTTCTGGAGGAGCTTTTTCTGTGTTTGTACTTTTTTGATTAAGTCCGGATATTTTATCCAAAAATCCCGTCTGTGAATTAAAACTATCTAAAGCATTAGCAGCTTTTGCAACCGAAGGTATAGAGAAAGGGTTTAGCACATCACCAATTCCATAACTTAATTGTATATTTCTAATCTCCGTTATAACCAGCCACATTCTAAACTTTCTAAGATTCTCAGGAAGCATTGATCTTTGATATTTATAATCATAAATAGCTTTTCTGTAAAGTTCGGAAAGAGCAAACATTCTCATATCAATAGATTCTAAACAATCTATCGATAAAGTACCCATTCTTTGTGGTTTACTTGCTCCTTTGTGTATGTTTTTTATATCAGATTTTAATAATTGATCTAGTCCAGATATGCTCTGAAAATAATATGGACTATTTTTGTTTATATAAAGAAATCCATTTCTGAATGCGTTAAGCATATCTCTTCTTTGTGTAGATCTTTGAAATAAATATTCTTGAGCACCCATATAAGCATATCCATCTTGTGGGTCAATAGCACCAAAACCTTCCATTCCATCAATTCGAAATTTAGATTGATAAAAGAAATTAGAACCACCTGTTACAAAAGAAGGCGGGGTTGGTTGCTCAGCATTTCCTGTTGCACCTTCAACACCTGTAGCTTTAGCTGGATTTTTATAAGGGCTAAATAATGGAGATGGTGCTAAAAATGTCTCAGGATCTATCTGATCAGAAATACCCTCATCAAAGATAAATCTAAAATGTAAATATGTAGGATCTTCTTTTTTTCCGTGCTTAGAGGTGGAAATCCCTTTTAGAAATTTTTCCCTTTGATAATCTATCTTTCTATTTAAAGATTTTTTGGCCTCGTCACCAAAATCACCAAAAAAATCTGCCATCTTTTAAAAATTATTTATCCAGCAAATATGCTGCTTTTTATTTTGCCAACTTCTTGTTGTAATATAGTAGATGAATTTTTAACTAAATCATTAAATTGTGCATCATCAACTTTAGGATCTAATGTCTTAGGATCTGAAATAATCCCAGGATTTAAAGTCCATTGTTTTTTACCAAGAATCATACTTTGATATATCCCATCATTAGGATTAAACTCTAAATTAAAACCAAGAACAACATAATTACCAGAGAGAAATACATTAGGTACTCTTTTATCTCCGTCTGGTGCTAAAGAAGCTTTTTTTCCTCCTGGACCCATTGCAGAATCTGAAGAAGCTGTAGTACTCCCTTCGCTCATAATAATTACAGGGAATGTTTGTCCTCTATATAAAAAAGGAGTCCATGCTCTATTTTTCACTTTTAATATAGTCTTATAACTATCATTTCTATTAAGTATATTTTGTATAGATGCCTGTTGAAAATTTTCATGAACATTATCAAAGTACATCGTACCTATATAAGTTTTCTTTTCCTCGTCCTTATATACATCCTCTCCTAATCTTCCTTTATTTAAAGTGTCCCTAGAACTTAAATCCTTATTAGTTACCGATTCTATAGAATATTCAACGAACTTATTTTTAGGCTTATCTGATTTTAATTTATCATCGTAGAATTGAATCTTTTGAAAATATCCTAGATCTTTATTAATAGACCCAGAGTTTTGTTCCAAAGCAAGATCTTTAATAAAAAGGGGAGACTTCTCAAATTGCGTTGAATTTGTAAGAACAATAGGGAATTCAACTTCAGCAGGTTCTGCACCTCCACTTAAATCACCGAATGAATCAACACCGTAAGCCATTCTCATTGTGTCAATTTTAGAATTCTGCTCGTCAAATTGTTTTTTAAGATTTACTAGATTTATATTATAATATTGATCTATCCAACAATCAAAATAATCATCCTCTCCTAACCAAGCACCATTAACTATATTTTTTATAAAAGATTCGTAATCAAGATTAGGTGAAAGCCAATTCATTGGATCGTTCATCTTTACTTCGTTAGAAGCATATCCTAGACCAAGATCTTCCGCTATTTTTATTAATGCTTCTGTACTTGTTCCTCTAATATTCTTACATATATGTTTATATAGTTTTGGTATTCTCACTTCACACATTACAGTAAAGGAAAGGAATTTACCAGTTGATGGTTCATTTGTGTTATATGGTCCATTATTAAAAGGAGATATCACCTCGTTTATAATAAAATCCATCCTAATAGGTTTAAATAATTCACCAAAAGGCCTTATATACAAAGAAACTATATCACCGTCTTTAGGATATGACGTGAAAAGAAATCTCTCATCTATTGTTTCAAATCTAAATAAAAGTGTGGGTTTAAATCCAGTCAGATCCAGATTAAAATATTTAATACCTGTAATAGTAGCATTATTAATCCTTACTAAAGGCTCAGCTAGCCCTGTATATTTTTTTTGTATATTTCCAGATCTTTGGTCATTTGCTGTTATATCCCCTTCCTGTGAGGACGTGTCAACTATTCCTAATTCATCCAGTAATATAGTGGGATCTCTATATTGTAATATAGCTTTTCTTAAATTAAAATCTACAGCCATTTATTATCTTTTAAAAATGTTCTTCTGTGCAAGCTTAGACTTTATATCAGTAATAGAAACATTCTTTTTTGTCTTAGCTCTACAAGTTCCTATATCAGGTCCAAATATTAATCTCCCACCTTCAACTAATATTTGTTGTTCTCCTTCTTTTAACATATTTGGTGGAAGAGGAGTTTCTGTTAGATTTGATATATTTTTAGAATTCAAATACTCAAGTCTTTCCTGACTGACCTGTGATATTTTTTCCTGTAATTCTTTTCTGAAAGATTTAGCTTTCTGTTTCTGGTTATTTACAGCTTGTCCGCTAGCGAATAAATTTTTCATCATCTTATCCGATGGTACTAATAAAACCTCACCTCTTAGTAAGCTAAGAGGATTAGATATATTATTTATTTTTAATAATGTACCTAAATGACTAGCTTCACTCATATATGAAAGAGCAATTAAATCAGGTCTCATTTCAGTTTCGTCAGTTACTATGGCAATACTTTTTAATTCATAACCAATAGATTTTGGATCCCAAGATGGACTAACAAGATCCAATAAAGATATTTTAGTATTGGGATCTGTCCTATAAGGTTTTGCTTCTATTATATCAATAATTAACATCTATTATTATTATTTTTCTAATTTACTTTTTCCGATCCTGTAGTTGTACTAGATCCTTGTATTACTGTCTGGTCTATATTTTTTATTTCATTAGTGAATATTCCTCTGGTATTAATAAATGCTTTAGTAGATTCTCCAGAAGATACTAATTGACCAAGATATAGTCTACCACTACCTCTATTAAACATTGAGTCAAAATCGCCTCTATGTCTTTGTCTTCCTGGTTGTAAAGTATATGTAGCTTTTAATTCAGTAGGAAAATCATCAGGTCCTAGATCATCACCGAAGGTGATTTTAACATTTGTACAAACTAAATTTCCTATCATAGCAATAGGATTTAAAGGGTTACCAACTACCATATGCCAATCTCCGGTCGGATATCCACTAAGCATAATAGGAGAAAAATAAACCTTCTTAAGAAAAGCATCACTTAACATTACAGATATAGATTTCATTAGTGTTGAATCTGGTCCTAAACCTTTTGATGGATCATTAGCAAAAGCTTTAACCTCTGCTGCTATCTGTGACACCCGGTCAGCTAATCCTTTTTCGTTTTCTAATTGCCTATCAACATTATCTTTTGAAAGCATTTTTGAAACAGTATCTCTAATATAACCTATGGGATCAACTATAGATTTTGCATATCCTGCGGGTCCACCAGGAAATCCTAATCCCACACTAGTTTGAGATAATCTAAGCTCTGGTGATAAAAATTGGCCATAATCTGATCCTATAGATAAAAGATTAGTCATAAGATCAAGAAATAGAATCTTAGAATTAATTCTACCAACTGATGTTAAATTATAATGAAAATCCAAGGTAAAGGAATCAAATCCTCCATTAAAACCTTGCGATCTGATCATCATCTGATTAACAGTATTTACATTGACAAATATTTTTTTAGATAACGGCCCGTCTTCACTTACTGCCTGATCTAATAACATTCTTTGTAATCTGTTTCTGTTTTTCTCCGGAGTTAATAATGTACCAGCTAAATTATCCGCTACCTCTGGATCAAAATCTATTCCAGTCCCAGTTATTAAAGATTTTATTAAATCTCCATATGGAGAATTCATTAACCCAGGATCCCCTGTTTGTTCATTTTTTACAGCTTCCTGTGTCTGTACGCCAAAATTTAAACCCGTGTTTATTCCTAATACAGTGGATAGTGAGTTACCTGTGTCACCACCAAAAAATGTAACCGCTTGTGCAACAGGAAGGGATGTGTTAAGTTCCCCAGTTTTATCATGTAATTTACCTAGTTCAGGAACTCCTCTAGCTTCAAAAGTTATTTTCTTTTTATCTTTCTGAGAAAATCCAAAATCTCCAACACCTCCATCTGGAATAGTTCTTAGTGAATCTAATGTAGGATGCGGAAATCTTCTCAAAGTTATCATCCTATTATTAGGAATAATACCATAATATTTACAAAATATAAAATCCTTAACATTATAAAGTTGTCCTCTATAAGGACTTTTAGGATCTAAATAAGCAGGCACAGAGTTTTCACTAGTTTTTCCTGAAGTTATTGATATTATTTGAGCTGCTGTGGGATTTCTTGATTCTTGTGATGTTACGTTTTTTAATTCATTAGTTGTCTCAGATAAATGGTATTTAACATTTTGTCCTCCAGCACCCCTACCTAAAACATAATAAGCAAAAAGACCAGCATATCCCGCACCATCTGCTGTTGCAGCATCATAAAATAAACTTTTAGGAAGAGTTGCTAGATCGGATAGTTCGTATGTAGCAAATACTTTGTCGCTATCGAACTTAAATATATTCTTACCAGATCTTTCAAAATCTTGTACATCTGATGAAAATGAGAAAGGTGCTGCCATGTATTATATACCTTACTTTCTATTCATCTATTAAAATAATATCACAAAATTCAAATTCAAGAATTTCGGAAATTTTATTTTTTAATAAATCAATAAAAGGATCGGTAGGACTATCATAAACTACCACTAAGTTACTACCAGAAACAACTTTTGTTTTAGAAGTAACTATTTTTTTATGTAGCCATTCTTCAAATATGTATTGGCGAATTTCGTTCATATTTGAAGGGGTTAAACTGTTTGTTTTAAACCACATATTTACATCTATAACATGATAAGGACCAATAGAATCTGTATCTATTGTTTTAACCTTATCAGATTTTGATACTATAAATGATTTAAAACACTCCAACTTTTAGTCTTTAGTTTTGTTATTATTTCTTTGCTCCGTAAGATTCCTAAGTCTAATAAGATTTCCTACAGCTTTAGTTCTTTCTTTAGATTCAGCCGTTTCTGCTTTATCTTTTTTCTTACCAAAAAGACCAAGGTCTTTGGCCATTTTTCTTCTATCCTTTCTATTCGGGAGATTCTGTATCTTGTTCATTTTTATTAAAAAGGTTTTTAAATGTTTTTATAAATAAAGTGCTAACTAATGAATCTTCTAGATCCAAAGCATTGTCCACACTAATTAATTCAAATTTTGAATCTTTCTCTGATTGTGATCCGTCAGTTTCTTTCTCCTCAGCTACAGTCCCTGTAATATCAACAGCAAAACAAGGATTGGAGTTCATAACCATTTTAGATGTGTATAGACTTCCTAAGAATTTCCATCTTTTTAAATCTTTAATTTCAAATCCTGATTCCTCCCTTAACTCCCTAACTGCTGTTTGATAAATATTTTTATCATCATCTTCTGTCGATCCCGTAATAAGTGTCATAGACATTCCACCAGGTCTTTGATCTAATACCTCAGAAATAACACCTATTTTAACAGGGAATCCTGACTCATCGGAAGTGTAAGGCATTATAATAACCCCTGGATTTATTTGTCGTATAAATAAATGGTCATCTATATCAATAACCTCTATATTACCCGTCTTTTGTATTATCTTGGGATCCGCTTTTTCGTAAAGTTCCATTACTTTTATTATATATATCTTTTATATTTATCCTCAAACTGTCTTTAATTAATTCTATATCAAGATCCCTCACTACAAATTCTATAATTTCTTCTTCCGCATCTTCAAAAGAGCTAGTTAATACATTATAAAGATTCTTAGTAGGTAGATTCAATTTAAGATTAATACCAACCTCGACCCAGTTTGGCTTTTGTTTCTGTAATAAAGAAACAATAGGATTATCAGGAAGTGTAACTTTAGATTTATTATCAGAAAGCATAACATTTCTCATTGGAAGATTTGCTAATTGCTCTATAGCTTCTTCCTTAACCGCTGAAGGTTCTATCTGTAGCATAAAATCATTTAATAATAAATAATTAATTCTACTACCACCTCTAAAGTTTATCCAAATAATTCCAGTAGTTGGATCTTTAAATAAGTTTTCATATTCACATATTTCCCCATCGTTATCTCCTTTGGTCCATTTATAAACAAAAGGGCTTAGTTCTTTATCAAGGTACTCAATATCGATTTCTTCTATGTTTTCCATCTTATTTTTTTTTCTTATTATTTTCTTTAGGAGATTCCACATCCTCATTTATATTTATTTCAGTAAAACCTTCATTTTTTAAACTGGATAACCATCCATCTAAATCTTTCTCTATTATCCATGTGTCTTCGTATCTTGTACTTCCTATGCTGTTTATTATTAAAATATTATCCATTACTGGATTTTTATGCCTAGTTATCTCTATTTTAGTCTTGCCTTTTTCTTTAGTCAAACATAGTTTATAACCATTTTCTATTTTCATAATAAATTTTATACTCTAATAAATTGGAATAATTTCATTAGTCAACTAGAAGATTGACAGGATAAAGATTAATAAATTCATCAACTGTAACTAAATCGAGTATTTCTTGTCGGTTTTCATAAAAGAATTCCCATGACATAGCATCATTAGGAAAAGCATTTAAAGTCTCGCTCGTCTCTTTTGTTAATAAGCCAACTCCCCAATCAGAATCCACCGTTCTTAATCTCAAATTATTTCTGTATAATCTTAAATTAATCAAGGAAAGATACACAGTACCATTCCAATCACCGTTAGCAGGTGCAGAATAAACAGGAGATTCTGCAGCATGATATTTAGTTGGTGGATTACAATCATGAAGAAGTATAGTTCCACCTTCTTTTAAATGCTTTAATGAATTTTCAATATCTTTATTTACTTGATGATCTAAGTGTAACCCATCAATGAATATCACATCAAACATAGAATTCTCGTCTAATTCATAAAAGAAATCGTCAGAAGTCATTATATGTGTTGTATGATCACTAGTGGGATTAGGATCCACCCCGGTTTTATTCTTACAGCAAATCTCTTTGAAGCATTCACCGTCTCTCACTCCTATTTCTAAATAATTCGTGTATCCTTTTGATTCGATAACACGGTTGATCATTTCATATCTTTTCATATTTTATATTTTATATTTTATTTCTCCATTTTTCTTGAAAGATAGGCAAAGAACCACTAGTCATATCATACATCTGATTTCTATCAGTTATAACTCTTTCTGTGGTTTTTCCTATATTTTTATCGTGATGTATCACAATTGAATCAGTGACAAGCATGTGTTTAAGTCCATGATATTGAAGCTCCATTGAATAATCATTATCACAGAACCAATGATGAAATCTTTCATCAAGATCCCCAATTATATTATAAATTTCCCTCTTGTGTATTATACACCATCCAGATATATGTTTTCTTATTTCGTATCCTTCAATATTTCCTGAGTGCTCGTATATCTCGTAAATTGTCTGAGTCATCGGACATATAGGAGAAAATGATATGACATCAGATTCCATAACAGATGCTTTCATTATATTAGTAAACCATTTTTCTTTAAATTCTAAATCATTATTACAGAGAGCAACGAATTGTGAATTTCCCTGCTTTCTACCAAAGTTAAGAAATTTGTGATAACCATAAGGTAAAGGAGCTTCAAATGTGTGAACTATATCGGATAGATGTTCCCATTTTACACCAGGTTCAGATTCAACAACAATTATATTAAATAGCTTCTCAGAATAATTTTCTGACTCTAGAATTGACTTTATACAATTTTCAGTTAAACCCTTACAGTAGTCATCTTTAGCATAGCTAACAATCACTATATCCATTAATTTAGTGGGTATCATATATCGATCTTGATTTTTTTATTATATTTTCAAATTTACTAAGTTCTAACATATTTTCAGAATCCGACGGGGAGAGTTCTGGGTATGGATGTGTTTCTATAAATATTCCATCAGCATTCATTACTGAAGCATATTTTACCATCTCTTCGATCATATCACCTCTCCCTTCTGTCTTTCCGTAAATTCCATTGGGTCTTTGCAGACTGTGTGTGCAATCCATTATAATCTTTGAATTTTCGCAGGATTTTTTTAATCTAGAAATTGATGTGACATCAACTATCAAATCATTATACCCAAAGCTGTTACCCCTTTCACCTATTAGTAATTGTGTACCCCCAGCTTTGTAAAATTTATCCTCAATGAATTTACAACTTTCAGGAGAAAGAAATTGTCCTTTTTTAACTAACACAGGTAATCCTGTTTTAGCACATGCTTCAATAAGATCTGTCTGTCTAGACAAAAAAGCAGGAACTTGTAAGTAATCCACAACTGATGCTACTTGCTCAACTTGTTCAGTTTCGTGTACATCCGTTATAACAGGTATATCTAGCCTCTGTTTGATCTTAGATAGTATATCTAATCCTTTATCTATACCAACGCCTCTAAATCCATTAGACGAAGTTCTATTAGCTTTATCAAAACTTGCTTTGAAGATAGGTGTAAAATTATACAGAAGTGCACATCTTTTAATTTCAATAGCTACCTCATAACAAGTGTCCCAACTTTGAATTACGCAAGGACCTGCTATAAGAATCTTATTATATTTAATTTCCATCCGGCTTATTATTTTTTTCTAATTCTTTATTTAATTCATTTAAGTATATTGATTTTCTTAAATTAGTTGTAGAAAAATTATGCTCCCTTTTATTGTATATTAATTTAATATTTCTTTTTATACAAATATTCTTACCTGTAAAATCTATATCCTTATATTCTTCACCTATAATTCTAACGTCTAAATCTAATGACATAAATATTAATTCAAGCTCTTTCTCATTAGTGTATGGTATAATCTTATCAACATGCTTAACAGCATCTAATTGTATGTACCTTTCAACTAAAGACTGCACTGGTTTATTTTTTCCAATTCTATCTAATGAGGGATCAACTTGTATTGCGCATATTAAATAATCGCAGTATTTTTTACACTCCTCTAGCATAATTATATGTCCAGTATGTAAAAGATCAAAAGTAGAGCAAGTAATTCCTATCGTTTTATTCATTTCTATTATTAAATTATCTTAATTAGAAATTCCTTTAGCCTTTAAATTCAAATATCCGCCATGATGGAATTTTGCGTATTCTTCTTTGGTAAATTCTTTATTAGCCATTATTCCAACTACCATAAGATCACAAATAACTGACATACAAGTTGTTGAAGTGGTTGGTGTTAATCCAAGAGGACATATTTCTTCCACCTCACCAAATTCAATATAATCTGCAAATATTAGATCTAATTGAGGGTTTCTTTTTCCTATAACACCAAATATAATATTATTATATTCTAAAGAATGTACAAGTTCTATAAGCTCTATAACTTCTCTAGTTTTTCCTGAGTTACTAAAAACTATAATTATATCTCCTGGCATTATCATACCAAGATCTCCATGTTGAGCTTCTGCAGGATGTAGAAAAAAAGAAGGGGTTCCTGTAGAGCAGAGTGTAGTTGCAAAGGTATTAGCAACTTGTCCTGCCTTTCCCATACCGGAAGTTATTATTCTTCCGCCTTTTAGATTTGAATTTATTATTCTTACTATATCGCCAATTCTTTCGGTTGGTATCTTTCTTAAATACTCTATTTCTTTTTCAATTAAACCTTTATAGTCCATTATTTTTTGATTTGCTCGTTAACCATCTCTTCTAAAATTCCCCTAATTGTGCTATTACTTTCCCACCCAAGAATATCTTTAGCTTTTTTAGGATTACCAATTAGTAGATCAACCTCCGAAGGTCTAAAATATTTAGGGTCTATAGAAACTACGATTTTTTCAGTTTCCACATCTAAACCTTTTTCTTCTAGTCCTTCCCCTTCCCATCTTATTTTATTACCTAAAATTTGATAAACGGTTTCAACTATTTCTCTTACAGAAAAACACATACCAGTAGCAAGAACAAAATCTTCGGGGGTTTCTTGTTGAAGCATTCTCCACATGCCTTCAACATATTCTTTAGCATGACCAATATCCCTTTTAGCATCAAGATTCCCAAGCTTAAGAATTTCTTTACCCCCTTTGTGAATAGCTACAAGAGAATCTACAATCTTTTTCTCCATAAAGTTTTCTCCTCTTCTTGGCGATGTGTGATTAAAAAGAATTCCATTGCATGCAAATATGTCGTATGCTTCTCTGTAGTTTTTTATTATCCAAAATCCATAAAGCTTAGCAACTCCATAAGGGCTTCTTGGATAAAAAGGTGTATTTTCATTCTGTGGTATTTCTTGAACTTTTCCATAAAGTTCTGATGTTGATGCTTGATAAAGCTTAGTAATTGGCGAATGCGTTCTTATTGCTTCAAGTACATTAAGTGTTCCTATAGCATCAACTTGTCCTGTATAGTAAGGAATTTCAAAAGAAATTTTAACATGGCTTTGAGCAGCTAAATTATAAAATTCTTCTGGCTTTATTCTAGATATAAGGTTACTAATAGATACCGGATCTGTAACATCAGCATAGTGCCAATGGAAATTTTCATGAGATCTAATATGATCTATTCTCCATGTATTAAAAGATGAGGATCTTCTAATAGTACCGTGTACTTCATATCCTTTATCGAGAAGGAGTTCAGCAAGATAACTTCCGTCTTGCCCGTTAACTCCTGTTATTATAGCTTTTTTCATTTTAAATTATTTTTTTCAGAATTAACCAAAGATGCAATGAACTCAACCTGCTCTAAAGATAAATCTTGGTGATTAGGTAAATAAAATCCTTTCTCATGAATTATATCAGAATTACCTGTTCCGTATTTTTTATTAACCCCCGTTGCAAATGGTTGCTTAGCCATAGATCCTGCAATAAGAGGTCTAACTTCTATATTATGCTCTTTAATCTTAGCAATGATTGAAGCTCTTTCTGAGTGTACCACAGGATAAGCGAAATTAGAAACAAAATCGCCATCTCTCTGATTAACGTTCAAATAGTTTTCTTTTATAAGTTCCGAATATTTAAGAAAGTTTCTATTCCTAACTGAGGAAAAAGGTTCTATTTTTTCTATCTGATTTATTCCTAGGAATGCTTGAAGATCAGTAGATCTGAGATTTAGTCCAGGAAAATAGAAAGCATACATGCTAGAAAAAGAATCAATTCCGTATTTCTCCCGATATTCTTTTTTTAGATCCTCACTCCAATCTCTATCCCATCCATGATTACGTATAGAAACTAAAATATCATGCATGTTTTTATCTTCTGTTGTAATCATTCCTCCCTCTATAGTACTTATATGATGACCATAATAGAAAGAAAAGAATGACATAAGACCAAAAGTTCCAAGGTAATCACCTTTATATTTTGATCCTAAGCTCTCGCAAACATCTTCCAAAAGAATAACGTTATATTTCTTACAAAGACTCATTATACGCTCCATATCAGGCACTAATCCTAATACAGAAACTAATATACAAACCTCTGGACTTTCTTCTTCAAAGATCTTTTCTAATTTGTCTAGATCTAATGATAGATCTTGTAAGTTACAATCACATAATATAGTTTCTAATCCAAGAACCATAGGGCTACTTAAATCTGTTGCCCAAGAAACTGAAGGTACAACAACTTTTTTTATATTGTTCTTTATCTTAAGAGCAAGAAGAGATAAAAGAATAGCAGATGATCCCGAATTAATAAAACAGCTTCTTAAATCTTCACCTAAAAAATTAGAGAAGTCATTCTGAAATTTTATTGTTAAAGGACCTTTTGTTAATTGTGGTATATCATCTTGTGACATCCATGTCACTAGTTTTTCTATATCATTTTTTGATATTGTGTCTGATACCAATTTTACATTTTTCATTTTCTTTCTAATATTATACCGTAATCAATGTAATTATTAGTTAAAGTCATTTTCCAATCTGGTAAAGCATAATTAACAAGCTCATACCAATTCTCGTGATTCCTTACGCCCTCAACCATTATTATATATTTTTCTGCTACCTCACCCATGTTCTGCATCATTTTTACAGCCTTCTCTGAGTTTAAGTGCATAACTACTGCTTGTGAATAGACTAATTCTGCTTTAGGTATATCTGATACATCTTCTGTTAAATCTCTAACGGATACATTTTTAGGAAATTCCATACCTTCCGGAATAAATTCTTTACCGAATTCTATCTGTGTTCCTAGATAGTCAGCTCCTGAAACTTTAATCTCTGGGCATAATGTCATAATATTTCTTAAATGATAACAAGCACCACACCCGAATTCAAAAATACTCTTAGGATTTATTTTATAAATAAGAGAGTATATTTCTTTCCAGTTACTAACTAAATTATCATGAAAAACTGGGTTGTCGTTAATTATTTCATAGTTTTTTACAAAAAAATCAAAACCATCGTTTTTAACCATTCCCCTTAATTGATCGGAATATTCTGGAGTGTAATTTTTCCAGTTGTACTCATCTTCTTGCTTATTTAAGTTCATATCATTTTTTTTATTATTATACATGAAATAATCATATAGGTTTCAAGTAAAATATATAAAACAAATTAGTTAAATATGAAAATAGTAGCAATGATCCCCGCAAGAATGGGTAGCAAGAGAGTTCCTAAAAAAAATCTTAGGAAAATCTTAGGAAAACAACTAATACAGTACCCGATAGATGCAGCAAAGGAAGCAGGAGTATTCGACGAGATTTATATAAATTCCGAATCAGATGTGTTTAAAGATATTGCAGAAAAAAGCGGTATTAAATTTCACAAAAGGCCCGAGCACTTATCCTCCGATTCTGCTACCAATGACGATTTCACACAGGAGTTTATAAATAATATAGAATGCGACGTGATAGTGCAGATCCTATCTACATCACCTTTTATAACACCAGAAGAAATTAGAGAATTTGTAGAGAGAATTAAGATAGGTGATATCAACACATTAATATCAGTAAAGAACGTGCAAATAGAAGCTATTTATAAAAATGAGCCAATTAATTTTGATCCTATAGGGGTAACACTTCCTTCACAAGAACTAGAGCCGATAAAAGCATACGCTTGTTCATTAATGGCATGGACTACAAAAGAATACAATGAAAATATGAAAATCCACGGAGCTGGATATCACGGTGGAGATTATCCAAAGGACACTTTCGAACTAAAAGGATTTTCAACCGTTGACATCGATAATGAAGAGGATTTTGATATAGCTGAAGTGATAGCTGAGCACATACAGAAAATTGAGAAGGACTCTACAGATTTACATAAAGAAAATGATGTTCCTAGCATTCTAGTTAAGGATGGCGTCGAATACAACGATTTGCACGATTCTAATAAAGAAATAGTTAATCTATACGACGTTATAAACTCTATGGGAGAATCATCCTGGAGTAAAAGAGTAGTAAACTCAGAAAATAATAGTGCAACACTAATCTGTCAAAATCCAGGTGAAGGTAACAGAAGACATTATCATTCGGATTGGAATGAATGGTGGTTAATTGTTAAAGGCGAATGGATATTTGAAATAGAAGGAGCTAATAAAATAGTTAAAGAAGGAGATATGGTATTCATAGAAAAAAACAGAATCCATAGAATAGAAGCAACTGGAAACGTACCAGCTATTAGATTAGCTGTTTCAAGAGAAGACGTTGATCACATATATACGGGAGATATTAAAAAACTATGATAAACAGTTTTTATAAAATAAAAATAGACCCCTTACTATCAAATAATAGTTACCTATATAATAAGGAGGACGATAGATTATACTTAGATTTCATGTCAATGTATTCTTCTCTTCCTCTTGGCTATAATCACGATATATTTAAAAGAGATGATTTTAAAGAATCTATTAATAAATGGGCAGGTATTAGGATAACCAACTGCGAATACACATCAGAAGAAAGGGAGACATTTGAAAAAGATTTTATGGAATTTACTTCCTTAGGTATTTTTCATAATCCTCATTTTGCATGTACAGGAGCTCTTGCAGTAGAGCATGGTATAAAAATGGCATTTGAATATTCAAATAAAAAAAATCCTAAGGTTATATCTCATAATAAAAGCTTCCATGGTATTACTTCATACGGAAATATAGTAACAGGTAGAACTGGGCCAAGCTACAAGAGATTAAACGGATTTCCTGGGGATAAAGTTTGGCCTAAATTTAACGACTTAGATGATCTTGAATTGTCAATTAAAAAGGATCAAAATATAGCTGCTATACTTTTTGAACCTGTTCAATGTACCAATGGAGATATCTATTACTCTTTATAATTTTTTAAAGGACTAAGATCGATAGCAAATAAGTATGATATACCTCTTATTTATGATGAGATACAAACAGGATTCTGTACCACAGGAAAAATATGGTATTTTCAAAATACTGCTTATGCTCCGGATATAATAATATTCGGAAAAAAGTCACAAGTATCGGGAGCTATGTCAACTAAGAGAATAGCAGAAAAAATTAATGATCCGTCAAAATATTGCATAACATGGGACGGTGATATAATTGACATGATTAGATCTACGTATATAATTAAGGCAATCAAAGAGAAAGATCTGACAGGGAATTCAATAAAACAAGGATATAAATTACACACAGGACTAGAAGAAATGGGTCTAATGAATGTTAGATCGTGTGGGCTGTTAATAGCTTTTGATTTTGAAAATCAAGAACAAAGAAATTCTTTTATTCTTAGATCTAAAAACAACGGATTACTTGTTAATTCAGCAGGGGATACATCAATTAGGATTAGACCTAATTTAGCAGTAAAAGACGAAGAGGTTAAAGAAGCTTTAAAAATTATAAAAAAATCTATATTATGATTACAAAACAGGATAACGAATTTAGAAACACAATCGAGAGATGGTTCGGTGATTTAGGAGATCAGAAGCATTTAAGGAATTACAATTTATGTCCAGATGATCTAATAGTAGATGTTGGTGCATACAAAGGTCAATGGCTTATTGATATGTACAATAAATATGGGTGTAATGGAATAGGATTCGAGCCAATAAAAAGCTTCATAGAGGATGTGATATTTCCAGAAAAAATTAAGGTGCACAATTTTGCATTAGGGCTAGAGAATAAAGAGGATAAAATAAATCTAGATGAAGATGGATCATCAATATCAAATGAAGGTGAAGAGATAATACTAATCAAAGACGCAAAGGATTTTATCAAAGATCAAAGAATAGCAGTTCTAATGATCAATATCGAGGGATATGAATATGATCTAGTACCTTATCTTATAGAAAATAAATGTCTAGACCTTGTGCAAAATATACAAATACAATTCCACAGAAACAAGGGTATTAAAAAAGAATACATGTACGGAATTATTGATGATCTAAATAAATTAGGTTTCAATACAAAATTCAGTTACGAATTTGTATGGTGGGGAGGATCAAGGAACGAATAAATTATCTTCCAAATATTTATCCAACAATACTCTATCGTCAGATCTAGCTACTGATTTAAAATGCTCTATCTGAGGTTTCTGAGAATGTAAATCAGATCTTGCTGAAATACCATTAACTGTTCCGTTAAGTTCATTCTTGTAAATTCCCATCTTAGATGAAACAACATCGAAATATTCCTCATTGTATACCTTACCGTATCTTCCCATGTTATAAAAGTTTATCCCAGTAACAAAAAGAGATTTAATTTCATACTTAAGAATAATTTCTATTCCTACTGTTCCTAAATTACATATTGTTCCAACTCTTCTAAAAAATCCATATAAATAGCTATCTTCCACATTTTGTACTTTAATACCTATTTCTCTTAAAGAAGCAAAAAAAGATTCATGGTCATCTATAAAATCACTAGAAACCATTCCACATATAATGTGCTTACACTTAGAAAGGTAACCTGTATTTCGGTAAGCAACTGGTATTTCAAATGAGTTAAATGAATGTATTATTATATCTGTTCTACTACCGTAGTCTTTCATAGCTATTTCTGTAGGTTCTTCTAAAAATCCTACTCTCACTACAACATCAAATGAGTCTATATAATTACCAAGATTTTGTCCATTTATATGAAATGAAGGTCCAACTATAGCTACTGTTTTTCCGTCTAATATTTCTTGGAGCTCAGCAGTTTTTACGTAATCGGTATATTTTTCTATATAAATATCAGGATTTACTGCAGATGAATCCCACACAGGATAATTACTCATACCCTTATTTTATTATAGAATTCATCGTAATCACAAAAATCTAATATTTTATGCCACGAGTTTTTATTTAGATTGTAAATATTAGTACCTATATTTTTAGCCAATTCTTTTATTATATTAAGATCTTCCATAACATCGTCGCTAAATCCTAGTAAATTAGGAGGATCTGATAATAAAGTATAATCATCATTGGTGTTTATTTGTCCTGAATATCCTTTAGAATAATCCCAGTCAAATCCTATCACATATATTGAATCACATCCCATCATAGTAGCAAATGATAATCCATGAAGAATAACGCTTCTTCCTGGACCGTATGTTCTTAATATTATTTCATTTAAAGGACCATTAAAATCCAACAGCTTTCTTTTTCTAAAGGGGAAATCTATATTATCAGAATTACAATAAATACCAAATTCCTCTTGTATACTTTTTCTATCCTTTATAAACCCTTCACAACAATAATGTTCTATGGGATCATTCCAATTTTTAAATTTTTCATACCAAGGTAAATTCTCACCACAATCTTGATTATTATAATGCATTCTATCAAAAGGCAAACACGTTATTTGGTTTTCATCTATGAATTTACGAGGAGTTAAATCAACAACATCTGGATATAAGACAGGGATGTTAAAATTTTTAATCTCTGATATCACTCTAGGTAGAGTTAAGCTGGGCTCAGCCATTATCCAATAGTCGGGTGTTTTGTTGTAATACTCGAACCAATAGTTCATACCAAAAGTAACTATACTCTCTGGGTTAAGATCGTGTAAATTTCTTTTTATTTCAGGGGTTAAACTAGGGCCGTTACCTATCACTAAAGCAGATTTTCCTTTATGCTTGTTAATTATATCACATATATCTAAAATCATAGGATATAGTTTATATTTTTAGTGATACTAAAATCTTTCTTAACTTCACTATTGTGGGACAATAAAAAATCTCCTGAAAAATTAACATCCCTAAGCCATTCATAATTAGCTATAGTCTTGACTTCAGTCCTGTTTTTTCTTACTGATATAAGATTGTATTTTTCCTCGTCTGATTTTTCACCGCTTTTAGATAAGGTTATACCCCAATCTTCTGTTAGTATAAATAAATCGACATTGCCTAAAATATGAACTAGATATCCACCAGCACTTCCGCTAATTATTGTTCCGTCAACGATAGAAGAAATAGCTAAAACTTCATCGTGTGATAAGCTCTCTTCAATTTCTAAATAACTATCACTCATATTATCATAAGAAGCAGGGGGGAACCCGATGTTTATAATACCTATTCCGTTATTAGTCCAATATCTTATATGATCCTCAAGTTCAGGTATTTGTATTTTCGTATTATAATTTGCAACACTTTTTAAAGTAGTACTTCTAGATATTAGGAGATAATTTTTTTTATTTTTTTTAAGATGTGATTCAAATTTATGCTCCATTTTTTTTTTAGAATCTAGAGATGGATTTAATAATGGCTTACTGGAAATATATTTTTTTAAAAACTCCCAGTCTCTTCTTAAAGCATCCCTATAACCCCCGTGACTAACCCGATATATTTGGTTGAGTAAATTAATATTATTAGGATTTTCTAATGATATTACCTCATAAGGGGTAATACTTATAATCTCTGCTCTTAATAGATCAGGATCATTTTTAATATAACCCATGACAGTTTCGTGAAAAATAGAAGGCCCATCTAGTTTTTCTTCCCAATGATGAAGCTGTGGATAATTCTCTCTTATTGTATCCAAAAAATTATCATTACAAGAAATAAAATCATCCGCTTCCGAAATTATAGTAGCTACCTTTGTTGGTAAAACTACCGATATTCTTTCGTACATATCTCTTATCTCACTGATAAAGGCATTAAGCCTAGACCATGTATTATATTCGCATTTTTTTTGTGGAAAAATTATTAGATGCTTATACATTTAAAGTTTACTTATATCAAAATAATCAAAGACCTCATTAAGTCGAGATTCTTTAGATGTATTGTATATATTAACACCTATTTTTTTAGCGGATTCATTAATTATTGATAAATCACTTATTATCCTATCTACTATGTCAGGAGATTTATTTATACTATTCATTCCCATGGTTATTCGATCAACTAATCTCATTCCTAGATTTTTAATACCCTCTTCGCCTTCAAAATCGTTGTTAAAATATCCGTTGGTATAATCCAGATCTATACCAGATATGTAAATAGGATTTAATCCTAACATAACACTTAAAGAAACCATATGCACACCAACAGTATCTCCTGAACCGTATTTATTTTCAGATCCTGTGTATTTTTGGAATTCCTCCTGTATACAAAGTCTTCCCTCTATAATACCATTACAACAGGAGGGAGGTCTGCCGTGTACATCTAACCATCCACATCTTTCTGAATTAATATGTCTTTGATCGTATCCAATATAATCTATATCTTTTAACATCTCTTCAACTTCCTCTCTTGGTGTAAGATCTAAACAATCTGTATACAAGAAAGTTGCACCCATTTTATTATACCTATCTTTTGCTAAAGGAATATGTAAAGGATTACAGTAATCTGCAGGTTGTGCAAGTATCCAATAATCTACTTTAAAATCGGACATAACATCAATATTGTTACAAGAAACAATAGAAAAATTATCCTTGTCTTTCTCTTTCTCTTTTATAAAATGTGAAGATTGTACTAAGCTAGGACCTAATCCCATTACTAGCCCAATTTTACCTTTCTCTTTATCTATTATATCAGAAAATTGTTTGGATGGCATTATTCGTCTGTAGGTCTAGTTAAAGGTTGCGAAGAACCTTTTCTTATAATTTCTTCTTTTATTGTTGGACAAGAAGCTCCACATTCAATAATTATTTGGTAAAATAATATAAGAGATAAAACTTCTGTTGTGTGAAAAAATTCCGTATCAAAACAAACCTCTAACATATCTTCGGGTATAACTGCAGATTTTTGACCAGAAATTAAACATGTCTTATATCCATTCTCTTTACCCCAATGCAAAGCTGATATGACATTTTTTGATGTACCAGAACAGGATAAACCTATAACCATAGTCTCTGATGATTTAGCGTTATTTTTTTTCAAAAGTTCTAGCCATCTAACAAATATATTGTTGTACCCATAATCATTTGCTACAGATGTAATTAGACATTGACTGTCCATAGAAATAAACATCTTATTAATTCCTGCTTTAGTAAGTAATCTATTGCAATCATCTGCAGCATGGTTTGCTGTTGACCAAAGACCTCCATTACCAACAAGGTATATGTTCTTTGCTTCTTTTATCTGCTTAATAAATTCTTTATATTTTGGAGATTCTAGTAAATTATTAAATTTACTTTCTATGTTTTCAAGATTTAGTATCATAACTTTTTTATTTATTTATGTATTTTAATTTATAATCATTGATATAGTTAAATAGTTCAGGGTGTGGATCAATAAGTTCTTTGAACATATTTCCGGGACCTTTTGTTAGTATTAAACCTATTTTATTATATTCATTTTTTTTATCTTTTTTTAAAAAGGTAATCATTAAATCTACATCTAGATCTAATAAATCAAACCCGCTCCAGATAGATTTTAATATCTTTCTGTAAAATAAAAAATCGTTCTCTTTTATATATCCCTTACAAAAAGAAATATAATTAGCCATATCCATGCCTATAGATACTGCAATACCATGTGGGATTGAATACTTTTTAATAGATTCTATTGAATGTCCAAATGTGTGTCCATAATTAAAAATAACCCTAGGACCTTTATCAAACTCATCTATTTCTATGTATTCTTTCTTTATCAGTAGGCTTTTGTATATTATATCTCTTATAGATGTATTTATTTCAAAGCATTTTTTGTAATTTTTAACAAAAAAATCTAGATCGTTCCCACCTTTAATAAAAAAGTAATGAGACATTTCACCTATACCGGAGCGTATTTCTGAATCATCCAATGATTTAAGAATATTTATATCTACAAAAACAGAAGCAGGGGGATAGAAATTACCTAGCTGATTTTTATAATCCCCAAAATTTATAGAAGTTTTACTTCCTATACAGCTATCTCCCTGGGAAAGAAGCGTAGTAGGATAGAATATCCAATCTATCCCCCTAAATAAAATTGAAGCTATAAAAGATCCAAGGTCCTGTATGGTTCCACCACCTATACATATTATTCTATCATTTTTAGTTAAACCTATATCTAATATTTTAGTTATCATAGAATTAACACCATCAAAACTTTTAGATTTTTCTGATGCCTTAACTTTAATTATTTTAAGATTTTTGTTAATAGATATGTTAATCTTATTGTCACATATGATTATATCATTAGGTTTTATTATATTTTTTATATGATCTTCTATTGAATCTATAAAGAAAACACTATAGTCTCTTATTGATGACTTTATATCTATTTTATACAATTGAGAATCCTCCATCTACTATAATATTTTGCCCAGTCATATACGAATTACATTCTGATAGAAGAAATAACGAAACATTAGATATCTCATTAGGTGTTGCCATTCTACCCATTGGTATTGTTTTTTCAAGATCTAAGATATCTGAATCAGATAAAGATTTTCTAGTTAATTCAGTTTCAGTAAATCCAGGAGATATCGAGTTTACTATCACGTTATTATTGGCTCCCTCTACAGCTAAACTTCTAGTAAGACCTATTATTCCATTTTTTGAAACAGAATAGGAGGTCCTTCCTTTTTTTGTTATCGATCCCCATATAGAAGAAACGTTTACAATCCTACCATAATTATTCTTTTTCATTTTTGGGATTAGATGTTTAGATATAAGAAACGGAGCATATAGGTTTACATTCATAATCGAATCAAAGTCTTCTATGTCTATATCTTCCAAGCATGATATTTTATTTATACCCGCGCAATTAAAACATCCATCTATTATAGGTATTTCTTCTATAATTTCAATAAATTTGTATATTCCCTCCCTAGTTGAAAAATCAGCTTTTAAGAATTTACCATAGTCTATATTAGTATCCTTTGTACCCGTTACAATAACATTGGCTCCACAAGAATTTAAATTTTTAGCTACGTGGTATCCTATTCCTTTAGTACCACCTGTTACTAATATTGTTCTATTTAAAAAATCTATATTCATAGATATTTTTTTATTTCTATCTCTACTCTTTCGTTAAATGCAGGATCTGCCCATGATCTATTATAATTATCATCCATAGATTCTTTCATTGAATCATAAATTGAAGTACTATTAAAATTTACATCATTTAATATTGAGTAAAGTTCTTCCGTAGTATCAAATTTTATTATTCCTTTCTCATTATAGAAATCTTTAATATTAGGACATCCTTTATAGATCGGTATTGTTTTAGTTCTAAAGCAATCGACTATTTTTTCAGTAAACCAATTTTCCATAAACTCATTCTCAATTACTATAGAGAATTTATAATCATTAAGTCCTTCCTCTTTTTTTTCTATAGGATTAAATCCCCTACCATACAAATCAAATCTAGCTAATCCTAAGTGAAGAGAATCAACTACCTCCATTCTTACAGCATGTCCAGGAGTAAAATTCTTGTTAGATGTTACAAAGGAAACGTTTCTTGTTTTATCTATAGATTCGCTTTTCTCCTTTATCCAAGAGTCGCCAAAATAAAAAAGTTTAGCTTTCTTATTCGATTTAAGAATAGAAGAATAATATGTAAGAATAAGATCGAATTTATTTCCCTCCACATCAAGATACTGTTCTACTGCTTTATTAGTTACAGACGGAGGCTCAACTTGAACTGCTACTTTAAATAAAGACTCATCATTTATCCAATGTGGATCACGGGAAGGATCTATTTCTATAGCTACTCTTTTATGGTAGCTTCCAAAATAAGTAAAAGGATCCACACTCCATCCTTTTAATAATATTTCTTGTACTATTGGCTTTATCATTTTAGTTTAAATTAAGTTCTTTTTTTGCGTTATTTATTATAGAAGAATCTGCTGCACCGTTACACCATCTTTTACCTTGATGATCTGAGGGTGATGAATATACTGCTACTGGGCTTTCTAAAGCTTCAGTGTTAAAGAATATATGCGAGAAAAAATTCCATCTGTAATAAGCCCAATCAGCATATCCTTTTGGTGGCTCAGATAAATTATCAGCAACTGCTTTACCTGATCCTACCCCCCCAAAATGAGCAATATGTGATCCACAGTCAAAATTAAGATTCGATTCAAATCCATTATTCTTAGATCCATCTAAATCTATACCACCATATTTGTATGTGTCTAGAAATCCTATTCTTCCTCCGTTTGTTATTATTGCATGGGTAACAGGATCAAAGAAATCTAAAGATCTATGTCCTGTAGGAGAAGCCCATCCCCCACACATTCGGGTAAATATTTCAAAATCATAATTAGGTATCTTATGAGTATTTACACCCATTAAATAAGTAGACACACAGTCTGGTGTTCTTTCTAATCCTTTTATACCACTTAGATTATTCTTATAAGGCCTAGGAGATCCTATTATATCATATCCATTATTTAGCATAGAAACTATATCAGAAATACATTCGCCATTAAAATAACAATCGGAGTCGAGATGTATTACAAATTTATCAGAATGTATATTTCCTTTCATAGCAGTTGCAAAAGCAAGTGCAGTTCCTTGATGTCCAATTGACCATTTCTCCTTTGCAGAGCTATGTGAATCCCAATTAATTAGTACATTATTAGGATGATTTATAATATCGCCTGCTTCTTTAAAATCTCTAGATGTACCTATTATGTTCAGTTTTAAATCGTGGTGTCTATGAAAAGATTCTAAACAAACCGCTAGGATCTTTCCACAATTAAAAGCTTCAGTAAAGATAAATGTATTTTCCATTTTATTTCTTTAAAAAATTATATTCAACGTTTTTCATTTCTATATCAGAAAATCCGTCTCTTTGCCATGCTAGAGATGGAGTAAATCCGTAACAAGGTACTTTTAATTGTATTCGAGATAAATGAACATCAACCTCACTATTAAAGATGTTAACTGTATCAAATTCATTAATAAGAACATCTAGATGTGTCTTTTTAACCAAATAACAATGAGTTGTAAAAGTTTTTTGTAACCTATGAATATTTGGTGCTATTATGTTTAATGGCATTCCGTTATGGTTACCACCTAAATATAAAAGATGCCAATCAGAAGGAACGTGTCTTACTACATCTAAATAGCTATATATGAAATTTTCATTAAAGACAACATCATCCTCCGTTATCATAAATATTTCACCTTCTTGTTCTTTAAGATATCTATAAAGGTTAAGATGTGACATAACACATCCTACGTGTCCTGGTTTTATTTTAGCAGGTACATTTAATTCATGACCGTCAACGCCATTAAAAAATTCGAAGTCTAGATTGAATCTTTTAAATTCTTCTATAGCTTCATTCCTTCTATCAGGTCTTCTTTCTAGATTTATGCAATAAATATTATCTATTCCTGGTATTTTCATATTATTCTTCTAACGATACTGCTCTTCCTACTTGTTTAACCCAATCTAGGTTTTTTCTTACTTTTTTATTTTTATCTAATGCAGCAGTTAACATTATTGTATCTATACACATTTCTTTTGCAATAAATTCAAAAGCAGCTAAGTCTTTAGGGAAGCAATGTCCTCCAAAGCCAAAATCTCCATCAGGACCAGGCACCGACCAATGTGAATTTCCCAGTCTATCATCATATCTTGAGTATTCTATAACTTTATCATAATCTATATTTAATTCCTGACATATCTGATAAACTTCATTAGCATAAGAAACCTTCATTGCTAAAAATGTATTAGTTACATACTTAATAGTCTCTGCAATAGTAGAGCTAGTTTTAATTATAGGTACACGAGGAAATGCCTTAGTAAAAATCATCTTAACTTTTGATGATGCTGGTCTATCTCCTCCTATAATTATTCGGTTTTGTTCTAAGTAATCATTAACAGAATTAGCTTCAGTTAAAAATTCAGGATTAAAAACAATAGAAATATTTGGAAATTCTAAATTTAATTTACTAGTAGTTCCTGGAGGTATAGTGGATTTTATCACTACTATATATTGGTTTTTATTTAAAGATGTAGTACACTCATAAATTTCATTAAGTGCTTTCTTAACTATACTTAAATCACATTCTCCTGATTTTTTCATAGGAGTTGGTACACACAAAAAGCATAATACACTATTCTCTATAACATTAAATACAGATACGGAATTGCTAAATTTATTAGGATCCTTATCAAAGCATATAACATCAAAATATTTTTCCATTCCTTCTCTAACAGCAGATCCGACAAATCCTTGTCCTATAATACCTATCGTTTCTTTTTCCACTATATTATATTATTTTCATTTCTTTTCTGTAAACTTGTCTCCAGCTAGTACCTAAGTATCCTCGTCCTACCCAATTTTCCGGAGCATATATTATTTTATCATCTGATTTATTTAAGAATGAAGCCCACCATGAAAAACTAGAATTTGCAATTATAAAATTAGCGCATCTAGACATTTTATAAAGGTCTATGAACTCGTCTTTCTCTTCAGAGAATAAAAAATCAGAAGAGAAGTTTTCTTTACACCATTCGATATCATCAGAAAAAATCATAAAGTTACTAGTCCTATCTTTTAAATTTTCTATTGCTCTATTATAATAATCCATAGGAGGTATAGGATGGTGTAAAGGGAAGTTTAGATAATCTCCTCTTCTTACATGTATAGCAGTTATACCTTCTAAATTTATTTCTTCTATTTTAGATTTTACAAAATCTGCTGGTTCTAAAAGATCTCTTATTGTGTCCTCCTGTCCATTAAAATAATTCTCGTTCTGAAAATATCCAATGAGATCAATGTTATCTATATTAGGAATAGGGGTGAAAGAAAAAGGATCTTTTTCTCTGTGTAAAATTAGTCCTGGTGGTATTGATCCTGTTCTAATTGGAGTTTTTAAATAGGAATTATATTTCCACTCAGGAAAAATAAATTCTTTACCGTTTCTAATACAATGTGAATAAACAACAGCAATTTGAAAAAGCTGATTGCCCAATTTACCATATTTTCCTAAGTGACTAAATGCTATCATTTGCTAAATAAAAATCTAATACTTCTTTTATACTTTCTCTTAGTACACTAAATTCAAAATCCGGTGCTATTTTTTTCATTCTTGAATTATCCGCATCTTTTCTGTATACCCCGTCAGGTCCATTACCGTTGAATGTAACCTTAATTTTTTTATCTGTGATATTCTCTATAATACTTCCATATTCAATTAATGATAAATTATAATCAGGAGAAAAATTAAAAGATTCAGAGACTTCGTTATCAACACAATAAGCTAGCATTCTTGCAAAATCGTCATACGTTACAAATTGTCTTAGAACTTTACCGCTACCAAACATTTCAAGTTCTTTATCGCCATTGGATAATGCTTTAGCAGATTTATAAATCAATGATGTAAGAAAATGTGTTTTATTAGGATCATACGATTCTTCCATACCAAAAAGATTACAAGGAATAATATAATTGTAATTTTTTCCGTATTTCTGATTATAAAGATCAGTGAGTTCCGCTAATATTCTTTTAGATTGAGCATAACCTCTATTTGTTTTTTCTGGATCGCCTAAAATAATATTATTCTCTACAATAGGATATTCAACATTATCTGCTGGATATACACATGTTGATAATATAGAAGTTAATCTTTCTATTTCTAATTCTTTACATGCTCTAAAAACATTAGTATTAATTAATAGATTGTCATAGAAATACTCAAAAGGATTTTCCATGTTACTTTTAATACCACCAACTTTAGATGCTAAATGTAAAACCCAATACGGAGATTCATTTTTAAAGTATTCTAATGTTGATTGATAATCAGTTAGATCTAATTCAGATCTTCCTTCTATATAAGAAGCATTAGGCAAATATTTTTTTAGACTTTCAGCTAAATGTGATGTACCTCCTGTTATTAATATTTTTTTATTCATTTATAAAAGTATTTTTAATTCTATTATAAAGTTCTTTAGATTTATTTACATAATCTAACCAATTATGATTATTGCTTATAAATGAATCGTGTATTCTTTTCTCTACACCTTGCATAGGATTTTTTCCCCATGCAGGATGATGCCATAAGTGATATAATTCTATCTTAGGATCATCTAATGTTATTATGGTTTTAAATCTTTCAACTTTATTCCAGAAAAAAGCATCCTCTATAGAATATCCCCAGAAAAAATGAGGATCAAATCCCCCACATTTTTCAAAAAGATCCTTTGATATTGCAATAGATCCTCCTGGTGCTCCGTATCCACCTTCTTTATATGATTGTTTATTAACAATTATAGATTCTATATCTTCCCCGTTAAAATAATCAATCGAGGGAATTTCATTCAGATAATTAACTCTTCTATTATAAAAACACTGTACTACATCATTCAATTCTATTTTATTAAAAACCTCATCGTAGAAATTACTAGGTACTAATAAATCGCAGTCATGAAAATGTAAATATTTGGTGTTACTTATTAATGATCCTATATTATGGCAAAAGCATTTATTAAATATATTACCCGATGAATTAATCCATCTGTAATGTATATCTGGATTATTAAATTTATCACAATTAAATATAGATTCATTAGAGTTTTCTATAATAATAAAACCTATTTTATTTGAAGAATTATTAGAAGAAGCTAATAATGTTTCTAATGTTTTTTCTAAATGCATGTATCTCCCTCTGAAAGGAATTATAGTAACCAAATCATACTCATCAATGCACTTATCTACAGTTAATCCATCAAAGCATTTAAAAAGCTCTTTATTTTTTTCTTCTGCTAAATTGCTTAAATCATTATAATTAATTGCGGAGATATTTATAAAAAATGGAAGAGAATTGTCAATATTATTTCCGTTTATTATATTAAGATGTTCCCAATATTTAGCTATATCAGTATTATTTTTTTCCATTATATAATCTAGATTATTTTTTTCGTATAATTCTATTATAGGGTGTTTATTTGTTATAACTTCCGCTTTTATAATTTCTTTTATTTCTTTATTAATATCAGTATTTTTATTTCCGTGAATGAATCTGTTTAATATTCTTCTTCCTCTTCTTTCCTCAGATATATCTCTTTCTGGTTTTTTCATGAATTAAATATTTAATAAAGTAGGCTCTGATCTTTTGCCAACAAATGATTCTTTTATTGTTTTTGAAAGCTCTAATTGATCCATTCTAGTAAATTTATTAAAAAGTGCTTCATTTATATTCATATTCCTAACATCTTTAGATCTATGATTAAGATGTGCTGCTTCTGAAGGAATTCTTAACATACTCTCATCATCCCTATCAAGCAATGATTTAATCATTTCCGTTGTTGCTTTATCTTCCCAGCCATATCTAAAGAAGTTTTCGTTGTATCCTCCCATAGTATTCCAGAACCATTCTTTATTATAAACTAGTATAGCTCCGTACCCACATCCTCTAGACATAGATCTAAATTGAAATACAGGGTCTCTAGGGCCACCACCTCTTTTTTTAAAAACATTAAAGTCTTTTGTTCTTATCCAATCGGTAGTGGGATCTTCAGTATTACACCAATAATATGTTTCCGCTCCAGCAGCAAATTCTCCATTAAATTCACTAATGATAGTGAAATAATTATTTTCAAAAACAAAATCAGAATCCATCAGGACTATAATATCACCTTGTGCTTCTCTTGCTCCTACATTTCTACACCAGCTAAGATTAAATCCTCTATCATGTGGATCTTTAATTCCTATGTGTTTATAAGAAATAATTGGATTACTTTGTTTGTAAAAATTATTATCTAATGATTGCTCCACCACAATAACTTCATAATCAACAAAAGTCTGATTTTTAATACAAGTAAGACACTCGTTAAAATTTCTATTTCTTAGATGGTCATTTCCACCTGTGGGAAGTATTATTGATAATTTCATTTAATCTATTCTAATTTTATTAAATAATTCTTTACAAATCCCAATATTTGAGGATAACGGTCTTGGTAAATGACAATCTATATATTCATCTGCATTATAGTCTGTTTTTGGCCAGATCACTTTATCCAATCTTCCTCTAGCATATTTCTCTTCTATCCATCCTCTTTCTAAATGCTTAATAGATATGTGTTTATTTTTAACAGATTGATTATAAAAGAACTTCTGATCTGTACCAAATCTTATATTCATTTTCATTAATCTTCTTAAAAAATTCTGATGAGAATTATCATTCATTTCTAATAGATCAATAAAGCTTTGTGTGTCTCCTGCAAGATAACACATAGGGTATTGTGGATTAGTTACATACCATCTATATTTAATAATATCAGAGCTGTAAGAAACTATACCTTTATCTCCAATGGAAGCCACACCATTTTTATAATATTCTTCAGAAATAGGAAGCATATCAATATCTGATATTATAAAAGGAGCATCTAATATCTTAGCTGCCCAAAATCTTATACATTGTGCTTGTTGAGCTATACTCCATTCAGATATTGATTCAAGATATATTACCTTTCCATGTTCATGTACGCTCTCTGGTGGAGTTTGTTTATCAATATAAAGTAGTACTGGTTCTATACCTATTCTTTTCCATGCTTTAGCTACGTAAGGCCAAAAATCAAGATATTCAGGATTTGAATCGGAGCTGACTACAGCATATTTTAATTCCATGCTTATCTTATCCTGAAATTACGATTTTGATTCGTATTTCTATGAACATTTCTTGACTCTTGATAATGCTCTATTACTGGAGATGTTCCTGGATACATTGTTTTCATGTGATCAAATATGAATGTGTATTCTGGTGGTAGATTGAAATAATCGATCTCGGTCATTTCTCGATGAGCTCTTTGCATATTTTTTTGCTCCCATGTTTCAGGTTTCATTCTTTCTGCGGGTGTGGCTTCATTTAGTTGGATCCATCGATCAACAAATCTCTTAACCTTGTCATTATTCTTTAGAAAGATAGTTCCTGATAGGGCTTCGTCTGCTCTCCATCTGAAGTCTTGCGTTCTATATGCTATATCACATGTGAGATCTGGTATAAGACTTGGGTATTGTTTAAAGAGTGCATCAACATCTACATATAAAAGATCCTGATTTCTGTCATTTAAACATTTCTTAATAAAATGTGCTTTGTAATGTGTATTCTTTTCCCAAGAACCTAAATCCTCTATATCTTCTATATAAAAAGGAATACTAAAGTTTTGTAAAGTCTTCTCAAGATTACCAGCTAGGACTTCATATTGTGTGCTCTCAGTATAATAAGCTATTACTAAAAATTGGGGACTCATAAGATTATCATATATAAAGTATTCATAGCCTGGGATTTTAAAGATAAAAATTTTAGACGGGTTCCACAGAATAGTTTCAATATTTCAGATATATTTTCAATTCATGAATAATTTTCCCTGATTTAATATATAATATAATGTATTAACAAGATTACATGAAAGAATTAAAGCCTTATTGGTTTATAGAATCCCCAATAGATACAGAATATAGATATTATATTCTTATGGCTTATTTAATGAGGGTCAAAGAGAGCTTTAAAACACAAGGATTTGAGAAGTATTTCAAGAATCTAATTGCAATAAAAAAAGATTTGGAGAGCTTTGATAAAAAAACAGAGCTAACACAAAAGACCTTGTCTAAAATGACAGATGAGGAAAGGAGTCATATGTATGATATGCTTGATAAAAATCTTGATGATATAGAAGAAATTGAGAATATTGTAAAAAATTCAATAAAAGTAATCAATGAGTTTCTTAATGATAACAGAGAATTTTATGAAAGATATAATTCATTAGTTGATGTCGAAAGCTATTGTGCTAAATATAATCTTTGGGATCAGGGATTTTTAGTTATAAGAAAAAAAGGTGAAGAACACATGAGAATATTTAGTTGGTTCTTTTCCATAGTTAAAGTTGCGGGTAAGGAGAATATAGCTTTATTAATGACCGAATTATTAGATCCTCAATGTAACACAACAAAAGATATTGCTAAGATAAAAAAATTTCTAAAAGAAAACATAAAAGACTTTTCCACTCAATATGATTGTGTGTTAGTCGCTGATGTATCTAAGGATATTGATTTAGAGATAGGAACAGAGCTAGGGAAAGAAAAATCTATAGATCTTATTATGAATAAGTTTAAAAGCTGAATCCTCCTTTAGCTTTTTTTAAAGCATTAAGTTCTTCTTTATCCTCTTCTGTAAATTCAAAACGATCGAAAGGGAATTTTTCTATATCAAATATTCGAACCTTCTCGTTACCCATTTCGTCCTCTGTAACAACTTCCACCTTAGTGCCTTTTCTATTTATATAGAAATCTGCTCCCCCGCCATTAGCAAAAATCTTATTTCTTATAAATAGTAATCCGCCTCCAGGCATTGTGGTCTCTGGCTCATATTCACCTGCTTCTATTATTCTTTCTATCTCAGGTATGACTTTAGCTACTTTTATAAATGGCATTATTGCTAATTCTTCAATTTTTGATATCCCTAAGTTGGATGATAAAAATTCAATAATTTCTTTTCTTAGATTTGGTTTTTCTATAAAAACAGCTTCTAAATCGTCGCAAAAACTTTTACTACTATAACCATCTTTTGGATCGTTAGATGTATAAGCAAACGGTATTGAATATGTCTGTCCCATATTTCCTGCAGCAGAACTTTCGTCTAGATTAAATTGGTTAAATGTAAAGATCCTTTTCATAATCCCGATGTAAGTGTTATTTTCTTTCTTTCTTCAAATCCCATAGATTGTGAATTTATTAAATCGATGCCTATTTTTTTTAAAGATTCCACTGGGAATTTATCAAAGCTTGGCTCTCCTGGTTTGGTTTTATCGTTAGGCATACATTCAACAAAATATTCAGAAGCCTTTGGTTCTATATAACATCCGTTTTTGTTACATGTTATAAGATCTCCTTCTTGACATTGGTATTGTGTCCAAGTTGGCTCCAAGTAATCTATATCACCTATTTTACCTTTAACATCATAGGATATTAAAATATCCACTGAAAATGGATTAGTAACACTATAACAAGCACCATCTCCTTCTAATCCATAAAAGCTGGGAAAAGCATCTGTAAAATTGTCTATCTTTAAAATTCTTGCCATTACTACATATATATCAGATTCCCACAGGTAAAATGATATATACATTAAAAGTAGATTAAAATGACTATTCGTAAATATTCACAATTTCTGGCAGAATCTAAAAATGCTTCATTAAATGTATCATACAGTAATGAAATGTCACTTTTAGAAAATGAATACCTTAAACTTAAGTCCGAGGGATTAAATGAAGAACAAATAAATGAAAATATTTTTGCTTCATTTTTAGGATCATTAGGAGGTGGTTTTACAGATACTTTTAAAGATTATGTTATTGACTGGGCAACAGAAAAACTTGGTATTGAAGCATTCGATGAAATGGGACAACCAACATTCTTTTATCAAGTAATACGAAACATTATTGAGCAGGTGCATTTCACAGATCTTGGTAGTTATTTTGGTAAAGGATCTTGTAAGTTCTGGTCAAAAGCAGTTGTAGAGGGTCTTTCTGAAACATTACAAGAAAGAGGAATAGAATATTTATTACCTAGATTAGGTTTAAAAATGGATATGCAAAGTGGAATGGGAGCAACTATAGCAGCAGGACTAAGAGAGGCTTTAACTAATGCAGCTAACAACACAGCATTCATGAACAATATTGAAACTATGATTGGAGATAAAATTTGTGGATTCAATCTTGGAGATGTTATAAGTGGTAAAAATGTTACGGATGTAGATAAACAAAAGATAGCATCAGAAATACAAGGAGCAGAAAATAAAGATCCTAATATATTCACTAAAGCTGCTAAAAGTGGACTAACAAGTATTTTAAATTTCGCTAATTAATATGAATCAGAAGAACGTAAAAAAAAGAGAAGTACTTAGCTATAAAGACTTTATGAAAGTGGCTAATGATCCTTGGAACCCAGAGAATCTTAGTAAAGAAGACAGAACTGGATTACATAAAATAAAACCAGAATCTGCTTATGATTATGTTGGCTATAAAGACGCAATCTTTAATGGATTTTCTAAAATAGATTATCCTGGTTACGGAGCAACAGAATCAGGAAGCGGAGCTTCTATAGGTGTAACTGAATAAAAAACAAAAAAAATGGATAAAAAAATATTATCATTCGAAGAGTTTAACTCAAGAAAACCTTCTGAAATGCCAAAAAATGATTTTTGGCAAGATTCTGAAATAGAAGAAGAGGAGGAAGAAGAAACTGATGAGGACGAAGAAGAATCTGACGAAGAAGACGAGGACCTAGACGATCTAGATACTGAAGAATCTGACGAAGAAGAATCTGACGAAGAAGAAGAATCTGACGAGGACGAAGAAGAATCTGACGAAGAAGAATCTGACGAAGAAGAAGAATCGGACGAAGAAGAAGAATCTGACGAAGAAGAATCTGACGAAGACGAAGAAGAATCTGACGAAGACGAAGAAGAATCTGACGAAGAAGAATCTGACGAAGAAGAATCTGAAGAGGACGAAGAAGAATATGAAGAGGACGAAGAAGAATCTGACGAAGACGAGGAAGAATCCGACGAAGACGAAGAAGAATCTGACGAGGACGAAATTGAAGTAGAAGACGAAGAAGAATCTGACGAGGACGATATCGAAGCAGAAGACGAAGAAGAAGATGACGAAGATGACACTGAAGAAGATGACGAAGATGACACTGAAGAAGAGGACGAATCGGATTTAGAAGAGGAAGAGGATGATACTTCGGAGAAGGTTATAAGATTCGATAATTTCTTTAATTAATCACATTAAATAATAAAAGATACAAAGCCTAGATTATAATCTGGGCTTTTTCTTTTTCCACAGATATATATTGGTATGGATATCCCTCTATTAGAAAAGTTTGTTTTTAAAGGCGTAAAAGGAAAAGAAAGGCCCTTGACAGTAGTAATCCTTACCACAAAGTTAGGTAGGAGTTTAAAAAATGCACCAAGCACAGATAAAATAATGAAAATCTGTGAAGAAAGAGGGGTTAGGTGTATAATTATAGACACAGAAAAAGGATCTATACAAAAAACAACTAAAGGAACTTTTTTAATATCAAGTAGAGGAGGAAAACAACAAGAAATTTATTTAGATAGAACGGTGGTTCTTACAAGAAGATCTGCTATAAAAAACAATGCAGCTAAAGGATTTTTTAAGAAAATGGAAGATTTAGGATTTCCGTGTGTGAACTCCTATGATTCTGTTATCATGTGTGAAGATAAATTACAAACCACTAGAAAATTACAATTAGCAAAAATACCTGTTCCTAAGACTGCTCTTATATCATCAGAGGCTGATATAGATAAAGCTTTAGAAGATGTTGGTGGAACTTATCCAGTTGTCTGTAAATTCCTATCAGGTACTAAAGGTATCGGAGTTTTTATGATAGATTCAAGACCTTCATTGGTATCTACCCTTCAAGCATTATGGTATTTGTCACCAGATACTGAGATTGTTTTACAAGAAAAGATTGATGCTGAATACGACCTTAGAATACATGTAATTGCTGAATCTGATGGTATGTCTGGAAGAGAGTACAAAGTCATTGCAGCAATGAAAAGAATCAAAATTGAAGGTGATTTTAGAACTAACTTCTCACTAGGTGGTGACACAGAAACAGTAGAGCTTTCTCCGGAGATTGAAAGAATAGCAATTGAATCAGCAAAAGCTACTGGATGTCTATGGTGTGGAGTAGATATTATTGTAGAAAAAAACAGAGAAAATAAACCTTATGTACTTGAAGTTAACGCTTCCCCAGGTACTACAGGAATAGAAAAAACAACGAATATACCAGTAACTGATATGGTATTGGATTTCTTATTAGATAAAAAGAATTGGGTTAAACCTAAAAAAATTGCAGGATTTAGAGAGATGGTTACTATTTCAGGGGTTGGTACTTTTGTTGGTAAACTTGATACAGGAAATGGAGCTAACTCTTGTTCTTTACACGCTGACTCTATTGAAGAAACAGACGGAAGCGTACACTGGAAATTAGGAAATCAAGAATTTGTAAATAAAATTATAGGTCAATCTAGAGCAGAGGTAGGTGAAAAAATACACCACAGATCTGTAGTTAATCTTGATGTTGATTTTAATGGTATAGTTTACAAGAAAGTTAAATTCTCATTAGTAGATAGAACAGAAAAAAGTACACCTTTATTACTTAATAGAGATTTCTTAAGTTCTGCTGGTCTTATTGTAGATCCTTCTGAAGATTTTGTTATTAGTGATAGACCTAAAGGTTATTCACCTAAAGATGCTAAAGGAGATCCAATAGCAGGTGTTAAAGTGATAAAAGCTAACGGAAATAGCGAAGAAGAAGTTTTATAAATCTCCTAGATATAATTTAACTATATCTTTTCTGTATTCTATTTGATTCTCAACAATCTTTGTATTCTTAAGAGCTAATTTGCTTCTTTCTATAACTGAATCTGGTACTAGTCCTTTGAATGTGTCTTTAAGAATTTTCTTATTCTTTCTTTCTTCAAAAGGAAGACTCAAAGCAAATCTCACAATATCATGATTTAAGAAAGGACTTCTTAATTCTAGTGTATGAGCCATAGATAACTTATCTAGTCTTGGTAAATGATAATAAGATAATTCGTGAAAGATATCAGATTGCTGTGAATCATATTCATTAATTCTTCTATATCCTCCAAATAATTCATCTGCTCCATCCCCAGATATTACAATCCTCGTATTAGATCCTTTTTTGATAGCATCAAATAAATGATATTGAGGAACCACACTACCCATATCAACTGGTGATTCATTCCATTTTTTATAGATCTCTTTCAGATTTTTTTGACCTTCTTCACTTTCTAAATCAATTGAATAGTTCAGCCTTTTAGATTCTATATCCCAGTAGTACTCACAATCTTTTACATACTTCTCATCTTCTCCATTAGAAATAGAATAGAAATCAACATCAGCATCTAGCTTTAATAAAAGCCCCGCAATTATTGCAGAATCTAATCCGCCTGATAAAAGTAGAGATGTAGGGTAGTTTTTGGATAGTAGTCTAGCTCCTACAGATTTTTCCATCTTTTCAAAAAGCCAATCACATCGATCATCATATGTTCTTAGTCCCGCATCAAAATAATGAAAATTATAATAAGGATCTGAAACCTCCACTTTTATTGGATGATCTAAACTCCATCTGTAGAATCTATTTGGTTCTAATTTTTTAACATTTGCTATAGGTGTCTGTGCATTAGGAAGATATCCAAATTTTACAACACCACTAAAAAATGATTCGTCAATCTGTAAATTCTCTCCTGGTTCAAATAGTCCTTTTATTTCTGAACATATTTCCCCCGAATCGTTTCTGTATAGGGATTTTTTTCCTAATGGATCTGTGAAAGCAAATATTTCTCTTTTCTTAGTGTCAACTAATGTTATAGCCCAAAAGCCATCCCATGCAACAATATGTGGTTCAAATAAAGCTTGTAGCATACCAACACTTCCAAAATTAAAAGAACTGAATAGATTTTGTAAATATGCTGTGTCAGATTCAAAATCTCCGTAATTAAAGATCTCTCCATTGAACAATAACCATCGGTCTTCTCCAATTTGTATTGGCTGTGACCAACTATCACCATCTACTGTTTGAATTGGTAGTCTGTGGTGTACTAGGCATAAGTCGTCTTTATAAACTGTACTGTGTTCTATTCCTCTGTGAGCTATGGATAATATTCTTTGCTCACTTGGTCTTTTTGCTACTAAAATTCCACACATATTTAATTCTTTCTAATTTCGTTTTTAAAGCGTACTACTGACTCCAAATCAAAGTTATTAGTGAAAGACCTTATGTCTACTCCTAAGTCCTTTAGAAGCAAAGAAAACGATCTAAAAAGAACCCTTTCTTCTTCTGCTCTAGAGTCGTCATTATCCCAAATATCTTTAGTTCTTGATTGATTCCATTCTCCTTCGACTACTAAGATTCTTACATTTTTAAATAGACCTCGTTTATGAAAATTTATAAGATCTTGTTCTGCTTGGGTCTTTGTGACTCTTCCTTGAAATACACCCCAGACAGAGTTTGTTAATATTCCTCTATCAACTACCATTTCTTCTAGAAATCCGGACGAGTTTAATTCGTGAAGCATAACTTCTTTCCCTAGACCAAACCAATGAATATCTTCTGATTGTTTACCAAAATCCCATGTTGAGAAATTAGAATTAAAATCAAATTTGAAAACAGGAAAATCAGTCTGCTTTGATATAAGATAAGACTTACCAGATTTTCTAGAACCTTCTACAATAATAAGGGGCATAATCTTTTGTTTATGATTATACCCCAAATATAAGTAAAATTTCGATTATTTTAGATCAACAGTGTCAGATCTAACGTATCCGAATTCCTGCCCTGACATTTTTGTAGGAAATTGTACTTTGTACCAAGTCTTGTCTCCAATTTTAGAGCTTTTAGTTACTTGACTAGATACAACTACACCTATTTGCTTAGACTTATCGGTATGCTTATAGATTAAGTTCGCGTTTCCTCCTTTGGTATCTGCGAATGCTCCAGATCTCACGTTAACATAACCATCTCCTGAACTAGCAACAAAAGCTTTCTTGGATTGAGCAACTTCAGGTTTTTCGCCAGAGATTTTAAATGATGCGTTTCCTAATACAAAATCTTTAAGTGTAATGGTTTTTCCGTTATCAAATTTAATATTTCCCCCTGTAGCATATGTTCCATTAAATTTCTTTCCTGAAGAAGAAACAAACGTAAGTCTAAAATTAGTAAATATATGACCATATTCTTTTCCTCTCCACCAAAAGACATAAGGATTTCCCTCTTCAGTTGTTACTTTTATTTCTGCCTTAGCTCCGCTTGCTTTTATTGATGTTACTATTTGCTGCAATTGAGAAAGAGTTAATTTTGCTACAGTTTTAACCTCTGCTGGTGCCTCTTTAGTTTTAGCATAATCTGCTCCAAATTGACTAAAAGCTTTTCTTATGAGTCTGTTATCTTTAGGTCCTTGAGCCCATAAATCATTAGTTTCTGCCCATTCTTTATGTGTTTTAATAACCCATGCTCTGAATTCATTTCCATCTGTCTCATTATCAAAACCTGTTGAATTATATTCTTGTGTGGGAACTTTAGGTTTCTCTGTTTTAGGTTTGGTATTACTTCCTGAATTATTAGAAGAAGAAGATGAACTACTTCCACTAGCTATAGAAGTTTTTACCGCTTCCTCGTCAAATTGTTCGTTTATTTTATTTTTAATAAAATTTTCGAATGTTATTAATCTACCGGATGTATTTTCTTTACCCTCTGATATCTTATTTATTGCAGCAATAAATGCTGGAGTAATATCACCTGTTTTGTCTGATTTTAATTCTGGTGCCTCTTTAGTAGCAAGTCCTAATTTTACTAATTTTATTACTGCCTGTGTGTTAGCTAATAAAGTACCAGATACATTATCTACACCAGCTTTATAAACCACCTTCCAGTCATTAGTATCAGATAACGATTTATATTTTTTAAATTTAGTATAGATAGTTTTCTTAACCGCTATAACTATCTTACCTTCTTTAGAATCTTTAGCGTATTTACCGCCTTTAATTGTGTCGCCTGTTGCAATATCTGTTGATCCTGATGTTCCTGAAGATCCTGAAGATCCACTAGATCCTGCGGATTGAGAATTTCTTATAAGATCGTTTAACATAGCTTTAGCTTCGTCAAATGCTTTATTAGCACCAATAATAAAGTTATTGGTGTCTGTGTCTTTAAGATCTGAAAGATATTTAGTATCAGCCTCTAATTTTTTTTCTGACCATTCTTTCTGTGCAGCAAGAAAATCATTAGAAGCTGTAGTATAAAGACCTCTAAAGATTTTAATTTCAGCTAAATCATTTGCTTCAAGATTTCTTCCTTCCTTATCTTTTATTAGATCAACCTTAGAAACAATTTTTAAAATTATTTCTAAAATAGCATTAAATTTTGTTTTATAAGTGGAAGCACTTTGTGATCCAGATTCTCTGTTTTTTATTGTCTGATCAATATTAAAAATTTCAGATTGAACTTGAGATTTTAATTGATCAACTGCTCTAATAAAAGGTCTAATTTTAAAATCTGTATCCCCTTCGACCTCTGTAGTAGTACCGTCAGTGCTACTAGTAGATACTCCGAATTTATCTTCTCTTCGCTCTCTTCTTCTTTCCTCTCTTCTTTCTACTCTTTCATCTCTGTCCTCATACATTTCATTATGAGGTGATTTCATGCTTTCGAGTAATGATATAAATTTTTTGCTTAGCATTTTATTTTTTATTTAATATTATTTTTTTATACTGCTTTTTTCTTTAGTTCTTCTAATGTAGTATTAAAGCTAGTTATAGAAGATTTTAAATAACCAATACAATTCGTTAAAGATGCTGGTTGACTCATTTCCGAAGGGTATTTTTTCTTTAAATTTTCATAAGCCTTCATTAATAATTCCATTCCCTCTTTTACTTTATCGTAAATAGGAACTAATTTATCCTTAGAAGAAGAACCGCCAACTTCTGTATAAGCTTCGTCAAATAAACCCCTCATAGAAGCTATTAAAGCATCTAAATTAGCAGGAGCTGAAGTTGATAGAGTTTTGTAACCCTGATCTATTATAGCTAATACTGAATCCCTTAATTTTTTTTCTGGTATAGAAGCAGTGAATGTAATTATTCTGCTACTAATATTATCTATTATAAGCTTTAAATACTTTTGTGATTTTTCACCTTCGTATGCAATTGCATCTTCATTAATATGAACATTTGTATATTTCCTAGCTTGTTGTGATAGTGATTCAAAAACTGGATTATATCCTAAGTATTGATTTCTCATTTTATAATTTTTATTTATATATCTTATTTTTCAAGACTTTCCATCTTTTTCTGTGCTACTGATTTCTTTTGCATTTCTGCAACCTTCTTCTGTAACTCTAATGCTTGCTGGCTAATAGAATCACTTTTTTTAAGAGTACCGTCTTGTTCTCTTTTTATAAGATTTGCTATTGCAAGATCTATTTCAGAAATCTTTTTATTAATCTCTAGCATCTCTTTTTCTGCAGTGGTTTTAACCTGTAGATCTTTACCTTTTTGTTGAGCAGATTCTTGTTCTGTAACAAAATTCTTTAATTTAATAAGAGCCATGCTTTCTACTTTTCATTTCTTTTTCTATTGTAGATATTCTATTTCTTAACCTGTCCATAGGTTTTTTCATATAATATCTAATATTAATTTCTTCTTTATCAAAAGAAGGAATCATCCAATCTTGGCCTTCTTTCTGAGCTTTCTTAATTGAATCTCTTACTGAATCTATTGCACTAGTATACTTATACTGTAAATCATAAAAGAAAGACTTTATTTGTGTGTAATAATTACCAATATCTTTATCGTTTAAATTTTTACAATGCAAAGCAGCTTCTTGTGGAGACATATCTAGGAATGTTAAAACATCATTACTAACCTTTTCAGGTACAGTTATTTTAGGTACTCTATCGTCGCCCTCTCCAAATTCTCCGTATACTGATGATTTTTTATTTGAATCCTGTACAAGTCTATCAAACTCAGCACTTAATTGATCCAGATATGTTTTTTCTTTATAAGGCTTTATATTCTTTATAAGTTTTTCTGTGGTTTCCTTTTCTATCTTAGCAAGCTCTGCACTAAAAAATGCTTGTAATTTAGGATTATCTTCTATGAGATTGTTAGCATTCTTAATTAAAGAATTAATCTCCTGGCCTTTTAAAGAAGCATAAGTCCTAGCTTGTCTATTAAGATTTGTTATTGCGAATCTATATTCAGGAGTATTCTCCTTAGGCATATTCCAGATTTCTTTTTCTATTGAAATAGCGCTATCAACATCTTCTTCCCTAGCTTTTCTTATATCTTTTAGTAAAGATTCAAGCTTACCCCTTCTTCCTTGAGTACCACCGAAGCCTTTAAAGAATGAAGAAAATATCCCTTCATTTAAAGAACCAAACTCGTTTAATTTTTTAATTGATTTCATATTATGGATTAACATTAGATCCTAATGATTGAATCATATCAGAAACTTGTTTGTGTACGTCTTTAAGATTCTCAATCGTTTCTGCTGAATGATTTCCCTTCATTATATGTGTAAATATTGCCTTTTCTAATAGTCTAAGTTCTTTTAATTTATCCTCAGGTTTACCTGCACTCCCTGATATTTGTTCAAAATCTTCATAAAATCCTTTCTCTGGGTCATTAACAAATACGTCTCTTGATGGCGTAGATCCTGGTGCAACTGGTGCAACTTTTGAAAGTGCATTAACAGCTTGATTTGCTTTAGTCTGTGCCTGAGCTACGTTTTGTTTTGCTTGCTCTGCATTAACGCCAAAGAAATCTTCTAATTCTTGAGATCTTCTAGAGCTCTTAGCTGTTACTGCTTTAATCTTATCGTATCTGTCATTTTTAGTCTCTAATACATCTGTTGCTCTTTGTGCATTGAAGTATTTTTTCTTTCTATTACTATCTTTAACTAGATCCTTAACTTTTGTCTCTAAAGCATCAAAAATGTCGCCGTGAGCTTTGTTTAGTTCCTTCATTCTTTGATTTAGTCCATTTCTTGACTGTGCAATATCATTACTAAATTCTTGATAACTAGGATTTGTTTTATCTCTATCTAAAGCTTTTTGATCTTGTAAAAGAGAGTAGAATTCATTATATATTTCAAATTCTTCTTGATTGTATTTAAGTTCTTGTTCTTTCATTTGCGTTAGAACAGTTTTTATAGTGTTTACATCACCACCAAAAGCACCGCTAAGGAAATTCATGATTCTATCACCAAGACCTTCGTTTAATTCTGTTACTGCTAGAATTATTTCCCCCTCTGAAAGTGTAGAAAATAATTGAGAATTTTTAAGAATCTCTACAGTGTGTTGAACGTTTCTATCGTTTTCTAATAATGTTTTTTTAGCTGATTGAAACTGATTTACGTTTTCGAATAACATATTTTTGCTTTTATTGTATATATCCCAACTAAACCTTGAAACAAAGAAAAAGGTCTCCCGAGAGAGACCTTTTCTAGTATTATACTGTTATATCGATTAGATAATAGCAGTAGCAGTTCCAACATTAATGTGGAAGCAGAAATACATTGTTTCTGGGTGGTGACCAGCCTCAACTAAAGAGTAACGAGATTTAACCGCGATCTTAGGAGACATAGTACCTTCAGAGATTGTTTGGATTGATTCTGCCATCATGTAAGGCATGAATTTCATACCTGGCTCATCATCAGCACCTTTTCTACCAACTAATACTCTAGTGTCACCGAATGACATGTTCTGATCAACATATACAGTCATACCAGCAAGTGAACCTACAGGGTATAATGTACCGTTGTTTTGAGTAAGGGTGTTAGTAAATGGAGCGAATGTGAACTGACTGATGTCTTGTAATGCAGACGCAATTTGAGAGTTTGTAACGATAAAGTTACCAGGACCTCTACGACCTCTATTAGCTACCACGTTAGCAGCTGCTAAGATACGGCTGTAAAGTCTTCTTTGAACTGTTGATAAGTTCTCAAAAGTACCTGAAGCTGGACCAGCTACTGGACCTGGTGCAGAAGCACCTAAAGATTGACCGTTTTTACCGATGTAACTAGGAACTGTATAAGTAGCAGGACCACCAATAACTAAGTTTAAGTTAAGGTTTGTATTCTCTGTTAAGAAGAATTGAGAGTGGTTAGACCATCCAAGAGCAAATCCTCTTGATAAGATGTGCTTGTTAATAGCTTGAGAAACCTCATTAACCAATGCGTTCTCGATCATAGAAACTACGTCGATACCGAATTGTTTGTTAAGATCTTGAATTTGCTCAGTAGTAACAGAAGCAGCAACTTGGAAAGTACCAGCTTCAACGAACTTAGTGAAAGTAGATAAACCTAAAGACTTGTAGTAAGTAGATTCACCTTGTGCTCTTGACATTGGATCGTAGTTAGTAGTACCATCTACATAAGGTCCTTGGAAAGGATCAGTAGCATCTCCAGTTCCTGAGAAACCTTGGATATGATCTTCTAAAGTTTTAACAAGTGTTGCTGAGCTACTAGAATAACCAACTATACCTGAACCTTGTGCAGTAGAAATAACTGAATTAGCAGTAACAACAGCAGCAATTGAATCGCCAGATGTTAATGCTGTTACTCTAAAAATTGGGAAACCATCGATACGAGAGTAACCAACAAATTTAGTAGTAGCATATTTAGATGCGTCAGCTTGAACCCAAAGGTAATAAACTGTACCTACAGCTAAAGTTGTTGCTGGAGAAGCTACTGCTGTTGGCACTTTAATAACGTCTGGTGTGTTAGCAACGTTATTAGTTGAAGAATCAGTTGAAGATCCAGTTAAAGTACCACCTGCGTATACGTAGTCTAAGTAAGATAATACTCCTGTAGGACCACTCATTGGGATAACAGGCACGATGTCAAAACCTACGGTTTTAGCAGCTACCTGAATAGCCAATGGAAGTAATGATGGGAATTTATCACCAGAACCAACGTATGGACGACCAGCGTTGTAAGTATTATTATAGTAAAATCCACCAGGACCGTTACCAGCGGCACCACCTGTGTAGTTTGTTGGAGGAGCGATTGCGCCCATACCGTTCATTGCACCTAGAGTGTTATAAGCTCCGGCAGATTCGTTTAATGAGTGAAAGTGGCAATATTTAGATAACCACTCTACCTTTGTACGATCTGTCATACCGGTCTTGCTCTCTATGATTGGAGACCACGTTTCGTAGATCTCACTTTGATTTAAGAGTTCCATATTTTAAATTATTTTTTAAATCTTTTTTCTAGCTCTGCTGCAATATTCTGCATGTAAGAATTACTTACTCCAGTATTTACAGGGTTGCTAATATTTTGGGATTCGTTTATCTGTTCTAGATTAGCTGCAGGTGCAGAAAGTCCTCTCGTTCTCCAGAAGTGATTGATCTGATAAGGAGTATCTAATTTGTAGAATTTACTCTGAGCAATAATTGATGCTTTTTGTGATTCATTTAAAGATCCCCATGTAGATGTTAAATCAGCTGGCATCATATCAAGGAATTTTTCACCTGAGTTAACTTGTTCAGTTAAAGCAGATCCCATAATTTGAACTACATCCGTACCCGAATTATAGTTCTGCTCATTAAGAGCTTTTACGACCTTTTGTTTTTCGGCCTCGTTTAAAGATATAAATCCTTTCTTAGTGTTGTCATCGACAAGTTTTAAGAAAGCATATTTGTTTTCGTTAATAATTTGATCAGTCTTTTTAGTGTTAACAGATTCAATTAATTTGTCAACTTTAGATGAAAGATCTGTGTAATCTCCAGAGAATCCTGAAGTTCTCTTACCTTCGTTAATAGATTCATTAACTTTCTTAGTAAGATTGTTTTTAGTAGCTCCACCGTTGTTGATAGACTCTGCTAAATATTCTGTGTATTCAATACCATTTTTAACTTTTTCTGAAATGTAATCAGAGTAGTTAATATTTCCGTTTAATTTTTCTCCTAAGTAATCAGAATAAGAAATATTCTTATCTAAGTTCTCTGCAAGATAATCAGAGTAAGAAATGTTCTTATCTAAGTTCTCTGCAAGATAATCAGAATAAGAAATGTTCTTATCTAAATTTTCAGCTAAATACTCAGAATAAGAAATGTTTCTATCAAGATTTTCTCCTAGGTATTCAGAGTAAGAAATATTCTTATCTAAGTTCTCTGCAAGATATTCTGAATAAGTGATATTTTTATCTAAGTTCTCAGCTAAATATTTGCTATAAGCGATATTATTATCTAAGTTATCTGCAATGTATTCAGAATAAGAAATATTGCCGTCTACGTGCTCTGCTAAGTATTTAGCATAGGAAATAGCTTTGTCTAAGTTCTCAGCTAAATATTTATTATAAGAAATAGATCCTTCTAAGTTCTCTGCAAGATAATCTCCGTGCTTAATAGATGATTCTAAATTTTCAGCAAGATATTCAGAATATTTTTCGAGTCTTTGAATTCTTTCTTCTAATCCTGAATCGCTTGCGCTATTTATGGAAGGAGTTTCTTTAGAAACTGATCTTAATTCATTTTTTAATGAATCCATTTCCCTTTTAAGGATTAATGAATATTCGTTTAGTTCTTCTGCAGTGACAAAATTATTGTCCATATTCTTTGAATTATTTACGTTTTCTTTTAAAAGTCTAGAGATCTTCTCCGTATCTTTTATTCTATATATCTGAGTGTTAGAATTTTTTCTAAGCCCAAAACTTTCATTTATATTAGTTAATGAAGAAATAATTGAATCTTTTACAGATTCAGATGGCATATGAGATCCTAAACTTTCGTAAACCCTTTCTAATTGAGCATTTTCGAATCCAGGATCAGCAACTAGATCATATGTAAAAATTTTCTTAATTTCTACTTTTTTATTCTCTTTAACATTACCAGCTGCTCTAGATGATATAGAAATAGGAACACCTGCATCAATTAAACTCTTAGCAATTTTACCTGCTGGTGTATCTAAAAGTTTTACCTTGATCTTTACGTTTCTATCATTCTTATCGTAGTTAAGATCTGTAATAACGTGAGAAATATTTTTTAAAGACACATCAAACTCTTTAGGGTGATCTAATTCACCTACTAATCTATTTTGCTCGATTTTTTTCTTTAAGTAATCAAGGTGAGGAAGATATTCATTTTCCTCATATATTCTGTGATTAGAGTTTTCAACTCCAAATACAGCAGCTACACCTTCTAAGAAATATTCTCCACCATCTTTAGTTGTCTTAAGATTATTAGAGGATTTTTCTAATATTAATACGTAGTCTAGATTTTTTTCCATTTTGTTATTTCTTTATATATCTTATTCCTCTTCAGAACCTTCTCCTGATACTTTATCCTCTACTTGTCCGGTTATCTCCCCCATATTATCAGATAATAATTCTAGATCACTTTCTGTAATATTTTTTAGGTTTTCACTAAGCTTTGTTGAATTCTTGTCTAATTTCTGAATTGCATCATCACAAGCGTCTTTTGCTCCCTCAAATGATACTGATCCACCTCCGTTGGTAGGATCCTTAGTTTTAAAGCTAGGAGGGAATGCAGGAAGATCATCCATATCTGTTACTATATCTTTAAAGAATCCAGCAACTCCTTGTGATGTCGTTATTCCATTAATATCTCCAACTAAATTATCCCCATCAAATGAACTATAATCTTGCTTAATTTTTTCCCATACTGATACTGCTTTTCCGTCTCCGTTGTCAGTGAATGTACCTCTGCATAGAATTAATGTGGAATAGATTGCTAGCATATCTTGTGATGATATTGTTCCTCCCATACTATTGAAAAGACCTCTAGCCATTGCTTTTACTGCAATGGATTCAATATATCCGTTATATACTAATATCGTTACTGGGTTTCTATCATTTCCTAACCATTTACTTACTGCAGCACCACCTATTACTCCTACAGTTATACCTACAGATCCACCTATAGCTCCTGTTACTAAAGCAGCACCACCAGCAAAGGTAGCAGCTCCTGGTAAAGCAGCAGCGGGAAGAACTACAGCAGCAGTACCACCAGTAACAATTACTGCGCCTATTATAATACCTGTAATAACAGCTCCCTTAGCTACGTCCCCCCACCAATCACCCCAGCTTTCATCGTAGAATACAGTATATGCTCCATCTTGTACTGGTTTTAAACCTTTCCATTCAATGTCTCCAGATGGTCCTGATTCTCCAGAAGCTCCAGAAGCTCCTATACAATTAACTAATGTGTTACCATATATAGAATCTTTAACACAACAGTCAACTAATTTTTTATTAGTAACTGTAGATCCTGCAACTGGTGTTGTTGCTGTTTGTTCATCTAATTTTTTGAATTTATAAGATTCTTCAATAACAGAATAGAAATCCTCAAAAGAAAGAATTGGAGATCCTTTGATCTCTTCTCTTTCTTCTATCTTATCTTCTATTGACATTTCCCAAGAAAGACTTTCTTTAGCTCCTGTAGCTCCTGTAGCTCCATAAACCTCTATTGGTTTGTAACAATTTTTATCTACATCATCTGCAGTTAAAGCCAAGATAGTATCATACATATCTTTTGTTAATTCACCGTCTATTTTTAATGTGTTTTTAGAAACGTATGACCAAACAATATTAACAGCTTTAGCAGTAGCACTTCCGTATTTATTATCTGCACCTCCATACTTAGGAAGGTATTCAGCTGCTGCTGGAAGTATTTCCATTAATTTAGTTTGAATAGTTCCAACCTCTTTACATCTTTTACCTAATTGTACAGGGAATGTACATTCAGTAGTGGGTGTAGGTGTAGGTGTAGGCTTAGGCTTAGGCTTAGGTTTATTATCCCCAGTAGCTGCTACTATATCAACACATATACCTTTTGATTCATCATATCTTTTACCTGGAGGACATACTGGTGTTACTACAGGTGCAGGTGTGACGTTATTATTTTTAAGAATACCATCTTTAACTCTGTTGTATTCTTTTTTCTGTCTAATAATTTCATTTAATAGATCATCCTGTGATCTTTTATAATCTCTAGCTTTATATTCACCAGAAGCGGTAACAATTTTACCACCTACTAAACCTTTACGGTCTATCATTTGCATATCCTGTGCTTTTTTATAAAGCCCATCTGCAATTTCTTTATATCTTTTTACGTCTTCATTATCCTTAAGTACTGGTACATATTTGTCTCTGTCAATCATACCAACAAAACCGCTAGCAGCATCTAATGATTCTTTAGACTTATTAAAAGCCGCTCCTCTAAACTCTGCATCTTCCACATCAGTTTCTTCACCGCTTTTCTTTTTCTCGTCAAGATCTACATTTTCTTTAACAACTAAACCTTGTTTAACAACCTGACCAAACAATTTAGGATTTGTTTTTCTCAATTGTGTTTCTCTTTCTTTAAGGTCGTTTGAGAAATTAATTAATAATTTATTTATTATATCTTTTCTAAGGCTATCATAAATCTTAGTATCACTTAAAGTAGCTTCAGTATCTCCACTTAATAAATCGATAATGAATTTCACGTTCTTTTCGTAAGCGTCTCTTTGTGCATTATCTAATGCTCCAAAAGATTGAACTAAAGAAACTAGATATTGTCTAAAACTACCGAAGTTGGTTGCCCCTATAATTTTATTTCTAATCTCTTCGAATCCTCTTGAGGTTTTAGCACTCTCGTTTTTTGAATTCAGTAAGATGGTAAAAACTGTGTTAAGAGCTGTTGTCACAGCTGAAACCACATCCATTCCTTTAACTGGAGCTTTGCTAGTTCCTTTGTCTTTATCCTCCTTTAAAGAGTTAGACATGCTTTCAAAAATAGGATTTGATCCTCCGTAAATGTTTTTCATATTATTGCTCATTGTAAATATTTGTATAAGCCTTAGAGATTAACTCTATGATCTTTTCTATATATCCTTCGTTCCTTAACTTTTTAAAGACTAGGTTCTCTACAGAAAACTCACCGGAACGAGAAAGGCCTTCTTTTCTCATTTCTAATATTTTCTTTTTTAACTTTACTGCTAATGTGTATATCTCTTCTGGAGACACGTTTGAAAAATCGGATGTTGCTGTGATATTTTCAACATTTAATATATCAGATACTAATCCTTGAAATTTCTTATCAACATCTTTGTAATCTATTTCTGGAGGATTGTACTTAGGAATTCTAATCCATTTATTATTTAATAAAGAAAATAATCCAGAAGCTGTATGTAAATCATTTATATCCTGAACATATAGTTCAACGTCAAATCCTTTGATTTTTAAATTGTGTCTAAGATTCCATATAAATCTAGCTCCATCAACTGCCCTTCTAACTAATTCAGTATTATCATCTATCTCTTCGAAATCAACAAGAACATGTACATCAAGATCTGATTTGTCAGTCCAATTATAATTTGCTAAAGAACCTGTTAATTGTATATCTTGTATTTTTGCATTGAATTTAAGGGCACTATAGAAATCATCAGCTATCGTTAACAGCTTTTTTCTAATATGAGGATCGAATTTACCGTCCTCCCAAAAAGATTTATTTAATTCCTCTTTATAGAAATCATTTCTTTCCTCTTCGCTTTCGAAAAGCCAAGCATTATAATTTAAGACATTCTTCAAATCTAGATATTACTACAATTGTATATATCCAGATAAAAAACAATTATGAAGAAATGCCCAAGAAACAATTAATTGTACAAACTACATCTTGCTCGCAATAATCTTTGATGGAATCAAAGGATTTATTTTCCCAGTAGTTTTCATGAACCTGTGATCCGTCCATATTGTCTTTAGATGTAGGAACACCTAATACATGTGATATTAAATCAAGGGAAGAGAATGTTTGTCCCCAAGCTCCAAATGCAAATATTTCAGCAAGATCAATAAATGAAGTCTCCCATGGTTTTTTATTCCATGTTTGTATAATAGAATCAGGGACTATTTTATTAATAAGCATTCTTTTACCTAAATATGGTACATCAAAGTTTTTAATATTTTGCCCTGCAATTTTAAATCCTTTAGATCTTGAATTTGCTAGCACTTTATTTGATTTTTCTAAAATGTCTTTTTCGTCTTCTCCATAGAAGCTTGTGATTCTTTCAGTTCCTTCCTGAGTTAATACACCAAAGCTAACACAAACAACTCTACCAAATTCAGGATGTAATGACGATCTAGTTAGCCAAAGGTCGCTAGGATCAGTTGATTCTCCTGGTTCTACCTGCTTATGTAACCATTTACATCTTTTAATCCAAAGCTCTGCTAAATGTGGATCTGCTTCTTTTGCTTCTTGTAATGTTGGGTAAAGACCTGCAGTTTCTATATCGAAAAAAAGAAAGCTGTCTAGTAATACTCTTTGTATCATGATATATAGTTTATATGGAAAAATACGGTTATAAGAACATAAGTTCTAGAAATGAATTCGAAAAAGCTTCTAATAATGATGGGAGAGTAAATCATGGACCTGTTGTAGGTGATGAACTTACCACTTATGGCTTTGTTGATCTTAAGAAGAAAGGTGATTGGGGAATGCCAGGACAAACAAGATATTACGTAAAAACTATAGATGATCTTATTAATGCTAGTAACAAAATGAGTAGTACTATCACTAATGAAAGAAAACCTAAAGGATATGTTGGCTGGTAATGTCATTAATGCAAATATAAGAATTTTCTAAATAGGTTCTGGTATATTATTATCAAAAGCCACATCAACAATTAAATTATAAGGATTTAGGTCCTGAACTGTTATTGTTTCTTCTTGTGTGGATGGACAATAGAACATTATAGGGTTTGATCTTTCCGCCCAAGTTGAAGCAGCCAAGAAAAAACTTTCTTTATATGTTAGACCACCTTGATTCGTTCTATGTGAACTAGTTCTAAAAACAATAGGAATCTTTTTCTCTACATAGCTAACTGACAGAAGATCCTTTACTGAAAAAAGACTTGGCTTATCATCATTTATTAAACATAATTGCTTCTGTATTCTCCAAGGAAGGGTATCGAAGAATTTACAAAATTCCATCATACTTTTTCTTCTATTCCCGTTTGCTCCACCTATATGACATATTAGGGGCACATCAAATCTTCCAGCATCAATTTCATCAACGAATTGCCCAATTTTTAATATTTCTTTTTTAGCTTTCTTTTTAGATTCTATATCTGTAGAAACCACGTGATTTTTACTTTTTATGTAAAATGCTAATCTAACATCTAGGTCTTCTAAATAATAAAGGAATCTTTCCTTTTGTGCTTCTGTTACCTCTGTTGAATTTTCAATATCTTTTTCTGAAAGCTCCACTATAAAAAGTTTATAACCCATAGGGATATAGCTTTTAATCCTATCACAGATTATTTTACCAAGAGAGTTTTCTTTAATGATTGAAGAATCCGGCATTCTAATCACTATTCCATTTTTGATTGATTCCATATTAATTTTACAAAAAAAATGAAATAAGTTTCTAAAGGGAATCAAATCCTGCTAGATCCATTTTTGGCCAGGACTCTAATAAACTTATTGGTGAAAGATTTGCAACTTTTACCCCTCTTTTTTCTAATTCATTTCTTAGCACCAAATATTCCTGATCTATATTTTTTGTGTGTTTAGTAAGTTTGTGTGTTCCTGTATTAGAAAAGAAATGATCTTGTGTGAAATCTACACCGACCATTCCTATTTTTTTAGCCCCTAATTGATATGCTATCACAATAGCCATATATGGAGAATTCATAGTGTAATCAACACGATCCATTCTATCAAGATTTGGATTGCTTCTTTCGCCAATATTTATTTTTGCAAGATGAGCTTGTCTTGTTATTGGACCGGGATTATCTAAATGCGAAAAAATTACAGGACTTAAAGAATCTCTTACATAATTCCATCTTCCTATCATAAAAGTTCTGACTTCGTTTACAACCACTAAAAAATCTGGAGTAAGTATTCTTTCTATATCATTAACACCTATTACATAATACTTACTAAAATCTGTGTAATAATTTAATGAAGATCCGCATCCTGCAACAATAAATGTCTCGCCTGAAAATTTCCCGATATAATCAGGATTTAGATTTTTACCAAGATATGAGCTTTTTACTTCAGTCTTTATTCTGCTTACTGAGATAATATTTTTTTCCACGGGATTAGATTTAAGAGGTTCCTGTAAAACCTGTGAATTTACATTAGAAAAATTAGGAATCCCTGGATTTTTTGTTTTCTCTCTGCTTATTCTTAAAAGATTTCTTTTTCTTTCGATAGTCATTTATAAGAAGCTATTAATAATTGATTTTGCTTTGTCGTGATGTTCGTCTCTAGATTCTCCGTATGATCTTTTTGTTAAATCTGGAAAATGCTGAATGAATTGTTTCTTTGCATCATTTTCATTTTTTAGTTCTAAAAATAGAACCCCAAGAATAGATTTTAGATCTATTGGATATTCATTAAGATCTGGATGATGAATGAAGTAACAGAATGCCTCTGCTGCTTTTAAGATGTCATTAAACGCATCATTTATGCCAGATCTAGAGAAAGTCATCAAAGACTCTCCTGGATCGGCTAATATTGAATTAAATATAAGATTATCTTTTGGCAGATCTTCTACAAATTTTATTTTCCATCCAGTGTTCATTGGCCCTGTAACAGGTTCATCTTCTAAATCTGTATATAGTGGATCAATGATTTTATTTTCCATAGAACCCCATATAATATTACCTCCATTATATTTTAAGTTCTGTGCATTTTTTTCTTTTGAACTTATTGACATTCCCACAGTATTTTGTGTGTTACCGTTATCTTTTACAAATTCTATTGATCCTGGTGTTAGTGTGTAATTTTTTTTGTCTTTTAATGCTTGTATTTTTATAACATATGATTTACCATCTGTTGCCTTTTTAGTCTCAATCACCTCTCCTGTTGCATTTTTATTACCACCTTTGATTTTTCCCTTAACTACATCTCCCACTTGAAAAACTGAATCTTTAACTAATAAGCTAGGATCTGGGTCTCTTCCTACTGCTAAAGATAAATCTGTATAAGCTTTATAATTCACTTTAAAAACCCCATTGGAGCTATTAAATCCGTCACCATTTATACTTTGTGCAAATTGTTCGTCTATTAATTTAATTCTTCTTTTCATTTTTGTTTCTTATAGATATCAATTAGATCCCTAATCTTTGAAGCTAGTTCATAGTTTTCATCGCTTAGAGCTTTTTCTAATTGTTTATTTAGATCTATTGTGTCTGTTTTATCTTCTAAATCATCCTCGTCTACAACGATTTCTCTTGATATCACAGTCATTGGAGAAAAATAAACCTCTAGCATAGATTCTAAAATAGGAACGAATGCGCTATCTCCATCAAGAATCTCATTTCCTTTATCGTCAGTTTCTGGAATTTCCATTTCCCATTCTCCGTTAACCCATATAACATTCCATGGTCCATACATATATTGAGAAATATCATTTTCTACCACATGATTTATTATATGAAGCACCTCATCCTTTATATGATCCTCATTTAGCTTGATTTTTTTATCTAGTTTTTTTATTCCAGAAATCTGAATCGTTTCGGTTCCTATAGTCCTACCTACTATTTTATAAAACTTATGAATCAATGGCCAATTTATTGTATCTATAACCCGTGTGATTAGGATTTTATTTTTTTCAGATATTATCATTTGTCCTTTATTGTTTTAGTATTTTTATTCTAAAGTGTTCCAAAATTATATTACAAGATATTTTATATATTTAGTATACAGGCTTTTTAATTTTAACCCGTGTATATTTCATATCTGTAACTAGTTTATGGCCAATTTATTATTTTTATGCGCAATTCTAAAAAAAGAGCTAGTGCTCCTTTTATATATCACGAAAGGTGACTAACTTAAGTATATTAATTTTTTATATTTATGTTTCAAATAACATAATAATAGTACTACACATTACTATTCTGATTTGTTACCCTCCCAGTAATTTTCTATTTTTTCTATTACATCTTTACTAGTAATTGTTTTAGTACATTCAAATTGTCTGTCAGTTCCTTTATGATCTGGACACCAATTCCAATCACCTGCATCTAATCTTTCTCTATTAAAACATCCATTACAAACATTAGAGTTAAATATGCGAATCACGTCAGGACCTAAAAATTCTGTTTTTGGTGTACTGAATCCTGATATTAATACGGTTGGAACTTCTAAAGACCATGAAAGCCAACTTAATCCTGATCCTATACCAATAAACATTTCTGAATTTTTAATGTATCTTATTGCATTATCTAATGTTTTTTCACCCTCAATATAAATGACCCCTTCCGGATTTTTATTACCCATATACCCATCTACTTCATGACTAATCATTACAACTTTTTTACCTTTTGAAATTAACCAATTGACTAGTTCTTGCCATCCTGTAGGATTATTCCAATATTTAGTTTGAGCTGTAGAATGATAACCTATACAAACATAATCTTCTTCCATTGGTCTAGAAGAATCTTTTATAACTATATTTGCTCTTAAATTGGTGTGGGGTAATCCTAGAATGTCCGTTGTAGTTGCCTGCATAGGGATATTTTTAAAATCTCTAGGATTTTTATCCTTATTAAAACTGTCTCCATCATAGAACCAACCTATTCTATAAATTGAATTAAGATTGTTAACGACTTGACCTGGATTTATAAATGTTATTTCTGGATAGTTTTTTATGAATAGTTCGTTTTTAAAAGTGCTTAAAAAAATATTACATCCGTGTATTTTTCTGAATTCTTCAATATGAGGGAACCACGAAAGAGAATCTCCTAAAGAGGAAGATTCAATTGATATTAGAACATTTTTACCTTTTAGATCCAGTCTTTCTTCGTGGATATCTCCTGTGGATTTATCTTTTATTCTAATTAACCAATTTTTATAATATTGTATAGAACATCTTGCCCAGGTATTATTTTTTAAATTAGTAGTATAATGTGTAGTTCCTTTATCATTATCTATAAAATCCACCGTGAATTCTTTACCTTCTGCATCTTTTATTTCTACAAAAGGACCTTCAAAGAAATTTATATTAAATCTAGGCTTATTCTTATTCTCCTCTAGATTTAATATCAATGACTTATTATTTATTAATATTGATGCTTTTTTAGTTTTTGTGTTGTAATTAAAAACCTGATCATATTTAGGAATAACTACAGTTACTCCGTTTTCTAATTCTTCATCTGTGATTAGATAAAAATTCATAGGATAAGATCCTGCTGAGAAATCAAATGTCTTTCCCCCTTTAATTATTTTACCTTCTAATATCTCATCGTTACCTATTGCGCATAGATAATTTTTTCCTTCTGCAGATTCGTGACCTAAATACACGTAGCTAATTTTACCATTTTTTGTTTTTATTATGGGATATGCTGGTATTATTACAGAATTAATTACATTCTTCTTAGAAACATCTTCTATGTCTCCTATCCACATTTTTAAATCATTCTCAGTAAATACTTTATAGATAAAGTCTTCTAATATAGTTACCCCATCATATCTAAAATAATCGCTCTTTGATTGTGTTGATTCTATAGATTTTAATATATCGTCGTTTATACCAGAGAAAAATGCTGAGCTGATTGAAGAGGAGCTAATTGAATTTTCAGGATTCCATCTATATGTAACTATAGAGTTTTCTTCTAATAACTCGGAATGGCGTATAAGTGTGTTTTCGTCGTCTATAATGTAATCGTAGTTAACGAAATGTGTTTTATTGAATCCACAGTTTTTAGAGAGTCTAGCACCATTTAAAATCAATCTAAGAGCAGCATAGCCGTGATTAAATTCTAAAGGATAACTGAGCTCAAAATCATCGTATTTTAAATAGTAAACGGGAACTGAATTAGACAATTTGTTAAACTCATCATACATAACCACAGGATTATCTGTCTCACATATAAAGTAATCTGATATTTTTAATATCTCATCAGGAATAGAAATATGAGAAGACACTATCACAAAATACCCTTGTTTTTTTAGAGCTAATACAGATCTTTTTAAAATTGATATTTTTTCTTTGGTATCTGCATGAGATGATATAACTACTGCTTCTTTTTTTGACACCTTTGGTATTTCAAAATCTGAAACACTTAATAACGTGTCATATCCTTTTTTACCAATATTCTCCCAATTAAAATTATTAATGATATAATTCTTCTCTAATACAGCACATTCTTTTCTTTGCTTATAATTAACATAACAATCCCTTAAAACGGAAATTAAATCATCATAATCTGGCTCAGCATAAAGTCCAGGAGTGTCTCCCGCAAATCCTAATTTTGCACCTATATTTGCAGGAAGTTCCTCTTTAATCTTAACTGGATTTCCTTTAGCATATGCAAATTCTAACTGAGCTCCCCAGTCTGAATATATTACAGGTGTACCCGCAGCCATTGCTTCAATCAGCGGTATATTCCACCCTTCGCTTCTAGCACAAGTAATTAGAACGTTTCCTTTTTTTAAATATGCTACGTATTCTTCCCTACTTACAAAATGTTTAACTTTTATTCTTGGATCATTATATCCATAATGCAATAGCCTTTGCTCTGTGGTGTTCATGCCATCGACAGCATAAGGATTGTCTGCACTTAAAATAAGATCTACTGGTTCATTATTAGGAAATGCTTTTAAGAATGAATTGATTATTTCTGGTACGGATTTTCTGTAATCCCATCTACCAAAAAATAAAAACTTAAATCTTCCGTCTTTATATTCTTCATTTACGTTATTCGGGATATCAACGTCTCCAAAAAATTCATTACTAACACCCTCATTAACTACAAAAACTTTTTGCTTAGGATACCCTTGATTAACAACCACTTCTTTATGCCACTCAGTTGCAACCCATAAGTAATCAAATTTTAAAAGTTGATTGAAAAATCCTTCAGGTATTTCTGTGCTTTCCCATACAGTGTATGCTATCTTAATCTTACTATTGTACTCTTCATTAAAGTAATTGTGATTCATGTCCATTAGAACTATGTCCACATCTGGTGTGAAATCCCTATTTGAATTAGCCCAATGAAATTGCGGAAATGAGTGAGTAATTGGAAAATCTTCATCTTTTCCCTCTGGCGTCCTTAATGTTATCTTATCTATGATTTTAAAATCGATATCATTTAAATACATAGGGTCACTGTCCCAGGTGTAGTTTCTCACTCTTAAATCAACATATTTGGAAAGTCCCCTAAAGAATTCCCTAGCATGGGCAGAATACCCAGTTGTTCCTAAATAGCATGTATGAGCTCTAACTTTTATCATTCGTATTTTTTTATATTATACGAAAAATATGAAAGATGTTTCCCTAATTTTTAATACTTAGATATCATCTATCCAAAAATAGCTTTAGCAAATTCTTGGGATGTTGAATACATTATACCGTCTAGACTAGCAGTTTCAACACACATACCATAGATTTGATTATCTAATTCAATAGACATATTTATTGGATCAGTTAACGAATAACTTAACCCTGATTCAAGGAGGTTATTTGTGAAGTGTCTATCTTCTCCACTCCAATTAAGTCCGTTTTCAATTTTTGTTACTTGTAAAATCATTTTAATAATCCCATATTTTTAAGTAGTATTGATCTATTCTATCAGAAGAACTTGCTAATTGTCCTGCCATAAACAAATATACTCCATTTGACCAATTTATAGCAACGTTAGACGTAGTCCCACTTCTCATTTCAGAAAATACCGCAGTTCCTACTGCTAAAACTTCAGTTCCTAATTCTATTCCACTTCCACCACCGGTTGTATTTTTTATGTAAAGGTGTCTTCCGTGATCTATATATAATTGTGCCGCACCAGTTCCTCTAACCCAAAGTTGAATCGCTCCAGTAATACCAGAAACATCCGGATCGTTTGGACTGGCATATAGCCAGTGAGTGAAACTGCTAGCAGATCCTATTTTACCCATTAACATATTTACGATTATAAGATCTCCTGCTTCATAAGTTCCTGCAGGAACAAAAACTTTTTGTAATATTGTTAATGCAGTGGATCCAGTAATTGTTTTTACCGTGGTGTTATAGAAAGGATTTAAAGCCCTACCTGATATTTTTGAATTCATACTTCTATTGTCATTTTTACTAATTGTAGAGTTTCAGTTCCAGAAGTCCTTAATCCTGTTATAAAGAAATATCCCCCATTTATTAACCAAGAAGAAAAAGTGTATGATGCTACAGTGGTGGCAATATCCCCAACATCGTTAGTTGCTGAAAATGTAGAAACCATGCCTTTAGCAGTAGTCGCCGAATCAAAAACAAATCTTCTAAAAAGATTAGGTGATGTATTAGCAGCGACAACTGAGTATGTTCCCATCTGCAAAGCTCCTGAAAGAGATACTGTGGTATTCCAGTACAATTTAATTGTAAATGCATTGGTAGCACCCGATTTAATTATTCCATTAGTTGTAGTAATAATAGCTCCAGATACTAAATAATCAGGGGCTATAGCCACCGACCCTAAAATACTTTCAGTTGAACAAGGATCTGCTGATCTTAATCCCGTACCCGAAATTCTTAACGCAATTCCATTTTTCTTTCTTGTTTGTGCCATATTATCTTACTGCTGCTTGAAAATCTGTTATTATATAAGGACAATATATTGTATCCGAAGCACTTACACATTGTGTTGTTATGATGATATATTGATCTGATGCCCAATCTATAGTTGTTAAGTTTTGCCATCCTATAGATGGTCCTGCATAATCCCATGAATTTGATGTAGCTGCTGTAAAAACATAGGTGGAACTAGCTACATTATATAATAATAATCTTCTCATTATTGGAACATAAGTATGTGCAGCCGAACTGGAAGTATAAGTTGCAACTAATGTTTGAGATGTATTAGCGACTGTACCTATTCTTATTCTCACAGTAACAGTTCCAAACGCTCCTGATTTAATTACTCTCGAATCTATTCCTAGATGATCATCATTTCGGAGAGAACCTCCAGGAATAATAACCGAATTCACTACTCTCTCAGCTGTACTAGATGCATAGGCTGTTGTTTGACCAGTAGTTCTGGGTGGATTGAATGTGACTCCACTTATTTTAGCAATCATAATTTATTTATCTATTATTTATTAAATTTCCACCCAATCATTTGAAGGATTAAAGTAAATTATATCATTTGCTCCATCTATTTGGTAACCAATTATTCTCACAATATCTGAAGCTCCTGCTGGCGCAGTTGTAGTGATTTCTCCTCCTGTTCCGGATAAGTAAAGTATTGCTCCTGTTGCTCCCGTATAGTATTGGATACTTTTAGCATAACCTCTAACTAAAAGTCCACCAGCAGCAGTTGTACTTAAAGCAACTCCTAACATTCCTGTAGCTGTTGAAGCTCCATCAGCATCTGTTTCAAACCATGTTCCAGTAGAACCGAAGTAATAAACTTTTCCAGCAGTTAAAGATCCAGAACCAAATGTTACAATATCACCATATCCACCAGTAGCACTTAATTGGGTAGCTGGGCTATGTGTATTAACCATTGAACCGTTAACTGTAAAGACATTACCTGTTGCATTAAAAGTTAAATTTGATTCAACAGCAACATTTGGAGATGCTCCATTGAGAGTTATAACACCGTTATCGGTTGACCCTGTTACTGTAAGTGATCCTGATGTTCCTGAAGATCCTGATGTTCCACTAGATCCGGATGTTCCAGAAGAACCAGATCTACCGCTAGAACCTGAAGAACCACTAGATCCTGAAGATCCTGATGTTCCTGAAGATCCTGATGTTCCACTAGATCCTGATGTTCCTGAGCTACCACTTGTTCCACTAGAACCTGAGGATCCTGAAGATCCGCTTGCTCCCGAAGCTCCTGATGTTCCTGAAGATCCATTCGTTCCATTAAAGACCCACGAAACAGTATGAAGACCACCATCAGTTAAATTACCTGAACCAGTGACAAAAGTAAGGCCTATATCCCAATATGAAGTATGATCTGTTCTATTTCCAATAGTATAGATTCCAATTACACTATTATTACCTACTTCTGTTATTTGTAGATAACCTCTATTTCCTGCGGTTCTTAAATCTGATAAAGCTTTAAGCCAATCGTAATAATCGGTTGTGTTAATATCGTAAATATTAATAGAAATCAATGAAATTGTTGATATTACTTGTGTATCCGTAACAAAGGTTCCTCCACTTGGACTGGCAGGTGCAGGAGAACTTCCATCATTATACCATCTTCCACTATTTGAACCATCACTACCCCATCTTCCATCAGTTCCTGAAGTTCCGTCTATTCCTGATGTTCCACTAGATCCTGATGTTCCTGAAGATCCTGATCTACCACTAGAACCTGAAGAACCACTAGAACCACTTGTTCCTGAAGATCCACTTGAACCACTTGAACCTGATGTTCCTGAGCTACCACTTGTTCCACTAGATCCTGATGTTCCTGAAGATCCTGAAGATCCACTTGAACCTGAAGCTCCTGAAGCTCCTGATGTTCCACTAGATCCTGATGTTCCTGAAGATCCTGAAGATCCACTTGAACCTGAAGCTCCTGAAGCTCCTGATGTTCCACTAGATCCAGATGTTCCTGAAGATCCTGAAGATCCACTAGATCCTGAAGCTCCTGAAGCTCCTGATGTTCCACTAGATCCAGATGTTCCTGAAGATCCTGAAGATCCACTTGAACCTGAAGCTCCTGAAGCTCCTGATGTTCCACTAGATCCAGATGTTCCTGA
>Ga0164292_10000038_pt1 | contig 80862 bp, 56 predicted proteins | sample GEODES117metaG_FD_111486 | JGI IMG/M metagenome (GOLD analysis project Ga0164292, IMG submission 111486) | Eutrophic lake water microbial communities from Lake Mendota, Wisconsin, USA - GEODES117 metaG | ecosystem: Environmental > Aquatic > Freshwater > Lake | place: USA: Lake Mendota... | reverse complement strand
CCTGCACCTGCTCCTGCACCTGCTCCTGCACCTGCTCCTGCACCTGCTCCCGCACCTGCTCCTGCACCTGCTCCCGCACCTGCTCCTGCACCTGCTCCTGCACCTGCTCAAGCTCCTGCACCTGCTCCTGCACCTGCTCCTGCTTTCAAGCCTGCTGCTGCTCCTGCTATTGGCTCTGCTGCTGTTATTGATCCGGCTGCCGCTGCCGCTAAGGTAAAACATGATGCTGCTGCCGCTGCCACTAAACTTATTGCCTCAAGTAGTACCCAACTTGAAAACAATGGACCATATATTAGTTTAGATTCTTTTACATTTAAGTCAGATACTATGATAGGCGACCAAGCAGGTGGAGATATAGACTCAACTATAAAAGTTTGCACAAATGGTGTTGCTTATCATGAGTATTTAACTACATCTGATGTAACCACGTGGACAACTGATTCTAAGGATATTTATTCAGATCATGCACCAATTCGTTATGAATATACGATTGATGATAAAACTGGTGTTGTAACTTGTAGTAGCACAAGTGAAACGGGTGTCAGCACTAGTCCAGGAACAAGAAGTATTCGATTTGTAACATGGAATATTGCTTATCAGATGCAGTATTTGACTTCAAAAGGAAGTAGTTATTACACAAGTAAATTTTATTGTTCAAAAACTCTTCCCGCTACATGTAAAGAAGAAAATGGAGTTTATAAACAAAGGTTAATCAATATTCTTAATGCAGTTGATAATATAATGCAAAAAGATAACGTTGATTATGTATTACTACAAGAATGCGAACGTCAGTATTCAAATAGACCAACTGCTATTCAAAATATTGCAAAAGATATTTCCGGTTTTACTGGAAAATATGATGTTTTAAATTTTAGTTCTAGTCATACAGCTCCTCCTCATGACCAAATAAATATCGAATTTTGCCTAATTGTTAAGAAACCAACACCATCAACACCAAGTGATATTCAAGTTTTTAATTTTAAAAAAGATGTAGTTACAAACCAATATCCAACACCAATGAGTAAATATATTTCTAAAAAGTTTAGTTCTTATTTATTTAGTTATCCACCTGCAGATCCTAAGCTTGATTTTATTCATAGAGACATACATTCTGTAATGTGTTGTGTTATACCATTAAAAAGAACTATATTTTTTAATGTGCATTTTAATTTTGGGAATCCAGTAATATGGCAACGTCAAAAACAAATATATGATTTTATGAATGCAATAGTTGATATTATTCGGTCAATTCCTTCAAGTGAAACTCAGTTACATCCGTATCAAAATTATGATATTGTATTTTCGGGAGACTTTAATGTAAATATATTACAACGTTTTCCACAAGGTATTAGTGATTCCGATGGTAAACCAATAGAACCTTACTTTTTTAAATGTTTAAAAGTTCCTAACCAAAAAACTATTATTTCAACAACGAATAATAATTCTCCATCAGCTTTTGGTCAAAATTCTGATACTAATAACTATAATACTACAAATATAGACTTTTCGGTTCTTTATCCTGCAGTAGTTAACGTGGCTCCTGCTTCTGCGGCTCCTGCTTCTGCGGCTCCTGCTTCTGCTGCTCCTGCTTCTCCTCCAACATCTTCACTTGCATCCAGTGTTTTGGTAGATGCAAATAACTTGGTAGAGAAAAAATATATAAACGAATTTTTTGGTCTTGGTATTCCTATGGGATGTGTGAATATACGAGCGGACCAGTATGAGATATTTATACTAAATGATGATAATCGTATGGAATTAATTAAATTAAATGAACAAACAGAGGATACTATTAAACTAGGAATTAAAAATGAAGAAGGAACATACCTACAATCTGTTTTCAGTGGTTCTTTTTTATTTTTTTATGATAGAAAAAATGTAAATGGAACAGAGTTATATAAAGTATGGTTTCCGTATACTAGCAGTAGTGCAAGTTGTTGTGACAAAACCAGTTATACTACTGCAATTAAAATGAATGCTTTTAATCCTCAAGGTAACGCTGGTCGTATTATATGGATACCAGTAAATTATTTTCAAACGCCTCATTCGTTTAATGCTGACGAAATAAAAAAAATAGAAGAAACCATACAAGAATGTAAAAATTTTCCTGATAAAGTTTATAAAGATGTTATTATACAGATATTCAGTGATTTTCTTAGTATATATGCGAAAGGAACGAATGTTTTATCACAAACGATGAAAGATTCTATAAAAAAATTATTACCAATATTAAAGATTGAAGTACCAGCCGATTTTGATCAATATCCTGAAATGTATGATTCATTAAATCCAAATAGTAAGGATTTAATAACATCAGGTAGAACGGCTGCCTTAGATAAAATAATAAAAGATTTAGAAAAATTAAAAGCGTTAGCAAAAGCAACGATGGGAGGATTAACTATCCCAACTGGTGCAAGTAGTGCAAGTAAAGTGCGACAACTTAGTCTTGCTCAGATAAATAGTGAAATAAGTAACACTAGTAATAATAGTATATACATTATTAATGGCGGAAGTTTTAACCCACCACATTTTGGTCATATAGGATTGTTTGAACTAGCATATGAAGCTATTCAACCTAAAATACCTGGTCAGAAGTATTATGGTGTTATGGTATTGGCGCCAGAATCTCATATCAAGAAAAAATTAAACGATGACGCCGGATATTTGTCATTAAAAGATAGAATTGAACTATGTGAACTAACTATCAATGATTATAAATGGAAAGATTCTTCACTATTCGGCCCACAAAATATGATAGTAGTTAATCAAGAGGAATATGATCCAATGGGAAGTATTATTGGAAGTATTATTGCAAGCAATCCTAGTAAAAAACATAATATGTATTATTTATGTGGTTCTGATTTTTATTTTGATCAAAAAAATAGTGAAGGTAAAGTCAAAAAACGCGGACATTATGGAGCTAATATGAATATGATATATAGTATTCGTGAGTCATCATTAAATAAAACGCCAGATCCATATCAACCATCAAAAACTGGACCACGCTTTACACGTCTTAGAATAACAGAATCTAAATATAAAGATATGTCATCTACAAAAGTTAGACAAAATATATTAAGGCTTGAGAGTAAAGATGGTTTTAATCAATCAATTGCCCAAGCAATAATTGCAAATATAGGAAAAGGTTCGTATTGTTATTTGGGTAATATGCCATACCTTATACCAAAAAATGACTATCATTTACAAGAAATGGGTTGCTCGGGTCAAGGGGGTGGTGGCGGTAATACGAACAAACGCAAAACACTTAAAAATAGTAAACTAAAATCAAGAAAAATAAAGAAACTTACATCCACATATATGACTACAACCAGATTTACAAAAAAGAAGCATCATCCAAATCATAGTAATAATCATAACAAAAAGCATAAAACAAGACGTAATAAGCAATAGGATGTCTACCTAATACAAATATCAAAATTAAAGTATAAAAATACATACATAACCTCGCATTATGTATGTATCTAGTTGCCGAGACAAATCAAACGCTACACCATATTAGTTCTTCGTTGGATAACTCAGCACCAATCAAAATACTACGATTCAGTTCCGGATTTTCACTTGAAAAGAAACTAGGGCGTATTATACTCCAGTCTGTTTTTTCATCAAGTAGTCCGACTTTTGTATATATAAATGCCGCAAGAGCACTACACCAAAAGCGAGATATTTTTTGTGGGTCTGGGTCTTTCTTGCAATACGCTTCAATCCAATCTCGCACCACAATATCGTAAGGTTTATTATAAACACAATCATGTATTTCCTTCATTTTTTCATGTGTAAATGGGTTTCCTGTATGATAGTGTAGGTGTCGGGGTTGGTGTATACATGTATCAAGCGAACCTTGGTTGGATTCGATATCAGTGGATTGGGATTGGGGTTGGGGGTGGTTACTTTTATAAAAAAAATATTTCAATATGTTGAATCCCGAGTAAATATAGCCAAATGTAGTCGAAAATGTCTTTATAAGTAAGTTTTGGTTTTGGTTTTGGTTTCTATTTCTAGTTACTAATGCTGCACTACCGGTGTCGATATTCACCATAGTTGTATTGTTTTCGATACAATCTTCTGCAAAATGAACACGCAATCTTCGCAAATAGATTTTCCCTTTATATGTAGTTATAAAATCGACGATAGGTGTAAGTTGCACCCCTATTTTTCTCTTACCATCTTCTGCGTCGGGTATTTGAGCAGTGCCGGACTGCCATACATATACACCCTTCAATGGTTTATCTACATATGTGAAATCCGGGTTTACAACTACCATGGCAATATGCGAAAAATCACTTTGCGAACCATACTTTATAAGCCAGCCGAACAATCCAAGCCCTTTTTGTTCAAGATTGTCGCATAATAGTAAGTCACCTGTTTTTAATGTCTCGATACGTTTTGTTATCTCTATAATTTGTTCGCTATTTATCATTTTGTGTAACTATAAAACAATATATATAACCTTTATATTTATTGTTTTATATATTTTATTGTTCTACATAGTTATTTTGCATCGTTATTGTTCTATATAGTTACTATATTCTTCGAGTTCTTCTTCGCTTGCTTCTTCGTCAAAAATGCTATCATAGCTTCCATTAAATAAATCTTTAAAGGCGGACATTAGTTGTTCAATATATGTTTTATCTTTGCATAGAGAGTTGCATACATTTTCTGAAATAGCAATTGCTAATTCAATCCTACAAAAGAATTTAGAAAAGGTAAGATTTTGTGTTTTTAGTATTTTGTTTACTTCATATATTTCTTCTCCTCCGAAAAATATTTGTTTCACACTCAGTGTATGATAACATACATTGTAAATGTCTTTTATGAGTTTTTCATTTAATTTATCGTGTTTCTCTCCTTTCTCTCCTTTTTCTCCTTTCTCTAACGGCTCAGAGAGATGCTGAACTATATACTTTGCAAGCTTATCATAGTTCCCCGATACCAAAATTTTAAAAAAGTTGAAAAATAAATTCTGTTCTTCTCTTGTTAACTTACCGATAATTCCGTAGTCGATTACTCCTATTTTAAACACATAGTTTGTATTTGTCTCTGTATCACATGATTCTTTTATAAAAATAATATTCCCAGAGTGTAAATCTGCATGATACAATGAATCATAAAAAACAGATTTAATATTAAACCTTGACAATATTTTTGAATACTTGTCTCTATCTTCTGCCTCGACATTTTCAAGTCTTGCACCCTCAATATAATCCATTACAATAGCGTTTGGATTTGCTTCTGTAAAATACGAATAAACGCGCGGAATACATACGTCTTTTACGTCTTTGAATTTATCATAAAAAACGTCTATATTATCAATTTCGTTTTTAAAGTCAAGTTGTCCTCTCATTATTTCACGATTTTCTTCGAAAATGTCGCAAATATTCATGTTACATAAATACGGCAGTTTTTTGGTTATATTTGCCAAAAGTTCCAGTTCATTCATCGACTTATCAAATTTCTCAACAATATTTTTACGCCGGTATTTTATAACTACTTGTTTCCCATTAAGCGTAGCTTTGAATACAACTGCGATAACGCCGGATTTTATAGGTTCAGTGCTGCTACCTCCGCCACCATCAATAACAAGTTCATCCCCGTTCTGTCTTGCAATATTTATCAGTTCAAATAGTCCCTTATAATCTATTTCGTTCTCGTGATATTTTACGTTATCTGTATAGTTGACAAAGTAGTTGAACAAATCTTTATTCATTAATTTATTATTCGCGTTATTAGAAATCCCCTGGAATATTTTAGTGAAGAATATATTTTTATCTGCCAAATCTCCAGCAAGTCGCATTACGATATTGTTGTAATCCGCGGACGTTTTTTTGGTGCATTTATACAGCACATAATATTTTGCACATATCCCCATACAAGAGGTTATAAAATATGATTTCGACATCGCAGACACTAGCGTGGGTTTTATATTGCTTAGAAAAGAACCGATTTTGTCTAGTATATTTTTCGCAGCGTTAGGGGTAGCACTTGTTTCAGAGTCTAGGTCGCATCTTTCAAGTAGGAATTGTAATTCTTGTGAGTCTGCGTTTACGATATCGTCATTTTTCTTTGCATCGGCACCGGCATCGGCATCGGTTTTGTAATAAAGGGGGCATTTATCTTTAATTCGTTTAAACATTGCAAACATGAGTATAGGTATAGGTATAGGTATAGTATATGGTATTAAATAATATTTAAACTTGTTATTTTTTAAATAATATTCGCTTATATTCGCTTATATTCAACTACATTATTGTATCATCTCAATAAATTGTTTCAGATTCAGAAACACTTTTTTCATGATAAGTCCCATAATATTTTCCATATAAATAGGCAATGAGTGACTTAACTCCAATTTAAAAATATAGTTAACGTTTATTTTATGACACGACTCAAAGTTTACCACCATGGATGATAATGTGTTTACAACTTTGTCATAGTTTTTTAACACTTCGGGATTCGGATAGTCAACGTCCACGCAATTATATGTCTTTTTATTTGGTTCACACACTTCCGTAACCCTCACATACATGTATTTGGGTTTAATCCCTAAATCGGCTGCAAATGGTTTAAAAAGAAAAAGAACATTGACTTCGTTTACATTTTTATTTTCTGATCCTGATGAAAGCGTATTGGATGCTATACTATGCATTTCAATTTTCTCAAAGTTGTCTTTATTTAGCGTGAACATCAGATTATATATGTCTAAATTTATGATATTATACAAGTTCGCTCGGTTGTTCTCCGCATAGAACTGCAGTAGATAAATATTGTTGTTTTTATCCCGTTTCAGGTGCATTTTCTCCTTAAAACAAATCGTCTTAAAATTATATTTTAAAACTTCGTTCATGTTTATTTTGTATTTTGATATGTTGTGTGCGTGTCGTCTATAATTATTATTATGATCTGTTTATGTATATTTTACAACTTATAATTATTTGCGTGTTTTGTTTACAGCAACCTTTCAACATTTTTAATAAGATTCACTTTGTCCAATACTTCTATTATATTCGCCTTATGTTTCTCCATAAAATATCGCGGATTTTTCAATACGCGGTGAATCGTAATCATATCCATATTTATATTACCTGTTAGTTTTATAGAATAGTTAGGAAAATACTCTTCTATTTTTTTACACCCCCAGTAAAGGGGTATCGTATCATAAAGAAGCGGGTTAACTATTTTTTCGCTAAAATAATGGTCGTGGGATGTATTTTCGATCGCAATCGTAAACATATAGTTTTCGCACATTTCCGCCATAGATTTGAAATTGCCATATATGTTATTATTTTCGGGAAATCGTTGCTTATAAAATTTTGTGCCGTTGCCCCATATATCTATTGGTAGTCGATGTTTGAGTATATAACTTACAAGTGCGTGACGATATTTGTGTCCGGGTGTATAGGACTTATGCGAAACCATGATTGACATTATGTTTGTTTTTTTACTTCGAATAGAACCACCAATATTTTTAGGCATTTCGTGAAACAGGAATCCGTGGTGTCCTAAAAACGGAGGCGATGGTAATGAACCGACACCACCAATAAAATATTTTCCTATATTATTTGTGGCATATTCAATAAAGTTATTATAATAAAGACGTAAAAATGAATTGTCGGGTGGTTCGTGTGCAAAACCAATAACGCATTCTTTTTCAACATGAAGACTTCCAGGAACAGGGCAGTTTAATAAAATGACGTGTGTATATGTTTCGGTAGTTGTAATGTATATTTTATTTGTTTTGCCATAGTAGTCCAGTTTTTGATAAAGGCACATTCGTTCATAGTTCTGTTTACACGTTTCCGATGTGCAGAAGTCGCTGAAGAAACGTATTCTTATATATTTCTTCTTAAACTCCGATACTATATTTTTAAAATATTCGCTTCCATAGCACGTATTATAGTGATTGATTTGGTATGGCGTTTTGTGGATTAACGTGACTTGATTTATATTATACAATACTGCTTCGTATATACTTAACTGCAGCCATAATTGATTCATACAGAATAGTGTTATTTTGTCTGGGTCTATGTCATGTTGTGGGTGTGGATGTGAATGTGAGTCGGGATGTTGTAGTTGTATATATCGCAATACATCTCTTTTAAAAACTACGCTACTATTTATAAAGGGGTTTACTTTAAAAAGATTATAATTGTATAGCCCGTTGATCGGGATGTCGGGGATTTCGTGTTCTAGGTCGGCACTTGTATTAGCGTGACCATATCTACTTTTTGTCCCAATTACATCTATTCTTGGAAACTCTTTTAGTTTTGCAGCTTGAAGTTCTAGTTTGTTTGATGCCCATATGTCGTTTACATCTAATATTCCAATATAGTTATAAATTGCATCGGTGTTGACAACATGTAACAAAGTTTGAAAATACGATTTAAACTCTTCTTTGTAGGTTTTTAATTCAATTCGTTTGTCTTCAAATGTCGGTGTGTGTGCGTGCGTAGGTGTATTATAATATACGATTTTCAACTCCCAATCTTGGTATGTTTGGTTTACCACAGATTGAACACTTGCCGATAATGATTCTAATTGTGTTGTTGTGGTGATTGCATTATGTATAATGCATATGATAGATATCATTTGTGTTTCTCGTTTCGTGTTTCTCGTTTCGTGTTTTCCTAGGGTAAAAACGTATATAATAAAAATATATTTTGATATCTTTATTATATTTTGTTGTATTTTGAATTAAATATCTAAACTAATCGTATTCTTTTCAGACTTGGGTTTACGTTTTGTTCTGTTCGGCATGTTATCGTTTTGCAGATCTTTCAACTCGGAAATACTAATGGTGCTTCCTTTTTCCTCCGTATTGTTTGCATTGTTTGCATTGTTTGCAGCGCCTCCACCACCACCAAACAACGACGTGATATCATTGCCGCCCCCACCACCCCCGCTTCCATTAGGAATATTTATACTTTTGGTTTTAAGACCGGAAAGAATATTACTAATATCGCTTGGTCCTCTCATTTCAGGGCGCGGGTTTTGCGGATTTGGTGGAGGTGGTCCACGCATCGACTTGTTTGCAAACGCATTTACAAAATTATCTGTCAAATTCACACCTTCATTCATGTCTCCTCTACCAAAATTCAGGTCTGGGCGATTCGAAATATCGCCTTCTCTTCGCGGAGGTGGAACTGAATTGGGTCCCTTGGTAGCAACGGGTGCCGGTGGCGGGCGCTGGTTATTAAAGTTGCTCGACATCGGTGGAGGTGCTGCCATACCACCCATACCACCCATCATGTCCCCCATAAAGTTCCCAAAATTGGGCGATGATTGCGACATCGTGTTCACCGCCGCTTGTGTGAATTGTTTCATAAGTTCGGGGTTTTGGCGCATAATGTCGTCCATACCCGGCATCGCCGATTTAAACATCGTGTTTGTCATATGAAGCATGATTGCACTTCCACCTAACTGAAAAAGCAGTTTCAATTCAGGTGCCATTTTTGCCTTGGACTTATATTTCTCGTGCAGTTCTCCAAAAATCTCCTCATAATCGTCAACATTTTCGTTTATCTGTTCAGACCATCCATCCAACTTCAAATCAAAGGGGTCGAACTTATTATTTAAAAATTCCAGACCTGTAATTGCAGTCATCAGCAATTTTTGTTGAAACTTGACACTATTCTTCTTCTCGCGTTCTTCGACGTGCGTTTCGTATTCGCCCTTCATTTCAAGTAGCGACGACTCCATGCTGTATTTCTTGCTAAGTCGAACACCCTTTGTTTCAAGTTCTTCCAACTTTTGCAGCATTTTGAACTTTTCGCGCAACAATTCTTCTTTCGACATCTGGGGCGTTGCGTCCACATTTGCATCAGGATTTAGTGGAATATTGCTAAACTTACCAAACCCATCCCATGTTTTATTGTCGTTGTCTGTATTTGCGGTAGATGCACCGACATTGCTGCCGCTGATATTATTATATCTTGCTTCAGAATATCCACCATCACTGGCATCATCGTCGTTGTAACTGCTCAGTTTTATGCCGCCGCTGCCCGCATTCGCGCTTCCTCCTGAAGAACCAAAAAAATCAGACTTGAAATTCTTTGAGATTTTTTTAGGTCCACCGCTGCCACCCCCACGACTACCTCCACCTACTGCATCCGACAAATCATTCAACTCGTCTTCCAATTCATTCAGATCATCTAAATCAATATTATCGCCGCCCCCCATACCCCCGCCATTTTTATTACCGCTTTTCAGTTTATCATTCATAAGCAATTCTAGGCCTCCACCGAAGTTGACGGATTTGGTGCCACTACCCCCGCCTCCGCCCCCGCGACTACTTTTATTACTAAAGCCATTATCTAAATCAGATAAATTTCCAAGGTCAATGATTTCTTCCATAATGTTATATTATCGATAATAATAATCTATAATTTTAATTTTAAGTTTGTGCGCATTATAAATATATATTTGTGAAACTATATGCGAAATTAAACACTCAAACACTCAAACACTTAAACACTCAAACTACATTTATCATATTTTTAAGCGTAAGGTAGTATACCCCCTGTAAAAAACAATCTGCAAGATCGTCTTTCTTTTTATTTTTATTAAGATAACCTTTAAAATTTCTGAACTCTTCTTTTGTTTCTAAAAGTTCGGCAGTTATTTCAACGCTTTCGGCTTTTCGTTCAGTATATGTTGTTTTCTTTTTTGTAATAAACATTTTTAGTTTATTGGATGCTGAGATGAATTCAATATGGGGTGTATGTTTCATTATAAAATATTGTGCAATCATTCCTTGCAGTGTTTTCATGCGGCTTGCAATCGTGCTAATTTGATTTTCAATAATTGCGATGTCAATGTCTATCTTGATACCTAGCCCTCCCATTTCTAAAACCTTGTCAAGCTCTTGCATCATGTTTTTGCCGATCGTTATTAAATCTACATCCATTGCTTTTACATTTTCAATATGTTCAAGATAGTTTTTGTGTAATTCTTGTTTTATCATATTGATTAAGTTATCTTTTGTATTTGAGTTTGTTTTTGTTTTTGTTTTTGTCAAGTTTGTATTTACTATTTTATTTTCGTGTTTCTCTCCTTTCTCTCCTTTCTCTCCTTTCTCATCGAGAACAATAGACAAAGAAGTTGAATGTTCTACAAGAGGTAGAGCAAAGTTATACTTCACGATTAGTTCTTTGATGTCTACAAGTTTCATTTTTCTTATTTTTTTGATATTCAATTCAGGTGTTGGAACTTTATATTTTGATAATTTTGCATGTTTGTTGCAAAAATATTCGACATGGTATTCGGGTTCTTGATTTTCATTTATTTCATCTTTCTCTCCTTTCTCACCTTTCTCTCCTTTTTCATAAGTGTCCTGTTCCTCATCTTCACTCTCGTCGTCATCGTCGTCGTCGTCGTCGCATGTTGCACGAAACGTCTTACAATATTTTGCATCTTGTGTGCATCCTAAAGTGTTACACTTTCTTACTATCGGAGTGCAAAGATTGATAACATCCCATTTTAATATTTTCACTTTGCATGTAGTTTCGCAAACTTGAAAAATACAATATGCTAAATTTTTCATCCCGACATCGAAGCTTATAATGTTTTTCATGGTTTTCATGTTTTTTTGTGGTATATAAAAATAAATAATATGTTTTTATTATGTATTTTGCGAAATCAATGTATTAGGTCACGATTTTACAAATGAAGACTTGGGAACACGTCTAGTTCCATGCCCGTTTACTTTGACAGAACGTAGTGCCATCTTATATGCACGACTTGTTTTATGGTTACAACCCTTGTCAAGAATACTAAAGTCAACTGCCGCACTTTTCCCACCGGTAATTGCACTTGCAAGACGTGCACGTCCCCATGAGTGTGCGGTCTGGTTAGGTCTACTACCGGATGAAAAATACGCACCTTGGCCTTTCTTCTCAATTTGGCGGAGGGCGGAAATACTGCATCCTGTTTTTTTGGCCAGTTGAGATGAAGGAAGAATATCTTCTACGCCATATATTTTCCTCGCATGAAGAATATGCTTTGATACTTTGCCTGGATAAGATGCGACGGCTTTTCGTGTATAGTATTTTTTTTGCTTATAAAGTTTGCGGGATTTGTCGAGTTGCCTTTTTTCGATTAAAGTATCACGTCTAGATAAAATACGGGGTAAATATTTTGAAGCGTAATATTTTAAGGTTTTTGGTTTCATAGGTGTTTATGATGATATATATAATATATTGTTATTATTTTAAAGGATTGTGTATATATTATTCATCATTCTTACATTCCACTTTTCTCAGAAACTCTACTTAATCCTCGCCCACGACTTGTAGTTGGTGTTTTAAATCGTCGCGGTGTCAACACATATTCGTCTGCTTTTCGATAAAATGATGTTGAGGGTTTATTTGATAGTGGTCTTACTATTGCACCTGGTTTTGTTTCACTTTGTGGTGATTTTATACTCTTGAATGACCTTGGTGCTACCGAATTTGGCATACCCATTTCTTTTAACGCTTGGTTTAATGTTTCGTTTTGTTTTTGTTTATCTCTACCAGAGCGGCTTGGATGCGATTTCGAGACCCCGATATACCATTGTGCATGAAGTCCAGGTCTTTTATCGTCATTATCATGATCTTGACTTTCAAACACGATAGGGCTCGCTGGATCTAGGGGTACATCTTCCGCACTTAATTTGCTTACATCCAATGATGATGCGATTCTATATTGTGGTATTTTTGCTTTTTTTTTACCTGTTGAATTATCGTGTCTAAATGTACCACATTCTCTAGACGCTTTTACATCTAGTCTTACTTTACATCCATGAACCGCCATTTTTTTACTAAAATCATTTATTTTATTTTTCAATGTTTTTAATTGAGAACATCGGTCACTAGGAGTTAATTTTGAATTGTTAAGTATTTTGGAACCTTCTTTATTAAAATCTGATACGCTATCTATCAGGTATTGTATTCCTTTTTCTAAATTATACCCTCCCAAAATTATTCCTTTATGCTCTCCCAAAATTATTCCTATATTAGATATAATATCGTAAACACTACGATTTTGTCCGGTTACTGCAACTAGTTTTCCAGAATCATCTCTAATAGGAAGATAACTTTCTAATACCATTTTAAATCCATGTCTACCTAGTATACCCGTAACTACATCTTTTAAAGAATCCAATAATGTTAAAGCTTTACCAGTTTCTACATAACCAGCGAATCGACCACCTGGTGATAAAACTTGTTTAGTTTTTAAACTTAAGTAACAATCCTTAAATATTGCGTTAACACCATCACCCGTGGTATACTTTGGATCAACGTCATATTTTTCTTGATCTTTTGTTGTAACAAAATCATTATACAATTTGTCTACAAGCATTAAATCTTTACGAGCAAAAATGTATTCAAAAAGTTTACCATATAAAGATAATTTTGTAGGGCGAATATGTTTATCCAATAACCCTTCTTTTTTTAGTTTTATTTCTATTTCTTCAACAAATTGTTGTGAACTTTTTCCTTCAGGTGCTAATCCGGTAGCGTCTATAATATTTTCAGCTATTTTTATATCTTCATGTTCAATAGGAGAATCCTCCTCTCCAGCACCTCCTACATGATGTAAACGCCCTAATTTACGTGTTACTTTATTACTATTTTTTTTTTTATTAATATTTATGTTTTTTTTTCTATAAGTTTTCTTTCGTATTGATGTTTTTAGATTACGTCGACGACGCGTATTTTTTACACCTCTACGTCTTGTTGCCATTTTAATTTTTTATTTCTATTTTAAAAGTTACTATATTACTATATACTATTACTAGATATTATGTTATTTTACTTTCAAAAAAAATAAAATAACATAGTATTAAAACTCTACTAGCACCAACCCCTTTCTTAATTCGAACGCGCTAAACCTTGTATCAACATTTGCGACTGAGAAATATGCGGTGCACTCATCCGGCTCTGCAATTCGTTCCGCGAAAGATACATATTTTTCAGGTCGCTTGTTTCATAGCCAAAAGGTTGGCTATTGTCTAAAGCCGATTCAAAAACAAACGGCACACTCGATTGCGAAATCGGATTTTGGCTCCCAGTGTAGACAGGCGGGCACGCCCCGCAGTTGTTGCAGGCAGATATAGAATTCGTCTGCATTATTTTGACTGCGTTGTTTTGCAAAAAGGTTCGGTAATCCCAGTTCGACTTAATATCATTATTTTCGCGAATTTTCTCGTTTATAACTGAACCGGGTTGCCAGGTCGAATAGTTTCTACCATCGGCCATAATGGGTGGAAAATTGAAGTGGATATTATTTGAACCCGCGTAGCAAGTTCCCCAAGACATGTCTGTGGTTGTGGTTGTGATTGTGGTTGTGGTTACTAAACTACTATATATACTTTATTGTATAATTTATTATAATATATATAATAAAATATTAATACTTTGCTAAATAATGTTTGCTATTCGTCATTCGCCTATCCTTGAGTCAAATGTTTGATAAGTTCTTTCTTGTTAAGTTTGTTAATAGCAGTCTCGTTGTAGTGCATCCCATCCGCCGATAATTTAGTCTTCAAATGTTGCTTAAGTGTTTGAACATTCATTGAGTTGTAGTCTGCGTGTTGTTGTTGCGGCTGCTGCGGCTGCTGCTGCTGCTTATCGGCTTTAAAAATGGTTTTAATTTCGATAGTATTGATATCGGTCACGGAAGTTTCTAAATGTTGTGCTTGGTGTAAAGATAAAGATGCATGATTAGGGAGTTCTTCTATCTTTACTTCCGTATTATCGCTCGTTTCTTCATCATCGTCGTCGTTGTCGTCGTCGTCGTCGTCGTCGTCACTCGCATTCTCATCGTCGTCGCCGTCATCGTCACTTACATCATTGGTATCATGATGATTCAAATCTTTGGTTCCAGAAACATTTCCCCCTCCTACAGCATATAAAGGCTCCGACAACTCAATCACTTTAATATCGTCGCCGGTTAAGTGTTCGAGAGTATGTGAATGTATGTCTAAAGCTCCGGAGTTGTTAAATATTATTTTTTTTGTAGTATTCTCGTGGTTCTCGTGATTCTCTTCGTTCTCTTCCTCATCCTCTTCAGAATCCGTCTCATCATCTTCAGAGTCAGATGAGGATGAGGATGAGGATTCGGACTCGTCGTCATCGTCGTCGTTGTCCTCATCGTCATCGGAAACATCAATCAAATCATTTGTATGACGATTTTGATTACCTGCACCTGAACCCGCACCCGCACCCGCACCCCCCTGTTGCATCTGCATCTGCATCTGCACATGTTTCATGATTTCATCATCGCTCACAATATCTTGTCGCGAATGTCCTCCTCCGTTTCTCATACTTATCACTAAAGACTGCAATACTTTTGCCTGTTCTCTTTGCGAAATCTCTAAAATTCTCATCTTAGCTCTAAAAAAGAGAAACATCGCCGAACATATGATTAAAGTAATAAGAATATTGAAAATAGTTTGTGAATGGAATAGTGACATCTTTTATTTTTATACATAAATAAAAATAAAATATTTAACGCTTAATGCTTTAATGCTTTATTAATTACATTGACATCAAAAGTTGTTTTGTATTTTCTATAATTGCTTTTGGATAGTCTAAATCATATAATACTTTGATGCCTCCTTTTATTTTAGATATACCTCTTTCTATTTTGTATAAATATTTCAAATTATAGTCTTCTTCAACGTTCACTTTCATTTTATAATTTTTAATTCTCTTATTTGTCTTCAGGTTGTTGCATAGTGAAATATAATGGGTTGTAAGCATAAGATCGACATTCTTCATTGTTGACAAGTAGTCAATATACCCGTATGCACTTGCAACTGCTTCATAAGGGTTTGTTCCCGAATACAATTCATCAAAAATACAAAAGTGGCGTTTATCGCTTTCTTTTTCTAAACTATCCAAAATCTCTTTGCAACGTCTTGACTCGGCTTGGAATAAACTATCGCGTCCGGATGTATCTGGAATATTCAGGTAGCTATGTAAATAGTCGTAAGGGCGAATATTTGCACTATCATAAAATCCGTAGCCTATTTGTTGCGAAAGAATAATATTCATGAGTGTTGATTTGATAATCGTGGTTTTGCCTGCGGCATTAGGTCCCGTAATTATAATCTTTTTATTTATGACAACATCGTTTTTAATAGGTGTTTCATGTGGAGGATAGTATATCTGTTTAAAAGATGTATGTTTTTTGCATTTAGTGCTTTTAGTGCTCGCTGCAGATTTGTTTGAAACTGCAGACGTCATAGAATTATTCTTTTTAGATTTCTTTTTTTTATTGTCTTTCTCTCCTTTCTCTCCTTTCTCTCCTTCGGGCAACTCGTCGACTTGTTCTTCTTGCTCTACGACTTCTTCTTCTTCTTCTTCGTCGCCAATAAATACACAAGGATTGATTCGCAAACTATCAATCATTTGTTTGATATGGTCAATATTTTCATAAAATCCATTGAATCCGAAACTATAATCTACGCAAGATTTTATATCATGGTCAACAAATATTTCGTAGTTTAGTTTCATAAGTTTTCCAATTTCGGTGAATTTCTTAAAGTTGACCGCGAATGGTTTGATTTTACTAAACACAATACATAGTTTCTCAAGATGTTGCACCTTTGCCTTCAAATCGTTTGTAAATTCGCGGTAGGTGATAAGATTATGTGACATTTGAATAACATGTTTCATATTTCGAATCGTATACCGAAAATAGTCGTTCAAAATGAATATATTTTTGTGAATAAGAATCATATTTTTATAAAAACGATGGCACGACATTACATTCTGGTAAACTTGAATAAAGTAGAAGAAAACAGACATGAGAACATAGATGCGTTTATCCCACGGCATACTTGCAAAATCAAGAAGCGAAAATATTTTCCCGATTGGGTGACTAGAAAAAATTGTTTTCAGGGATGCGAAATAAGACGACAACGAGACTTGCGATTTTTGAATCTTTAATAAGAAGAACGGAATAAACAACAAAATCAGGGGCGAAAGAAGCGAAATCACAGGCGACGTGAGGTTATAAATACTCATAAGTTGCATCACCATCGGCGACTTATTTAGGTTATCCAGCATCGGGAAATCAATATAACTGAAACGCTGTTTGAAATTCTTGTCACAAGCAATATCCAGCCATAGTTTATCAATCGTGTTGTAAACATCGTGTGGGAAAATAATTGCTCCGGTGCCGGCACCAGCACCAGCGTCATCGCCAGCACCAGCGTCATCGCCGGCCTTATATGGCTTATACGTGTAATTTGTTTGGTCGTCACAAATCATGCGCAAAGGTTCGCTAAGTTTACAGCCATATTGGTTAACATAAGATCGATAAAATATTTGCGACTCTTTTAAAAATTCGACATTTGTAGTATAGTAGCGACTCCATAGTGCCACATATCGTTTACTAAAAGCGGATTCAGGTTTAAAAATTGTTTCATACATGGGAGCACAATCATCATTTTTTGTTTCAAGTAGTTCTAAATCATTTAAAATATTGGAGTTGATTTCACGTTTATCTTTATCTTCTAAATAACAGATAGGGAGTTTAAAAGATGTTTCTAGTGGAGGAACACGTTTTTCTTTTTCGTGGCCTTTCTCTCCTTTCTCTCCTTCGTGCGGTCCTTGTTCCGGCGTATTGCCAGGGAATGTTTTTAAATATTTACTCACCTCGTTACTCAACTGCATCGTAAAAGAGTTCGCACCTGCACCTGCATTCGCACTTGCCTTACCACTCGGGTCATTTTTAAGTTGTTCTTTTTTTATTTTATCATTTATTTCCTCCAGTTTCTTCAATTGTGCATCTTTCATATCTGTTAAAATTTTATTAATATCGAACATGATGCTATAGTCGTATTTATATGTAAAAAATATTAATAATAAAATAAAAATACGAATTTATTTTATTATTTAATGGGTCGCGCAAATATTGCATCGAATCGAATCTAGTCTATCGCAATATTTGAAGGCAATTCATCAACGATGGTGTGATAGTGTCGCTCAATCTCTTTCATCGTTTTCATATCCCATCGAGTAACAAAGTTAATCGCGGTTCCTTTTCGGCCCCATCTTCCCGATCGCCCAATACGATGCAAGTATTTAAATATACATTTTGGCAAGTCGAAGTTTAATACTGTTCTAACCTGCTGCACGTCGATACCACGAGAAGTAACATCCGATGAAATAAGGACACGATGTTTGCCAGCCTTGAAGTCGCTATATGATTCATCGCGTTTCGACTTTTCCATGTTGCTATGGATACAACACACAGGAAATCCGTCATTCTGCATCGCCTCTGTCAAATCCGTCACACGTTTGATGCTATTGCAATAAATAATACACTGCGACATTGAAATAATATTGAAAATATCCTTAAGTGTTGCATATTTCTGTGAATCGTCGTCGAGAGCAACATAATATTGTTTGATGCCTTCAAGTGTTAGCAACTCTGACTTTACCAAAATACGAACAGGATTGCGCATAAATTTGTCTGTAAGTGCTTGTAACTCGGGGGGTAATGTTGCACTAAACAACCCCACTTGCACGTTATTGTTCAGGTATTGAAAAATATTATAAACTTGTTCCTTAAATCCGATCGACAACATTTCGTCCGCTTCATCCAATACAAGAATAGAAATATCCTTTGCAACTATGTTACCGCGTCGCATCATATCGTAAACACGTCCAGGGCATCCAACGATAATATGGGGTGTGTTATTTTTCAATTCAAATGCATCGTCGTCGGTGGAAGTTCCACCAATAAGCAGATGATACTTGATGCTTTTATTTACAGACCCGATACTTGAAATGACTTCGTAGATTTGTTTTGCAAGTTCGCGTGTAGGAGCCATGATAAGCCCCTGGGTTTTATCGAGTTCCGAGTTTATATTTTGCAGAACACCGATCGTAAAAACACCCGTTTTACCAGTTCCGGATTGGGCTTGTGCGATAATATCCCTTCTGTCAAACATAGTCAAAAGTGCTCTACGCTGAATCAAACTTGGTGAGTCAAATCCGTAGGAGTAAACCCCGCGCATTATATCTTCATTGAGAATACCCCCCAAGTCTTCCCACTTATCGAACTCTTTCGGGGGAGCGGATGTATCGATTTCAACCACGGGTTCAATGTTGGTGGCAGTGGATTCAGGTGCGGCGGATGCAGGAGGGGGAGGGGGAATATCTGTGTTATTATAATTTCTTTGAATATTTAATCCGTCGTTGCCATTGCCGTTGCCGTTGCCGTTGCCCTCACCCCTATCATTCTGATAATTAAAATGACTTCGATTGCCACGATTATTCATACGACTATTTTGTCTACCTTCGAATCTTTGTTCATTTTGCAAAGACGAAGAAGAATCATTTTTATAGCGACCATTACCTTGTCCGCTATTATTATATCCGGAATAATTAGAACGATAGTTATTGCTATCGCCTGCACCAGTTCCAGTTCCACCTAATGCATTAAATTTGCCACCTTGGTTCGGGTTCGGACCCTGACCGCCATTACTATATCTATAATTTTTATTATTGCGTTGAGGAGTATACTTATCAGTCATCTTGTATTTTACTTCTATAGTGTATTATAATATATCTTTATGCATTTAAGTATTTATAGTTTAAAATATTTATATTTGCCATAGAACCATACCGGAAAATAATAATTATATTAAAATCAATATAAATATGTTATAATATATAAGTATAGGAGTATATCATACAAACAGCAAACAAAATGATACAATATGATATGAACGATTATGACGAAATAACGAATGCTGGTTTTTTATGTAACCTAACACAAGAGACATTGGATATAATTTCAAAATTATCTGAGCAAGTTGGTGCACCAACATATATCAAAACACCTATCTTTCTTAAAAAGGAAAGTCGGGTTGTGGGACTGGGATCGAATATCCACGCCACGCCCAATTTGGGGGGCGGAAATGGAAATGGAATTGGTGGGTTTAAGAAGGGTAAAAACAGGCCATCGGAGATTACGGATGAAGATTGGGAGACGATTCGCCAATTTCAGACGACGACAAAACATGTTAGTGAAGGTATACAAAAGAATATGGAAAACATTCGGGGTTATTTGAATAAAATGTCAGAGGCGACATTTGACAAGATGGTGAATGAAATTAAAACAGAAATATCACAACTCATAGAGCACGAGACAAGTGACGAAAATATGATGAAGATTGGTCATTCTATTTTTAGCATTGCAAGTTCAAATAGTTTCTACTCAGAACTATATGCAAAATTATTTAAAATTTTGATGGAAGAATACGAGGTGTTTAAGAAAATATTCGAAGATAATTATAAGGTTTTTATGAATTTGTTCGACAATATTGAATACGCGGATCCTAAAAAGAACTATGACAAGTTTTGCGAATACACAAAAACAAACGATAATCGACGTGCAATGAGTTTGTTTATTGTAAACTTAATGAGAAACGGCGTTATTGAAAAAGAAGAGATTCTGGAAATTATTAAAAATTTACAGAAACTTATTATGAAGTATATTACGAAACCGGATAAGACAAATGAAGTGGAAGAACTGAATGAAAATTTATATATTATTGTAACTAATTCGTCGCTGGAAATAAAATTTGGTATAGACGACGGAACTGAAAATATAATAAAAGGCATAGAGTTTATTAGTATATTAAAACCGAAGATGAAGGAGTATCCTAGTATAACAAATAAAACTATTTTTAAACATATGGATATTATCACTGAGTTGAAGTAATAATTTCATACAAAATCGTGTTAAATATATACATTTAAACATAATAATAATAAAGATATTTACCAATATTATTATTATTATTATTATCTCTAGTTCAATCAAAACTATGTATGAAACCACAACCACCACCACCACCACCACCACCACGCACGAACAAAAAGATAAAAATATAAAAGAATGGAATCGAATAAACAATATATGGTTGGACATAAAGAATAAAAACAAAACTGAAAATCCCGGATTGTATAGCACGGATTCGGACAATTCGGTGGACAATTCCCCAGACACGTCGTGTAATACGAATTTGAAAAAGTCGAATAGTTTTTCTAGTTACGACGATGAAATTAGTATTGAAAATAGTATATGTAATGGTATTATGGATCCATGCTACGATGATACAGATGATACAGATGATACAAATAAATATACACGCAACTCTATTGTTACGCCGAGTAGTATAAAATATAAGTATACGAGCGAGAATATAGCATCACTTGAATTGGACTATTCTTTAAACTATAATATGAAAATGTTGACACATATTGGCAACTACTACGAAATACTGAAAAGCAAACATAGTCAAGTACAACAAAAAACGACCAAAACGACCAAAAAACGAAACGTCGCGACAAAAATGTGTAAACCTGAACTTATAAAAAATATAGTTGCATTTGAAACAGATGCGATGAACCACCACGTGGTATATCACTGCAAAAAGATGCTTGAGTGTATGGAAATAATCAAAAGTGACAAATATTTTGCATCATTTGTAATATTTCCATAGAAAATATATAAAGCATAAATAATAAAGTATATTAAAATCATATACTTTATTATATATATATACAACGCAAGACAACACGACAATGCCACCAAATCACACCCACATAGCACCAGACATTATAACACAAGGGTTTCCCGCATCGGTAAGCGATATAAAACATTGTTTATATATTAATCTTGAAAGTAGGAAAGATAGAAGGGAGCACATTGAAGGAGAACTGAAAAGTATAGGAATTAACGGAATACGCTTTAATGCAGTCAAGTTACAAAATGGTCGCATTGGTTGTAGCATGAGTCATTTAAAGTGTTTACAAATCGCCAAAAAAAATAACTGGCCATATGTAATGATATGTGAAGACGACCTTTTATTTTTAGACAAGGAAAAAGCAGTGAATCATATGAATGAATTTTTTAAACTGCATTATGGTGGCGGGGGTGGCAGTGACGCCGATAATTGCAACATCGTGCTTCTAGCCGGAAATAACGTGCCTCCATATAAAAAGGTCGACGATACATGTATTCGCGTTTCACACTGCCAGACGACAACGGGATACATCGTAAAAAATGCATACTATGATACGCTCATCGAAAATATAAAAACGGGAATTGAAAAACTTATGAAGAATCCTAGCAATCACACGATGTATGCAATTGACAAATACTGGATTCAATTACAAAAAAGAGATGTCTGGTATTTACTTGCACCGATTATTGCAGTTCAGCGCGAGGACTATAGTGACATAGAGAAAAAAACAACAAACTACGAGTATATTATGAAAGACTTGGATAAACCCCATTTGGTAAGGAATATGCAAAGTATTGGTATGAGTTATTTACATAGTCGTTGAACACGTCCATTTTATTTTTGTCCATGATGGGGGGCACAAATCATTGGTAGTATGTGTTGGCAATGCGGGACCAAACCAATTATCGGGGTAGCAAACTATTTTATTCGGGTTTGTATTCAGATACGCCGACCACCAACTAAATGTGCTGTTTGCAATAATATTATGGTCGCAACAACTCATAAGTAACATTGACTGCCAATCTTCTATATTGTTGGGTGCTCTACGAAACACCATAGAAGGAAACCTCTTACGCATTTGGACTATATTTGATTCTACTTCCATGAAGTCATTTTCTTCGCAAAAGTATAACACAATATGCTCCTCTGATGCGGTGGCATTGGGGGTGGCATTGGGGGTGGAATCGTGTTCAAGTGTTTTCAATATATATAAGATACTATTCTCATAATAGTCCAACCCAAGCGGGGTATATTCACGCGCCAAGGATTTATAATCACCCAGGCGAAAATGCAAAGATATTGTGCGTTTATTTCCATATACAGAATTCATTATACTTTTCATGTTTTGTTTCTTTTCTTGCAGTTTCATATATTTTATAATTTGGCTAGTTTCTTTTTCAAAATATTTATAACTTTGAAAATAACCAAATAGCACGACAGCATTTCGTTGGTTTGTCACCAACGGATGTCTCTGCATTTCGTCATTATAATGAAACGTGGTTTCTTTATACATTGGAAGCTGTAATTTATGAATAGGCGTATCAAACGTATTTTTTTTCAATTCCGCGAAAAGTGTATCCCAATATATATCCTGACGTTTATCGCCACCCAACTTTTTGTTCGGAAAAATAAAACCGCGTTTTTGTTTCATCGATAAAGCCATTATTGCGAAAACTTGGAATAGCTGATTGCCCAGCCCTCCCATAATTACGCATGTTATTTTGTTGCCGAACATTGGAAGTTATATTTATAGTATATTATCGGGAGGAGGGATGTAAATATAGTTATACGAACAACGTTCTACGATCTATGTATATTAAATATAAATAAATATATTTAATATTATATAATAAGTATAATATTATATAATATAATAAAAATGGTTCGCTCAAGACTTGATCCTAGTATAAATTATCCCGAAGTAAAGGCATTGGAACAAGTAGATTCGAAAGATTCAAATTATAAAGCCCCATTATATGAAGCGGAAGTTTTAGGTATTCATACGATAGTTAGTATTGGGCAAATAAAAAATACATTTATTGATAAAGGTATCGTATATTTCCCTCTATATTTGATAAAAGACGACAAAGTATTATCGCAAATCGGTGTCGTAGAAGCGATGCAAGAAACGATTCAGTCGCTTTTAGATTCGGAAAATGATATTAATTTGGAAAGTGCAGAACCGGCACTTCTATACTCATTTGTAAAGGAAAGCCTGGTAAGGAAAGCAGTATATATAGCTGGTAGAGCGGAAACCACGGGGATGGCCGAGGCGGCGGCACAGGCATCAAAGCTTAAGATAAAATCAAAACGTTTGCTTGCACCTTTGTCTATGGCTGCGTCCATGTCTGCATCTGAAAAAGAAAGGAAAGACGCACTTCAAAAAAGTGCATTATTAAGCGAAGAATTGGGTATTGGGGGTATCGGCGACGAAGGCGAAGAAGCAGACCTTCAGCGGGTGATTCACGCGTCCATGTTGGAGGAGGGTTCAAAGATTCCCGACTTGCCGTTAAAACATGCAAGTATTCCGGTGCAAACGCTTGACCAATTTGAGGCGGAAAGAAAGAGGTATCGTCATGTCAAAGATGAGTCATGGATGGAGTCTTACTATGAAAATAATAATTTCAAGGTGATTCAAAATTCGGGGGGAGGCGATTGTTTTTTTATGATTATTTGCCAAGCTTATAAAACGATTGACCCTGATACGACGATGAGTGTTATAAAATTAAGGCGTCTTTTATCCTATGCACTTACTGACCGGCAGTTCGCCGAATATAAAACTCTGTATGACGATTATTCGCGTGAAGAAAAAAGATTAGTAAAAGAGAACCAGGATATTGCTACGAGAAACAAGGAAATCAAAGAGCGGTTTCAAAATAGTCAAAGCAAACAAGAAAAATTAGAACTAAAAGCCGAATCCGAAAAACTCATCGAACGAAATAAGCGTGTCATGCAAGAGATAGAAGCAGTAAAAGAAAACAAGAAAGAAGTTAAATTTATGAAAGGCGTGAAAACGATTCAGCAGCTACGCGAGGTGATGCAAAAAGGAGAAATGACAAGTGAATATTGGGCAGATGCATGGGCGATTGCGGCACTGGAGGTGATTTTAAATATAAAATTTATTAATCTTTCTTATAACGATTTTAACCAAAGTCAGCGAAAATCATTCCAAGAAATTAATGTAATAAATTGTGGCAGTGATTTGACCGCCGCTTTAGTAGAGGAAATCCGTAAAAATGTGGCGGAAGTCAGTAAAGCGGAGGGGATGGGGGGGACGGGGGCAGGAACGGGGGCAGCGGCAAAAGCCACCTCGGAAGACTATGAGTTTAATCCGGATTATTATATTATGGTGTCACATTCGATGGAACATTATGAATTAATCACCTATTACGGGAATGCAATGTTGACGTTTCCGGAGATTCCATATTGCGTCAAATTGCAAATTGTCACACGTTGTTTACAAGGCAAGACTTTTAGTGGTGCATATAGTCATATTCCGCAATTCAGATTGTTTATTCAAGAGCTGGGTATTGCGAAAAAAGTGGAAGGGCGAGCGGTGGATGAAAGCGTGGATGCATTATCTGCAGCGGCTTCAAATCCGCATTTTAGTGAGAATATCCAACTTGTGCATCATAAGACTGCATTGGATGCAATGCCGGGGAGGGCACAGGGCGATTATGTAGCACAGAGTGACAGGCTTGGGTTTATGGAACTTGGTGGAAGCGGAGGCGGTGGTAACGAGCATCGTGGAAGCAACAATTGGCGCAGAAAGATATCGAATGAGTGGAATGCGCCGTTTACACTAGATGGGCATCGCTGGTTATCAGTGGAGCATTATTATCAGGCGAATAAATTCTTAAAGAAACATCCGGAGTTTTATTTGTTGTTTGCAATGGATGCGAATAAGAAGAGCAAATATTACGAACCATCGTCTATATTGTCGCGGATAGCACATGATGTAGAGTTGGCGACATATGCTGGAAGAAAACAAGGGACAACAAAAATAGACGGCAAGAAGGTGGTTCTTCGTCCCGAAGAAGTTACGATTGACCCAGACTTTTTCAATGGAAGACATGCCAAGGTTTTAGAAGATGCGACCTTGGCCAAATTTACTCAAAATGACGATCTTGCAAATATTTTGCTTTTAACCAACAACGCCAAATTGATAAATTATCATCATACGAAAGAGCCATCTGTTTCGGTGCATTTGATGCGTGTTCGTTCTAAACTGAGAACAAAACGCGGAGGTGTGAATGGCTATGAAGAGGTGACGTGAAAATAGCAAATAGACATAGCAAAATAGACAATAAAGTTAAACTATAATGTAGAATACCATATTTTTAATATAAAAATATAGTATATATCCGCATCCGCGCGCCCATGAACTATACACTAAGTAAATCAGACCATAATCTTCTTCACTTATTCAAATGTAGCGGCAACTATAAAAAAATAATACAAATGAATAAGAAGCAACTAACAGGGAATGCAAAAAATAAACGTCAACATGAAATAAACGATATATTGTTGTCTTTTTATGATATGATTGACAACGAGTTTCGTCTTTTCAAGAATGGTCAAGATCAAGATCAAGATCAAGATCACTTCAATGATATTTTCAAACACAAACTTGTAAATATTCGCACGACAAGTGATAAGACTATAGAGAAAAAAATAACATCTGTATTAGAACATACATCATATATTCCGAGTAGTATTGTAAATTATATAAAAGAAAAATGCACGTATGTTTTAACGTATTCATTTCATGTCAACGAAACGCGAACCGCAAAAGTAAACTTTATCATATTTGAAGATAGCACGTATGAGATAAATAATATAAAAAAAAAGAGTGCATCCTATTTTAAAAACGGGGTATTAAAAATATACCTATGGTTAAAAATTGCATCAAAATATGCGGCCAAAGAATGCGGACCTGAACTAGAGTCTTTTATTTATCTCACTCCTTTTAAACGAAGCCACCCAATATTTAGCAAGGAGCAGGAGCAGGGGGTGGAAGCGGCATACGAAGACTACGAAGAGTATGAAGAGCTATACCATCACGTAAATATGCAACATGGCGGGGGTGTATTGAAACCGATACACATCAATGGAGGTGTATCAGATTTATGTCAACCAAGCGGTCGCGTTATCGTGTATCGAAAAGAGGAGTGGTTCAAAGTATTTATTCACGAAACGATGCATAACTATGGATTGGATTTCGCAGAAATGGATATTAGTGCTGCAAATGGATTATTACACAGAGTATTTACGATTCAAAAAGATGTAAAACTATATGAATCGTATTGCGAAGTATGGGCAAGAATCATGAATGTAGTATTTGAAACTTACTTTGATATAAATTCGCGTGCAAAGTTTTCGTCAAGAACAACGCGAAAGAATTTCATAGATAATCTTAAACTGAAAGAAAATCAGGACGGAGTAGTGTCAGTAGATGGTGGTGCGTTGGTCTCAAACACTGAAACACACGCAGTGAATATGACATCAGCGACATCGGCACGAAATCGTAGAAAGTTTTTAAAGCAGTTTTACACTTATTTGCAATACGAGTCATTGTTTTCGTTATTTCAAAACATAAAAATATTGAACTATATGGGTCTTGACTATAACATTATATCAAACTGCACCGATTCAAATTATATCGTCGCGAAAAAATTATACAAAGAGGAAACAAATGCATTTGCGTATTATATTATTGTTTCCATTCTACTTTCCAACTTTAATAATTTCATACTATGGTGTATCGATAACAATACAAATACAATTCAGTTTAAAAAGAATAAAAATAATATTATTAATTTTGTTCAATTTATTTACAAAAACTATAAAAAAAACGAACTTTTAAATATGATAGTTGATTTGGAGATTCGTCTTGAAACAATGGATGCCGCTGGTGCGGATAACACGGAAAATCAGGCAAGTCGTCAAAATAACGAAATGTTGCGAACGATGCGTATGACGATAGTGGGTGGTTATTTATGATTGATTTTGATTGCATGTATACGTAAAACAGCAATTTTCATGTTTTATTTTATTTTTGCGCCATTCTCTTGAAGCATCTTCGAAGTCTATATTTGCATTATTTGTGCATTTTTTTCCCAAGTGACTAGTAGTAAATGTCTCTTGTTTTTTTGATTGTTGACGCGTAGTCACTGGCATTTTGAATGTATGTCTCTATATACTCATATATTATATATTCATATCAATTTAATATATAAAAAATTGATGTATGAATAACATATATTATAGTTAGTAAATAAGCAGTAAGTATAATACCAATTTTAAAAAAAACCAAGAATCTTTGTTGTAATCGCATCACCATGGGCATTCGAGCACTCAACAAGTTTCTTCAAGCAAAATGTAAATCGTCTATAAAATCAATACCATTGTCTGATCTTTCCGGCAAAAAAATAGCAGTAGACATAAGCATCTATCTTTACAAATACATAAGCGAGAATGCGTTACTGGAAAATTTATATCTGATGATATCCCTGTTTCGCACCAACAATATAACACCGATATTTATATTTGATGGAAAACCACCAACAGAAAAGAATGACACGATTGCGACAAGAAAAAAAAATAAAATAGATGCACGCGAAGAATATTATCGATTAAAGGTGCTTGTTGAAAGCATGAAGACGGGACCGGACGCGGAAACACAAACGCAAACACAAAGACAAAAAGAATCTGAAATCAATGACATGACGCAAACTATGGAGCAATTGAGGAAGAAATTCGTTAGTATTAAATATGACGATATACAAAATGTGAAGACTTTGCTTCAAGCGTATGGGATGACATATTTTGAAGCACCAGGCGAAGCAGATATATTATGTGCGAAACTAGTTACTAATAATCACGTATATGCATGTCTAAGCGAGGATACGGACATGTTTGTTTATGGATGTGGACGCGTTTTGAGGTATCTTAGTTTAACGCAGTCAAATGTTGTCATATATGACATGAACCATATTTTAAAAACTCTGAATATAGAGATGGATGTATTTAAAAAAATATGCATTCTATACGGGTGTGACTATAGTCATGAGTCGTTCATAGAAAATAATATGAACATATTTCATGCATTTCAATTATTTAAGAAATATCGGGATGCTATGAATACTGAAGAATTTTATGACTGGATTATAAACGAGAAAATTCATTCAATACAATATATTAACGAGATAAATAAAAACATGAAATTATTCGACATCGATGAAACAAAGAATCTAGAATTATATGACCATATTAAAATAGTTAACGGCCCAATCAATAAAGCGTTACTTATCGAAACCATGAAAAAAGAGAATTTCATATTTATTGAAAAATAGAATATAGTAGGATTGGGATGGATTGTTCATTTTTTTGCTAGTAATAAATGAAAATACTAAAAATGACATATTTTTATACATGTCATTTTTATTTTGTTTTACATGTTTTTGTTTACATGTTTTTGTTTTATTTTGTTTACATGTTTTTATTTTGTTTTGTTTTTTTTTATTTTATTTTATTTTGTTTTGTTTTGTTTTGTTTTATTTTGTTTTATTTTATTTTATTTTATTTTATTTTGTTTTGTTTTGTTTTATTTTGTTTTATTTTGTTTTGTTTCAAAGAAAAAAAAAGGAATAAAATACTTTAAGAAGAAGCTACAGCAACAGGGGCTGCAGCGGATGCCTTTGCAAAGTGACGAGACATGTATTGTTGCAAGTTGAAGTAAGTGAGCTCCTCACCCTTCTTAACCTGGAGCAACGACTTCAGCTTGGTGTCGGGATTGATCTTGCGACCATTCTCCTTATCCTGAAGGCTGTGGGTGCGAATGTAGGCATTGATCTCACGAGTGACCTCCGTGCGAGCAAGCTCTGTGCCGACAGGCCTTCCAAGAAACTCAGCGAGCTCCTTAGAAATGAGGGTGGGCTTAACAAAACCGGAAGGAGCACGATTACCGGTCTTGCGCTTACGCTTGGAAGCCTTCTGGGCAGCACGCATCTCGCGAGCAACGTTGCGCTCAAGAGTTCGGAAGTCGCTACGGAGTGAAGAAAGACCGGAGCTAAGTGTGTGAAGTTTGGTGCCAAACTCAGAGAAGAGAGAACTCAAGGAAGTCTCAAGAGCAGGGCTGGGACCATCAGTATGGGCCTCACTAGTAGGAGCAGGAGTGGCGGCGACAGCGACAGGTGTGGGAGCAACAGGTGCATCGGTCTTGGGGGTCTTAGAGGCTTTGGTAGCCTTGGGAGTAGAAGCACCAGCAGCGGGTGCGGCGATAACGGGAGCGGGTGCTGAATCAGCGGAAGAGGGAGCTTTCTTTGCCATTGTGGTCTTTGTATACACTAATAGGTGAGGTCTTTTTAAGTATTTTTAGACATTATATATTATAATTTAGTTTGGACATGCAATAAAATAGCACATATTAAGGTCATAAACTATTTAGTTCGTGCGTTCAAAAAAACAAAACGTATTTACTTAAGGATTTCGAAATACTTTAGGAAAATATTGATACGAAGTGGAATGATTACACTATTATAATATGCGTAATTCTTTGCACCTTTTTACATATTAACGACCGATTTTATTATAATAACATAAATCGTTATCAACATATATATGTTGATTTTTATTTTTATCATAACATTCTTTTATATAAAAACCATCGGATTCATATTTATTTAATATCCATCTTACATTTTTACATAATTTATAGGGTAGTATAACCATCGCCGTGTCAATTTTGCAAACATTTATATTATTACCTTTCATTCTATTGTGTTGATTAAAGGTATATATTTTATTATTATCAACAATATTCAATAATTTATAAAAATTAGGATGTATTACATTATCATCATCTAAATAATATATTATTGCATTAGGGTTCGTAATTGTATTTAACGCATAATTCCTTTGCGGATTTCCTGATATACCCCCATGTTCACATTTATAAACATATTCTTTGATTTTATTACTTTCTTGATTTTCAAATAAATGCGGATTATTAATTATTTTGCTACCATCATATACGATTATCCATTCTTCTATATATTCAAAGTTAATACTTTTTTTAATTTCTAATAAATTATTAATTCTATATGATGGTGTTATTAATGTTAATTTATTTCTGTTTTTAAATATAGGTTCACCTTGTCCTTTTATTAATACAAATAATTTATCATTATTCCAACCAGTTGAATTTCTATTATTATGATCCAATTCTATAAAATAATAATCTTGAAATTCTTTTAATATAGGAGTCAATCTATGAATATAAGCATTTTCATTATATGATTTAAATATATCTTCAATAATTAATATTCCTCCTGGTTTTAAGTATTGGTAAGTATTTTCAATAACTTTTATTTGGTCTTCAAATTTATGCGTTGTATCTTCGATAATTATATCAAATAAAATATTTAATTTACTAAACGATGTAACAATACTATCTTTATTTGTTACATCTATATTGGAAAGAGTCACTCTATCATTGTTAAATCTTTGTTTAAAATTATTTATTAAATTGGAATCATAGTCGAACCCATATATTTCGGCATTTGGAAAATATTCTTTCCACATAAGTATCGAAGCACCATGTAATATACCCAATTCTGCTATTTTTAAAGGTTCATCTTTTTTATTTTTAAAAATTCCATCATAGAATAATGTATACGGGTGACAATGTCTGATATCCGTTACATTTATTCTTTGTGATGATTTATCGGTATCATATTTTTTTCCAATTTCACATAATTCACATGAATTATTAATGTAGTTTATTTTTAAAGTGGACATTTATACTATACTATATCGTATTATATCGTATTATATCGTATTATATCGTATTATATTATATTATATTTTTATTTTTTACATAAAATAGTTACGATAACTATTATACTTTCATTAAGTTTTTTTTTAATAATCGATGTATGTGTAAGTAATAAATATAATACTTGATTAACTGCATTATAGTTATTATATTGTTTTATCTCATTTCTCTCCTTTCTCTCCTTTCTCTCCTTTCTCAGGTTCCATCATGACCTCCATATACGCCCGCCTCATACAACCAAGGCATTGCTTCTCTAGCAGGCTCACTAACTAAAGTAAGTGCAGTCAATACATAAAAAGACCCTAGTGTTTTGTTATCCACGTCTATCGCAGATTTTATAAGATTTTCTATAATTTGTAAATTAAAGCGAATAAGAACATCTATTTCTAAATTAACCAGCGCCGCATTTGAAGCCATATTTGTAAAATATGGTGTTCCTAAAAACGGACTACCATGAGGGGGGCAGATTTCGTATTTTTTAAGATTACTAAGTTGTGCACGATAGTTCCAAATATCATGCAGCTCACGCGCAAATCGTATATGTTCGACTCGAGATAAGTTTGTAAACCATTCAGAGTTAGCATAGTTACCATAAGAGTTTATTATTTGGAACAAATCAAGTATTTTCATTTCCATACGTTTTCGCGGATCCACTATTTCATGTTTTATCACGATATCAAGAGGAGATTTTAAAAGTGCCGATAGTTTTACGATTCGTCTGATATCTTGTTTTATATCATTCGTGATACTATTTCTATTATACGGATTTTTGGTATTTTCACCTTCCTTTACAATAAGGTTATGTAGCGACAAAATATTAAAACCATAAATAAATCCATCCATATCCCTATAACTATAGAATTGCTCATATGGAATTTCATGCATTTCGTCCATAGTAAAAAAGTCGGTCTCATTGGTGCATATATTACGTTTTTTAAATGCCGGTCCACGTAATCTTATTAGTTTACGATGAAAAAACCCTCTTACAACTTTTTGTATTTTTAATGGCACTATCGAATTCTTGCAATAATCATATAAACGTTTTATAATTTCTTCTTTATTTCCTGCGCGCGATACTTTATACTGCGAACAAAGTTTCCGAAGTTCATCCATTTTATATTTTTCTGTTTTAAGTTGTTCATAGGTGTAAATAGTTAACTTCTTTATTACAGGCGGGGCGATAATGGTCGGATTGGTCGCGTTAGTCGCAATATTTTTTGTAGAATATTCACGTTTATCGTCTATATTGCAATCCATTTCTGTATCATTTTGTTTATTATTTATACTTTTTAATTTTTTTGAAGATGATTTTGCGACTATCTTTAATCCGGTCTTTGATTTTAATTTTATTTTATTATCTTTATCGCGCTTGTTTCGAAGGCTTTCTTTTATATTATTCGCGTTATTCTCTTGGCTGGTTTCATCGTCAGACGATAAAACTAATATCGAAGAAGGCAATACACGCCTTGGTCTTGACCCACTTGAACCAATTGCGTTATTTTCTGTGGGTGAATTATCATGATTCACGTGTAAAATAGTATTACTATTGGAGGATATCCCAATATTTACATTTACTACGTTCACATTTGTGTGAAATGTGGTATTTTCATTCGTATCTATACTATTAATATTCATCATTATAATATTTGGTGACGTTAATGATGTCATACTTGTAGTAGTAGTTTATAATTTATAGTACGTGCTTAATATTCTTTAATATGATACTCTTCTATATACTATAAACATTTTTTTAATATATTATACAAATGATTCTATTTATGGCAATAGTTGTAATGCATATTACATATTACATGCTGCATTTTACACGATGGATGGATGGTAAAGCCAATAAAATAAAATAAACAAAATATACTATAATTTGGTATATAAATCTATGCAAAATATTTAACTATGCAAAATATATAAAAATATAATATGATAAAGCGTAGTATGTTTTATACGGACATTATCATGTGAAACTATTATTTTTTTGTTTCATTTTTTGTTTCATATTTTCATTTTTATTTTATGTAGGACATTTTCGTCGCCAGAAAATTGATTCGGTTAAAAAAGATAAATGTAGATAGCATGAACACACAAGTAGTCAAAACAACAAACCAACACACCCAAGCCAACAATAATGCCCGCTTCTTCCGCATCCGCTTCCTATGCCAACAAGTCTTCCGCCCCCAAGGAGATTCTGGTTGGTGAAACCTTCAATCCTGCCAAGGACCTCAAGTATTCCAAGCCCAAGGCGAATAGTTCCGGTGGAAAGAGCGTCGGAATTCTCAATGCATCTACCAATGGTGCCACGTATATTTCAACTCCTCTCATGTTGACATGGGGCGTTTCAACTTTCGAAGACAAGAAGACCGGCGAGAAAACATACAGCATGTCGCTCCAATTTCCCGGAGAAGAATACAATACGCCAGCAATTACCAGGTTCCGTGAGAACATTGTCAAGTTCGAGGAAAAAATCAAGGCCGACGCGCTTGCAAATCAGAAGGACTGGTTCGGCAAGACAACTCTGACGCAGCAGCATATCGACTTTCAGTGGACTCCGATGTTGAAGTTCGCCAAGGGCGATAATGGCGAGCCCGATCACAACAAGAACCCAACTCTCAGTGTCAAGATGCCTATCTGGGAGGGTGTGTGGAATGTCGAGCTCTTTGACCCATCTACTCGCAAAATCTTCCCTGACCCTTGCAATGAGCACGTTACTCCTCTCGATTTGATTGCCAAGGGTTCGCATGTCGCGGTGGTGTTGCAATGCGGTGGTGTCTGGTTCGCAGGTGGCAAGTTCGGCGTTACCTGGAAGCTGTTCCAGGCAGTTGTGAAGCCAAAGACAACCCTGCGCGGCAAGTGCCACATCAATCTGTCGCTCGATGACAAGAAGCTCGTCGAGACTCAAGAGATTGACACGATCAGCGACGACGACGTTCCTCGTGCGTCCAACGAAGTTCAGGATTCCGATGGCGAACAAGAAGAAGAGGACGCTGAGCAAGACGCCCCCGCTGCACCTGTAAGGACGGCATCGTCTACTCCTGCTGCTCCTGCACCTACACCCGTCGTCGCAGCTGCTGCTGCTGCCGTCGCCGATGGCGATTCAGGTGCTTCCGCTGGAACCAAGAAGATTGTGAAGAAGGTTGTCAAGAAGTAAGCGCTCATCATCGCGACAACAACAACAACAACATCGCGACGCAATAACAAATAAGTAAGTATTGATATTTCGAGGCAAAACGACAATACAGGTAAGAAATTATGATAAAATAATATTGTTTAATATCATATCATATAATACTAACACCTATTTTACAGGTAATATATTTTTTTTACATAAACTTTAATATCTCGCAATCACGATATCTTATACTTTTCCAAAGCATATTTTCTATACTTTTCCCCGAATACATTACCTAACATATCGATATATTGGGATATAATAGTTCTATAGCTAGATACTGATTTGGGTGCAGACATACTTGTCACATCTTGTAGCAGAGTTTTAAACCCATCTAGTAACAAATCTATTGTTTTATTCGGACTTCTTCCTTGAATCGTGGTAAGTATATCAACCATACTTTTAAAAAACACAACATAATCGTGATTCGAATCTTCGTGGTCTTTATACTTTCTTAATTCTCCTTCTCCAAAGTCGATTACTTTTAAAGCGTATGGATTCGACATAGACACCGGTTCAATAAAGTAAACACAATCAGCACCAAGCGTCTTATGAACTAAATTTGATTTTATCATTTTGTAAATTCCTACTATAATATTTGTAACTAGTGTAAAAAGAATTGCCAATTTGGTATTATCTGTCGCGGCAATACCAATACGTGGAAGATACGATTCAATGTTCGTATCTCCGCAGTATTTTATATTAAATACAAAAAACTCATCAACATTATAGTCTGGTTTTGACAAAGAACATTTATCAAAATCGGGTGGAAGATTTTCCTTTGTTAATTCAAATGCATTACTAAGAAGTGAATGAAATTTTCCATCAGGGTCAATCGTTTTCATTTTTTTAAGAATTTTATATTCATGGCGAAATTCGTTAAATATATTATTTCTTAATACTATTTTTGAAACTAAACTATTATTTTTTGTAAGAATATCTGGTCGAAATACACACCCATAGTTACCCTGTCCAATAAGTGTTCCACCCGTTAAAAAGAGCCGCGAGCGTGAGCGTTTATTTTTTTGTATATATCTTTGTCTTCTCGTTCTTCTTCTTCTTGTTCTTGTTCTTGTTCTTGTTCTTGTTCCCATAATCGCGTGTATATTGTAGATATATATACATGTGATTATTTTTATCATTCCGATTGTCACAATCAATCGTTCCAATTGTTTCTTTTATTTTTACACGATTCGTCTTTATCCTGCGTGTGCACACACACACACACACGTAAACTGCAGTATTTTTATACTATGTAAATGATAACTCGGTATAAGCATTGCTATTGCTCCGAATATTTCTAGGTTTGAAAATAGTTTTGAAAGTAGGATTGGGTGCAGGAACATATTTACTAATTCTTATGCCCCTTTTTTTATAAACACTATCTTTTACCCATACATTTTGAAGCCCCTTTAAAATATTTATAAATTTTCTATTTTTTAAATTCATCTTAATTTTTTCATAATTGCATTTATCCGGATAATCGGCTTCAAATATAATTATATCTAGTTTATCATACAACTCAGGATTTTCATCAAAAAATATTTCTAAAAATCCTTCGCAATCTGCTACAAGTGCATTAAAATTTAAATTATATTTTTCTTCTATCTCACTTAAAGTATAGGATGGTATATCTGTATTGTCTGTTTCTACAGACGTTGTTTCATAATTTGCATCTAAATTTGTTAGACCTAATTTCTTATTACTTATAAATCCTTTTACTATATTAAACCCGCAATTATTCATCTTTTTATTTTTCTCTAAAACGTCCCAAATTCGCATATCTGGTTCAACCACAACTTGGTTATATTTATTATCGAGTTTCGAATTTATCACACATGAAACAGACCCATACCTCGCCCCCAATTCCAAAACAACGTCATTTTTTAAAATATACTTATTTGCTAAATATTGATCATAAGCTTCAATGTTTTTCGTATCTACGATTAACCCGGCTTCATTCAATATAATCATTTATAATCAACATACAAAAAAATGAAAATATAATTGGTATAATATCGCCAAATAACTCTTTAAGTATATCTACGCCTAAATAATATATTACTAAACCCACTTAAAGAAACTATACATCCTCAACCCCAAAAATACCAACTAACTATTTTTATCTACTATTATTTCCTTCTCAATATGTTTTATTATTTTACGCTCATAATTCTCGTAGTTTTCAATCGGTTCGCATATCGATCGCACCATCGTCAGGTATTCGATTTGTTTTTGTTCTGTTTCTATCCAGTCGGGGTTGTCGCTTGCCCATTGATATAATGCCGTTCGCTCCTTATCGGCGATTTTTACGATTGTATTTTTCATTGTTGCGTGATTCTCGTCTTTGTGCCACTTGTCTTCATCTTTGATATACATAGTATCACGCTTAATATCCGTGCAATGAATTGGGCGTTTATATATATCCAATTCTTTGAGACCCTTTATCATAACATCCGTTATACCACGTGAAATGCCATTCTTTTTTGAAAAAAGTAGGTCGTCTAGTGTGATTTTCAATGAATCAATAAAGTCCGATATGTTGAGAGCATCTTTGCATTTCTCGTTTAGAAAAACGTTTAAGTTGAAATTATTTGTTGTATTATTCGTTGTGTTGTTTGTGATGTTACCCATTCTTGGTATTATATTATTTATCTGCTCTTGTTGTCCTCTGATTATTTTCATCATCTCGCTATTATCTTTAATAAGTTTAAGAACAAGTTCATCTTTATTAATCATTTTTATATCTAATTCTATGTTTTCGCAATCTTCGCACGATAAATCGTGTGGTTCAGGTATATAGTCACATATCTTAACATGCTTCCACAATCCCGAGCGAGTATTATATTTTTTTTTACATTTCTCACACTCATTAAGCTGTGCGACTTTTTGCGACTTTTTTGTTTCCATTGTTTCCAACGACACCATAAGCTCATGTTTTCTAGTAGAGACGTGTTTATCAAAATCACATTTTTTGCACGTAGAATAGTCACATTTTTTACATGAAAAAATTGGCGACTTTTTGAGCGACTTTTTTGTTTCCATTTGTTTCCTAAAGTATATGGACATTTTTTTTTAAGTCATTTTACAAAATTTCAAAAAAAGTTATCGTAACAAAAAAATCAACTTAAAAAAGCAAATGAGAGCATTATGGTCTGAGTGAGATTTTCAACATTTTTTTTCAAATCTAGAAATGAAAAATCAAAATTGGACATTTATAAATGTCCTTTTTTCAAAAATCCAAAATAGAATTGGAAAAAACATTACATCATTCACTTATTCAGCGTCCGCTTGTGCCATTTCCGCGACCTTACCTTTATGGTGTGGAGACGCGCGAATCATTTACCGCGAATGGCTGCATTATGCAGTGGATTATGGAGGTTGCATATTCGCGGACGGATGGTCCGACGGATGGTCCGACGGATGGGGAAGCAGTTTTGTGGAATTCCTGGATCATCGGTTTTGGGGGATGTTTTGAAAAAGGGTGCGGAAGTAGAAAATAATGAATTTTATTGCTTTTACCTTTATGCCCCGAAAAAGATAGGTTGACTTTTAGGTTAGAATGGCGTAGGGAGTTTTGGGGGATGAGAGAAACGAGAGAAATGAGAGAAATAATTCATAATTCAATATAAGAGACTATGAATTATTATAAAAAATATATGATACAAATAACTACAACAATTCAATATTTACAAAAATAGATGATTTTTCACTTGTGTCATACATGTTTTTTGAATTTATAATTGGTATTCCTTGCCCTTTTAATACATGCGTCTGATTATCCTTTATATGTAATAATTTCGCGGGAATATTAAAATGTTTACTGCCGATTTGAAACGATATCTGTTTCTTTTCTAGCAACTCTGCAATTTTCATACGCAAATCTATATAAATATCGTTATTTGCATCAATGTATATATGGGACGGAGTCGATGGTGTACATCGAACGATTAAATCAATCGGTGTGTTATCTTTTTCACCTATTTTATAATACAACTCGGTATGCCATAGCGGAATATAATATTTTTTATCATCATGCTCTAATACGTATATATTATTTTCACCCTGTAGGTCGTCAAGTGATACTGAAATAATAACAAGATTATCCAACTCCATCTTTTTTTGTATGATTTTTTCAAACAAGAGAAGTTTTTCGTTACTAATATGAAAAACAGCATGATACTTGTGTATAATTTCGTAAATAGTATATGCCGTTTCTTTATCCATATCTTCAAACATTTTTAACGATAATTCGTGGCAATCTTCTACTATAATTTTTATAATCATATCTATCGTTACTTTTGCATTTTCTTGCGAAATATTTGTATACATTTTTTGCAACAAAGATTGCGTAAATATTCTAAAAATAGACATATAACTTTCTGCTCCTGTAGAATCTTCATCACCCGAGTCATTGTGAGAAGGGTGAGAAGGGTGAGAACCGAGAGAAACAGATAAATTATATAAATATTGATAAGCATTGTTTATTTCTTTGAACTTTTCACATGACTCTTCGGTGTTATTATTTTTATCGGGATGATGTTTCATTGCATGTAATCTATAACTTTTTTTCAACTCTTCGAGTGTATAATTTGATTTTAGGTTTAATACTTCAACGGCATGTTTTATATCCATTTATGATAGTTATTAGATTATACATATAATTTTCTAAATGGTAAATTGGTCTATAGTTATTATTGTAATATTGTAGAAAAATAAATGTTTTCAATAAAACATCCGTGATATTATCTTTATTTAATACTTCCGTTTTTATCAAACACGATAATATATACCATATACACTCATTTATATCCAAATCATATATCAATATTTCATATAAAATATCGCGAAACCTTAAATAGTTTATAGTTTCTGGGTTTTGTATCGATTCTATAATATTATTACATATGCATTCATGCGGATTTGTTAACTCGTTTGTATTCACAATTACATTTTTAATATTTGATAACGATGTTAAGTTTTTATAATTGTCGAATACAGATATGAACGCGGGATTCGAAGTAGAAGCAACAGAGGTATGTTTTGAATTTTTAATAGAAGAAAGAGACTTATAGTATTGGGCTTCGCCTTCGCCCTCGCCACCACCATCGCTATTGCCATCGCTATTGCTGTCGCTCTCGTCATGCTCAATATGTATAGGTTTTGTAGCTGAAATTGCTGCCGGACTAGCATACATATGAACATTTTTATTTGGATGCATAGAGTTCACGCATTTATTATAATACCCCAACGACGGCCTGGGAATAGAAATAATCTGTGAGTTATTTAAAATATTATCCGGTATAAAACTAATATGCTCTGTAATAATTATAAAAAATAATTTTATTTTATTAAATGACTGGCGTTGCATATAACTATAAAAAATATCCAATAATTCGCTATGAATTTTGTGAAAATATTTGCACAAAATAATCCCCGTTGTATCTACACGCATAGAAACAACGTCGGTAATCTGGTTATATATATCATTCCACAATACCTTAGAATTACAACCCAATAAAGACATGTCAACTTCAAAATGAATATCGCTTATTTTTATAATAAAATTTTCCTTATTTGAATTAATGGTTAGACGCTTTTCGTATTTTAAACCACTATTGCTATATTTTTTAATACATTGCAGAGCTTGTGTATACTTACCCACACCTTTCGGGCCGTATAAAATAATATTTTTTAAATTTTCTACCTTTTCAGGTAATGAACTTTTGAATATTTTTTCTATTTTTGGATGAAGGGGTTCGGAAGCATTCGACGCAATATAATCGTCGAAATGTGTTTCAAGAAATTTCATTGCAATAGTTGGGTTATTTGGGGTTAGTTTTGATTGTGCAGTATTATTATAATTAACCGAATAGATTTAAATTATATTTTGGTATAATATTATAGATTTTGATATGAAATACTTAAATATATAGTAAGTGTTATAGTAGTAAGTATTGTCCTCTAGTACCTAATATATACATGAAACTTGTAACTATTCATCCTGAAAACATCACAAAAGAATATATCTACTTTAACGAACCAATACAAAATAATATCATCAACGAAAGTAGGTATATTCGAATATTATATTCTACACCCAATATAGTTTTTAATGGGATTCATGTTCTTATAATTTTGTCAATTGATAACATGGATAGACAATACAATAAGAATATTCTGTATTATAATACAGACAAAAATACACAGGCTATAAATAGCATTAAACAAATAGAAAAAACGATTTTAACAAAATATAGTTCATTAAAAATACCATCATATAATTTATCTGAACTTCTTGACGGGGGTGTTATACGATTATTTACCGAGTCTACCGAAAAAAAGAAACTGATGAATATAATACTTAAAATATCGGGACTATGGGAAGATAATGAAACATACGGGATTACATATAAGTTTTTTTCTGTGTAATATGTTTAAAATATAGTATTAATATATTCTTATTTGTCAAAGCAAGAAAGCAATGAAGAATATATTAATAACGGGTGGTTGTGGATTTATTGGGTCAAATTTTATCAACTATATTTTAAAAAAATATGACGACACATACGTGATTAACTTGGATGCGATGTATTATTGTGCATCCGAATCCAACGTTGACGAAGAAATACGAGAATCCGATTTATACAAAAATAGATACAAGTTAATTAAGGGGAATCTATGCTCGTATGACTTGGTGAACCATATTATAAATGACTATAACATAGAATATGTCATACACTTTGCAGCACAAAGTCACGTGCAAAATTCTTTCGAGGATGCATTGCAGTATACAAAAGACAACATAGTCGGAACGCATAATTTACTTGAGGTTGCAAGAAAATATGGGAAACTCAAAAAATTCATTCATGTTTCAACGGATGAAGTATATGGCGAATCCATGATTGAAAAAAGCGAAAATAAAAAAACGGAAGAAAGTATATTGTGTCCAACAAACCCATACGCTGCTACAAAAGCAAGCGCAGAACTAATTGCACAATCTTATTACCACTCTTTCTGTGTTCCTATTATCATTACACGAGGCAATAACGTATATGGACCTAACCAATACCCAGAAAAAATAATACCACGTTTTATAAAACTTTTGAAAGAAAATAAAAAGGTAACGATTCAGGGGGATGGATCAAATGTCAGGGCATTTATTCATGTAAAAGACGTAGTAAAGGCATTTGATATTATATTGGAAAAGGGTATTATTGGTGAAATATATAACATCGGATCAGACGATAATGAGGAATATTCGGTATACGACGTTGCAAAGATGTTAATTAAAAAAATAAAACAGATAGATCACGAAGGTGGATGCAATTACGATGACCATATAGAATATATCGAAGATAGACCCTTTAACGACAAAAGATACTATATAAGTAATGAAAAAATAAAAAAACTTGGATGGAGTATCCACACGAATTTTGATAATGGAATTGATGAACTCATCTAGCTATAGTTATAGCTATAGTTATAGCTATAATACTATAATAGAAACTTCGACAAAAATGACATAAAAATAAAAGTGTAAGTATACAAAAGACAATGAAAGTATTACTATACGGCAAGAATGGATGGATCGGCGAAAAGGTCTATAAGTTACTTATAGAAAAGGGACACAGCGTAATTATTGGAAATGCAAGAGCAGAGAATAGTGAAAGTCTCGAAGAAGAGATAACTGGAATTCAACCTACAAATATTATTTCGACGATTGGAAGAACACACGGCAAAATAGGCGACAAAGAATATACAACGATTGACTACCTCGAACAACCCGGCAAAATAAAAGAAAATGTCCGTGATAATCTTTATTCACCTGTTATGATCGCTATGATATCTCGCAAGTATAATATTCACTACGCATATTTAGGAACGGGGTGTATTTTCACATACGATAGCGAACACCCCTTCGCGGAAGAATTAAACGGATTTACAACCGATTCAAAACCGAATTTCTTCGGTTCTTCATATTCGGTAGTAAAAGGATATACGGATATGTTGATGAAGGCGTTTGACAATGTTCTGAACGTGCGGGTTCGCATGCCGATAACGGATGAGATACATCCGCGTAATTTTATAACCAAGATTACTCAATATCAAAAAATATGTTCAATACACAATTCTATGTCGGTATTGCCGGAGTTACTGCCAATTATGATTGACATGTGTGAAAAGGGAACAACCGGAACTATGAATCTAACAAACCCAGGGCTAATAAGCCATAATGAAATATTAGAAATGTATAGAGAAATAGTAGACGCGGACTTTACGTGGGAGAATTTTGATGCGGAAGAACAACGTAAAATATTAGAAAGCGAACGTTCTAATAATTTCTTAGACACTTCTAGACTAGAGTCTATGTATAAAGTGAAACACATCAAAGACGGGGTGAGGGATGTGTTGTATTGCATGAAGGAGAAGGAGAAGGAGAAGGAGAAGGAGAAGGACAAGGAATAGAGATTTAAAAACAAGTGGAAAATAGTCGAAGAATGACCTCCATAATACCGACACACAATCCATTTAATATAAATAGTGTAACGCTTAAATATAATGTTCCAATGGATGGGTCGGCAATAGGATTAGTAACAGATGTCATACATGCCATATTTCCACGCAAGTAACTAAATATCAAAATAATCTGAAAAATAATCAAAACACTTGAATATCCCGAAAATTTATAATATTCGGGGTCTACTTTCCTTTCATTTATCATAGTCGAATACGCTAACGATTGGCGTATAATTACAAAGAATATAATGAGAAGTGCAATAATCTGAAAAAAGGATGGGTATAAGTTAAAGCATTTACCATTTGTCTTCAAATAATAAGATATTACTGCTATTAAAAGCGTAAACAATGAAATAAATGAAACTATATAGCCAATAGCGGTAGCAAACCCTGGTCCTTGTTCATTCCCTATTTTCAATGATGAAAATGCCATTTTTATAAATACACCCACAAATGCTAAAAGTAGTGAAATATTGAAAATATAATATATACTCTTAAATCTTACATCGATGTTATCAAGAACCTTTAAAGAATCCATGTTATGTTGTGTTGTGTTGTGTTGTGTTGTGATTCGGTAAAATAAAATACTATAGACTATAGACTATATAGTTATTTTTATTATTTTAATTACTATTTTATAATATAAAGTATTATAAAATAAAATATATTATAAGTAAATTATAAGTAACTATACAAAGCAAACAAGGCAAACAAAGCAAATGAGTGGCACGCAAAATAGGAACGTATATACCGAACATCCACTAATCGAAAGACAGCAAACGTATGTTCTAGAAAGAAAACTCGTTACGATACATTCAGAAGACAGAGATGTATGTTCATGGCCCAATTCTTCTCTATTCGAAATTACCCTGCCACAACAATTAACAAATGTTCAGTCTATTCGCCTCATCGAGTCAAATTTCCCTTCTGTAAATAACGTATTTACAAATACAAACCAAAATATAAAACTGACATTTAGTTTAAGTGGAAGTGGTCCATATACCATAACTATAGATGAAGGGTTTTATTCGCCATTTCAGCTTGCAAATGAGTTGACAAATAAAATGAATCAGGCAGTTAGTCAAGATATACCATCATACACCAATTTTGCCGTAATATATCATGAAGTGAATCAAAAAATATGGTTTGGAAACAAGAGTGAAACATTTACGCTTTTATTTAATACTACCGAAAACTACTCGGTAAACGGCAATACGTATGAAAATTGTAAAGTATTGCCACCCAACGAATTGTCAACATGTATGACCACTAAATGGGGGCTGCCGTATTATTTAGGATTTAATCGTGAAGAATACGACAACCCTACGCCGACAACTGATGACTTGAATTACGAATATAAAAAGGCAACAGATGCCGACTATACATGGCTTCAAGTGACGGGAACGGGATACTATATCGTAGCACCAAATGTAATTAGTATATTTGGAGAAACAGCTTTTTACATGGATTTGTTTAAATACAATGACATGGATGAATTAATGCCTTATCCGCGTAGAACAAACGCCAGCGTAGATAACAGCTATGGAGGAAGAGTAAACAATGCATTTGCAAAGATTCCAATATTAGGTATTCCTGTTTCGCAGTATTTTGATTCGCGTAATAGTATGCTTCAAAATATGTCGCAGTTTTTCCCTCCATTGGAGCGTCTTTCTAAAATAAAAATTCGTCTTCGTTATCATGACGGACGACTAGTCGATTTTAGCAACTGCGATTTCAACTTTACACTAGAGTTTGACTTATATCGTGACGAAATGGCGCGTGACTTACGATTGCGTGTTCCTGCGCAATATCGGATGTAAGTGTAGTGGGTGAGACACACGAGAGACACGAGAGACACGAGAGACACGAGAGACACGAGACACACAAGAATGATATGAATATGTAAAACATTTTTCATATCATTATTAATATTACTATTTAAGTTTACAATGCGGCTGCTTCGGTATTCGTGGATTCCGGTGTTGCTTCTTTATCTTTATCTTTATCTTTATTTTTATTTTTACGTGTTCTTTTCTTAGAATTATTCTTATTTTTGGAAATCGTTCGCTTTGCTTTTGCGCGTGTTTTGCGTTTCTTACCACCATCATAATCAAGACTTCCAAAATCACCGGTGGGTGTAGCATCACCGGCGCCTGGCATTGGTAGAGGTGATGAGTCAGAATTTTGTTTTGCTATAGCAGGTGCACCAAACGCAGGAGCAGGAGGAGGAGGGGGAGGAGGGGGAAGCGCGTTGGGTTTTTCATCACTACCACTACCGCTACCAGATTCACTGGAGGATGATGTCGCAGGTTTGGGGGGAACCGCCATTGGCGGTAGTGGAACCTTATCAGTTTTTTCATCTGTCTTTTTTTCTGCTGCTTCTTTATTTGTTTCACCGGACGATGTTTCTTTCGGTTTTTCGGGGGGTGGTGGAGGAGGTAAATTTTTAAGTTTATTTTTAAGCTCTTTTACGCTATTTACTTTGGCATTTAACTCTTCTACTCCCTTTGCAATAGATTCATATAAATCATCTATTTTATTTGTGATTTCCTTTTGTTCAACGCTTTCCTTCAATTCGTTAACCGACCCAAATAATCTTTTAAAAATTGACATTATATGAAATATGTATATATATTAAATTATAAAAAAAATATTATAGTATTATGATTTATTTCCAAGACGTGACTCTACAAAATTTTAATATTATGCGTAGTTTCAATCCACTCAGTCAATATATCCAATGAACACGTTTTATAATCTTCTTTAAATCCCTTAATTTTTAAAAACGACGGATTTTTCATTTCAGGGGTTTTATAAAATATATAGTCGCCAAATCTTCCATTTCGAATACTCAAGTCTTTTGTTATAAGTCGAACCATTCCCTTGGGAGCAATTGTTTCTTTAACTTTTGTTGCGGATTTTGTATTTTCATCCTGATTCGTATCCACACCCGCATCTACACCCGCATCTCCACTAACAAACGACGCTTCGATTATTTTAACTATTTCATGGTATGTTATAGTCTCCGGATTTCTACTTTTTGGAAATACCCCCGACAACGACTTTTTATGTTCGCCCCATACAAAATACAAACCATATTTCCCCTTCTTGATGACTATATCTACGCTGTCATATATACCTAAATGTATTCCACCTGTTTCAATCGTCCCTTTTTCATTTACGATTTGTTCAAGGGTATACTCTCCTCTTTTCAGTCGCGCAATATCAATATCCTTTTTCACACTTTTATAGGAAGTCACCTTTTTCCCATTTTCGCCGGGTGTGATACACTTAATTGCCGGTCCTCTACTTGTAATCACGTATGTATGCGCGTCATCAATAACCACGCTATCTTTTTGAATATTTTTATCCTTTAGTTCGCGTGTCAAGTCTGTAACTTGGTTCATACAATACGTGCAAATATCTTTATATGTCAGTTCACCCCTGGCAACTTTATCTAAATCATCCTCCATACGTTTCGTAAAGTCATACTCAAATAAACTATTAAAATGTGTAACAAGGAAATCAATCACGATTTTACCAAGGGGCTGTAATACTAGTTTATTTTTTTCACCCCCGAATTCACGTTCTGTTTGCAACACTTGCAATTCGTCAGGTAGAAGTTCAAAGTCAACGCACTTTATTTTTTTACCTTTTACATCTTCTTTGGTAACATAACCACGTTTTTGTATTTTATCAATAAGCGACGAAAATGTTGATGGTCTGCCTATTCCACGCTCCTCCAATAGTTTAATAAGACCGGCTTCCGTATAATGCGACTTTAGCTCAACCATAGTCGACGTCGCTTTTATTTTATTATACGGCAGAATACTATTCTTTTTAATATTTTGCAAATATTGGTAGTGAGGGTTTTCTTTCTCATAGCCTTCCACTATTTTCCAGCCTGGAAAATCTACAAGTTCGGCCGTAAAGCGATACTCGGTTTTGATTGTCTCCGTTGTTGGTGCAGTAATGGTCGCAGTTAAAGATGAACACGTCGCATTTGACATACAACTTTCCACTGCATTGGTCCATATCAGTTTATATAATTTTTGCTCACGTGCAGTAAATGAATCAGGGATCGCGGAGACTTCAATCTTTGTAGGACGGATCGCTTCATGTGCTTCTTGGGCTTTTACGGGTGGGAGTGCTGCAGATGCTGCCACACCCTTCTTCGACGCCTTTGCTTTTGTTGCCGTGGCTGTTGTCCCAGATCCCATACCAATCACAAGGCGGTTAATATCCGGATGCATGTACTTCTCATCCCATGTCGAAATAATATGTTTCTTCATTTTGTCTACAAACTCCGCACTATATGTCTTGGAATCCGTTCTCATATAGGTTATATACGACCCCTCGTATAGTTTCTGGCAAATTGACATTGTTTCAGCCGGCGAGTAATGCATTTCACTACTGGCTTTCTGTTGTAAAAGACTAGTTGAAAAGGGTATAGGTGGTGTTTTCGACACTTTTTTCGGGGGTAGTAAATTAAACAGATGCTCATGATTCGCACTTTCTTCTAAAAACTCCTCTGCGACTTGTTTCGCATCAAATTGGTGTGTAAGTGTAAACTGCAAATTTAGTTTTGTGAAATATCCTACTATATTGTATACCATTTTACCCGGAGATGCATCGATTTCGCGCTGATTGTCATAGACTAGACGAAGTGCTGGCGACTGACACCGACCAGCAGATAAACTATTCTGAACACTCGATGCGATATGTTTCCATAACATGGGCGAAATATTATAGCCTACAAGTAAATCAAGGGCTTGGCGCGCGAATTGTGCTTGAACCAAATCCATGTTCAATACACCCGGGTTTTGTATTGCCTTTTCGATAGCTGGCTTTGTTATTTCATGAAATACGATACGGGGTGTTGTATCCGTGGGAAGCTTAAATGTGTCGCAAACATGCCACCCAATTGCCTCGCCTTCGCGGTCGTCGTCGGTTGCAATAATTACGCCACCTGTGCATGTTGCTATTTCTGTGCGAATACGCTGAATCTGTTTTGTTTTTTCGTCCATTGGAGTAAAACGCAAGGTAAAATCGTTTTTTGTGTCAATAGAGGTGAGACCATCGAGCGTGCGAAAATGGCCGAATGTAGCGATGCATTTATATCCAGGACCGAGATATGATTCTATCTTTGCACACTTTGCTGGAGACTCAACGAGAACAAGTATTGCGCCCGGAAACCCAGATTTTGATTTTTTCAGAACGCTCATGTGTGTGTGTGTGTGTGTGTGTGTGTGTGTGTGTGTGTGTGTGTGTGTATAAACTAATATACGTAAGTGGGTATTATTTATGTCGTTTGTATATTATAAATAATACTCGGAATATCGCTTCAATTTATTTTATTGATTATTTGTGGTGTTGTTAGTATTGTTCGCGCTGTTGGCATCAGGACTTGCAACCTGTGTCTTCTTAAATTCGGCCCATGAAATCTTCTTGGGAGGTAGAACGGGTGCGTGTGCGTGTGCAGCTTTTGAATGTTTGTCTCTATTTTTGTCCGAATGGTCTGCCTTTTTAAGTGCACTATCGATATAAATACTTTTGAGTAATTTCCCAACCTCGAACGAACCGCTATGCTGGTCGAGTTTTCCGTCTTCAATAAGTTTAAGAACATGCAACAACTGAAAAAGAATATTCAAGTCGATTTCATCCTTTTTGACTTTGTTAAAAATATCCGTATAGTTGTTAAATAAAAACGAACACCTTGAAACACAAATTGTGTCGAATTGCTGAGGGTTACTTTTAGCAAGTCTCTGGTAGTCGTGTTTCAGTTTAAGTAGCGTAAGAATATCATCTTTAAGCGGCTGACTATGCTTTAGTTCGCGAATCTGGTTTGTATTATCGGCGACATCATTTGCGCGAATAAGTTTATCTAGTTGTAAACGTTCCTGGGGGTTCATTTGTATATTATATTTAATATATATTATTTATATTCTATTTGCACAATATTATATTGCCGCAACTAAATAAAAATCTGTAGTTAAATATATATAATATATAAATACACATAAAATGGCAAAACGAACCATTCGAAGAAGACTGCGTAAAAGTAAAACGATTCGTAAAGTAATGATAGGATGCAATGGTCGTCGTGGTCGTCGTGGTCGTTCTCGTGCGAAAGTAGGAGGCGCAGCGGCAGGGAAAATAGAAGCAGCACAATATACAGGAGCATCACCTGAGGCAAATCAAAATCTTGCCGGCGGAACTGCCGCTTTTTTGGAAGCACAACAAGCAGCTGGAAATATACCCCCCGCGGCTCCTCAAATTACAGCATCAAATATGACTCCACTTCCTCAACAAGGCGGTGCAAGAACCAGAAGACACCATAGAAGAATGTTAAGATATAAAAAAAGCATGGCACGAAAGAGTAGACGTGCATAGTAAATCTCAACATGAATTTTTAAAACATCGTATTTAGTATTGCTATAAATAAAATATATTATAATAATATATTTTATATATAACAACCACAAACATAGAGTGTAACATGAAGTTATCCGATTTATTATTATCAATATTTATTGTATCTGTATTTGTCGGCCTATATATCGCAAATGTTTTAGCAATTGGTAAGAAAAATGTTCAAGATAATTGGGCATTATATCGTTGCAGCCCTATGATAATGCCGATTGCCAACATGTTTGGACACAATACTATGAAAAATTTCGCATATTGTATACAAAATATGCAAGCCAGTTTTATGGCACCATTACTTACACCTTCGAACTACGCTAATACACTAGCTACTTCGAATTTGAGTGAAGTGAACAAGAATAACAAAAACTCAATGGGTATGATGTCGTATATGCGTGGTGCTACGGGCAATAATATTATGGGGATGTTTAACATATTTGGTAATATATCTCTACTTATGGGTGTTATGGTAAATAAAATAAAGGATATCATGAATAAACTAGGTGGTGTATTCTTTACTACATTCTCGCTTATGCAGGGTGCCGCATATACTACTCAGTCAACATGGAATGCCGTTCCAGGAAGGTTGGTAAACATGTTTGTGAATGTTAAATAAGTAAGATGTAGGGGATAGAGAATGGAGAGAATGGAGACAATGGATAGAATGAATATATTTTCTATTTTAATACAAATTTATTCATTTATTATATACATTAATATCAGTATCCTGTATATAATATTTTATTTAAAAATTTATCTAAATCAAAAAAATCTAGAACTATTATAATTTATGGCCGAATCAGCAGTAGTACCAGAAGCGAGTCACAATAATAATTTTTATTCTTATGGCGAGTTTATGAATACTATAAATAATACCCCCTTAACCGAAGCACTAAATAAACTATATGAAAAAACGACATATTTAGATAAATATGGCGGGTCTGTTGTCGTTGCAGTATTCACAATTATAGGCACAAGCATGTATTTCACCTATATGTATTTAAAAAATAATTCGGATGTAATCAAAAATAAGTGGCAGGAAAATAGGTGCAGTCCGCTTTATATGCCATTTGCGGGATTTATTATGAACCCAAAAAATATGAGTAAGAATGAATTTGCTACAAATAATTTTTTTGAGTGTTTCGGTGTTTTATTGAAAGAGATAGTTGAAGCAGCTTTAGCACCAATACAAGCAGCTTCATTACTGATAGCTGCAACCACTTCACTTATTGCCGGAACTATGAACAGCTTAATGGGGGCTATTTTATATCTAAGAGATGCCCTTGGGGGTGGTTTTGGGCTATTGGGAAATCGCTCATTGAATGCATTAACAATAATTACAAAGTTGTCGCTTCTTGTTAAAAATTCATTTAATCAGGGTCAGGGTATACTTGTAACTATAATGTATATATTTTTTACTGCATATGACATGATGGCGTCTTTCTTTTTTATTCTTATTATCGCAGCTCTTGTATTTTTAGCAGCAGCATTAGCTGCAATGATAGCCGCATGGTTATTATACGTTTTATTTTCGGCTATACCAATTATTGGTTGGGTTTTAGGGCCGATATTTTTATTTGTTGCTATTGGTTTAACCTTGTCATATGTTATTGTTCTAATCATGGTTATCGTTGTTATTGTTTTTACTGTATCAGTAATGAAGAAATCATCATAGTAAAATATTAACTATACATAATTATTTCTCTCTTTATTTAGGAATTACTATATGAAAATATTATACATTTGTTAATATTTTTATCTAAGTTTTATGTATAAGAAATAAACAAAATAAAATGAAAATGAAAAGTTGTTCATTAACTATAGTATGCGTTATAGTTTTAGTTGTTATATTATTTATGATGTTTTCGGGGTCAAAAAACAACATGTATGGATTGATTGAAGGAATGAAAACTGATAAAAAAGATGATACAAACCCGTTGTCTAGGGTTGGGCTAGGACCACTGAGGACGATTATTCCTGGTGGACTATTTATATCGAGTAATACGGATGTAAAACCTGCTAAAAAAAAAGAAAACTTTGAAGTTAGACAACCGATCGGTTATGCCGATATTGTCGAGTCAAAGAGCGACAGCTGGAATCTTAGCAAGTGGGTTAAAGATGCATTAAGATATTCCAAGGGTATGGGAAATGAAAATAAACTTGATAGCTACAAGTATCACAGCGGCCCTCCCATACCTCTCCCTGAAGGTGAGCTATTTTTCTTTAATAACACAAAATTTGATTCAGAGTGCTGTCCTGCAACATACACCAATAGCCAAGGCTGCGCCTGCTTATCCCAACCACAATATAACCACCTCATGATGCGCGGAGGAAACCATACTCCTCCTCAAAATACCAATACGGCATACTTTAACGAGTTTTGAATAAGTTTTGAATAAGTTTTGAATAAGTTTCGATTAATCATTTATAAAATAAATATTACACTTTTAGACATTTACAACACCATTTTATTTGCGTTTATACAATCATATTTAACATGTATTTATATATATATTATAATGAGTATTCATGCAAATGGTTATTGGGAAGGTTTAGAAGCAAGTTGTCAGCACGCATATGATGCTTCTCTTGGAGTTAGTTTAACCAAATTTTTTAAAATTGAAAATGTAAAGAGTTTAGTTGATTTTGGTTGTGGAATGGGCAATTATGTAAAAACATTTCAAGAAAATGACATTAATACTATTGGGTTTGATGGTAACCCACATACCCCGAAATTAACAAACAATATGTGTAAAGTATTAGATTTATCAGTTCCAATAAAATTTGACGAACCATTTGATTGGGTAATGTCACTTGAAGTAGGTGAGCATTTGCCTAAGCAATTTGAAGATATTTTTATACACAATTTACATAATAACAATAAATATGGTATAGTATTAAGTTGGGCGGTTAAAGGACAAGGTGGGCATGGTCACTTTAACGAACAAAATACCGAATATATAAAATCAAAAATATGTGAATTAGGATACTTAAATGATATTAAAAGTGAAAATAAATTAAGAAAAGATTCTAGTTTATGGTGGTTTAAAAATACTATTATGGTTTTCAGAAAATTTGACACATTAAACACCCCCAAAGGTTTAAAAAAATAAATGATAAAAAAATATTATATTTTATCATTTATCGCATTTACAAATCCTCGTGCAACCCTTACAAGTACATATTAATGGCACTCTTGCTCATTCCATTGTCGTCTTTCTTGATGAGATTGTTTACCACCTCGGTCGTAACATGAAATGGGAATTCGACCACGAGTGTATTCTCTTTCTCAAATAGCGTTGTTCCAGGTTTGACAAGACGATACAGGTTGAGTTTCTTATAGATAATTTCAATGCATCGCTTCAGGTTTCTTACACCAGATTCCTTGTCCGTATAATTTTCAATAATGTAGTTCAGCGTAGCATCAGGAATAACAATATCTCCTTCTTTGAAATTGACCTCATAGCGAATCTTCGGAATCAAATACTGGTTCGCAATCACTATTTTCTCCTTCACCAAGTAACTCGACGTCTTGATTTTATACATTCTGTCCATCAAAATAGGATTGACTTTCAGCGGGTCATTGTAACTGAATATAAACAAACACTTGCTCAAATCGAAATCAATCTCGGCGAAATACTTGTCGTGGAATTGTGTATTCTGTGATGTATCCGTCAAGTGCGTCAGGATTCCAATAATTTCTTCACCCTTTGGCGTCTCGCTAATTTTGTCCAGCTCGTCAAAGTAAATCACCGGATTCATCGACTTGGAGCGTATCAGAATATCCACGATTTTACCCCATGTGCTGCCCTCATATGTATACGAGTGCCCCTCCAAATAACTACTATCCGTCGCACCACCGAGGGGAATAAACGCAAACTCGCGGTTCAAAATCTTGCTAATTCCTTCTTTCACAAGACTCGTGTTGTGCGTTATCGTAAAATCACCGAGCAAATACTTGTGATTTTTGTCCAACTCGAATCCATAGTATTTCCCCCACCCGCGTGGTTCTATCGTAATACCCATAACCATACTATCTTTGTTAATCACACGCTCGGTTTTAGCCATTTTTCGCGGGCATTTTACAGGAATGGAAGACAAGTTATCACCCGACAAATGCATTCTATAATATGTTCCCGTCTTTTTTTCGCCCTTATACATACAATATTTTTCACACTGACTCATATTCGCCGAGAACCCGAGAGACCTAGCCACAAATAATATATCGTCCGCTAAAACTTTATTCTTTTGAATGATGTCATATCCTTTTGAGTTATCGCAATAAGAACCATCCGTGTCGATAATTCCGGCAAGAAGTTCCAGACGTGTTTGCCTATCATTTATTTTATAAACGTCTGGAATGTGTTTGTTGTTGATGAGACTGAAATCCTTTAATACTTGGAGAAACTTATTCTTGTTATTTCTAGTATCATGTTCGTGCATGTCGTATGAAATACCATAGGTATACTTGTCCCTGTGCACCAAATTCAAATTATATTTTTTAAGTTCTGTTTTCAAATAGTGTAGAATAGTAGCATCCTGGTTAGTAATTTCTGATTTAGATGAAGTTCCATCCCCTAACCAAGCGCCAATAATGTAGGGGTCGAATGGCACATTTTTTCTCGAAAACTCGACACCTCTCTTATATCCCTTCAAGTTTACACGGATATACTTGGGTAATTTTAGTAATGTCTTTACAGGGATTTCAATATAATCATGCTCAAGTTTCATATCATGTAAGTATCTTTCTGCTTCTGTTTGGTCACTGAATCGTTTGCTGTGTTGTTTGTAATCATTTTTGTCAAAGTAACACACTTTGTATTTAGTTTCTCCTGATTTCGTCTTTACATTTTTTATAATATTCATTCCCGATTGTTTCAAACACATAATGTGCTCTGAATTTACACCATATTTTTCTCCATTTGAATGGACGATGTCGTATAACTCGTCTTCACCTCTACCCAGTGATAAGACATTCCTGCACTTTGAATCATCTCCCATAACTTTATCGCCCACAACTATGTCTTGCACCATCTTAATTGAACCATCGTGCATTAAGATAGGGGTATCAAATGTGTGACACTTGCCCGTCCCCATCGGACCATTAATTGCAATTGCAGTGCCCATTGCTGACGGATTTGAAATCCATTGCCCAAGCATTTGCATGATTTGCATTTTTGCGTCGTTTAGGCCATATACTGCACCATCCAATTTTGACTTTGCATCTTCCATAAATTCATGGCATTTCTCAATTCCATCCGAAATCGTAAGCGGCAGATTCGAAATTCTGCCAAATGGAATCTGCATAAAGGTGTCGACCCAATTCTTGATTTTATAATACTCACCGGCACCTGGCTCCATGCGACGCAAGTTTGTGATTTTTTTCAGCGCAATTGCTTTAAATTCTTTAGGAATATTCGACTGCAAAAGTGCCAGGCGGTATGGTTTATCCGTAATCGTGAGCTTGTTCAGACACTGCAACTCGCTCAATACTGCAGTTTGTTCATCCATTGACAAATGTTGCTTGAAATACTTGAGGTCGTTGGTCGAGTTCTTCTGACGAAGCAGTTTCTTGAAATTTTTCACATGTTTCTTCTTATGACTGCGCAACTTCAGCTCTTCGCGTTCCTTGAATTCCTTCTCTTTGCGAATCATACTTTGCAGTGTTTCGCGTGCAATGCTGTCGTGTTTGTTGACTTTCAAAATGTCCTCCATTTGTTGCTTGATTCGCAAAATTGTTTCAAGAGATTCGGCGCCACCACCACCACCACCACCACCACTGCCACCGCCAACACGTTCATCTTTTTTATTACCCTTATCTTTGCCGTGATGCTTTTGCCCATGTCCATGCCCGCGTCCATGCTTGTGCTTCGGGTCATATAGTTCAGTTTCTTCGCTTGTTTCACTCGGTTCGTAATCTGAATCTGAGTCGCGGTCGTTGTCAGACTCACTTTCGCCGTCGTCGTCGCTATCATAGTCCTCGTCGTCAGAATCGTATTCCGAATCGTCATCGTCATCGTCGTAGTCGTTTTCAGAATCAGAATCCGAGCGATGCCTCTTGTCATCCATCAAGTTAATTACGATATTGAACTTCCCATTTTTCAATTGGTCTTTTGCAAATTCATTGAAGCCCGCCTCATCTCCGCTTTCGTCCGTGCATGTAGTGCTTGTAGACGTAGATGACTCCGACCCCGACCCCGACCCTGATCCAGATTCATCGTCCGTATGCCATGATTGGTTATCCGAACCATCTTCTTCATCTTCTTCCGTCGATGATAACGGGGGTTCGGGGTTATTTGACCCACGTTTTTTGGACTTACTTCTGGTATTGTATTTATTTTTGTCGTTCTTCTCGTTCTTGTCGCCCTTGCCCTTGTCAACTTTTTCACCCTTCTTATCAGTAGTCTTGCTGATGTTCGTATTCTTTTCAGCCGAACCAGCATTCTTACCTTTTTTATTTTCGGTATTTTTTGATGGTTTAGATTCGCGATGGTGTTTATCTTGTGTTTCAAGATTCAGATCTTTGCAAATCGATTCAACCATGCGTTCTTTGCTATTTTCGATATTTTCAACTCTTTTAGATGTATATTTTGATGGAAACATATCAGCGAGCATTTTTCTATATTCTTGCATATCAAATTCTTCTTGCCCCTTATCGTTTGACGCTGGTCCACCACTAGCATTGGCGTTGGCGCGTTTTCCGCGATTTGATTTATTTTTGCGTCCCTTCTTTCCATGAACTATTGACTCGGAATCACTTTTATCATTGTCATTGTCATTGTCACCTGTACTATTTTCTCCACCCGAGTCATTTGATTTTTTATATTTACGTTTATCATTTTCCTTTTTAGACGTCTTTGATTTTTCAAAGACGATCATATTGACATTGGGAGAACTTGAAGACGAAGGCATGGTTGTTGTTGTTGAAGCGTAATAAAACGTCTCGCGTATAGCTATGATGAATTTAATATAGTATATAAATATGTTTTTATATCCTTCAATTTAAAAGTATAAAAAAAGGGAAAATATAATAATAAATAATTCAACATTCGTATAACGTTACGTAATTTGGTAATAAGATTGACAACTACTATGACATGAAATACAAAACATAGTTTAACTATCTATGATTGAGTTATAGTTAAACTATTTCACATTTTTAGTAACCTGTTAATCATTAATTCTTTAATTCGTTCAGATATCGAATTGTCTATTTATTATTATATTTTCTAATTAAGAAAATTGATAAACAATCTAAATATTATTCTATTAATATAAGAAGGAAAAGAATGTTCTCACAAAAGGGTCAATCAAAAACAGCAATTCAAAATGTTTCACCAATCATTGGAATCCAATTCAGTATCATGTCGCCGGACGAGATAAGAAAGTCGTCGGTCGCACATATTACCGACAGAAATACATATGATAATAATAGGCCAGTGGTCGGTGGACCATTTGATGCACGCATGGGTGTCCTAGAACCTGGTCTTATTTGTCCAACAGATGGTTTAGACTATATGCAAACGCCAGGATACTTTGGACATATTGAGTTGGCGCGACCTGTATTCTATATTCAGTATTTGACTACGATTCGAAAAATATTGAGTTGTGTCTGCATCAAGTGTAGCAAACTTCTGATAGACAAAGAGTCTAATCGCAGATTTATGGATATGAAACCTGACAAAAGGTGGGGTAGTGTTTTTCAATATTGCAGTAAGGTTAAGCGATGTGGTGATGACACACACGACGGATGCGGGTGCTTGCAGCCCAAAAGAATCAAAAAACAAGATATCGCAACGATTATTGCGGAATGGGAAAGCAATGAAACAGAAGAAACTGGTGCTGGTGCCGGTGCCGGGGGTGGCGCCGGGGGTGGCGCGGAAGCAGCAGGTGCGGGTGCAGGTGCGAAGAAAAGTATTACAATGCATTTGACACCCGAAGTCGTTTTGAAAATATTTCGGCGTATATCTGATGAAGACGTTTCGTTCATGGGGTTCAGTCCGCAATTCTCTCGCCCCGACTGGATGATTTGTCAGGTGCTGGCCGTTCCGCCGCCTGCAGTTCGCCCCTCAATTAAAATGGATGGTCAACAACGAAGTGAAGACGATATCAGTCATATTCTGGTAAATATTATAAAACATAATAAAACGTTGCAAGAAAAAATAAATGAAAAAGCCGCGCAAAAAGTTATCGACGGATGGCATGACGTTTTGCAGTATTATATCGCGACGCAAATCAATAATAATATTCCCGGTGTAGGACAAGTCGCGCAACGTTCTGGGCGTCCGCTCAAATCGATCATGGACAGACTGAATGGAAAGGGTGGGCGTGTAAGGGGCAATTTGATGGGAAAACGTGTTGACTTTTCGGCGCGTTCCGTAATTACACCCGATCCCAATTTGTCGATCCGCGAACTTGGAATTCCCTTGAAGATTGCGAAGAATATTACGAAACCGATTTCGGTGAATGAAATGAACAAAAACTTCCTGCTGAAACTGGTGCGGAATGGTCCGGATGAATACCCCGGTGCTAAAATATTGGAAAAGAAAAACGGCGAAAATATTTCACTGCGGTATGCGGACCGCGAAAATATCCGGATCGAGAATGGCGACATCGTTCATCGTCACATCATGGATGGCGATGGTGTCTTGTTTAATCGTCAGCCTACACTGCATAGAATGAGTATGATGTGTCATATTGCGAAAGTGATGTATCAGGGTGATACATTTCGAATGAATGTCGGTGATACCAAACCCTATAATGCGGATTTCGATAAAGTCTCTGTCGAAAACAGGAGGCGTTAAAAGCGTGCTACCTCCTAGTCAAATGATTCAAACACAAATTGCTTAAATATAAAATATTTAGGAATATAAATGAAACCATCAAAATGCCAAAAACTATCAAAAGAAATTTTAGACAACCCAACCGAACGATATTGCGAAATTTATAAAATTACTAATCTGTCAAATGGTAAGATATATGTAGGACAAGCAGTTTCTCATATATTAAACCATAAAAGATATAGACCATATGGACATGAAGGAAGATTTAGATGTCACATTTCAGAAGCTTTCTCAACTAAAAAAAATCAATCACATTATTTAAATAATGCCATACGAAAATATGGTGTATTTGATTTTGTGGTTGAGTTAATTGAATGTTGTGAAACGGAAAATTCTGATGAAAGAGAAATACACTACATCAAAGAATTAAATAGTTTATATCCAAGTGGATATAATCTCAAAATTGGTGGTAGTGTATTTACTCATAGTGACGAAAGTAAGAAAAGATTGTCCATTGGTGTTATTAATTATTTCAAAGATAAAAAAGCGGAAAGGTTTAAATATATCAACAATATTGATGATGATATTGAAAAATATATTAAACCTTTAAGCAGAAATAGTCAGCAGTATGGTTGGTATGTCTACATTGAAAAATGTAAAGCAGATTTTGGTGGTGTTCATATTCCTTTAGAAGAAAGCAAACAAAGTGCAAAAGAATTTATTATAAAATTAAAGAATCATTTGGCGAAACACCTTGATGCGGGAAACCCCTTAGAGTCTTTGACTACCACCCCATAGTGGAAACATAATGGGGGAACTCGGTTAATAGCCGAACCCAATGGTAATAATGTCAAAGAATTGGGCAATCCGCAGTGTTACTTCCTAATGTCGTTTGGTAGACTATGGAAGGCACTCAGAGACTGAACGGGTGTTGGTGAGTTATGACGGATTAGCCATCCTGAACTTGCTTAAGATACAGTCCATCCCCCTTGGAAACATGGGGGATTCATCGGGAGATGAAATGAATTTACACATGCCACAAGATGAGGAATCCGAGGCAGAATTGAAGAATTTGGCAGCAGTTCCATTCCAGATTATTAGTCCTGCAAACAATCAGTCGATTATTGGTATCTTTCAGGATTCGCTGCTTGGGTCGTATCAGTTTACACGCGTCGGAGTGAAATTTGACAACCGCGCAGCAATGAATTTACTAATGGCGCTGCAAACAATCAACGAAAGTCTGTTTACGAATACTGCAGATGGTGTGATTTCCAACTTTGAAATTCTTTCACAGATCATGCCACCGATTACACTCAAATACAAAACGAAGCAGTTCAAAGACGGAGATGACTACAATACATCAAACAATGTGCTGGAAATACGAGACGGAAAATATACACGCGGACAACTGGACAAGGCGGTGCTTGGGTCAGGCACAAATGGACTGATTCACCGAACGTGCAACGATTTCAACAACATGACATCCGCGAAGTTTATTGATGACTTGCAGAATATTATTACAGAGTATATGAAAGTGAGCGCATATAGTGTCGGAATCAGCGACTTGATTGCAAATGCTGAGACAAACAACAAAATCGCGAACGTCATTACATCGAAGAAGACGGATGTCAATAACTTGATTGACCAACTGCATATTGGTGTGTTTGACAACAAGACGGGAAAAACAAATGACGTCGAATTTGAGAATCAGGTGTCGAATATTCTAAACAAGGCAATTAATGATGCCGGTAAAATTGGTATTGAATCTTTGAGTAAAGATAATCGATTCGTTACGATGGTAACTGCTGGTTCGAAAGGTTCTGAAATCAATATTTCGCAAATGACGTCGTGCTTGGGACAACAGGCGATTGATGGCAAACGTATTCCGTATGGATTTGATAGCAGGACGCTGCCGCATTTTACCAAATACGATGACTCACCAGATGCGCGCGGATTTGTAGAAAGCTCGTTTATTAGTGGGTTGCGCCCCGAAGAGTTGTTCTTTCACGCTATGGCTGGTCGTATTGGTCTCATTGATACGGCCGTTAAGTCTGTAACCTGGGAGACGCCTATCGTTGTAATTGAAAATGATACTCCAAAATATGTTAAAATTGGTGAATGGATTGATACTAAAATGGAAGATCGTGAAAGAATTCAGTATAAGGAAGAAAAAAATATGGAATATCTTGAATTGTCTAATCCTGCAAAGATAATAACGATGGACTACGATGGAAATATCTCATGGGAAACTATTAGCGCAGTAACACGACACGACCCGGGAGAGGTATTATACAAGATTAAAACACATGGTGGAAGAAGTGTTATTGTAACAGAAAATAAGTCGCTTCTTATATGGAATAGCGAACTTGGCCAGTTTAGAGAAGAATATACAGGTGATGTTAAAATAGGTGACTATGTTCCCGTGGCGAGACAATATAATGATGGTATTATTGAATTAAATGAAATTAAATTAGAAAAATATTTATCAAAGACAGAATATGTTTATGGAAGTGAGCTTCATACCGCGGTATCACTGATGGAAGTTGCAATGGAAGATAAGAAAAAAATTCAGACTAACTGGTGGAATGAAAACAATAATAATACATTTATACTTCCCTTTGATAGCAAAGCTAAATTACAACGCGCAGTTTCACGTTCCAACATTACGGAAATTAAAAAAGATTGTGTTTATCCATTTCATGGAACAAGACAACACGCACATGTTAAAGATACGTTTGAATTAAACTATGAAAATGGTGTGTTTATTGGATTATTTATATCAGAAGGAAATATCAATGATAATAGCATATATATCACTAATTTGGATGATGAAATTATTGAATTTGTTAAAAACTGGTTTTCTAAATTTAATATAAAGTTCTTGGAAAGCACAAAAACTAATAAAATTGGTGGGACAACTAGAACTATATGTGGTAACTCCTCGGTTATGTCAAGCCTTATTACAAAAATGGTTGGTCATGGTTCAGAAAATAAACATATACCTGACGAAGCATACATTTCAAATATTGAATTTGCGAAAGGTATTCTGAGTGGTTATATTTCAGGAGATGGATACATATCTAAAAATTCCATCGAGTCATCATCTGCATCAACGAGACTTACGGAGGATATTGCATTCTTATGTTCGCGTATTGGTGTTTATGCTAGAATATTTAAAACACAAAACAAAAAGAATAATATTGGAACATTAAATATTAAACCATCATATCGGTTATCGATTCGTTCTAATAATGGAAAAACATTTTCGGAAAAAATTGAATTATTACATAAAATAAAAAATAATAAAATGAAAAGTATTGTATGGTCAGATAAACTTGATAATACTATTTACAAAAATGATGCAATTCTCGATAAAATTATTTCAATTGAAAAGGTAGACCCAGCTCTTTATCCTAAAATGTATGACTTGACTATTCCCGGAACATTCAACTTTGGATTGGCGAATGGTTTGCAAGTGCGCGACACGTCTACCACAGGGTATATCCAGCGCCGTTTAATCAAAGGTTTGGAGGATTTGAAAATCGGCTATGACATGTCTGTCAGAAATAACAAAGAAAGAATCGTCCAATTCTCATATGGCGATGACGGATTTGACACGATAAAAGTTGAAAACCAGGTGATTCCGATCGTCGCCATGTCGCTCGAAGAAATATATGCGCACTACTATGTTTCAACAAAAGAGGACAAAGATGGCGTGCTGATGTCGGTGTTTACAAAAACCGCAGTTACACGTATGAAAAAACATGTCAAGGACTTGGAAATGAAGACGAAATTTTATACGGATATGATGATTCAATACCGCGACGAAATCGTGAAGAACGTATTTAAAATGCGCGACAATAAGGGTGTGCACATGCCTGTTTGTTTTATACATATTATCAATAACGTGCAGGGAATGCAAAATATTACAAAGAACTCAATGGTGGATATTACACCCATCGATGTGTATGATATGATCGAGGAGAAGTATAAAGAATTGGAAAGCCTGCATTATGCGCCCCCGACTGATTTATTCAAGGCGATGTATTACTACTATTTGTCCCCAAAGGATTTGCTGGTAGTGAAACGTTTTAACAAGAAGGCACTTACTATATTACTCGACACGATAGTGCTCATGTATAAACGTGCAATCGTTGCACCGGGTGAGATGGTTGGTATGATTGCCGCACAAAGTATTGGAGAACCTACTACGCAATTGACACTGAATACATTTCATAGCGCTGGTGTTGCATCGAAGTCGAATGTCACGCGTGGTGTGCCGCGTATTGAAGAGATTCTGTCATTGTCCGAAAATACGAAGAACCCGTCGCTGACGATTTATATGAAGAAGGACGAAGAAACTGATAAAGATTTGGTGCGCGATAAAATCCCGAGTGTTGAGATTACGATTTTGGCCGAAATAGTCGAAATGGTTGAGATTTGCTTTGACCCTGATGATATGAACACGCTTATTGAACAAGACAAGGAAGTAATGACGCAGTATTTTGAGTTTGAAAAGATGGTAGATGAATGCATGACGACGATGGCGCCTGTTGGTGGCGAGGCCGGCGAAGGTGAAGAATTGGTGGAGGAATTAGTATCAACAGGTGTTTCGACGTCGATGCCATTGAATAAAAGTAAAGGTAGCGCTAGGAGTGCAGGTGGTGGCGCAGTTCTCACAGAAGCGCAACAACAACAACAACAACAACAACAACAACAACAAGCGCCAAATGAAAAATCAAAATGGATTATTCGAATGACAATGAATAAGGAAGAAATGCTTGACAGAAAAATATCCATGGACGATGTTCACTTTGCACTTATAAATACGTATGGCAGCGAAGTGACATGTATGTATGCGGACTACAATTCGGACAATTTGGTTTTCCGGATTCGCTTGAACAATATTATTACAAATTCGAAGAAAAAAAATAACAATGTGCTTTCACTGGATCAGTCCGACCAAATTTATATACTCAAGAACTTCCAAGATAATATGCTGAATAATATCGTGTTGCGGGGTGTCAAGGGGTTGTCAAATGTATTGCTGCGAAAGATTACAGACTCGGTTATAAAAGTGGATGGCGCGTATACAAAGAAAGAGACATGGGTGCTTGATACCACCGGCACAAATCTGCTTACTGCATTGGCACTTGACTATATCGACGTAACAAGAACGATTAGTAATGATATTCAGGAGATTTATAATGTATTAGGAATTGAAGCAGCACGTGTAGCTATATTTACCGAGCTTTCGGAGGTTTTGGAGTTTGACAATACATATATTAATTACCACCACTTGATTATGTTGGCGGATAGAATGACCGCAAGTGCAAACATGGTTTCAATCTTTCGGCACGGAATCAACAACGACGATATTGGGCCTATTGCGAAAGCATCGTTTGAGGAAACGCCGGAGATGTTTTTAAAAGCGGCGAGACATGCCGAATTGGATGAAATGAGGGGTGTATCTGCGAATGTAATGTGCGGACAAGAGGGCTACTTTGGCACAAGCTGCTTTCAAGTATTGCTGGATATGAATAAGATGATGAAATTTAGCGGCGAGTCAAAATATAATGTTATGGATGCAAATGATGAGATTGATGCGGCGTTTGAAATGGAGAATCCGGATGACGTGTGTTCGATTCATAATCTGTCAATGAATGCAACAATATCAAATATAAAGAAGGAGAATCTGGGTAATGTAATGATGAGCTACGACGCCGGATTTTAGATAGATACGCGTGTGCGAACATATACAATACAATACAATACAATACACGCTTATATATGATTATAATCAATTAGAAAATTATAATTATATTTTTATTCAATTTTTATTCAATTTTTATTCCTCATTTTCTTTACCTTGTTCTTCTTCCTGTTGTTGCAGTTCTTGAAGCAATGCTGGTCCAGCCGAGGAACTAACAGAAATAGGTTTTAATTTTGTAAGACTACCTTTGCCTTTGCTTTTCGATTGGAATGTTGGCAATAATAGGGGTTGAGGGGGTGTATCTTCTTCAACGGGGTTTAGGTTAAGCTTAGGCACCGCAATACCTTTTTGTCTTTGTTTTTTAGGGGGTTTAGTGGAAGAAGGGGGAGGAGGTGGAACAAGTGCTGCTGCTGCTGCTGCTGCTACATCGGTTACTACTTGTTCTACCTGTTCCACAGGTTCTTTAAACATAGATAAAGCTGCAGGTTTAGGTTTGGGCTTGGATTTGGGCTTGGGCGCGGATGTTTTTTCTGCAACTTCTTTTTCCATCTTTAGCGACGAAGGGGGCATAACATGTTTTGTAGATTTTGCCGTTGCCGCGGTGGGTGCAGCAGGTGGTTTTTTTTGCGATAGTAGTTGTTGCTCTTCTACGAGCAATAGTTCGGGATTTTCACCCTGACCCACTACTACATCCAATTCTGGTGGGGGTGTTTGCGACTCTGCAGAAAAAACAGACACACTGCGTTCTCTCTCTTTTAACAACTTATACATGTTAAATTTTTTAACAAAGGATACTATGCACTCTTTATTTTCTGTAAATTTGTCTTTTTTCAATTCTTGTTCAAATACATTATCGAGATCGTCCATGCCAATCGAGCTTGCAATTGGTATATCCAACGATAAAACATAATGCTTTGACATTTCTTCAATGATTTTATTCTGAACCTTGGGGCGTATTACAGATAAAGGCAATAAATATTTATCATCTTTGCTTATGATGCTATATGTCGGAATTTCAACACCTTCATTTTTAATTCTTGGGACAACGACAAAATAATATTCTTGCATATATTTTTTGGATACCGCCGATGCACCCATACCCATACCCATACCCGCAAGTCCTTCTTCTCCCGATTCTTCCCCCGATTCTTCCCCCGATTCTTCTGACTCTGAGCTTGGATCACGTCGGCGTTCAGCATCCGCCTCTTGTAACTCAACAACTTCAGGTGTATCATAAAAGTAAGTAGACAATGTGCTAAAAGATTGCTGTGTTTCAATTAATGTCATATTGGGATAGTATAATAAAATAATGGGCAATTTATAATAATTTGCTACGATCCATATATCTAATCGCGTTAACCAATACGACTCAAAAAATGGAATTGTTTCAATGAAATCTTCATCTTCGCCTGTTTTAATTTTATCCTCGTATTCTTTGCCTATCTCAATCATACCATAATACTTAAAAATGTCGGCAATATTATTTTTCATGCTTATTTCATTGTTCGAATTTTCAATACATTCAATATAAAACTGCAGAATTATAAGTTTAAGCCGATTCGTCGTTATATTTTCTAATTTTTTATTACCAGTTCGAGCCGCCTCGCTTCTTAAAATAAATAGTAATATATCAAATGTGCATATTGGAGCAGATGGTATAAATTTCAACATTTTTATATTCTGTAAAGGTGGATCGAAATATTTTTTATATTCTGTTGTAAGTGGTTTTATTTCTGTTGAACATATCTGTCGCTCTTCTTGGTGGCTATCATATATACTTTCATATAGTTCAGTTAGAATTGGGTCTGCAGTATCGTGTGTATTGAAGTTTGCATATTTATTCTCTATCATAGGTTTCAAGTTATTAAAATATCCACTAATAAGCATAGTTTGTGATAAAATAATTTCGTCTTGTCTAAGATTATAACCGACATTCATAAATGGGAAAATTTTTCTATCAAACATAAAGACGCGAATGCGATTGTATCGAATAAGTTCATCTGCGAGTCGGGCAATATACATGACTTCGTTGTTATGCATTGGATTCAACAGATTTCTTTTTGGAATTACCATCTTACATCGTCCTGTATCGTCTGTTTCTTTTACGCAATACTTTGTTTCGCTGCACTTATCGGGGTTTTTATTTAAACTCGTTAAACAACTTGTAGTGACTTCGCCGATACTTTCCAAAACTGCATCCGTATAGTGCATGCTGTCAAATGTTATGTATTTTGAGATAAGACGCCGGATTTCGGTTTGTATATTTGCAAGTTTTAATGTATATGGCATTTCAGCATCTGTCTGTTTTATAAGGGCTAGTAGATTTTCTTTGACTTGATTGTTTTCGTATTTGTTTATGAGTATTCTTACTATGTTGCGAAAAACGTTGTAAAAGTTATTTTCAAGATAAATATACTTTACGTACTTCTCGCGCTGTGGGTCGACTTTTAGGTGTGTATTGATTTCGGAGTCAGCGATATTATAATCACTTGCATTTAATACAGGAATATCAAACATGCCTTCGGTTTGCACACTTTCTTCATCTGTTATTTTAATGGATATAAATTGGTCGGTTTCTGTTATAACGCCTGCAATTTTGCCATCATCAATTACTTTAAAGCGTGGTCTGCATGGGATTTTTATTTTATCGTATACATGGTTGAGAAAAATAATCGTTTCATCGTATGTTTTCCATAGTGATTCGTCGTCGATATAGTTGATTTGTTCAATAGATGGATCAATTGCCGATGGTTCGCACATAATCGTTCCAGACATTTGTGATTCTTGTTCTTGTTCTTGTTCTTGTTCTTCGATAAACACGCCGATCACCTTACCATCAAAGTTTAGAATTTGGTTTAAAATATTGAAATTCCCGCGCACAAGACGAGGTTTCAATTCTTCCAAAGTGAGGTTTCTATCAAACTCGTATAATTTGGTGAATTTCTTAGATGCGTTGGGGGTGCCTTCGCGTGGAATACTATTGTATGGCTTGCACTGACTATCGTAGGCGCTTTTAATCTTTGTAAGAATCTTTCGAATTGTTGCGGGTATCTGGGATAGTCTCGTTGTTGTCAGTTCACCTGCACCCGCACCTGCCGTTGGTTTCATGGTAAATAAATTATTAAATACACGCGGTTTTATATTCAGGATTTCGTATATCGGTTCAAAAAAGATATTATTTTTAACCTCTCGTTTTACTAAAATTGCAGTTTTCTTATTATCATCAAACCAGTCTTTTGCATAATGATTTGTAGGACATAATACCTCTATATTGTTTGTAATGTCGCGATTTGATATTTGTAGAATAACGAGGTTCAATCCGGTGACAAATAGTTTCGGATTAGGGCGACTAATTATATCCCATAAGAATTCATAGTCGATATACGCCTTCTTGCTTTTTATATAACGAATAAAATTCTCATATGAACATACCAGCTTTTTGAAAAATACGTATTGGGGGTCGTCCACGTTATAGCTTTTATCTTTGATGGATCTAAAAATAGCTGAATCTTTATATTTGAACTTGGAACTTTTGATAAGCGACTTAAATAGTGTATCGTCGACAATACAATTCTTCTCTTGTAATGGCTGTGGTTGTGTTCGCATGGATACTTCAGATACGCGAGGTGAAGGACTTGGTGACGGAATGGGTGCCGATGCCGGTGCCGATGTTGGTGCTGGTGATGTGGCTGGACGTTCTTCTTCTTCTTCTTCTTCTTCGGTTGGAGAAGTAGAAGCTTCAATTCCTGTTATGTTTTGAATTTCTGGCGACTCTGCTTCTGACGCAGTCGCAGGATTAAAAAAACTAGTCAACTCTAGATCTTCACTTTCTTCTCCACCTTTGTCTTCCTCGTCATCGCTTCCTGCCCCTCCACTCACTTCTTGGTCAAATGTTTCAGACACATTTGATCTAGGTGTTATATCACCCATACCCGGTTCATTAAACAACGACTCTGCGTCGCTTTTTGCATCGTAGTCATAGTCGTCTATACCTTCATTATCTAGGTCGGTGTCGGGGTTTTGGTATTTTTTCAAACTAAATGTATCGATAAGCGAACCATTTTGGTATGTCATAAAAGAATCAATATTGATGGCATCGACTATAATTTGTTTCATTTTTGAAATTGAAATCTTTTTAACAGGTCTTGCTCCTGCTCCTGCTCCTGCCCCACTCGCGTGTTCAATATATTTTTTATAAATATCCGCAATTGCCCCAATAAAACTTTGGTTTTTATTATAATATATAAATTCCTTTTTTATTATAGTATAGTTTTTTTTATTTACAGATTTATATGTTTTTATATTTTTAACTTCACCTGGTTGAACACCCTTTTGTATCAAACACGACACGTTTGGTTTTAACATGGTGCTTCTATCGTTAATGGTGCATGTTTTAAAACTATGTGTAAAAAATAATTGCAATTGTGGTAGTAAATAACCATATGATTCGGCGGGTAATTCGGTATTTCGTTCAGGACCCATGACGACGAATTCTTTTTCAAGTATTTTTTCGCGATCGCGACTCATCATGCTTTCTAAATCTGATGTATCGCCTTCACTTATAGTATGCGTAGGCGTATAGGCGGACATTGACTCTTTTTCTGTGACAAGTGGTTCGTCTTCTTGGCCTTCTTGGCCTTCTTCGCCTTCGCTAATAACTGATAAATCTTCTCCTTGTTGGGTCGCTTTTTCTAGTTCTTCTTTTCGCAGCAACGACGTTAATTTTTTAAGAGAAGAGGGGCGTGATGGTTTTAACCCTGGAAAGGGTTGGTCGAGTTTTGCTTCTGCATCCTCGTGTGCCCGCAGCTCGGCGTCTTCTTCATCTGCTTGTTTAAAATCCGGTTCAGATACTTGCATGGATAATGCCTTCAAACTACCAAATTTACCTCTCATACGTGGGACGGGGTTAGCTAAAAACGCTTTTTGTTTCCCCTGGCATTCAAAATTGAACGAGTTTGGATTTTGGGCATTATGTGCAGTAATACTCGGACACCCGCATGCTTGACGTTGTAAATTTTGTTTATCCTTTATAAAATTTTCGGAACTAAAACAACAAGGGATACAATATTCACTACCCGCGCTTTCTTTGCTGTCAATAAATCCCGGCGATAAATTTTTGTAATTTCCTGTAGATGGATCAATGTGATATTTGTCTTTAAATTCAAAGATGTATTTTCCTGCTGGAACGCTTTTCGCACCTGGTGGAATAACAATATCTCCATCGCGTTGTTTTAGCTTTTCAACTTCTTCGTTTGTCAAACTTACATTTCGCCGCAAATCCCAATACCGCGGACATATATACCAGAAGTTCTTGCTTTTAGATGATCCATATTTCATTGCTCTATTATATGATCCGGGGTGGTTTTTATCAATATGTTCTTTTTCTTCATTTGTTAAAATAACAGGTTGTCGTTTTACATTCCAGGGACATGACCGCGAATACTCCTTTACACCAGGACGGCTACGAAACAAAACAGGATCATATGCTGCAAGACGTTTAAAAAAAGGATTGGGGTTTGACAAACTCGCCCCCGTGATATCTTGTTCAACACGCCCGCGTTCTGGTCCGGATCTGGATTCTGACTCCGAAACTGAATCTGAATCTGAATCTGAACTTGAATCAGGTCCCGAAACAGGCATGCGAATAGGTGCCATGCTTTTTCCCATGCCTTTTCCTTTTACTGCTGGTGCTTTTTGTCCAATACTAATTTTTCCTAATGTTTTTAATTTTTTAGGGGGCAACGCCGATATCGCTACCTCTTCTTCTGGGGAAGAAGGTGAAACATCACTACCAATTGGTTTAATTTCTTCGATTTCGGGAAGGTCTTCTTCCTCTTCTTCCTTTTCTTCCTCTTCTTCGCTTTCAGTGTCACTTGCACCTCCGCTGTGTTCGCTATCGCTATCGCTACCCCTACCACTTTCATCATCCGATAATCCTTGTATATTTTCAATATCAAATCCTGCGTCACTCTCTTTGCTTTCGGAACCATCGCTTTCAGAACTAGATAACCCTTCTATATTTTCAATATCGATTCCGGGACTACCAGATTCTTCAGAAGATGCAGGTGATGGTGTTTTTTCTTTTACTGCTGCTATCGTGGCTTGTGCTGCCACTGGTGCTTCTTCGGGTTCGCTTGTTACCAATGCTTCCGGTTCCGCCATCATAGGGTCTTTTTCGTCGCCGCTTTCGCCGCTTTCGCCGCCTTCGCCTTCGCCTTCGCTTTCATCTGATAAATTCCCAAGTAGTAAATTTTCAAAATCAATATCATCTATTGGATTATCTCCTTCTTGTGTTTGTTGTAAATTTTCAAAATCAAATATTATTTCATCTGCATCATTTTCGCCGGATACTGCTACATCGGTAAGCACTGATTTGTCTCCATGGATCACAAACTCTTTCACTTCTTTTATTTCCTTTTTACTTTTTAATCCATCAGGACCTGTGAATGTATGGCATAACTTTTCTATTTCTTCATGTGGTATATTGGTTATAGGTTCGGTTTTTTTATTTTGAAGTATGCGGATTAGAGAGTCAATCATCTTTTCGACATGGTCCAAATAATATATATTGTCTATATTCTCAACTTCAATTTTTAAATTGCCCGATGTGCTTATTTGCAAAAGTGTGATAGTTGTTAAAAATCCCGGATGTGTATTTAGTTTTATTCGCATTTTCTTATTTAATTCCGAAAGTTGCATTCTGTCTAATAATTCTGTCACATCTTTTAGTGCCTGAGCGTGTGTTATTTTGAAATTCTCCATTAGTCCGCGTATTACATCTTCTTGATAACTGGATTTTAAAAATAGTTCAACAATAAATGCCTCGCGACCTTCCAACTCATTATAATTTGAAACACGTTTGTATCTCATAATAACACGCTGAGACTCGTTGTAGTTTATGATATTGAAAATACTTGATATGCAGCTAATATTTTTTGCAATATCTAATTTGAATTTGGGAGGTAAATTTAAAACCGATTTATATTTTATTTCACGAATGACTACATTTTTATGGTATAAATCTTCAAATAAATTCATAGTATAACCATTTTGACTCAAAAATATAGCAACTTCGTTAATTACTGGATTAACGCTTTCTTTTATTATATTTTCTGCCTCTCTATCGGTAACAGGTTGTTCAACTTGGAATGAAATAAATATACTTCCACGTGTATCAAATTCGCAACGTATTGGAATGATATAATCTTTTACTACTTCTCCTTCTTCGTTCTGTATGGAATAAATGCAATGAATAATAATCGCCAGACGTCTTTCGGTTGTTGATTCTTTTATTATTTTATTTATTGCACTTATTTTTAAATAAGGAATTCTTTTGCCATTTTCGGCAATACGATTTGCGTATAGGCGATACATTTTTTCTTCAAATCTTCCTCTTGTTAATTTGATTAATGGTTTTTCATCATTTGTATGTATAATTTTAAATAACATATCAATCGGAACATTGAAAACATTGTCTGGTTTTATTTCAAAGTCGATTGAGTAAATTCCATTTGTCATATATGGTAGATCTGTGGTTCTTTGATAATATGCTTCGTAAAATAGATTTACGCTGTCAGTAATATCCTTGTAGTTTTTGTCTTGTATTAATTCCTCCGTTGATGATAATAATTCTTGTCTATGTGTTTGCAAGTCGCTTATTGTGAATAATTCTTTCTCAGCCAAATAGGGAAAGTATATTTGGATCATATCTTTCGGTGCGAGGACTCTGCTTACGCTTTCGCTTTCGCTTTCGCTTGTTTCTACTACGTCTACATACTCTAAAACATCTTCAGCTAAACATAAAAATATAGTTTGACATATGATCGGTTCATAGTCGAGCAGAATTTGTTTATTTGTTGTTGAAATTATATTTTTACCTTGCTCTTTGATAAATGGGTCTATTTCGTTTACATTAAATGGATTAACATTATAAACAATCTCTTCGCGATGATATACGAATTTTTGTCCTATGGGAATATCTTCAATAATTGGTAACTCTTGTAGAAGCAGTTCTTCTTCATCGTCGTCCTCAACACCCTCAACACCCTCAACACCCTCTCCGACCCCCTCACCGACACCGACGCCTTCGATTGCTCTTTTTATATCTGCACTTTTATACTTGTAAAAAAGCTCTATAATATCGTCATAGGCGTATGTATCTTTCAGCTCTTCGATATCAGCGTGTAAAATAAGTTCGCATTCTTGTTTAAGATTGTTTCTATGCGAATTTGTTAGAAAGTCGATAAGTGATTTTTTAGTAACAAGTTTTGTATCGTTGTTGGATAACTTATTATATAGTTGCGTCGGCGTATACATTATCCCCTGTTTGGAAAAAAGATATACTTCATCAAATGATATCGGTTTTTCTAGTTTAATATTCGCTATAATCTTTTTTTTAATAGTTTCAATCGTGTCATCTCCATATAAACATTCAAACGAAAATATGGTATCTATATTAAATTTTACAATATTTTTTATTTCATTGTAACTAAAAATTTTTTGAAAAAGAATTAGATTTTGTATTACTTCTTCTTGTTGTTGTAATTCTTCTGGTTCAACATTTTCTAATTTTTCTAATTCTCTCGCCAAGTCTTCGTTTTCCAGATATTGAACAAGCTTCTGTGGATCTGTAGCGATAAATGCAGTAAAACGCCGCTTTAGTTCGTCTTCTGTGATTTCCCAATTTCTTTTTGTTAGTGGATCTGTTTTTCCATAAAAAATAACTACTTTATCCGGGATTTGATTATTTGTTTCGTCTCTTTTATTATTTATATAAGCTACTTTAAAAATATCTTTTTTTATTCTATCCCGCATTATGGCTATATGGCTATATGGCTATTATATATAATATATATAAGATATAATATAAGATATAATATCTTATATATACCTATAATCTTTAATATAATCCGTAATCTTTAATTTAATCTTTACTATATTAAAAGTATCATAGTTTATTTACTATATAGTAAATATATCTGTCTCTCGTTAAAGTCGTGTTTATAATACTAAATGAGTGTAAAACTAATCGTTGCAATGTGTAAAAATAATGGTATAGGATTTAACAATAAAATTCCTTGGAAAATATCAGAGGATATGAGTTACTTCTTTAAAAAAACATCAGGGAACTATCTAGGCGATGGGGATAAAAAAAATGTAGTAATCATGGGTCGAAACACGTGGGATTCGTTACCTAAAAAATATAAACCTCTTCCTTGTCGATTTAATATAGTTCTTACTAGAAATGTCGAAAGGTTGCTAGTATTGGATCAACGCGACATTGCATTCTCATCGTCTATTGACGATGCAATGAATTTATGTTATGGTCAAGGAGAGAAAGGAGAGAAAATATCAAAAATGAAATCAGTTTCATGTAATTTTAATGACATTTGGATTATAGGGGGTTCGTCGGTATATCAAGAATTTATAAAACACAAGATGAATACAGAACTATCGAAGTATTATATTACCTATATAGATAATGATTATGAATGTGATACATATTTTCCTCTTTTGGAAAATATGAATAAATATCATATTACTCGATTCGAAAAACAAAAGTGTATTGATAATAATACGCCCGATAAAACTCTACTGAATGTTTACTATATTGTGTTTAAAAAAATAAAATATACAGATGAAAAACGAATAAAAGAATTATTCACTTCGTATAAAAGTAGTAATGAAAAAAAAAGTAATCTTATACTTTATGTAAAAAATGCCGATATAGGTAAATGTGACATGATTAATATGACGGCGGGTGATCATGAAATATTATTTTCGATGTTTTGTTCATAGTGTTGTTATGATGGTTAGTCAAAAATACGCAACGGAACACAACCTCCGCAATCAATATTTTCATTATCAACAGAACACATTTTTAAATTATTTGATATTATCTCTTGCTTAAACATTAAATCTGTCTCCATCTGTTTATTAAACTCTTTCATATCGCATCTCCATGGACATTCTAAAACCACCCCATATGGTTTTACATCTTTTTTGCACATTGAGTCTTTTCTATTTGTGTTATTCGGACTCATACATCCGGCTAAACACTTTGAACCAAAAAGTCTTTTTATAACACCAGACAAATCCATGGTTAATAATTTGGAAAGATCCATGGTTTTTTGTTCCGGATCTGTATCTACTTCGTCCATTTTATTTGCTATTTTTTTTAGTTCAGATGGTGTATAGTTTTCTATAAGTTTTGTCTGCTTTTTTATGGAGTAATTATAGTGTAGTAACATGATACACCCGAAAATAATAATAATAATGCATAGCGAATATTTATGTTTATAATAGTTTTCAAGAAAATTACTTTTAATTATTGAATTTTTTGGCATATGCAATGCAATAGTAATGAATGCTGAATAAATATATACTATAAATATATTATTTTATAGTATATATTATACGGGGGGGGGTATAAGGACACTTAATCTCTATATAACGGACTTTCATCTATCATCATACCGCAATATGATATGGGTTTTTTTGAATAGTCAACAGCTTTATAAATATGAATACGCACCGCATTCTCAAGTAAAAATTTGAAATTCTTCCAAAACTCTTCCTTGTGTCCAACAGATTCCGACATCGTATGCGCCAGTTCGTGAATAGATACAAATGTCAGTGTGTTTTTATCAATAAGTGTATCTCCTGTTTTTGTCGTGTTTAAACAGAATGCAATTTTTTCACCCTTATTTTCACTATACGCGGTGTGCTCACTATCAACTTGTGTTTCCATAATAGTTTGGGGGTTGAAATTTTTAACAAGTCGTTGCACATTTTCATATGTAGGATATGTCTTTTGCATATACGCCACCAACGTTTTCATGTGTTTTGTAACACTTGCTAATAAGTCTGCCGCCATTTCTTGCTTAAGTCTTTCGCGAACACAATATTTATTTCCATCTACATTAGAAGTTATACAATTCAAACCAACCATGTCATTATCAAAATAATACTTTATAAATACTATTAATATGCCTATTGCTACTATATAATTTATTGTATTCATGTTATGCCGTGCTGCGTTGTGCTATGGTATGAATACCGGTTAGTAAACTTGATAATTATATATAATCACTATATAATTATTATTATTATGTGTAATGCTTAATATACCTAGATGTTTTTTGATATTTACTGCTTACCACAACCAATTTCAAGGGGTTGACGGAAGGTGTCGGGTTCGATAGTAGTATTCTGCCAAGGGCTTACAATAAGCTGAGGATTGGGCGGCTCAGAACGAATTTGCAAATTGGCGTTACGAAGACTGCTTCCTACAGTATCGATACCATTCAAATAACCTGCGTTCAAAAAGTTGACACCTAAATAGTCACCGCTTCCCATTGGCTGAAGACCCCACGCGTTGTTACCATCTTTGGGGAGAAGGTCGGATGGATTGTTAGTGTTGTTGCCGGTGCAATTGGAAGGCATGCCCGACAAGTTAGAGTCGCTTGCATTTAATGGAGAAGAGTCCGTCGCAAATGTCCCTTCATTGGCACCAGCCGGCACCATCGATGAAGGAGAGTATGAATTTTCGTTACCAGAAGCACGTCTATTTTTGGAGGCCATACTTTCAGGCATAAAATTCTTATTTGAAGAATAGTTCATAATCACGTAAATAAGAACGATTCCTCCTAAAAGTAAAAGAACGTGATGTGTCTTAAATGTTTTCTGTAAGTCTTTGAGCATCATTATATAAAATAAATGATAAAATATTTTTACAATTTTAATATTAATTATCAAATAAGAAATAAAAAATAATAAATAAGAAATTATAACAACACTCAAAAAAGTATAGTGTTGTCATATGAATAAAATTCCTTAATACGATAAATATTTATGAATAGTATGTTTCAGAACCAGAACCAGAACCCGTCACGGAGCCAGGTCCATGTCCAGAACCAGAACCAGAACCATATTCAGCTCCGGAATCAGAATCAGAATCAGAATCAGAATCGGAATCAGAATCGGAATTATAGTCTGTGTCAGAATCGGAATCATCAAGCATATAAGTATTCTTAATCTTTTTAACTTCTAAATATGCATCGAATGCTAACTTTCTTGCAGCTCGGGCCTTTTCTTTGGCGGCTTTATATATTTCATAATAAATATCATTCGGTTTTTTGATTTTTATTTTTTCATCATCGTTTATTTCTAAATCTATTTCCGTAATTTCTGTAATCTCTTTATTATCTTTAATATCTTTAGTCTCCAAGGGTTTTACGTTTTCGATGGGGTTTTCATTTTTTTTCTTGTTTTCGTTTTTATTCATAGTAGACGATGCTAGAGATGATAATGTATTTGATATGGGTTTGGGTCGGATGGTATTTATACTTGGATTTATATCGACATCTTTTTCTATAGTATGTGAAACTGCTAAAGAATCCGTTATATTTTTTTGTTCTTCGTGTTCTTCGCGTTCTTCGCGTTCTTCGCGTTCTTCGCGTTCTTCGTGAGATTGGTTACTTTCAGAATCACGTATATTTGTTGATAATACACCCGCATCTGTAGTTTTCTTAATTAAACATGATTGAAACACAGGTTTATCTGCCACAATAAGAACCTGACGTAATATGATTTCAAACTGAAAACTTCTTTGAGTAAATTTGATACCTTGTATTTCTAAAACGGATATTATGTCACTTTCCTGTTTTATATCATCGATGGTTAGTTTTTTTTCTGATTCATCGAATACAAAACATGTAGGCATTTTCATAAGATTTTTTGACGGGGCTATATTAGCCCGCATTGAGTAATATTTACCACCTTTAAATGGTCTTAGTGCTGATGTAAATGCATTTTCGATATCGGATTGGTCAATATCGTTTGTAAACCATGAATTTTTCTTTTCGTGTATTTTTTCAATACACGATTTTTCTAAATTTTCCATGAATTCAATAAAAGATGTATCTTCGTTAGAAAACATTAAGTCGATATATGCCTTTTTACCTGGGGTAGTAATTACTCCTTGCTTGGTAATACATTTAGGGGTTTGTATGTATAAAGCTTCATTTTTAATCCCTATACCTATTTTCGTAAAGAAGGTTCCGCTTCCGCCATGCAATGATTCGGGGTGTATTAGCGAAACTTTGCTAAAATCATAATTAGTATATGTCGTGCAGACGTTTGCATTAGAGGATGAGTGAATATCCATTTAATGCATAGAGAGAAAATATAGATTATAATAACACGCAAAAAATAGATATTTTTTATATCTTTATAAAATATTAGTTTGTATTTTTAGTTCGCAAATACATGTTACATAGTAGTGTGACTTCGGAGGAAGACAAGAAGGAAGACAAGAAGGAAGACAAGAAGGAAGACAAGAAGGATGGCAACAAAGACAATAATTTTAAAGATAAAATATACGACTATTGTTTAGAGTTTATTAAAAAGGATGAAGTCAAAAAGGAGCTCAAGAATCTTTTTAAACCCATTATTAGTTTAATTTTGGAAGAAATTTATCCATATATTTATCTCTCGTTGTTGTTAGTTATAATTAGCTTCTTTTTAGTTTTAGGCATATTTATTATGTTAATTAAAAGTTATAAATAAAAAATAATGAAATAAGCTACTATATCATAAAATTTATTTTTCTAACTAAATAATATAATAGAGTTAAATGGCAAAAAAATACAAATCAAGAACAAGTCGGCATCGGCATCGTCGTTCTAAAAGAGGTGGTCGAGCTCTTTTAGATTCTTCTCCTTATCCTAGTAGTAGTAGTGGTTCGTGGAATACTAGTGCCCCTCCAGGAACTGCTGCCTCTGCAGCGGCGGGGTTTAAATCGTTTTTAAGCGGATTTGCACAGGGTTCTCCTGCACAAAATGCGGCAGCATTAAATGAATTTGCTTTAAAAGGTCAAGGACAAGCCGGTGGTGGTCGTTCTAAACGACGTGGACATGGACGTAAGAATGCCGGAAAGTCTTCTAAAAAAATATCTCCGAAATCATTTGGTGATAGTAATACTCGCGAACAACAGATGGCACAAGGTATGACCCAAGCACAAGCGCAGGCACAAGCTGCAGCTATGCAACAAGCACAACAACAACAACAAGCACAAACCCAAAGTGGTGGTATGTTTGCATCTTTTGGTGCTTTACTGAAAGAGGCACTTGTTCCTCTTGGTTTGTTGGCCGCACAACAGACATATGCAAAGAGTTACGGAAAACACACGCGCAAGAATCGCAAGTGAATAAATAATACAGCGAACTATAGCAAGTGGAAATATAAGAAATATAAAAAATATAATCTAATAATATGTAAAACAAATTTAGATATTATTTTATATTATATTATAACAACATACGCACGCATATCTACACTACATTATGCAATCTAAGGCTAACAACGGGGGTGGTGCCGCAAATAACGCAAATTTAGAAAAGACTATTCAAAGGTGGGTGGAACTAGACAATGAACTGAAACTTTTGAACGAACAAGTTAAAGAATTGCGAACACGCAAGAACGATACGGAGGATAAAATAATAGACTACGTCAGCGAACACGACATGAACAATAACATTATAAATATTTCAGATGGAAAACTCAAATTTTGTGAAACAAAACAAACTGCACCAATTACTTTAGGGTTTTTAGAGAAGTGTTTGGGTGATATTATTTCAAACCAAAATCAGGTGAAACAAATCATGGAATATATTAAAGGAAAACGTGAACATAAGGTTGTTCCCGAAATTAAACGTTATTATAATTAGTTATGTAATAATCGTTATCTTATCCAATATTATTTATATGTATATAATAGGTATATACATATAACGCAAATAGCACATATAAAACAAATAAAATAAAAACCCACATATCAATACTACGATGTTACGTCAGGACGATCTTATTTTCTGTAAAACAGAATCAGGAGTAACAAGTTGTGGTTATAACATTAGCAATATGCTCCTTAAAAATACATTAAATTCACAACATGGACATGATATAAAAGGTAAAAGTAAAGACGATATACGCATTGCAAAACTTATGGAGGATTTAGTTGTTCCGTCTGGGCTATACTATTGTCACCCGATGACCAAACACAAGGTATTCAATTATAAACCCGTGCAACCTCATTTGCAACGAGAGAAAGGTGAGAAAGGCGAGAAGGGTGAGAAAGACGAAATAGATATAACAAATGGAATGTTAGACGAATCCACATACGATAAGCTGCTTAGTCTTGTATCTATGGATAAGAAAAAATTATTTGATAAAAAAACAAGAAAAAATAAAGGTGCAATATTCCAAAAAGTTAAGGAAGGATTTGTGGGAACTACGGGGTCTACAGGTTCTGATTTGGATTTAGATATAGAACTTTCCAAAGGTGAGAAAGGAGATAAAGGTGAGAAACCACAAAAAAAGAAATCAATTAAAATAAATACACAGAAGTTACTAGAAAAACGGGAAGGAAAACAAAAACCAAATCAAAGAAAAACTAAGAAAGTAAGATTTGCAGATTTTTAATCGATCGCCAGTCATTCCGTATATTCATCCGATACTGGTGTATATTTTATTTGAAAATTAATAATTTTATATTCGCGTATAAAATTATGAAAAATGATTACCTTACCTTACCTTACCCTAATATGCTCCAACTATTTTTGTTAAACGGCGAAAGCAATATTTCGGGAACTTTCTTCTTCCAGTATTCCAGTTTACGTTGTAACTCTTGGTCTTTCATGCTAACGGGGTAAACCGGCGTGTTCAACATTGAAGCTTGTTCGGCAGCAGTAATAATCGGCTTATAACCATAACAATTTACACCAAATCGTGCATTGGGATTGTCAACACGTCCTCCATTTATTCCAGGGCGTCCGCAATCGTCCTTATGACCTTCTATCGTTTGCAACTTCTCCCATGTTTTCTTCTGTGTAGGGAATAATATCATTTGGTCATCAGACCAGCCATAGTTGCACCATTCTGCACCTTTATTGTATACGGATTCGACTTGGTCATATGTTGCTAAACCTCCACCATATGCCTGGCAAATCGCTTTTGCATCATCATATGTATACTTATTATCTGGAATATTGTATACTTCTTTTACAAGTTTTATTTGTGGGACAGCACTTTCACCTGGTGGTTGCTGAATCGTCAAGTCTATCTTTGGTTTATCTGTAAATAAATCTTTAATTCCTGCGGTTATATTTACATTGAAAAAATATTGGAAACCATTGATTATAAGAAGAATTATAAAAACACTCCATAGTATAATTTCCAGTGTTCTTTTGCCGGATGATTCGCCGCCGGTACCAGCACCTGACCCTATACCACCGACACCCCCATCTCCTGCACCTTTATTTCCTAAAGAAGAAAATAGAAAATAATATAACACTAAAACTATAACAAAAACCACTATAATAATAATACGTGTAGTTACGGATGTTGAATCTAACTCTTTTTTACCGGTTGTTGCTATTTGACTAATATATTGTAATGGGTCACCTTGTAAACCTGTTAATGAATTATAACTTATGCTCATTTTATATATATAAAATACTATATATAAAACTAGATATAAATTTTATTTTATAGAAATATATTTGATGTTTTGATTCGATGTTTTAATTTGATGTTTTAATTTTATGTTTTAATTTTATGTTTTAATTTTATGTAAGTTAAGTATTTTAAGTATTTTGCTTATTCATACCCTTTTTTCGATAAAAAAGGCAATATGGTGTATTACCGCTAATCATATCTGCGTCTATGGTTATTTCTTTTACATTAGTATCATTGAAGTTATACCATTTCCCATTTGCATTTTTAATTGTTGCACTATAGTGACCACCTTCTACTTGTCCATGGTGGTTACAAATCGCATATAAGTCGTAT